>Ga0209347_1000216_pt1 | contig 160141 bp, 161 predicted proteins | sample AutmiccommuBRH23_FD_187382 | JGI IMG/M metagenome (GOLD analysis project Ga0209347, IMG submission 187382) | Deep subsurface microbial communities from Mt. Terri, Switzerland - Autotrophic microbial communities BRH/23 (SPAdes) (version 2) | ecosystem: Environmental > Aquatic > Deep subsurface... | reverse complement strand
GGGGGTGTTTCGTTCGTCACCCCCCTCGCCCCCTTCGGGGGCGCTCCCCCCGTAAACGGGGGGAGTGAGTCGTTCTTGATCGGAAACTTCACCCAGATCGTCGTAGACTGGTGATCGTGATATTCGATCTCGGCTTCGGCGAGCGCCGTCTGTTCGACCGGCGACCACATCACCGGCTTCGATCCGCGATAGAGCAGTCCTTTGTCAGCGAACTTCAAGAGCTCGGCGACGATCTTTGCTTCCGCATCGAACGCCATGGTCGTGTACGGATTGTCCCAGTCGCCTTCGATGCCGTAGCGCTTGAATTCGCCGCGCTGGATGTCGACCCATTTGGTTGCATATTCGCGGCAGGCGGAACGAAACTCCGACATGGAAACGTCGCGCTTTGCGCGGCCGCGCTCGGCAAACTCTTTCTCGACCTGCCATTCGATGGGAAGTCCGTGGCAATCCCAGCCCGGCACATAGTTGGCGTCGAACCCGGCCATCTGGCGCGAGCGGACCACGAGATCTTTCAGAATCTTGTTGAAGGCGTGGCCCATATGAAGATGGCCGTTGGCGTAGGGCGGGCCGTCATGAAGAATGTATTTCGTCCGGCCCTTGGCGGCCTCACGCAGACGGGCGTAGAGGTCCATTTCCGCCCAGCGCTTCAGCCATTCCGGCTCAGCTTTGGGAAGCCCGGCGCGCATGGGAAAATCCGTGGCGGGCAGGAACAGCGTATCCTTGTAATCGCGCCCTTTTTCAGTCGCGTCCTTCGATGCATCCGGCATCGTCATCTCTCTTTTGTAAATCTGGTCAATTGAAGCTGCAGCAAGGCCCGGTCCCGGGCGCCTTTGTCAAGTCTTGAACAGGCCTTGAACGGCCTTCAGGCGCGCCCGGACGGGCGTATCAAGGGCGCGCAATGCGCTGCGCTAATGAGGATGGCGTGCTTCATGGCCGTCTAGATAACAGGACGCGGCGCGTCCGTCACCGGAAAAGTCATTGCGCGACAGGCCTCATGACCGGGGCGGCGGCGTTATTGCGCGCCGGGAAACCACTCCACATGCATGTCGCCAGTGCGGCCGTAGTAAATCACCCGCTTGCCCGCGATCGACACGATATAGCCGGCGCATCCAGCGGCCAGCACCTGCTCGCAGAAGGTCTTGTAGACGATGGCGCTCGCCTGCGCCGCCTTCACCGCCGCCGCGACGCCGCTCGCGGAAAAATCCGCCGCAAGCGCCCCGGCGACCGGATTGTTCTCGACGCATTCTGAGTCTCCGTCGGCCAGATAGTAGGTCTTCTCCGCGCGAACGAGGTCGGCGTGGTATCGCTCGATACCCGCCGCCATGAGACGCATGACGATGGCGCCAAAACTTTCGCCGCCTTCGTCCGAGGCGCGCGAACAGGCCTTTACGACTTCGCTGATTTCCGGTTTCAAAGAGTGTCTCCATCCTGTTCGCGGCGCCGGCGGCAGGCGCCAATTCATTCCGTCGGCGCCGCCTTCAGCCCATGCGCCTTGGCGAGCTTTTGCATCAGCCGCAGCAGAGTCCGCCGTTCGAGATCGCTCAACGGGCTGAAAAACTCTTCGTCATTGCGGTCGGCCAGCACGGCGAGTTGCGGCGCGAGCGCGCGGCCCGCCTTCGTCAGCGCCACAATCTGGCGCCGCCGGTCGTCACCGCCTTCGGTCCGTTCGGCCAATCCTTTTGCAGACAGCCGGTCGACGAGCTTTGTGATCGCCCCGCGCGTCATGCCGAGCGCCGCCGCCACATCGCTGGGGTTTGCGGGACCGCGGGCGAACAACTCGCAAAGCACCACCCATTCTGCGACCGTCGCCGCTTCGCCTTCGAGCTTGCGCTGGAACGAGCCGGAGACATGGTTGGAAACCATGCGCAGCCAGTAGCCGAGATGCGCCTCGAGCGGGTTCGCCGGTTTCGTCGCCATGACTGCGCCTTTAGTTGACTTGGAAACTATCTTATAATGGTTTCTAAGTCAACTACTTTTTTGAAAGGTGCAATGAAAAAAGCAGGCCTCTCGGGGCCCGCTTTTTTGCTCTGGTTTTGGAATGCGGGCTAGATCAGCTCCATCCGGTAGACCCGGCTCTCGCTCGCCTCGCAAGACATGGCGCGCGACCAGCGATCGCCGCCGCGCTGGGCGGTGACGGTCGCGGTCATGAGCAACGCGCCGCCGCGATCTTCAACTGTATCGGGACGGTAGGGCGCCGCGACCACAAAGCCGCGCTCGCTCAACGCACGGCGGGCATGATCCAGACAGACGCGATAGGCGGCGCTGGCGGAAATCGGCAGCGGCGCGCGGTCATAGGCCGTAGGCGGCGTCTCATAGGCGGGCCCGAGATCGAGCGGCTCGCCGCCGGCCAGCCCGCTATCGTCATACGCCCCATCATCATAAGCGCCATCATCATAGCTATCGTCGTAAACGGCGCCGTCGTCATAGCGCTCATCGTAACGGCGCGCATCGGCGCGGCCATTGTAATAACCGTCGTCATAGGCGCGGTCGCGCGCCCGCTCACGATAATAGCGGTCTTCATAATAACGGTCGCGATACCGGTCATTTGCGCGGTCTTCGGCAAGCTCGTTGAGGATGATCGCGCCGCCAATGACGCCGAGCGCGATCGCCGCACCTTTGCCGCCGCCGCCATGCCCGTGATGGCGGTGGTGGCCATGCCCATGACCGTGATAGCCGCGGGCGAAGGCGGTCGATCCTGCGCCGATCACCAGCGCCGCCGCAGCAACGGAAAGCAAAACTTTACGCGACATAACGCCTCCAAAACCCGGCGCAACAACCGCGTCCGGGACTGATCCATAAACCTATTTTGTCGGCCTTTGTGTCGAGAATGTGGCGCCAAGCCCGCCTCGATGGCGCACCTTGCGCACATCTTTGCGAGGGTTAACGCAGTAAGTTCCGCGCCTGAAGGCAGTCTTCTGCGATTTGCGCTTTCAGGGCGTCGAGCCCGTCGAATTTTTTTTCGTCGCGAAGAAAGTGAATAAATTCAACTTCGAGTTCCTTGCCGTAAAGATCACCGGCGAAATCGAACAGATGGGTTTCGAGCAGTGGCGCATCGGAACCGACGGTCGGGCGGCGGCCGAAATTTGAAACCGCATCATAGGTCACGCCATCGATCACCGCGCGCGTCGCATAAACCCCTTTGCGCGGCTCGATCAGCTCGCCGAGCGTCATATTCGCGGTCGGAAAACCAATGGTGCGCCCGACCTTGCGGCCTGTTTCGACCGCCCCGGTTACGGACCAGGGCCGGCCCAGCATCGCAGCAGCGGCGGCGACATCACCTTGCATGAGCGCTTCGCGCACGGCGCTGGAGCCGAATTTTTCACCCGCCGGCGCGTCTTTGACGAGGCTGGCGATTTTGACGGTAAAGTTGTCGCCCTTCCCCAAGTCCTCCAGCAGCGCGCTATCGCCGGCGCGGTTGGCGCCAAAGCGGAAATCGGCGCCGGCGACAAGACCGGACACTTTCAGTTGGCCGATCAGAATATCTTCAACAAACGCTCTCGGCGCGAGTTTCGCCAGCGAAGCGTTGAACGCAACCTTTAGGATTTCCTCTACGCCGTAACGCTTCAACAGAGCATCACGCGTCGCATAGGAGCACAGCAGGAATGGCGGCGCATCCGGATTGAAAAACCGGCGCGGATGCGGTTCGAACACAATCGCGCCCGGCCGGGCGCCACGGTCAGCGGCGAATTTCACCATTTCGCGCAACAGCGCCTGATGGCCGAGATGCACGCCGTCGAAATTGCCGATCGCAGCGATGATTTTATTCGCGCCTACCACGCCAGCGCCTCCGCAACGGCGATGGCGTGAACGCCGGCCTTTTTCATTTGCGCCGCTATGGCGGCGGCGTCGCGCGCGCCCTCATGCACGCCGCCTTCGCCGGAAATCATCAGCACGTCAATCTGTTGATTATTGGCGCCAAGAATGTCTGTTTTCAGCCCGTCGCCGACGGCCAGAATGCGGCTGCGTTCCGTCAGTCCCCGTAGTTCGTCAATCCGCTTGAACGCGAGGTCGTAGATCGGCGCATGCGGCTTGCCGCCATAAACAACCTCGCCGCCTAGCGATTGATAAATTTCCGCCAGCGCGCCGGCGCACCAGATCATCCGCCCGCCCCAGTTCACGACGATATCCGGATTGGCGCAGACCATGGGCAAGGCGCGCTCGGCGGCGCGGATTAAAAGCTCACGATAAGCGTCCGGCGTTTCGCACAGGTCGTCCTCCATCCCGGTGCAGATGATGAACGCCGCGTCTTCCAGCGGAACAAATTCTATCGCCATCCCCTCAAACAGAGGATCGTCCTTGGCTGGTCCCAGCTTGTAAGCGGGAGACGGCAGCCGCGCCTCAATAGCCGCGCGAGTCGCATCGCCGGAAGTCACGACGCAATCATAGGCGCTGCGCGGCAACCCGATGCGGTCCAGTTGCGGCGGGATGACATGCGATGGGCGCGGCGCATTGGTGAGGATCACCACCGGGCCGCGGCTTTCACGAAACTGCGTCAGCGCTTCGCCGACGCCGGGGAACAAATTGACGCCATCGTGAATCACGCCCCATGCATCGCAAAGCAGCGCGTCATAACGCTCCGCGAGCGCCCCAACGGAAGTGATAACCGGAATATCTTTCACAGGCTAAAGGCCGATAAGGCCGATGCGGTCGACGGTCAAGCGCGCGACGCCGCCCGCTCCCGGGAACCGTCTGTTTCGCGCCGTTCGCACCAGGCCCGGGCTTCATCCGCATCGAAAAAGGTTCGCGCTTGCCAGCTCGTTCTGTTGATCAGATCGAGATAAACGTCCAGCGCCGCATTAAAGCGGTTGTCCGGCGCAATGAACGCGACCCGCACGTCCGGGATCGAGGCGGCGGCCGACGCGTCAAAAGCGGCAGACAGTTCCTGGTCAAAGAGCGGAAAATCGAGCCGTGTGATGTCGCGGAGGTCGATGAGCTGATAGATCATGTAATCGGCCCGCGGATCGGCGTAACACGCCTGACAGGCGCCGCGGGTTTCAATCGGCGTGACGTGACCGAAATAGCGCCATTCAACGCCGGAAACCGTCCATGTTGTCTGATGGGGCATGGCTATTCAATCACGATGCGGCGGCGAGCTGCGGTTCCGTCTTCGCCATGCCAGGCCGAAGATAGGAGTCCGCCAGACGCGGCGAACCGAATAGAGAACCCTGACCGTAGTCAATCCCCATACTGAGAATCTGCGGCATTTGCGCTTCAAACTCGACCTTCTCGACAATCAGGTCAATTTCGTTTTCGAGCAGCGCTTTCTTGAAGGCTTTGATACGCGCAGCGCCGATATCGCCCTTGCAGCTTTCATTCAGCAGCAACGCGCCGGAAGCCTTTACAAAGCGAAAGTTCTGCTCGCGCAGGGCCGACCAGTTCAGATCGAAGCGGCGAATATGGTCAACCGAAAATGAAAATCCGCGGTCCGCAATGGCGCGCAGGTTTTTCTTGACCCGCTCATGCATCATTTCAACAGCGGGGTAGGTGAACTCGAACACCAGCCGGTTTGCAAGATCGTCATTTGCGTCAAGGTAATCCGTGAAGCGGGTGAAGAAATCGACATCGAAAATCGTCGCCGGCGAAATATTGCAGAAGATGCGATATTGGGCGCATTCCGGCCCCAGTTGACGCAGAGACTGCACGGCGCGCAACAAGATCATATTGTCGATGACGCCGATCCGGTTGGCCCGTTCCGCCGCATCAATATAGTCCGCCGGCTTGAGGATGCCGCCATCGGCGCGGCGCAATCTGGAGAACGCCTCGAAGCACCGCTGTTTGCGCTGGGGCAGGCTGACAATCGGCTGCAGATAAAGATCGATGCGGTCGTTTTCGATTGCGTCCCGGACATTTTCGAGCGCGAGCGCATCCGCCATGTTGACGTTTTTCGCCGGTTCGAATTTCAGCAATGGCGGCGCCTTGATGGACGGCGCCCGAAATTTTGTCACGAGCCCGTGCAGGAGTTCGATTTCCTGCTGTGCGCGGGTTAATGCGAATCCGGCGCGCGCATGCAAGATCAGCGACACCACCAGCGCGGCGGCGAGCCAGATTTCGAAGTCAGGCGCAAACCCTGCCGCCACCGTCGCAATCACCAGCAGCGCGCCAGCAAGCCCCGCGGCGAAAAGCACCGTGGCGCAATAGCGCGAACTTTGTTGGCGAAAATTCATCTTCCAGCCCCGTGAACCATTCTGCGTCAAGCCGCCCTCCCCTCACGCGACCAAGTGAGACAGTTTTTAGGAAAACTTACTAAAAAAGCGCTTAAGAATTCCACATTCAGGCCTGTCCCATTATGACGCAAAAAGCCCGCCGGAACGGATCCGGCGGGCCTGACGCAACGTTGGATGCGAGAGAAGGTTAGCTGTTGAACTGGCTGTCGATCGGATCGATCACAATTTCGACCCGGCGGTTCGCCGCACGGCCGGCGTCCGTCGCATTGTCCGCAATCGGATGAGTTTCGCCATAGCCGTATGAGTTCAGTCGTCCCGGCGCGACGCCTTGAGATGCGAGGTAATTCGACACGGATAGCGCGCGACGCTCTGACAGGGCCTGGTTGTAGGAGTCCGATCCGGTTGAGTCTGCATGGCCGTAAACGCTGACCGATGTCTTGTTATACTCCTTCAGGACCAGCGCCACCGAGTTAAGCGTGCTGTAAAAACCGGAATTGATATCGGACTGGTTTACCGCAAAGGTAATGTCGGACGGCATGTTCAGGATGATATTATCGCCCTGGCGCGTCACCGAAACGCCCGTGCTGGCGAGCTGTTCGCGGAGCTTGGCTTGCTGGCGGTCCTGATAGACGCCGATGCCGACGCCAGCCGCCGCGCCGACGCCTGCGCCGATCAGCGCGCCCTTGCCAGCGTCGCCGGCGATCGCGCCGACGATGGCGCCTGCAGCCGCGCCTGCAGCCGCGCCGCCGGCGCCCGAAGTCACGGTCCGGCTTGCACGGCGCTCGCCCGTGTACGGATTGGTGGAACAGCCGACCGCGAAAATCGCGACGGAGATGAGAATTAGTGCCTTGCGCATAGAGATGATTCCTTTCAGGCGTTGCAACAGCGTGTGGGGCATTCGATCCTGACAGCAGGACTAGGCCCCCAAGCGTCAATGACCGGTCAATTATACCCGCGCAAAATGAGCTGATTGCGGGCGCCCCGCCAATAAAAAACAGGTAATTGCGGCGAAAGTGGCGTTCCGCGCCGCCGCCCGGTTTAAAGTTTTGTAAGCTGACAGGCCCTTTCGGCCTTTCACCGGCAAAAAGAGCCCCCTTGACGCTGTGCCCTGTCCTGCTTAAGTCACCGCTAGCACTCTATTGAAGTGAGTGCCAGCAGGCGGCTCGAAGCGGCCTGTTTTCAGTTTAACCGGTTGTTTTTATTAAAATCTCAGCCAAGGGAGATACAGACTATGGCTTTTAGGCCTCTCCATGACCGCGTGCTGGTCCGCCGCATCGAAGAAGACCAGAAAACCTCAGGCGGAATCATTATTCCGGACACCGCCAAGGAAAAGCCCCAGCAGGGCGAAGTGGTCGCATGCGGCTCCGGCGCACGCGGCGACGACAATGAGATCATCCCGCTCGACGTGAAAAAGGGAGACAAAATCCTTTTCGGCAAATGGTCGGGTTCGGAAGTGAAGATCGACGGCGAGGAGCTCCTGATCATGAAGGAGTCGGACATCCTCGGGATCATCGACTAATTCAATAGTTTCAAGATTTAAGGAGAAGCAACAATGGCTGCTAAAGAAGTCAAGTTCGACGTCGAAGCGCGCGAGAAAATGCTGCGCGGCGTCGATATCCTCGCCAACGCAGTGAAGGTCACGCTCGGCCCGAAAGGCCGCAATGTCGTCATCGAAAAATCGTATGGCGCGCCGCGCACGACGAAAGACGGCGTGACGGTCGCGAAGGAAATCGAGCTTGAAGACAAGTTCGAAAACATGGGCGCGCAGATGGTGCGCGAAGTTGCGTCGAAAACCAACGACGAAGCCGGCGACGGCACAACCACCGCCACCGTGCTTGCCCAGGCGATCGTCAAGGAAGGCGCAAAGTCCGTCGCCGCCGGCATGAACCCGATGGATTTGAAGCGCGGCATCGAACTCGCCGTGTCGAAAGTCGTCGAAGACATCAAAGCGCGCGCGACGAAAATTGCGTCCTCATCTGAAATCGCTCAGGTCGGCACGATTTCCGCCAATGGCGAAAAAGAAATCGGCGAAATGATCGCAAAGGCGATGGATAAAGTCGGCAATGAAGGCGTCATCACCGTTGAAGAAGCCAAAACCGCCGAAACCGAACTCGATGTCGTTGAAGGCATGCAGTTCGACCGCGGCTACCTCTCGCCTTACTTCATCACCAATGCCGAGAAGATGGTTGCCGAACTCGAAGATCCGTACATTCTCCTTCACGAGAAAAAGCTCGGCAATCTTCAGTCGCTGCTGCCGCTGCTGGAAGCCGTCGTCCAGTCTTCCCGTCCGCTGCTGATCATCGCAGAAGACGTCGAAGGCGAAGCGCTGGCGACCCTCGTCGTCAACAAGTTGCGCGGCGGCCTCAAGATCGCCGCCGTCAAAGCACCGGGCTTCGGCGATCGCCGCAAAGCGATGCTCGAAGACATCGCGATCCTTACCGGCGGCCAGGTCATTTCCGAAGACCTCGGCATCAAGCTCGAAAATGTCACGCTCGACATGCTCGGCACGGCGAAGAAAGTCTCGATCAACAAAGACGACACCACCATCGTCGACGGTGCTGGCGAAAAGGCCGATATTGAAGGCCGCACGTCGCAGATCCGCAAGCAGATCGAAGACACGACCTCTGACTATGATCGTGAAAAGCTGCAGGAACGTCTGGCGAAACTCGCCGGGGGCGTTGCGGTGATCAAAGTCGGCGGCGCGACCGAAATCGAAGTGAAAGAGCGCAAGGACCGCGTTGATGACGCGCTCAACGCAACCCGCGCGGCTGTCGAAGAAGGCATCGTCCCGGGTGGCGGCGTCGCACTCTTGTACGCATCGAAAGCGCTTGAAGGTCTCAAGGGCGAGAACGCCGACCAGACCGCCGGCGTCAATATCATTCGCCGCGCGCTGCAGGCGCCGATCCGTCAGATCGTCAAGAACGCTGGCGGCGAAGGCTCCATCGTGGTCGGCAAACTGCTCGAACAGAACGATCCGCATTTCGGCTTCAACGCGCAGACCGACGAATATGTCGATCTGATCAAGGCCGGCATCGTCGATCCGGCGAAAGTCGTGCGTCACGCGCTGCAGGATGCAGCGTCTGTCGCCGGCCTTCTGATCACCACCGAGGCGATGATTGCTGAAGCGCCAAAAAAAGATAGCGCTGGTGCCGGCGGCGGTATGCCCGGCGGCATGGGTGGCATGGGCGGTATGGGCGGCATGGACTTTTAGTCCGTCCCCCAATCAGCTTAAGTTGCGTAACGGATGGGCGGCTCTTCGGAGCCGCCCATTTTGTTTGCGCCGCAATATACACGCAATGCGGGAATATTGCCGCAACAATTGCGCATCCCCTTGCTTTTGATAGAGTTCGCCGGGGCAATCGGCGGGGCTTACAACATGACGACGCAATTTCGCGCGATGCGCGCGACTGTATTTCTTGCATTTCTGGTTTCAGCTTTACTTCCAGCGGCGCTCTCCGCACAGGAGGTCGCGGCGGAACTAACGGCGGCGCTTGCAGAAAATAGTGCTGAACCGGAACCGGCTGAAGAAACGTTAGATCTCTTTGCACGCGATTCATTCACCGCACGCACGGTCGTCTGCCCGTTCAAGGGCGAAGTTGAATACAAGCCCGGCGAGATTTCCTGCGGCCGGCTTGAAGTGCCAGAAAACCGCGAAAAGTCTCGCTCTCGGATGATCGAGATCGCCTTCACGAAAATCCACGCAAAACAACCAGACGACTGGAACGCGGAAGAAAACGGCGAGTGGGTGAAGCGGGACGACCCGATCATCTATCTGACCGGCGGACCGGGTGTGAAAGCTCAGGGTTATGTGGCCCGGCTCAAAGATCACGGCGTGCGCGAGACACGCGACCTTTACATTCTTGAGCAGCGCGGCATTGGCTGGTCGAGCGATTATTGCCCCGACTATTCGCTGTTCGATCCGTCCGCAGCGAACACCCCCGTATGGGGGGAGTATCAGCGCGCTTCATTGAAGGCGATGGAATCCTGCTTTGCCAAAGCAAAAGCTGCGCGTGTTGATCTGTCCGGATACTCGTCCATCGAAAACGCGCGCGATGTTAAAGCGCTGCGGCAGGCGCTCGGCTACGATCAATGGAATGTGTGGGGCATTTCCTATGGCTCAATTCTCGGTCAGGCCTATTTGAAAGAAGACCCGGAGGGCGTGCGCGCCGCCGTCATCGACGCAATCGTCCCGCTGCAGCAGGACATCACATTTCATAATATCGCACGCTATTACGATCGCGTGCTCACCATGCTCGAGGATGCGTGCAACGACGATGCTGCCTGTGCGAAGGACTTTCCAAACCTCGTTGCGAACTACAAGGATGCGATCAAGGCCGTCGCCGCATCGCCCATCGAAATTGACGCCATCGACGAAGAGCTTTTCCCGTCCGGCAAGGCGTATATCTATCACGACCTGATCGGCGCGGCGCCGTTCTCCCTTTTCTATGAACAGAAGAACTATCCGTCACTGCCGGCGTTTATCGCGGCGCTAACGCGCATGGTTGAAGAAAAAGACTATGACGCCTTGCGGATGATCACGGCGGGCGGCAGCGCGGCCGTCGATATCAGCCAGGGCATGTATGATGCGATCGCCTGTAACGATGGCTGGCATGCCGGCATCAGGAAAGCTTTCGAAGAAGACGGTCTCGATCATCCGGTGCTGTCAATGATCTTCGGCGATCCGGCGCTTGCCGACGAACAGGCGCAGATTTGCAAGCGCTATGGCGCGACGGCCCGCCCCGCTGAGGACTATGCCGCTGTTGAAACGGATATACGCACCCTGATTGTCGAGGGCGCAATGGATCCGATCACGCCGCCGCCGCTGGCGGAAAAAATCCTTCCCGGCTTCTCAAACGGAACCTATGTGGAATTCGCCTTCGCGGGTCATGGCCCGACGCGGTCAGTGGAATGCGCGGGAGAATTCCTGACCAAGTTCTATGACGACCCCAATGGCGAGCTCGACACGAGCTGTCCAGAAAGCATGGAAGCGCCTGACTTCGCTGGGCCGCTGTTTGAAACCAGCGCCTTTGCAAATCTCGGCGCGATCGCAGCGGAAGATAGAAAGAAAGTGCTCGTTCCGGCGCTTTGGCTCGGATTGCCGGCGATCGCGTTCGTGTTCGGCGTGATTATTTTCACGCTCGCGCCCCTCGCCCGGATCATCAACCGGGCCGGCGCGGCGTCCACCGGCGGCGCGCGACTGCTGGCGTGGGCGACAGCGCTTGCGGGCGCGGCCTCGATTGGCGGCATTGGCGCCGCTGCGGCGATGACTGCGCAGGAGAATGCGCTGTTGTTGCTGGTCGGGCTTCCGGGATGGGCCGTATGGTTCGCCATCGCCGGACTTCTGGCCGGCCCAATGGGCGCCATGCTGTTATGGCTGACCTTGCGCGCCAGAATGCGGACCGCCTTGCCGGTCGGCGTGTTATTCGGCTTGCTGCTCACCGGTGCGGCGGGCATTGCGCTTGCTGCGTGGCTGGCGGTCTGGGGCTTTATGCCCTTGTAGAATCGCCGCGAGGCGGTTCCAGGAAGGGCGGCCTTTCGGGGCCGGCTTTTTTGATCAGGCGCCTTGCACGTCATCGCGCGCGGGGGCAGAAGGCGCAGCAAGGAGCGGACCCATGCTGCAAGCCATTTTACCTGTCTTCACTGCCGCGTTTGTGACGTTGTTCATCGTCATCGACCCGATTCTGGTAACGCCGATCTTTGCATCGCTGACCAAGGGCGACGCGCCGCGCGAAAGATTGCGCATTGCCTTCATGGCGGCGATCTACGCCACGGGCACGCTTTTGCTGTTCGGATTTGTCGGCAACACGACGCTGCATCATCTGGGCGTTTCACTCGAAGCCTTCCGGGCGGCCATGGGCATCATTCTGTTCATTATGGGCTTCCGGATGTTTTTCGATCCTGACAGCGAAACGCAGGCGAAAACGCCCGGCCCCAAAGCCTCCGCCCGCGACAATATCGCCTTTTTTCCGCTCGCCATGCCGATGCTGGCGGGCCCCGGCGCCATTGCGACCATCATGCTGCTGATGGGGCCCGGGATATCTGTTCTCGATAAAGCCGCCACCATTACCGCCATGGTCCTTGTGCTGATTATCGCTGTCTTCATGATGGCGTTTGCAAGCCGGATTGGCGATGCGCTGGGGCGCACCGGCATGAACGCCATCACCCGCATCCTCGGCATGCTGTTGATGGCGCTGTCGACACAATATGTGTTCGACGGAATTCGCGTCGGCATTCTGGAAAAAATCAGCGCTCAATAGCGGCGTCGGCCGCTCCTATTCAAGTACGGACCGCGTTTCGGCGAAGCCATTGTCGCCGGGGCTCGCGCCGTAGCGCAGCGTGCCGCCGCGAAGGCTGGCGCCCGATCCGTCTCCGGCGCAGACAAAACGCGTCACGCGCGGCGCATTGCCTTTCCGGCACACGGCTTCAAGCGCGGCAAGGGCGCCATCGCAAGATGATGCGATGCTGGCGCCGTCCGGCCAGTCCGCTGCAGAACGCCAATCGATGAAGACATTGATAGTTGACCCGCAAACTGATTGGGTGAATGCGGCCTCGCGTTCAAGGGCGCGCTCTTCGGACTGCTGCGCACGGGATTCCTTGAGGGACTGGGCCGCTGCCGGACCCGCCGCGCCGCCCAGCATGACCGTCAGCAATAAGACGCAAAGCGCCCTTGCTGAAGAAAGCCCGGATATGTCTGGTGCGATGGCCATCATCGAAATCTCACCCTTCAATGCGGCTGTTTTAAGACAGAATGCTGTCCAATTCCTAACCTGCCCCGCCGATTCTCCCGTTTTCAGAGCGTTTCTTCAAGATAGTGCGCGACAGCCGCAGAGGCCGGACGCCCGTTAACGTCCTGATTCGGAACGTAGACGATCTCCAGGACAGCGCCGTTCAGCGCCACACCCGGAGCCGCACCGGGAAGGAAGGCAACGCGTTTGATTCGATCGGCGACCGCGCGCGCGCCGATCGGGTCGTCAGCGACCGTTCCAATCCCCTTCGCCGCCATCAGGACGGCGTCTGACAGAACCGCTGCATTGGCGCCCACGGCGCGGCGGCCGGCGCCGACATCAAAAAAAAGCGGCGCGCCGATCATCGCGCCCACATGCACGGACGCCGATTGCGCCCGGCGGCGCGCGGCCTCGTAATCTTCAAAGATGAGCGACAACGGACGATCGTCGCCGAACGATTTCGATGCGGCGATACCATAGGTTTCTCCCGGCCAGAACACGGTCGCGCCGCCATAGGCGGCAATGCGCAGCAAGGTTTCACCTTCTTCGGTTTTGTAGATAATGTCGCCGCGCGGCGCGCGCGTGGCGCTCAGCAGATGAATTTCCGGCGCCGCATCACCGCCGTCGAGCTGGCAATCAAGACGCGGATCATCGGGCGAACACAAGAACCTTACGCGCGCGCTGGCGCCGCGTTCTTCGAACAGGAAGATGCGGTCGTCGCTGGTCAAGACATACCGTTCAACTCCTCGCGCAGAGCCGCTTTCGCTGACGCGCTCGCGGCGCTTGCCCACCAGCGCCGAGAAAGGATTGTCCGACTGCTGAGCAAGTTTGATCCGTGCGCTCGGGGATGCGGCGGACACAGCTTCGCCCTGTTGCGCGAACGCGGATGGAACCGCCAGCGCCACGCAAAGCAGAATCGCCAGAATCAATTTGGCGCGCGAACCAGTCAAAAAAGCATCCTCAGCAAACAAGTCACGATCTCACCCTAGACGCCGAATTTGGTGAAAAAATGGCTTCGGGCCGGCATTGCGACCCGAAGCCATCTTTAAAATCAACGACTTGACTCAAGCGGTGAAATATTGACCGCCATTCGCCGTCAGCACCGCCCCGGTAATGAATCCGGCGTTTTCATCAGCAAGGAAAGCGACGCAATCGCCGATTTCTTCAGATGAGCCGAGACGCCCCACCGGGATCTGCGCGGTGATTTTTTTGAGCACCTCCTCGCTCATGGCGGCGACCATTTCCGTGGCGATATAGCCCGGCGCCACAGCGTTGACGGTCACGCCCTTGAAGGCGCCTTCCTGCGCAAGCGCGCGGGTGAAGCCGAGCATGCCCGCTTTGGCGGCGGAGTAGTTGGTCTGGCCCATCTGGCCCTTTTGTCCGTTGATCGACGAAATGTTGACGATCCGTCCGAAGCCGCGCTCGCGCATCCCCGGAAACACCTGATGGGTCATGTTGAAAACGCTGTCGAGATCGGCGCGGATAACCTCCGACCATTGCGCCGGCGTCATTTTATGGAACATGCCGTCGCGGGTAATGCCCGCATTGTTGACAAGGATATCGGTGGGGCCGTGCGCGGCTTCAACTTCGGCGACGCCGCCCTTGCAGGCTTCATAGTCGCCCACATCCCATTTGAAGACGTTGACGCCTGTTTCCGCCTTGAATGCCGCCGCCGCCTCGTCATTGCCCGCATAGGTCGCCGCAACTTTGCAGCCCTTGTTTTTAAGCGCTAGCGAAATTGCGCGGCCAATACCGCGCGTGCCGCCGGTTACAATCGCCGTCCTCGCCATACTGTTTTCTCCCTGATTTATTTTATGTTTTCACTGGTTTTATCGCTCAACGCAAAGCGCAACACCCATGCCGCCGCCGATGCACAACGTCGCCAAACCTTTCGACTTGCCCGAGCGTTTCAACTCGTAAAGCAGGGTCGTCAGAATGCGCGCGCCCGAAGCGCCAATTGGGTGGCCGATGGCGATGGCGCCGCCATTCACATTGACCTTGGAAGCGTCCCACCCAAGCTCCTTGCCGACCGCGAGCGCCTGTGCGGCAAACGCTTCATTGGCTTCGATCAAATCGAGATCATCAAGGGTCCAGCCGGCTTTTTCAAGCGCCATGCGAGACGCCGGCGCCGGACCGATGCCCATGATCGACGGATCAACGCCGCAATGAGCCCAGGAGGCGATGCGCGCCAGCGGCGTCAAACCGCGCTTGTCTGCTTCTTTTTCCGACATGACGATCAATGCTGCGGCGCCGTCATTGATGCCGGACGCGTTCGCCGCCGTCACGCTGCCGCCGTCACGTTTGAACGCCGGTTTCAGTCCGGAAACACCATCAATCGTTGCGCCTGCGCGAATATATTCGTCGGTGTCGAACACGATGTCGCCCTTGCGGGTTTTGATCGTTACGCCGACAATCTCATCCTTGAACTTGCCCGCGTTTTTTGCAGATTCGGCCTTGTTCTGGCTCGCCACTGCAAACGCGTCCTGCTCTTCGCGGGTGATCTGATATTTCTCGGCCAGGTTCTCGGCGGTCATGCCCATATGATAATCATTGAACGCATCCCACAGGCCGTCGGTGATCATCGTATCGGTGAAATTCTTCGGGCCCATTTTGACGCCGTCGCGCAAATGCGCCGTATGCGGAGAAAGCGACATATTCTCATGGCCGCCCGCGGCCACGATTTTTGCATCTCCCAGACGCACCGCCTGCGCCGCCATGGCGACAGCCCTGAGGCCCGATCCGCAAACCTGGTTGATGGTGATGGCCGGTTTTTCCTGGGCGACGCCGGCGCCAATCGACGCCTGACGGGCGGTGTTCTGGCCCTGTCCGGCCTGCAGCACATGGCCCATGACAGTCTCGTCCACATCGCCGCCCGACAGCCCGGCCCGCGCCATGGCTTCGGCGATCACGGCCTCCCCCAGTTTTGCGGCCGGAACCGTGCTCAATCCGCCGCCGAATGACCCGACGCCTGTTCGCGCCGCCGAAACGATTACCGCCCCACTCATGTGAGCCTCCTGACAATGTTGAGCGCCTAAACCGCCGGCAAAGACCTGGCTCCGGCCTGCGGATGGACGCGAAGGATAAACAATCTCAATGACTTAACGTCACGAAAACTTGAGGTTAACGCGTATGCAAACCTTATTTTCATGCTATAGCAGGATTAGCAAGCGCACAAAATCACTGCGCCGCAGCGCCGCAGCCATTCTGCGGCGCCGCAAGGCGACAGGAGGGTGAACACATGACCGAAAAAACCAAGGGCCGCACCAAGGGCGAAGGCGACGCTGTCGTCATTAAAAAATATGCGAACCGCCGCCTCTACAACACATCGACGTCATCCTATGTGACGCTCGATTTTCTGGCTGAGATGGTCAAGGCGGGAGAAGACTTTGTCGTTTATGACGCAAAGTCCGGCGAGGATATCACCCATTCCGTGCTGACCCAGATCATCTTCGAAGAAGAGAGCAAGGGGCAAAACCTGTTGCCGATCCAGTTCCTCCGGCAGTTGATCCAGTTTTACGGCGACAGCCTGCAATCATTCGTGCCGTCCTATCTCGAAATGAGCATGGATGCGTTTTCGCGCAATCAGGACGAAATGCGCGGGCGCATGCGCGACGCGTTTGGCGGCGCGCCGGGTTTTACCATGTTTGAGGAAAGCGTGCGCAAGAATATGGAACTGTATGAGCAGGCGATGAAAATGTTTTCGCCGCTCGGCGGTCCTGCCTATGCGCCGCAACGCGCAAGCTCCGCTTCGAAATCAGAGGCGAGCGACGATACGGACATCAATGCGCTGAAATCGCAGGTCGCCGCCCTGCAGCGCAAGCTCGACAAGCTTGAAAACGATAACGACTAGGCCCTTTAAGCGCTGATTGGAATGCTGCAATTACGTCGATCGCCTAACGGCGGTCGGTGCGCAGCGGTGCGTCATTCGGCGCGCCATCGGGCAGCCAGTCCGGTTCCGTTTCCGGCTTGCCGATCAAAAAGCCCTGGAGAAAATCAACGCCGAGCCCCTTGAGCAACATGGCGTCGGCTTCATTATCGACCCATTCGGCGACCGTCTGCATGCCGAAATTACGCGCCAAATCGAGCAGCGTCCGCACGAACAGCTGGTTTTCGCGCGAGGCGGAAACGCCGGTGACGAACGATCCGTCGATCTTCAGAATATCGATGTCCATCGCTTTCAGATTGCGGAACGAGGTATAACCGGCGCCGAAATCGTCAATGCCGAAGGAACAACCGAGACGTTTGATCTCGGAGACGAACTCTATCGTAGCGTCGATTGAATCGATAATCTGGGTTTCGGTCAGCTCAACCGTGATGCGTTTGGTTAAATCCTGATTGGCGCGCAGCAGCGCGATATAACCTTCGGCCCACACGAAATCTTTCAGCGTCTCCATGGAAATATTCACGTTAAGATGAATATTCGGACGGATCGCCAGCGTGTTGAGCGCCATTTCCAGCACGCGCCGGTCAAGCAGATGCACCAGGCCCAGACGCTCCGCGGCGGGAATGAATTCAGGCGCCGGAATGTTCTGCCCGTCATCGCCGCGCATGCGGATCAGGCATTCATATTTTTTCGGCGCTTCGTCGAGATCGCTGACGATCGGTTGAAACGCGAGACGCACGCGGCGTTCATTCAGCGCTGTCAGAATAACGTCCGACATATGCGTGTTGCGGCGGCGCATGGAGACGACGTCGGTTTTATCAGTGAAGGCCGACCAGCTCGATTTGCCGACGCGTTTGGCGGCGTCGAGGGCCGCTTCCGCACGGGTCATGGCGGCGTTTGAGTTGTCTGCCTGATCCGGCAGGCTGACCGCCCCGAGACAAACGGAAGCAGCGATCACGCCGCCCTTGGTTTCGATGACGCTTTCGCGGACCACGTTGAGCAGCCGCACGCAAATCTGGCGCATATGCTCCGGGTCGCTATCGGCGATGATGATCCCGAACTTGGTGCCGGCGACGCGGCCGATCTTATCCTGCGGGCCGATTTCGTTGGCGAGACGCGCGGCGATTTCGGCGATGACCCTGTCCGCCGCCTCAAAGCCGAAATCCGAATTGACCGCGCCCAGATCGTCAATGCCGACCATAAGATAGGCGCCGGTCCTTTTTTGGGCGATGAGATCGGCAATGCTGTCCGACAGCGCCTTGCGCAGATGCGACCGGTTGAGGTGTCCGGTAAGTTCGTCATTCACCGCCAGCCAGGAAAGCTGTTCGTCGCGGCGCTTGCGGCTCTCTATGGAGCGGATCACGCTGATCAGGCGGCGGTTTGCGCCGGCCCCGATCCAGCCGCCACGCTCCTCAACCCAGTGACCGTCGCCGTCTGCGCGCTTTAACTGATATTCGCAGGCATAGCTTGGCCGCGCACCCGCGAAGGCGGCGATGCGGACTTCGTCCTCGGCGCCTTCAATGCAGGCAGAGAAGGCGGCGGCAGTGGCTGCAACCTGATCGCTCGGTACGCCAAAGATTCTTGAAGCGGCATCCTGATCCGACCATTTCAACGAACCGGCGGCGGGGTCAAATTCGAACATGGTCTGCAGGCCGCGATCAGCGGATTCGCCGATCTCGCCTGCCGCCTTGCTCTGGGCAAAATGAGATGTCGCGCGCGCAGACTCCGCGGGCTCGCCATCCATGCGGCGCGCATCATCGTTGGACTGCTGTTTCGACGTAAACGCCTTGGCGTTGTCTACCATTTAACCCACTTTCACTCTTACGGTGGGACAATAGGCGCAAAGCCGTAAATAAAATTTGAAGCGTAACCCGCGAAAATTCAGGCGTGGGGATCATCGCTGGCGCGGTTCTTGCCCCTTTTGGGACATGAAACCTGTCATTAACCTTCCCGCCGTCTCAGCCGCGCGCAAAATTCACCCCTTGCCGCTCACGCCGCCGTCGCAACCCGGCGTCCGGCTTGAGTTCGTGGCCTTTTCTTCCAGCGCCGATAAACCGGCGCACGCACACGCCGCTTACGCGGCAGCGCGGCTCCTTGCGTCCCATAATGGGTCGCAAGGCCTTGACGTGTATTTTTAAGGTCTTGACCTGCTAGAGGCGTGACACCAGCTAACCGGAAACGCCGCCGCCGACGGAAAGGTCCCGGCGCGCCGTCACCGTGGTGACGATGAACCCGGCCATAAAGTCGAGGAACGTCATCGACATGAACAGAAAGAAGACGGAGTTTCCAAAACCCGGAACAATAATGAACAGCAGCAGCGCGGCGACAAACACGACCACCGACAGCGCATGATTCATGATCGATTCGGATCCGGTTTTCGTCGCCCGCAAAAGTTCGACGAATAGCAGCCCCATGCTCGACAGCAGGAAGACATCGCCCCAGGTGACATTCCAGATATCGCTAGAAACCATCGGCAGCTGCACGAAGGTGATTTCGTACCATTCCGCGCCTGCGGCGCCGGTCAGCGTCAGCACAGCGAAAACAATTAAGCTGATCCCCAGCAACGGGAACATTTGATACATAGCCATGGAGTCCTTCCTTATCCGCCGCCCCCCGCGACGCGAATGTCCGGCGGCCCCAACGCGCGACTAGCTTAACACGGCCTGGGCCGCCCGCCAAAATGGAATTCTGGCCCTGATTCAAGGCTTGATTCAGGCGTCTTCGCTGATTTTCCCGGGCTTGCGCGCCCTGGCGTTCAGCCAGATCACACCCATCAGGTCGCGAATCGCCACCAGCGCGCGCCCGATATTGGTGTATTTTGACCGCCCATGGGCGCGCGAGCGATGGGACACCGGCGCGAAGGCGACATCCAGCCCTTCGCGCGCCATCAGCGCCGGCAGATAACGATGCATGTGGTCGAAATACGGCAGCGACAAAAACGCCTCGCGCCGGAACAGCTTCAAGCCGCAACCCGTATCGGCGGCGCCGTCATGGAGCAGCCTTTGCCGAATGGCGTTGGCGGCGCGCGACGCGGCTTTTTTTGCGGCGCTGTCCTGACGGGTGCGCCGCTCTCCGGCGACCATGGCGAGGTCCGGGTTTTTACAAATCCGTTCATAGAGCGACGGAACATCCGCCGGATCGTTTTGACCGTCGCCGTCAAGCATGGCGATGATGGCGCCGCGCGCGGCAAGGACGCCGGTGCGCAGGGCGCGGCTTTGTCCTGCATTGCGTTCATGCCGGAGAATGCGCAATTGCGGATGACGGGACCGGGCGCTACGCAGCGCTTGTAATGTATCATCGCTTGAGGCGTCATCGACGATGACGATCTCATGTTCGATCCCTGAAAGCGCGGCGGCGATCTCGTCGACCAGCGCTTCAGCCCCGCCCGCCTCATTGTGCATGGGTGCGACAACGCTCAGCGCCGGAACAGCGCCCGTTACAGCCGGCGACAAGGCGTGTTGATAATGGTGGCGGTCGGTCATCCGCAAGGCTCTTAGCTGATCCGCGGGCGCCGGTCACCTCGTGGCGTCAGCAGGCAAGACAAGCCCGCCGGTTGCCACTAGACTTGCCGTCATGAGGGGTCAGACCGAAAACCGCACGCGCATGCTGGCGCTGCTTGCCGTGGCGCTGTTCGCAGCGGCGACGGCGTTCGCCGGTTTGCATTCGTTGCCCCCGCTCGACCGCGACGAAGCCCGCTTCGCGCAGGCGACCGCGCAGATGCTCGAATCCGGCGATTACATTTCCATTCGCTTTCAGGACCAGGAGCGCAACAAAAAACCGGCCGGGATTTACTGGCTGCAGGCGGCCAGCGTCAGCGCCTTTTCTGAGGTCGGCGCCCGCGACATCTGGGCCTATCGCATGCCATCGATGATCGGCGTGGTGCTGGCGGCAGTGTTCACCTTTCTGGCGGGCGCGCGGCTTTATGGGATGCAAACCGGCCTTCTCGCCGGACTGCTGCTCGCCAGCGCGCCTGTCATTGCAGCGGAAGGCACCATCGCCAAAACCGACGGCATGCTGCTGGCGTTGATCTGTCTGGCGCAATGGGCGTTTCTCGAAATTTATGCGCGCGTGCAGGGCAACCAAAATCTCGGATGGAAATGGCCGATTGCCTTCTGGACGGCGCAAGGCGCCGGCTTGCTGATCAAGGGGCCGATTGCGCCGCTGGTGTCGCTGCTGACCGGGCTAGGGCTTGCAACCGGGCGACCCCGGCTGTCATGGATCGCGGCCATGCGGCCGGCAACGGGCGTTATCATCTTGATACTGATGGTTGCGCCCTGGGCGTTTGCGATCTTTCACGCTACCGACGGACGATTTTTCAGCGACGCCATTGGCGGCGACATGCTCGGCAAAGTTGGCGACGCGCAAGAGGGCCATGTGGGCCCGCCCGGCTATCATTTCATCCTGTTGTGGCTGTTGTTCTGGCCGGCCGCCGCGCTGATCCTCCCCGGCTTTTTGCAATTCTGGAAAGACCGCGCTGACTGGCGAGCGCGATTTATCCTGAGTTGGGTGATCCCAGCATGGATCGTCTTCGAAATCGCCGCAACGAAGCTGCCGCATTATGTTATGCCGCTTTATCCTGCCCTTGCGATCATGGCGGCGCAGGCTGCCACAAGCGGCTTGCAAGCGCGCTGGCCGCACCGACTTGGCGCTGTCATCTATGCCGGGGTGGGGATCGCTGCTGCGGCGCTGGTCGCCTTGCCGCCGATTTATTTCAGCAACGCCCCGCTCTCGGCGCTTTGCTTCACAGCCGCCGGTCTTACTGGCGCAGCATCACTGCTGATTGCGGTTCTGTTCTGGCGCGGGCGCGGGCTGGAAGGCGGCGTCGCCGCATCGATCCTCGCGGCGCTCTATGCGTGGGTTTTGTTGACGGCGGTCCTGCCGGGCCTGTCGCAGCTCGCGGTTTCGCCGCGCCTGTCAACAGCACTTGAACTCGCTGACCGGCACCCGCTGCATGACAATCTCGCGCCCGCAGCGATGGCGGGATATTCAGAACCCTCCGCCATATTTTTGCTGGGAACGAAAACGGCCCTCACCAGCGGCGGGGATGCGGCGACGCGGTTGATCAACGGCGCCGCCAGCGTTGCGATCATCGAAGCGCGCGAACAGGAAGCATTCCTGACAGCCATGAATGGCGGCGCGGTCACGTCGCTTGCCGTCATAGACGGGCTCAACTACTCCAATGGCAAGGATGTGACGCTGACGATCTACATCCTGCCGCCGCAATAATGCCCGGAAAGCCATGACCACCGCATCGACGCACATTCAGGCGCTGCCGCCGCTCTGGCGAAATTTCTGGTTCATCGCAGCGCTGCTCACTGCCTTGCGCGTGGCGACGCTGAACTTCACTCCGCTTGGGATCGGCCCTGACGAAGCGCAATATTGGTACTGGTCGCGCGATTTTGACTTTGGCTATTTCTCCAAGCCGCCGCTGATTGCCTGGGCGATCGGAATAACCACGTCGATGTTCGGCGACGGCGCCTGGGCCGTGCGGTTGTCGGCGCCGCTGTTTCATTTCGGCGCGGCGGCGTTTTTATTTGCGGCCGCGAAGCGCGCGTTCGATGCGCGAACAGCGTTCTGGGCCGGGCTTACCTGGCTGCTGATGCCCGGGGTTGTGCTCTCGTCCTTTATCATGGCGACGGATGCGCCGTTGTTATTCTTCTGGTCGGCGGCGCTATATCTTTTGCTTCGCATCATCGATTCACCGCGCGCTTCTTACGCCGATTTTGCACGGCTCGGCGCCGTCATCGGCCTCGGCATGATGTCGAAATACGCCATGATCTACTTCCCTGTTGCGATGGGTTTGTGTTTGCTGCTTAAGCGGTTGCGCGAGAAATTATTGCGGCCGCATCTGTTGTTGACGGCGCTGATCGCACTGGCGATCTTTGCCCCAAATATGATCTGGAACGCCCAGCATGAATTTCAGACCCTGTCGCACACGGCGGCGAACGCGAACTGGAGCGAGGATTTATTCAAGCCGCTTAATCTGCTTGAGTTTATCGGCGGTCAGTTTGCCGTCTTCGGCGTAATTTCTTTCCCCGCGCTGATCTGGATCGCGGTCAATCGCAGGGCCTTGAAGTTCAATCAAACGGACCTGACGCTGCTGATTTTTTCGGTGACGCCGTTGCTGGTCGTGGCGGCGCAGGCGTTTCTTTCCCGAGCCCACGCCAACTGGGCGGCGGCAGCCTATCCCGCTGCGTGCCTGCTGGTGGTTAGCTTGCTTCTTCGGCACGGAAAACCGCTGCTGGTCAAACTGAACGCCGGCGTCAACGCAGCGTTCTTTTTGGCGTTCACTTGCGGCGTGCTGGCGCCAGCCCTGATCGACAGCGCCGGACTGGCGGGCGCCGCCAAGGATTTGAGGGGCTGGAAAGCGCAAACAACAGAAATCATGTCCTATGTTGCAGGCTATGACGCCGTGCTGGTCGATGACCGGTATTTGATGGGCGAGATGCTGTATCATCAGCAGAACAGCGCCGTGGAGATCGCCGCGATTGATCCCAACGCGTCCATCGATAATCATTTCGAGGCGTTTCGCGGCTTTGATCCGGCGCGGATGAAACGCGTTCTGTTTGTGACGACGCGCGATGACGCGGCGCATGTTGATTACCGCTTCCGCAATATTGCGCCGGTCGCAGTCGTTGAGGCGGCTCCCGGGAGAGACCAGCACCGGCGCTACACCCTGTATGAGCTATCAGAATATTTCGGCCCGGGCGTGGATTAGCGCCCTGACTGACGGCGCGCCAACGCCCGTGCGCGTTCGAGCCCGCGCCCCCCGGTGCGAATGCTAAAGCCAAGAAGCCTCAGGCCTTTCAAGATCGCACGTTTGACAAAAAGAACGCCAAAAAGCGACCATAATGCACCGTCGACCAGCCATAGAAACGGCTTCGGATACGACTCCGAAAAATGCGTATGAAAATAGCGGATGATTCCCGCCGTTTTGCGCGCTTCGATCATTACCGGATTGGCCCGGCTTGAACTTTTGAAATGCGTCACCGCAACGTGAGGATTGAACCAGACGCGCCCGCCCGCCTTTGAAAACCGCAAACAGAAATCCACATCTTCCACATGCAGGAAGTACCGCTCGTCCATGCCGCCGATGGACAGATAGTCCTCGCGCGGTAAAAACATCACTGCGCCGGAAATTGTCGGCACGTCGAATACGTCATCCGGGCATTCATCCGTATGAAGATTGAAGCGGCGAAAGTAGGGATGGTTTGGCGCGAGACGGTAGAGTCGCGCCGCTTCAACGAAGGCCGTCCATGGGGTGAGCACGCGACGCCGGGAGCCTTGCTGCTCGATCCCGTCGGGGCCAACCAGCTTTGCGCCCATGAGCCAGGGCCGTGACAAGTCAGCACTATTGGCGAGCATCCGCGCCAGCCCGCCCTCGGGCATCACCGCATCGGGGTTGATGATCAGGAGATAAGGCGAATGCGCCGCCGCCGCGCCCAGATTGCACCCTGCCGCGAACCCGACATTGCCATGCCCGGTAACGACACGCAGCGCCGCGCCGCCGCCCGCAGCAGCTTCCTCAACGTCACCTGGAAAATTGCCGTTATCAACGAGAACAATGTCAGAAATATCAGGCTGCGCCCGCAACGCCGCCACGCACCGGGCGAGCACCGGACCGGTAAAATAGCTGACGACGATGGCGCTGACGCCGGACATGGAATTCTCCGGCGCGCGCGCGGGTTGATCGTCCGTTTGCACGACATTCGCTCCTTTGCGCCTAGCGCTTTTCCAGCATATGCGCCAAAGCGACGCCGCTCGCAGCGAGCGCCATGGCGGCAAGCCGCCAGACCTGCCACAGGCTGCCCTCGACCATAACCGAAACCAGGATCGCCACAAACGCACCGACCGCAGCGGCGCCGACGGCTTTTGACAGTCGCGCGCGCAAGAGTGCGGCGAGGCCGTACCAGATAAACGCCGCCACAGCGACAACGCCCGGAACGCCGAGCTCCAGCCAGATTTGCAGGAACACATTATGCGGATGGTTGGGAATGACCGACAGCGCCGCCGGCTCGCCCGGCACCATGACCATCGGCGCCGTTGCGTTCCACATTCGCGCATAATCGGCGCCGCAGCCGAATGGCAAACAGGATATCGCCTCCGCTGCAGACGCTTTCCAGATCGCCAGACGGTGCAAGGATGAAGACATCGTCATGACGGTTTCAGCAGATGCATTCCGCTCCACAATGGCAAAGATGGCGTCTACGGGAATCAACGCGGCAATGGCTGGCGATAAGACAAGCATGGCGATCGCGCCCCAACCCGCCAGCTTCAGTGTGATGCGCTGGGCGCCGAGCGCCAGCGCCGCCGCCGCCAGCCCGGCGCCGATCGCCACGACATTGGCAAGGACGTCATTGGTGACGGCGGCGGCCACGCCCATCGCCAGCACGAACAGCGCCGCTTTTCGCGACCACTGCCGTACTGCTATCGCTGCAGCAGGAAACAAGGCCGGGGCCAGCGCGGTAACGCCGCGTCCAAGCGCGATGATGTCGCGCGTACGGTCATCGGTTGCGCCGCCGGGCGGCAGGGTCGCCCGCAAAAACCCTTCGCTGACCCCTTCGAACGACAGGATCGCCATGCCCGCCACCAGCGACCACAAAAACGCTTCTCCCATCCGCCACGCCCATTCGCGCGTCAGGCTTAAGGCGAACCAGATGACGCTGGCGCCGACCAATGCCGGGCCAAGCACATAAAACAGCAAATCGAAATGATGCTTCGGCGACCAGAAGCCGGAGAGAAAAATCCACAAACACAAAAACAACAGCGAGACGAAGCAGGCGAACCTCGGATCACCGAAGGATGGGTTGTCAAAGAGCTTTCCGAAAGCCGATTGCCAGAACGCGCCGCGCGCGAAAGCCGGCAGACTCGCCAGCAAAAGCCACGGCGCCAAACCGCGGTGACCGAACACAACCGTCAAGGGCAGCAGGAAAAACAGCGCATAAAACCAGCGCCGGCTCGCCTTGTCTCGTTGATCCCGCCAGTTCGCGCTCATGTGAAAACGCTAGGCGCGCTTAAGGTCGGGCGCCAGCGCTTCGCCGGAAAGCCGTTCCACCGCGTCCTTCATCAACAGCGTTTCCTGATCGGCCGAGCCGAGGCGGCGCAGCGACACGGCTTTTTCTACTGCTTCTTTTGCGCCGACGACAGCGATCACAGGAATTTTCGCATGGCTGTGTTCGCGGACTTTATAGTTGATCTTTTCGCTGCGAATATCGAGATCAACGCGTAGCCCCGCCGCGCGCAACGCATCCGCTGCTTGACGCGCATAATCATCCGCCGCCGAGGTGATCGTCGTCACCACCACCTGCACCGGCGCCAGCCATAGCGGCAGGCGTCCCGCATAATGCTCGATCAGCAAGCCGATGAACCGCTCAAACGTGCCGAGGACGGCGCGATGCAGCATGACGGGGCGCTTTCTCGCGCCGCTTTCATCCACATAGGTCGCATCGAGCCGTTCGGGCAGCACATAATCAAGCTGGAACGTGCCCGCCTGCCAGGTGCGGCCGATGGCGTCGGTCAAATGGAATTCAAGCTTGGGGCCGTAAAATGCGCCCTCGCCTTCGGCATAGTCGAACTTCAAACCGGCAGCGGTCAACGCATCGGCAAGCGCCTTCTCAGCGCGGTCCCATGTGGCGTCGTCGCCAGCGCGTTGCTCCGGCCGCGTCGCCAGCTTATAGGCGATGTCGGTCATGCCCATGTCTTTATAAACACGTGAGAACAAGGCGAGAAAACGACCGGTTTCCTCTGTGATCTGGTCTTCGCGGCAGAAGATATGCGCGTCATCCTGCGTCATCTGGCGAACGCGCAACAGTCCGTGCAGCGCGCCATGCGCTTCGTTGCGGTGACAGCAGCCGAACTCCGCCATGCGGATCGGAAGATCGCGATAGGATTTGATGCCCTGCTTGAAAATCTGGATATGCGCCGGGCAGTTCATCGGCTTTAAGGCCATCAGATCGGCTTCGCCGGTCAGCACGGGTCCTTCATCTTCCGTAGACGGAACTTCGTCGGGAACGACGAACATGTTCTCGCGAAACTTGCCCCAATGGCCGGACATTTCCCAAAGTTTTGAATCGAGCAATTGCGGGGTTTTCACCTCTTCATAACCGTCGGCGTCGAGCTGGCGGCGGATATAACTCTCAAGCTGGCGCCAGATGAGATAGCCCTTGGCGTGCCAGAAAACCGAGCCTTGCGCTTCCTGCTGGAAATGGAACAAATCCATTTCCTTGCCGAGCCTGCGGTGATCGCGTTTTTCCGCCTCTTCGATCCGGTGAAGATAGGCTTTGAGGTCTTTTTCGTTGGTCCAGGCGGTGCCGTAAATCCGCTGCAACACCGCATTGCGATGATCGCCGCGCCAATAAGCGCCAGCGAGCTTCATCAGCTTGAACGCCTTGCCGATATGACGCGTCGACGGCAAGTGCGGGCCGCGGCAGAGGTCGTGCCAGTCGCCGTGAAAGTAGACCTTGATGTCTTCGCCTTCCGGCAGATCGGCGATGATCTCGGCCTTGTAGTGTTCGCCGATTTTCTTGAAATGCGCGATGGCTTCATCGCGGCCCCACACCTCCTTGCGGGTCGGCCGGTCCTGATCGACGATCTGCGACATGCGCCGTTCGATGGCCTCAAGATCATCGCTGGAGAACGGCTCGTCGCGGGCGAAGTCGTAAAAGAACCCGTCCTCGATGTTTGGCCCGATGGTCACCTGCGTGCCGGGGAATAATTCCTGAACGGCCTGCGCCAGCAAGTGCGCGGCGTCATGACGGACAATATCCAGCGCGTCCTCATGCTCGCGAGTGATGATCTCAACCTTTGCATCGCGGTCGATGACGCCGAACAGATCGCTGACGACGCCATCCACCTTCACCGCCAGCGCTTTCTTGGCGAGCGATTTGGAGATGTTCTCGGCGATGTCGGTTCCCGTCACGGCGCCGTCGAACTGGCGAACGGAACCGTCGGGAAGGGTAATGGCGACCATGATGCGTAACTTCGTTTTTGCTGGGTTTCTGCTGGGTTTCGGTTGGCGTTGCTAAAGGCGGTCTAACAGGGCGGCGGCGAGCCGGTCAGCCCCTTCGGGGGCATAGGTGAAAAACAGCTCAGGCTCAATGAGTTCGACCTCCATGAGCTGTAATGTGTCGACGAGAATGATGGCGTCGACCCTCGCATAGAGCGGCTCGCCCGGAACCATCGCCAGAATGCGGCGCGCCTCATCCACCGCCCAATCCGGCGGACGGACGGATTGGATGGAGCCGCCATGCTCGGCCTGACAGAGGATTTCCCCCGCCTTCGGGCGCTTCGTCACCGCATGCGAGAACGCCCCGGCGATGAACACCAGCGAGGTTTCGCCTTGGGTTGAGATTTCCGGAATCAGCGCCTGCACAAACCCCGGCCCGGCGAGCTTCTTCGCCGCCGCCGCCAGCCCCGCCCCGTCGTCGCGGGCGACCAGCGAAAGCCCGCTTCCCGTCGCGCCGAATTCTGGTTTGACCACCGCACGGCCCAGGCGCAGCGCATCCATGGCTGCCGCAATGGATTCAGCTTCCGGGGCGACCGCTGTGAGCGGCGCCATCGGCGCGCCCATGCGCGCCAGTTCGAGCAAGTACCGCTTCGACATATTCCAGCGCATCAGGGAAGGCGCATTGAACAGGCGGCGGCCTTCGCTGAAGCCTGCCAGCCAACGCGAAAAATCATCCGGCGTGTGGTGGTAATCCCAGGTCGAACGCACAATGACCGCGTCAGCTTCAGCGAACGCCTGTCGGTCGCCATTCCATGGCGCGGGCCGCACAATGCATCCCAGCCTTACCAGCGCCGCCGCCAGCACCGCGTCGCTCGCCTGATAGCCGGGCTGTTCGCGGCAAGTCGCCAGAATGATGGTTTTTTTCATGGGAGCTGTTGTTTTTGAGGAACGTGAACCGTCTGGGGATATGTGACATGCTGAATTTCGTCAAACAGGATGAGGACCGACATGCTGAACCGGGTTTTCCACGCATTGCTTAGCGTTTGCGCGCTCACTGCAAGCGCCTTTCTGTCGACAGCCACCGCCGAAGAACCGGCCTTCACTTTCGACGACATGGCCTTCCTCGAAGGTCACTGGCGCGGCGGCGATGATTTCATCTTTGAGGAATCCTGGCGCGCGGCGGAAGGCGGCGTGATGACCGCCATGGCGCGCGGCGTGTCAGAAGGGGAGTTGCGCGTGCTCGAATGGATCATTGTGAGTGAAGAGGCGGCGGGCCTTGTCATGCGCTTCAAGCATTTCAACGCCGATTTTACCACCTGGGAGAAAGACGGCCCGGTGACGTTGCTGCTAACCGCTGCGGCCGAGAACGATGTGACCTTCACCGCCGATCCGCCGTCGGAAACGGTGAAATCGGTCCGCTACTGGATGCCCTCCGCCGACACGCTGCAGGCCGATGTGGTGCTGGTTGAGGACGGCGAAGAGAGCGGCTTTTCGCTGAACTTCGAGCGCGCCGGGAAATGACCCCGGCGGCGCCAAAATTGGGTCATGTTTGCTGATCAGGCTGTGACCCACCGCACAGCTTGCGGCGCTCCGGCGCCATAGGCTGCACGGAGATCAACAGGGGGAGAAAACCATGATCAAGCAAGCACTCGCTGCGGGCGCCGCAGCCTTTTTCACCATCGCATCCGCTCATGCCGGCATGCCGCTCAATCAGTGGCTTGGCGGCTGGGACAAAAACGCCGGCGAACTGGAGTTCATTTCCGTATCGAACAGCAGCGGCGCGCTCACCGTCTCGGTCAAGGGTCAGTGTTCGCCTAATCCTTGCGACTGGGGCTCTGCACCCGCAACCGCCTATTCCAACTCCGCCGCGACAGAACCTGCATCCAGCACCGAAGCCATCATCGCCGTGTTCAATCAGGGCTTCGCCACCAAGACGGTTGTTCTCGACGGTCGCGCCGGCGACATGCTGCGCGCGCATGTCTACACGCATTTTGTCGACGGCAGCGGCCGCAAAGACTATCTGATGCATTCGTCCATGAAAAAGGCGGCGCTGGTGTTGACGCCGCTTCCGGGCGGCCCGCTGATTGCGACGCCGGTAAAACCCTTCTCGGAAGATTGTATTTCCTTCGACCCGGATGCTGTTTCCGTCGAACAGAATAACGGCCGCTGGAAACTGGTGCAGGGGTCCATGTGGATGCTCGACGCGGGTCCGAACAAGTCCGAAATGGATCGCGCCAAGACGATCGTCCAGCATTACGGGTTTAACAAACAGTGCTATGTGGGCCGTCCCGACGCCTCGCTCGAATACTGGCTTGTCGGCGCCGCTGCGCCGTCCGGCGCACTTGCCGGAGAGGATTGCACCAATATCAATCCGAATGGCCTGTCGGTTCGTAATGCCGGCGGCGGCAGATTCACGATCCTGTCGAACGGCAGCCACGCCGCGTTTTCCGCGCCAAGCGCTGCGGAAGCGCAAAAGGTGATCGACGTGATCGAATTTTACGGCTTCACCAGGTCCTGCTTTGTCGGCCGGCCCGGGCCATCCATGCGCTATCTGCGCAAGTAAACGGCATTAAATCCGTAGGCGGAGCGATAGGAACTATCGCTCCGTTTTCTGTTGGCCGCCGCGTTCGGTCCACGCCCAGTCGCCGAGCTTCCAGAAGCGCCACCCGACTCGCGGCGCGTCATCCGGCACCGGATCGAAGCCGTGCGAGCCGAACGGATGACAACGCAGCACCCGCGAGAGCGTCAGCCAGAAAGCCCGCCAGAAGCGGTGAATGCGAAACGCTTCCGCGCCATAATGCGAGCAGGTGGGCGCATGGCGGCATCTGACGCCAATCAGATAAAAGACAGGCGACAGGCTGCGCTGATAGAGCCATATGGCCGCGAGCGCGGCCCGGCCCGGCAAACCTGATTTGATCCTGCTCATACCGGCCCCTGACTGGGCGCCCGCACCGGGCATCTGCCTGCCGATGGATAGACCGCAACCTGCTTTCGCTTGCAATCCGCCCTGAGCACGCTAGGCAGGCCGCTTCACAGTTTCCCGGCCCCGCCCATGTCCCGCATAAAAGCCCGTTTTGACCAATTGAAGGCCGAAAACCGCGCCGCCTTTATCCCGTTCATTATGGCGGGCGACCCGAATATGGCCGCATCGTTGGACCTGATGAGGCGGCTGCCGGGCGCCGGCGCCGATCTGATCGAGCTCGGCGTCGCTTTCACCGATCCCATGGCCGACGGCCCGGCAATCGCCGCTGCGGGTCTCAGAGCCCTCAAATCCGGGCAAACTCTCGTCAAAACCCTAGAAATGGTTCGCTCGTTTCGGATCGAAGATGATGAAACGCCGGTCATTCTGATGGGGTATTACAATCCGTTTTACGCCTATGGGCCGGAAAAATTCGTCACCGACGCCAAGGCCGCCGGGGTCGACGGGCTGATCATTGTCGATCTGCCGCCTGAAGAGGATGGCGAGTTGTGCCTGCCGGCGCGGGCGGCCGGCCTTGATTTTATACGCCTGGCGACGCCAACCACGGATGATGCGCGCCTGCCCGCCGTGATCCGCAACACCTCCGGTTTCGTCTATTACGTCTCGGTGGCGGGCATCACCGGCAAGGCGGCAGGCCATACCGCCAGCGTCGAGCAATCGCTGGATCGGCTGCGGGCGGCGTCCGGCTTGCCTGCAGCGGTCGGTTTCGGGATCAAAACGGGTGAAAAAGCGCGGGAGTTTGCGGTTTTTGCGGATGCTGTCGTGGTCGGCTCCGCCCTGGTGGATGAATTCGCCAAAGCCCTTGAAGAGCGCCCCGGCGAGACCGATAATGGTGTTAACGCAGTCTTGAGACTGGCGCAGGATATTTCGGGGGCGATCCGCGCCGCGCGCGAAAGCGCATCACGGTCCCAATTCACGCAAGTCGAGCAGTAACGTAAGGGCGCTGACGGGTATGAGCTGGCTATCCAACATTCCTCCGGGCATCAAAAACATCTTCAAGCCGAAAGACGACGGCTCCGACACGCTGTGGACCAAATGCCCCGGCTGCGGCGAGATGATATTCCAGCGCGATCTCGATGCCGCGCATCAGGTCTGTCCGTCCTGCAGCCATCACCTCGCCATCAGTCCTGAAGAACGCCTGGCGATGATCTTCGACAATGGCGCCTATGAAGAGATCGACCTGCCGGACCCGGTGACGGATCCGCTGAAATTTCGCGATGAAAAGAAATATACTGATCGCCTAAAAGAAAACCGCAAGAAGACCGGCCGGCAGGACGCCATGCAGGCTGCATACGGAACTATTGACGGGGTCGGCGCTGTCGTCATCGTTCAAAATTTCAAATTCATGGGCGGCTCCATGGGCATGGCGCTCGGCGAGGCGATGTTGAAAGCCGCCGACACCGCTATCGCCAGACGGGCGCCGCTGATCGTCTTCACCGCTTCCGGCGGGGCGCGCATGCAAGAGGGCATCCTGTCATTGATGCAAATGCCGCGCACGACAATCGCCGTTCAGATGGTGAAGGAAGCGGGTCTTCCCTACATCGTCGTGCTCACCAACCCGACAACCGGCGGCGTGACGGCGTCTTACGCCATGCTGGGCGACATCAATATCGCCGAACCCGGCGCGCTGATCTGCTTCGCCGGACCGCGCGTCATCGAGCAAACAATCCGCGAAAAACTGCCTGAAGGATTTCAGCGCGCAGAGTTTCTCGAAGAAAAAGGCATGGTCGATCTGGTTGCGCCGCGCGCGAATCTGAAAACGACGCTATCGAAGCTGATCCGCGTTCTGGTCAAGGAACGCCGGCAGAATACAACGTCGGCGGCAAGCACGGCGGTCACGGCCCTGCCGGTGGCCGATAAAGCCGGATCGCCCGCCAAATCGTCGAAATTGAAAACGCCGATCAAGCTCGACAAGGCGGCGGAATAAGCTCACCACAAACAGCGCTTTACGAAAAGGAACCTTCGCGTGAGCGATGTTGAAGCCGTGCTCGCGCAGATTGCGGACCGGCGCCCCGTCATTATCGATCTCTCGCTGGATCGCATCCGCGCCGCACTCTCACGCCTAGGCGATCCGCAACGGAAATTGCCGCCGGTTTTTCATGTGGCCGGCACCAACGGCAAGGGTTCGACCGTTGCTTTCCTGCGCGCCATTCTCGAAGCGGCGGGAAACAAGGTTCACGTTTACACATCACCTCACCTCGTGCGCTTTAATGAGCGCATTATTGTTGCGGGAAAAGAAATCAGCGACGCCGCGCTGATCGATGCGCTCCAGCGCACCGACGCGGCCATGGGCGATGACATGCTCACCTATTTCGAAACGACGACCTGCGCGGCGTTTCTGGCGTTTGCGGAAACGCCGGCTGACTACGCGGTCATCGAAGTGGGTCTTGGCGGAAGGCTGGACGCCACCAATGTCATGGAGCCGCCGCTCGCCGCCATCGTCACCCCGGTCGATCTCGATCACCAGTCTTTTCTGGGCGATACGCTCGGAGAAATCGCCGGAGAAAAAGCCGGAATTTTCCGCCGCGGCGCGCCGGCGGTCATTTCGCAGCAGTCGCCGGAAGTCATGGCTGTCCTGCAGCATCACGCACAACGCGCAGGCGCACGCATTCACGCCTGGGGCGAACAATGGAACGCCTATTCCGAACACGGACGGTTGATCTATCAGGATGATTCAGGCCTTTGCGACCTCGACCTTCCCCGGTTGATCGGGGCGCATCAGATCGATAATGCCGGAACCGCAGTTGCGGCCATCCGCGCCGCCGGCCTTGATCTGCCGGATGCTGTGATGTCGTCCGGCATCGCAAACGCCCGCTGGCCGGCGCGCATGCAGCGGCTCACTGCGGGGCCGCTTATCGATATCGCTCGCATCTTGCTCGGCGACGACCCCGAAATCTGGCTTGATGGCGGGCACAATCCACATGCGGGACGCGCAATAGCCGGCGTGATGGCCGACCTCGAAGCCGGCATGCAAAAACCGCTTGTGATGATTTCGGGCATGCAGGCCAACAAGGACGCAGCCGGCTATTTCGCGCCTTTCGCCGGCCTTGCTCGCGAGGTTTTTTGCGTGGCGGCTGATCACAGCGGCGTTCTGGCGCCGGAAGAGGTTGCAAAAGCCGCCAGCGCCGCAGGCCTGAAAGCGCGCGCCTGTTCGTCACTGGAGGACGCAATGCGGCGCGCCTGCGCCGACAAACAAAACGAGCCGCCAAGATTGCTCATCAGCGGCTCGCTCTATCTTGCGGGCGAGGTGCTTCGCGAAAATTCTTAAGCAGCCGCTTCTTTCAACACTTCTTCAACCCATGCGGCGAGTTGGCTCTTCGGCGCCGCGCCGACGCGGGTGGCGATATGCTCGCCGCCGGAAAAGATCATCAGGGTCGGGATGCCGCGCACGCCATAGCGGCCGGGCGTTTCCGGGTTCTCGTCAATGTTCACTTTGGCGACGGTGAGCTTGCCTTCATAGTCCTTGGCGATTTCATCCAGCGCCGGGGCGATCTGCTTGCACGGGCCGCACCATTCCGCCCAGAAATCAATCAGGACCACATCGCCGGATTCAAGAACATCGGCGGAAAAGCTGGCGTCGGTTACGGTTTTGGCGGCCATCGATAAACTCCTGTAAGCGAAAGACTGAAGATAGCGCGCGCCGTCGCCGTTTCAACCCGCCTTTTTGATGCGCGCGAAGGCGTGATCGAGCATTTCTGCGGGAACTTCCATCAGCCTCGCGTCAAAGGTCCACAGCAGGGCGCAGTCGATCTGACGGCCGGGATAGATTTCCTGCAATAAGGCGCGATAGGCCGCAAGCTGGGCCACATAGGAGGGGTCGGCGTCCCTTACATCCTTTGGCGGCGGACGGTTGGTTTTGTAGTCCACAACCAGCACGCGCGACGGCGAAACGGCCAGCCGGTCAATCTGGCCATTGATGCGCGCATTGGGCGGCGCGCCCTTTGGAACGCCGGCGATCGGGGTTTCCGCCATCGAGCCCGGAGAAAAGACCTCAGCAAATTGCGGATCCGTCAGGACACGCATTACTTCCATTTTCCATGCATTTCGTACAGGAACGCTCACCTCGGATGCGAGGCGCGCAAGCAGCTTATCCGCCGCCGCGTCGCGCTGCTCCGGCGCAACGTCTGGCAACAATTCGAGCAGCCGGTGCAACACGCGGCCGCGAAAATATTTGTCAGCGCCTGCGCCGGGCGAATAAGCAGCGTCTTGCCCATCGCTCACCCACTCACCCTCTTCCTCGCCAAGCAACCGCGAGGGCGTCAGCCGCAGCGGCGGCGCTTCCTGCGGCGCAATCTTTTCAAGCCAATCCGGTTTGGCCGACGCAACCTTGGCGGGTTCGGTGCGTTTCTTCTCGATGGCGGCGGTTTGTCCGCAGGAAAGACGCCGCGCGGCCTCAGGAGAATCCGGCCAGAATGGCTCGCGCATTGTCGCCGCCACACTTTCGAGACGATCGAAAGCGTCAATGGCGAGCGAATGCCACGATTTGACGCCGATCGCTTTTGCTTCCGGATTTTTGTTGTTTCCCTGCTCCGCGCCGCAAATATACAGCCGGTCGCGCGCGCGCGTCGCGGCGACGTAGAAATTTCGCCGGTATTCTTCGTACGCGCGTGCGGACTTTTGTGCGCGCGCCGCCGCGCTCAGCGCAACATCATCGCTCTTTGACCAGGCGAGAATGTTTGCATCTTTCGACAACGCCGAGTCTTCCGGCGGGGCCAGCATCACATCGTTTTTCTGGTTCGTGCTTGGCGTACGATGCGCATCCAGCAAAAATACGATATTCGCCTCAAGCCCTTTGGCGCCATGCACCGTCATCACGCGAACGGAGTCATTCTCGCGATCCATCTCGCGTTTGATCTCGCCGGACGCCCGGTCAAACCAGGCGACGAAATCACGCAAGCTGCGCGGCGCGCCGTTTTCAAAATCAAGCGCCTGCCGCAATAATTCATCGATTGCATCCGATGACGCCTCGCCTAGTCTGGCGAAGAAACGTTTTCGCCCCGAAGGCGCTCCGGTTTCGAGAACATGCGAAAAGAACGCGTACGGCCCTTGCACCCGCGCAATGCTGCGCGCGGTTCTGATCTCATCCGCCGCGTTTTCCCAATGCGGGCGCTCATGCTGACGGCGCAACAACGACGCCCACAGGCTTTCCTTCTCGCCGCGTTCATGGGCGAGCGGAAACAGATCATCGTCATCATTGAATCCGCACAGCGGTGATTTCAAAATCTCCGCCAGCGAAAGATCATCGCCCGGCGTCAGGGCGAACCGCGCATAGGAAATCATGTCTTCAACAGCCGGGTCGTCGGCAAGCGCGAGCCGGTCCGGCCCTGCGACCGGAACGCCGGCGGCGGAAAGCCGTTGAATCACGCTGCGAAACAGGGGGCCGCGAGTTTGTACAAGAATCAGAATATCGCTGGCGCGGATCGGGCGGTCCTGCGACTCCAGAACCTCATTTGACCCGAGCCAGTTCTTGATGGTCTCGGCCACGCGATCGCACAGCACCCGAACCGGATGATTGCTTTGCGGCGCATCAACGGGCGCATCCCATGGATTCGGCTTCGGATTGTCAGGATAGGGCGCCAGCGGCCAAAGCTCGACCAGCCCGGCTTCGCCCTCGCGCTTGACGAGGTGAGCGGGGATGGGAAGATCGCCCAACCCTTCACCCGCTTCTGCCGGTTTAAAAACGGCGTCAACAAAAGACAACACCGGTGCGGTCGTGCGGAACGACATGGGAAGCTGCACACTCTCATACGTCGTGACGTCGCCTAACCGCTGTCCAAGATCGTGCTCCTTCTCCATGAACAGCGCGACGTCGGCGCCCTGAAACGAATAAATCGACTGTTTGATGTCGCCCACCGCGAAGAAGCTTCGGGGCGCTGTGTGGGCGCCGGCGCCGCTGAAAAAATCGGCAAACAACTGCTCAACGACGACCCATTGTCCCGGTGACGTATCCTGCGCCTCATCGATCAGGATATGGTCGATGCCGCCATCGAGCTTGTACATGATCCATTGCGACCGGACATCGCGAAACAGATTTTGCGTTCGCTCAATCAGATCATCGAAATCGAGCATCGCGCGCGCCGCCTTGGCGTCGCTGTAAATCCTGTCGATCGCCGCTGACAGCCGCCAATAAGATAGGGTGTCTGCGTAGACGGACAGCGCCTTGATCTTCTGAAATTCAGTGAAGAACGCTTCCTTCAATTCATTTATGTAAGGCTTCACCCAGCCGTCATGTTTGTCAGTCGCGTTGGTTGCGATCTTGTCAACGGTTTTAGACCGGTCGCCGGTAAGCAACACCGATTCTAAAATCAGCCATTTTTCGGCGCTAGATGATGCTGAAAAGTAAGCAGAGAGTTTGCCCGCCGCCTCTTGCGGCTTTGCTCCTTCCGCCGCGAGACCGTCATGAGCGCGCTTCAACTCTTCCTTTTTTATTGTCGCGATGAAGGCCGTTTGAATGGCATCCGCCGAAAGACGGGGGTCAACACCAAGCTCGCTCGCCAGTGCAGCAGCCGCGCCGTCCATTTCCGCTGGCGCACCTTTATTTCCCTGCGCCAGCAACAGCTCACGCAGTTCCGATTCGGCGCGGCGTCCAGACAAGCGATCAAAATCCGCTGCAACTTGCGAGTCCGCTCTTGCGGTTGCCGCCAGTTCATCGAGCGCGGCGCCTTTCAGCGCCAGCGCCTGGGCATCCTCGACAACTGTGAAGCCCGGCGGTGTTCCCGCTTCAAGCGGAAAGCGCCGCAACACGGATTCGCAAAACGAATGAATGGTCTGGATTTTCAACCCGCCGGGGGTTTCGAGCGCACGCGCAAACAATCGCCGCGCCTCGGCGAGATCATCGGCTGACTTCGGCGTCGCGTCGTCGCCTTCCAGCGCAGCGAACGTTTCCCGCAGCTCATTATCGTCAGCAAGCGCCCATTCGCCCAGCACATTGAACAGCCGGTCGGCCATTTCCGCCGCCGCCGCTTTTGTAAAGGTGATGCACAATATTCGTTGCGGCGGTGTTCGGCCCAGCAACAGGCGCGCAACCCGGTCCGTCAGGACGCGGGTTTTGCCGGAACCAGCATTGGCCATGACGAAAACGGATCGCTTCGGATCGGCGGCGATGCGCTGATTGCTGGTTGTCTCTTCAAGGGGAGTCATTCGCCGCCCTCCCCGGAATCATCGTCACTGCCTTGCGCGTTTCGTTCGCCGCGCCTGGCGAGATGGTCAAAGTCCCCATATTTGTTGCTGAATTGCGGGCGCGGTTGCGATGGATACGCCGCCTGCGGATCACTGAAATGCTGGAGGATCGCCGACAGCCCCTCATGCGCATTCTGAATGGCGGACTGCGCATCACCGCCCATTGAGCCAGCGAATTTTTCGTTCGGTTTACGCGAGATGACGCGAAGATATTCAAAGCCGGCAACAGGCGCCGCGCCAAGCTTTTCGAATCCGCCTTTGGCGACAATCAGACCCGTGAGCGGCAGTTGCGGATCGAAATTCGCTTTTTCCTGATCGGCGCTGGGCGGCGTGCCGGATTTGTAATCGACGACGTAGGCCGCGCCGTCATCGAGCCGATCAATACGGTCGGCTTTCGCCTTCAGCACAAACGAATGCTGATCCACGGCGATGTCGGTCTGACCTTCCTCTTCCAGCACAACCGGGACGCCTTGCGCGCGCCGGGTTTCGTCCCACCCAACGAAATACTCAAACGCTGCTTCAGCACGGGCGCGCCAGAACGCAGCGTGGCGATCATCAAGACCGTGGTCTGGCGCAAGCTCTGCAAACAACGTCTCCAGTCTTTTGATTTGCGCTTCGCGACCAGCCGGCCGGTCTTCGGTTTCGAATTTTTCCAGCACTTTATGGAGCAAGTTTCCGAGATACCGCGCATCGAAGGCCTCTCCCAAAGGATCCCGTTTGCGCAGGCGCAGAATCTTGGATGCATAGATGTGATAGGGATCGCGCAACAGCTTGCCGATCTGCGTCACGGAAAGCATGTCAGGTCGCGCAGAAACCGGCGGTCGCGGTTGCGGCGCGGCGGCGGCCTGCACCGAGTCAGGCTTGTCGAGCATGGCCGTCAGCGCCGCCGCAAATGCCGTTCTGTCAATGTCTTCCAGTCGCCCGGCGCCTTTTAGAATATTTTTGAGGCGGACGATCCATCGCGACGGTTTGGTGGGTTTTCCCGCCGCACGCACTGAACGAGTCAGCACCACATCCGGCGCGGCGGTCAGTTGCGCAAAATCATGCGCCGCCAGCCCGATGCGCCTTTCAGGCGACGGCAGGCCGAGGTCTTCGCGCATGGGACGCGACAGAAACGGATCAATTGCTGCATCGCGCGGCCAGACGCCTTCATTGAGCCCCGACAGGATCACAAGATCGGCGGTCTGCAAGCGCGCCTCAAGCGGGCCGAGGATGGAAAGGCGGGGATGGGCGGGCGCACGGCGGCGAACGGCGCCGCCAGAAATCAACCGTGAAAAGATATCGGCGTATTCAGACGCTTCATCATGAACGATGAGCGCCAATGCAGGGCGCAGGCCCGACAGAAGCGCCGCACCCGCTTCACCATCATCGCCGCGCCATAATTTTTTTGCGCCATCATGATCGCTACCGCCGGACAAAATTTCCGCCGCGCGCAGATGCGCCTCAAAACGATCCGCAAATGTTGCATCCTCACCCGGCCATGCGGCCTGCGCCGCCTCCATTGTCGTGAGTATCGCCGCGGGGCTGTCTGGCAAGACTCCAAGTTTTCGCCGCAGCCCGTCCATTCCGGCAGCTGGCCGAAGGCCCCGCAACGCCCGGTCAAAAAACTGCACGCCGCTGGCGAGCGATGCCGCATCTGCGCCGCCGCCGAACAGCGAATGATCGAGCAGCGCCATCACCCGCACCGGATCCGACGGATCGCAAAGCCACATCGCTACGAGCCGCAAAAAATTCCCGCAGGGCGTATTGGCGAACGGCGCGCCCGCGGAATCATCGACAATGACGCCCCAGCGCCGCATCTTCGTGGTCACCCGCCGGGCAAGATCGCGATCCGGCGTCACCAGCATGGCGGTGCGATCCGGTGTTTCGATGGCTTCACGAAATTTGAGCGCGATGGCGGCGGCTTCGCTTTCTTCGTCGCGCGCTTCGATCAGCTGCAGTCCGGTCAGGGCGGCGCGAACGCGCTCGCTTTTCGCACTCATCTCCTGCGCCCAGCGGCGCCAATCGTCCGATGCTTCGGCAGGACGCAATGCTATGGTCATCAAGTCGGCGCGCGCATGATCCTCAGCGTTGGCGCCGGGCCATGCCCTGATTATGTCCCGCGTGATGCCGAGCGACTCTAGCAGCGCCTTCAACCCGCTTTGCGGATGAGGTTCGTCGATCGCCTCCCAGACATTTTCAGGCGCGGCAAGGTCAAGCCCCGGCAATACGACCGCGCCGCATTCAAGCGATGCGACGCACGCCATCATCCGTGCGACCGCAGGAGTCGAGCCGGTGGTCCCGGCGATAATCACCGGCTTTCGCGGCGGCGATTGTTTCCACCTCTCCGTTTGCAGATCGATCAGCCTGATGCGGCGCGCCGCCGGGTCGCTCACCCCTTGCTCGCGCAGATAGCGGGGCCATGTTTCGGTGACGATTTTCAGAAATTTGAGCGACTCCCGCCAATGCGACGCCAACTCTTCAGGCGCCAGCGTGTCGAGTTTGCTGGGCTCGATTTCTTCCGTGTACAAAGAATCAAGCAGCTTCCCAAGCTCATCGGCGGCGGAGATCGCCCCGGCCCAGCGGCGCTGGCCGTCAAAAAAGGTTTTGTCCTGTTCGGCAATCAAGCGCGCAAAAACAAGCCGACGCTCCGCCGAGGAGACAACCGGCGCCAGGGCGAGTTCATCTTCGAGGCTAATGTCAAAATCGCCGAGGTCGAATTCATCCTCGTCAATATCGCCCAGCGCCTTTATTCTCGGCGTCAACGTCGCCGCAGCACCCGATGCTTCCAAAAAGGCTTCTGTCAGCGCACGGGCCGCCCGGCGGGTCGGCAAATAGATGGTGGCGTCAGGCAGTTCAAATCCGGCGCTTTCGGACGCCGCGATGACGCCGCGCGCCAGTTCGAGCAGAAAATTCTCGCCCGATGCAATCGAGTAATATCTGGGACCGGGCGCATCAAAAATCCCGGCCGTCATCAACCGCGCCCCGTCAGGCGCGCGGCAGCGGCGGCGAGACCCGCAGCATCGCCCACATGCAGCCAGTCTCCACGATAGATGACGCCGTGCAGTCTTCCTTCTGCCGCAGCTTTGTCCCACAAGACGCGCGTGGAGAACGGCCCGTCTGGACCTTCATCGATCAAGGCGGGTTTAATCATCTGCAAGCCGGTGAACACGAACGGCGCGGCGTCTCCAGAACGGAAAGCAATTCTCCCGTCTTCTGTTCTGTCGAAATCGCCACGACCATCATATCCGCTCGTGCGCACTATGGGAACGAGCAGCAGGAGCGCATCCATCTTTGAAGCGTCCCAACTTTCCGCCAGCAGGGCGCACGCTTCGGTCCCGCCCTCATCGAGCATGATGGCGTCTGTATTGGTGCAAAAGATCGGGGCGTCGCCAAACAAATGACGCGCCTTTTTCAGACCGCCGCCGGTTTCCAGCAACAGCTCGCGTTCATCGGAGATGATCACCTCGGGCTCGCGTCGTGACGCGAGATGCGCTTCAATCTGATCGGCAAGATAATGCACATTTACAATCGCACGCTTGACGCCGGCGCCCGCGAAACGATCGAGCGCGTAATCCATGAGCGCTTTTCCGGCGACTTCGATGAGCGGTTTCGGGGCGGCGTCGGTCAGCGGGCGCATCCGCGTGCCGAGCCCGGCGGCCAGCACCATGGCGCTGTCAGGCATTTGGCTCATATCACCAGCTCCGGCAGGTGCTTTTTGAAGAAACTACGCATGTTCGCCATTGCCGGGCGCGCGAGATCGCGGCGGAAATGCGCTTCAACGCGCGGCAGCAGGTCGATATAACGCGGCTTGCCGTCGCGTTTGGCGAGCCGTGCAAAGATGCCGAGAATCTTTGCGTTCCGCTGCGCCGCCAGCACGGCGTAGTCGCGGTCGAATCCGGTCTCGTCAAAATGCGGCCCGGCAAGGCTTTTATAGTAACCAACCATTGAGGCGGCGAACGCCGGATCAACGTCGCGTCGCGCATCTTCAAGCAGCGACACGAGATCATAGGCGGCGTGACCGTAAAGCGCATCCTGAAAATCTATGATCCCAACCCTTTTAACGCCCGTCCGGTCAGGCAGCCATAACAAATTTTCTGCATGGAAGTCGCGCAAGACGAAGGCATGAGGAGCCGAAAGGCCGGAAAATGCGTCACGCCACAGGCCAAGATACTCCGTTAGCTGACTTTCACTTGCGGGAGCGCCTTTCCTGAGCGGCCAATACCATTCCAGCGACAATAGCGCTTCGGCTTCCATCGCCAGCGCGTCATAATCGAGCATGGCGTAGGCGCCGTTTGCAGGACGGATGGCGTGACCGCCATGCAGCGCCGCGAGCGCATCTATCGCTGCCTTATAAAGGGTTTCCTCTTCGACGCGGGCTACAACGCGCGCATAGAGATCGTCGCCAAGATCTTCCAGCAAGGCAAAACCGGCGGCGGGATCGGCGGCGTAAACTTCCGGGGCCGACAATCCAACATCGCGCAGGGCGTTCGACAGCGCCACAAAAGCATTCAAATTCGGGCCCGCCAGCCGCGCCATGGCGTTATAGCCAAGCGCCCGGCGCGCCGATTCGTCAGCATCAACAGGACAGGCCGGCGCCTCGGCGCCGGGCGGCGCGATCATCAAGACGGCTGGCGCGCCGTTTTTGGTCAGCCGCTGATAGCTGCGCGTGGACGCATCACCCGCCAACGGCGCAGCGGCCGCATCGCCCCAACCAGCGCGCGCCAGAAAATTCCGGCGCTCTTCATCTCTGGAGTCAGCTTTGTTCATCACCCAAATCTTTTACGCGATTCCCGCATTGTGAAGACGCGCGCGCCAATTCTCGCCGCCCAGAATTTTCGCTCGCCGCCCCACGCCGGCGATTTCCAGCCTGACGGTCAACGCGTCATCGGGCAAGATTGCATCGGCCCGTTCCGGCCACTCTATCAAGACGACGCCGCCGTCAAGCGCTTCTTCGAGCCCCAGCTCCCACACATCGGCGGCGGCGTCGAGCCGGTAAAGATCGAAATGCCACAAAGCGAAATGCGCCGTCTCATAGGTTTCCACCAGGGTGAACGTTGGGCTCGGCGCCTCCACTATCCCGGCCAGGGCGGCGATGATCGCGCGCGCCAATGTCGATTTTCCCGCGCCCAGATCGCCCTCGAGGCGCACCACGTCGCCCGCCTTCAGAGCCGGCGCCAGGGCGGCGCCAAGCGCGGTTGTGGCGCCCGCGCCGTCCAGAACCTTGTCAGCTAGCTGCACCGGCCGCTCCGGCTTGCGCCTGCGCCCATTCGACGCCAATCCCCCCGGCGCGGCCAAATAGGGCTTGCCCTCTCGCGCTGATCGCTTACATCGACGGCTTCGCATTTCATTGCAGTCATCAATCGAGCCTCATGCCCAAAATCACTTTCATCGAACAGAACGGTACCGAACATGTCGTCGACGCGGAAACAGGCGTGTCGGTGATGGAGGCTGCTGTCAAGAATATGGTGCCGGGCATCGATGCTGATTGCGGCGGCGCCTGCGCCTGCGCCACCTGCCATGTCTATGTGGATGATGCCTGGCGCGAAAAGACCGGCAAGGCCGAGTCTATGGAAGAATCCATGCTCGACTTCGCCTACGAGCCGAAGGAATCATCGCGGCTCTCCTGCCAGATCAAGGTTTCCCCCGCGCTCGACGGATTGATCGTCCGCTTGCCTGAATTCCAGGGTTAACCCTCACCTAACCGCATTTGCGCTTGACGGCGGCGGCATCGCCGAGCTTGAATGAACAAATGCAGAACGTCTTTTCCCTTCCTGATCCCGCCCGCCCGGATCGAACGCTGGCTCTGACCCGCGGCGTGACGAGGCTGTTCCTCGATCTGGGGCTTTCGCCCTTGTGCGAATTCCGGCTCGCCAATGGCCGCCGCGCCGATGTGGCCGGGATCGACCGCAAGGGGAAGCTCGTCATCGCCGAAGTCAAATCCTGCCGCGCCGACTACGAGGTCGACCAGAAATGGCCGGACTATCTCGACTATTGCGATCAGTTTTATTTCGCCGTCGATCCGGATTTTGCCCGCCCGTTGCTGCCGGAAACCGAAGGGTTGATCATCGCCGATGAATACGGCGCGGCGATTTCCCGCGCCGCCGTTGATCGCCCGCTCAACGCCGCCCGGCGCAAGGCCGTCACGCTCCGGTTCGCGCGGCAAGCGTCAGCCCGCACCTTTGGCGTCATCAGCGAAGACTGAACGCCCATCCCCCTTTTATTGCGGGATAAGCCGCAGGATTTTCCCGTCCGCTTCCACGCCCCGGGACGAGATTTCCGTCGCGACATAGATGGCGCCGTCGGGTCCGACGCGGACATCGCGCAGCCGTTCGCCGCGGTCGAGCAAATACCGCTCCTCGCCAACGGGCGAGTTTCCATCCATGATCACCCGATGCAAAGCCGCGCCGGCCATGGCGCCGACCAGCAGATCGCCGTCCCAATCGGCGAACACATCGCCGCGATAGACGGCGAGCCCGGAAGGGGCGATCGACGGCGTCCAGTATTTCACCGGCTGGGTCGTGCCTGCATATTCCGTAAACGGAGATATTTTGGCGCCATTATAGTCAATGCCGTAAGTCGCGAGCGGCCAGCCGTAATTGTTCCCGGCCTTGATGATATTGATCTCATCGCCGCCGCGCGGGCCATGTTCATTTTCCCACAAAACGCCGCGCTCGGCGTCATAGGCGAAACCCTGCGAATTGCGGTGCCCTTTGGTGAACAGTTCGGGGCGCTCGCCATCGCCAAAAACCGGATTGTCTTCGGGGATCGAGCCGTCTTCATTGAGCCTGATCACTGAGCCGAAACTCGAATTCATGTCCTGCGCTTTTTCCTTGTATTTCGACCCTTCGCCGATGGTGACGTAAAGCTTGCCGTCGCCGCCCCAAACCATGCGGGCGCCGTAATGGTGACCGGTGTCCTTTTCCGGCTTGGCGTCGTATAGGACCTCCAGATCGGACAGCGCCGAACCGTCAAATGTCGCACGCGCAATACGCGTCGCATTTGCAGCTTCTGTTCCATGGGCGTAGCTGAGATAGAGAACCCTGTTCTCGGCAAAATCGGGATGCAGCAAAATGTCGAACAGCCCGCCCTGATTCCAGGCCAGCACGTCAGGCGTTCCGGAGACCGGTACAGCGACCAGCGCGCCATCGCGAATGATGCGCAGGCGCCCCGGGCGCTCAGTCACCAGCATCGACCCGTCCGGAAGGAACGCCATCGACCACGGATTGACGAGTCCATCGGCCAGAACTTCAACATTCAGCGCAACTGCGCCTTCCGGCGCCGGATCGGCGAGTGTTTCCTGCAAAGCCGCATCCCCGCCGCCTTTTGGCGCAGCGCTGGCCGCCTCGCCGCCGCCCGAGCAGGCCGCCAGCATTGCTGCGCCGCAAATTGTCATCAAAAAACGAGTTGCTTTCGCCATGGCGGTATCCTTTGCGATAAACTAATAATTCCGAACCTATGGGTAGGCGCGGCAGGCGATCAGCGTCAATATAAACACCATAAACGCGCCTGCCATATCTGCGTGGCGGCGATGGAAGGGCGATATGTCAACCGTACGGATCATATTGGCGTTTATTCTTTCAGTCGCAGTCACTTACGCGCTTGCCGCCGGGTTTTACACACAACAGGTCATTGCGAAAATGGCGGCTGTCGGCGCTGAATACTCCGCGCAGCAGCAAGTCGGCACTTATCTTTCCAATTTTACCGGCCTCTGGCAGCTTGGGGCGATGATCGCGATCGCTCTTCTCATCGCTTTCGCTTTTGCATATGTCATCAAGCGTCTGGCGAAGCCGCTCGCGCCGATTGCATATCCTGTCGCCGGCGCGGCAGCGATGCTTGCGCTGCTGGCGGCGATCGAGCAAGTCCTGGGCGGCGGCGCAGGCGTCATCGGCGGCGCGCGCGATGCGATGGGGCTGGCGCTTCAGGCATTCGCTGGTTTGATTGGCGGCGCAGTCTTCTCTTTCACCAGTCCACGATAGAATTTCAGGAGTATCGAAATGTCAGCACTTCGCTTGCGCGCCGCACTGTTCTTGTTCGCTGCAACGCTCGCCGCACCGGTCGCGAGCGCACAGGAACCGGCGGCCGAAGAACCGGTTGCGCAGGAAGACGCCGTCGCCGCAGACAGTTTGCAATCGGTGCTTGACGATCATTGGGCGTGGTCGCTGGAACAGAGCCCGGTCTTTGCGACGTCGCTGGGCGTGCGCGATTATGACGACAGGCTCGGCGATCCCTCGCTTGAAGCCGCCGATCGCAGCGCCGCCAAAACCGCTGAGTTCGTCGAGCGGCTGGAAGCGCTTGACGCCTCCGCGATGTCAGAGATTGATCTCATCAATTACAAATTACTGCTGCTTGATCTGCAGAACGATCTGGAAGCGGCGCAGTTCGGCGGCAAATATCTTTTAATGACCAATCGGGGCGGACCGCACCGCACTGTCGCCGGTTTGCCTGACCGCGTGCCGTTCTTCACCCTTGCCGATTACGAGAGCTACATCGCGCGCCTCAACGATGCGCCGCGCTATCTTGAGGCGGCGACCGAAACCTTGCGGGCCGGCGCCGAAGCTGGCTGGACGCAACCTTGCGAACCCATGCAGGGCGTCGAGGAAAGCATTCGCTTTCATGTTGTCGAGGACGCTAATGACAGCGCACTGATGAAGCCGTTCGCAGCCGCGCCCGCGACAATTTCAACGCGCAACTGGCGTCAGTTGAAAGCCGACGCGGCGGACGCGATTGACGACAAGGTCGTTCCGGCGCTCGCCGCTTTCGCAGACTTTTACGCCAATGAGTATGCGCCTGCCTGCCGTCAGGATGTTGGCGCGTCAACGCTGCCCGATGGCGCGGACTATTACGCCCATCGCGCCCGCGTCTTCACCACAACCGATATGACGCCCGATGAAATCCACAAGCTGGGCCTTTCTGAAGTGGCGCGCATCCGTTCTGAAATGCAGAAAGTCATCAAGCAGACGGGGTTTGAAGGCGACTTCAAGGCGTTCCAGGAATTCTTGCGCACCGATCCGCAATTTTACGCCAAAACGCCCGAGGAGCTGATGGCGGCGGCGGCGCTGGTTGCAAAGCGAGCCGATGGCGCATTGCCCGAATTGTTTACGCGCTTCCCGCGCATGCCCTACACGGTCAAGGAGGTTCCCGAAGACATCGCAGAGGGAACGACGACTGCCTATTACGAACCGCCGGCTGGCGACGGCAGCCGCGCCGGCGTCTATCGCGTCAATACATCCTTGCTGAATCAGCGCCCGTTCTTTGAACTCGAAGCGCTGACGCTGCACGAGGCCGTGCCCGGTCATCATTTCCAGATCGCGCTGGCGCAGGAATTGACCCTGCCGAACTTCCGCAAATATGGGGGCTTTACCGCCTTCGTCGAAGGCTGGGGACTGTACGCGGAAAGCCTTGGCCGCGACGCCGGGTTCTATCAGGATCCCTATTCGAATTTCGGCCGGCTTTCTTACGAGATGTGGCGCGCAACGCGGCTGGTGGTGGACACCGGCATGCACGCCAAAGGGTGGACCAAGCAGCAGGCGGTGGACTACATGGCCGAGCACACGGCCTTGTCGCTGCACAATATCGAAGCGGAAGTGAACCGCTACATCACCTGGCCGGGCCAGGCGCTGGCCTATAAAATGGGCGAGCTGAAGATGCAGGAATTGCGGCGCCGCGCGTCAGATGCGCTTGGACGCGAGTTTGAGCTGCGTCAGTTCAACGACGCCTTGCTCGAAAACGGCGCCGTTCCGCTTTCCGTGCTGGAGGAAAACATCGATGCATGGATCGAAGCGAAGCAGAATTAAGCAATAGGCGCCGCTTCATTCCGGCTCGCCATCGCTGGCGCCGTCATCCGGTTCCACAGACAAGGTCTGCGCCGGACTGTCCGGGTCATCCGTGTAGATGTCGAGCACCGTCACGGTGCCAACACGCCGCGCGCGGCGGTCTTCAACCTTTTCCTGCAGGACGAGAGCTTCGCTCGAAAAGCCTCCGCGAAGCCCGTCGCTGGTCAGGCTAGCCCACCTGCCGCCAAGATCGGCGCCGGCGGCGACAGCAGCCGCATTATCGTTTCCCGTGGGCCTTACGGTCTCGCCACTGTTTACGTCGGCGACGTTTTCAGCATAGCGGTTGGCGCGCGGTTCGGCGGGGCGATCCGATAAAGCAGTCGCCACCGCATAGTCCGCATATCGCGCGAGATGGGCGTAAAGATCGTCAGGCCATGTGTCGAAGAAATAAGGCCGCGCGCGGAAATACAGTTCGGATAACCGCATCCCGCCGCGACTGTCGTCCACGCCGCGCAAGGAATTCACAAACTCTCGTGCATTCCCCGAAAGCTGCTCTTTCACGGTGCGCCCCCCGAACGCAACAGGAAGGATGTTCGGCCCGCCAATGGTTCCTTCCCAGAATCCGTAAATAACGTCTGGGCTGCGCCAATATCTGTAAACGATATTATATTTGATATCATTCAGGCTTAGCGGCACTCCCTTCACTTCCAGCAATTTCGCATCGAACAGTCTTGCATCTTGCTCGCGGATGCGTATCCGGCTCGGTTTCGAGATTGGATGGGCTTTTGCAATTTCGTGGATCACCACGGCGTTATGAAGATTCAGCCAGAACGCCAGTTGCTCGTCGCGGCTTAAATCGCCGTACTCAATTCTGTTGACGGTATCCTGCAGGGCCTGTCTGTAGAGCCCAACATAGACGATGACATCGTCGTCGAACGTGTGAAACTGCACCCGATTTCCTTCGTACCGGTAAGGAGAAGTACTGCCCGTTGAAAGGCGCGTGCCGGCAATGCGAAACTGGCTGCTCTGGCGGCGGGCCGGCTGGCGGTCCGAGCGACCCACAGCGTAGACGGCGCGGCCAAGAAAATCGGTCCAGGGCTGATGGTCGATCGTGTATCGCGTCTCTGCTGCATAAGGCGCAAAAACTGAATATAGGCCAGCATCGCTCTCGGCCCGCGCCGAGACAAAACCAGACAGCGAAAATACAAGAATGCAGATGATTAGCCGCATGACGCCGGTAGTCTCCAGGCTGTTTCATAGAGAGTTTCGCACCCGTCCTTTCAATGCAAGAGATTATTCCGTATAGCCCCGCTTCGGTTCAGTTGACGACAGCCACATGGCTGTGGTCAGAAACAACCTCCTGAATTTTTGAATGATCGAAGCCATGCAAGATGATCTCGCCAGCCTGATCCGCAACACTGCTGCGCGCGTAAGAGCGCGCGACTTCGCCTGGGCTGCAGGCATCAGCGGCGGCGTATGCGCCATATTGCTGCTGGCGCAATTAACCGACTGGCGCGTTGCCTTGATGACCTGGCTTTCATTCATGGCGGCGCTGGCGGTGCGTTATCGCTTTTCGTCCGGGCGCGTATGGGCGTCTCCCGTGCAGCGCATCATCGAAACCCAGATGAACGCGCAACAGGCGGAACTGGCGCGCTTGCGCATGGCGCAGGGCGTTGCGCGCGCATTGCCGGAGCCGTTATTTATTCTTGATGCGGACGGTCTTGTCGAACACGCCAATCCGGCGGCGCTGGAACTGGTTGGAATGAAAGAAGTCGCAGGGCGGCATTTCGCCTCAGTGCTGCGCGCTGCTGATGTTTTTGAGGCCGCCGAAAGCGTTTTGGCCACGCATGAACCACAAAGCGTCGAATTCACCACTATTGGCGGCGTGGAACGCACTTGCCGGGCTTACATTACCCCCATCGACAGCGGAGAGTCAGATCCGGCCGCGCGCCCGCGGGCGCTTGTGTTCGTTCGGGACCTCACAAGCGAACGGCGGGTCGAACAAATGCGCGCCGATTTTATCGCCAGCGCCAGTCACGAGTTGCGAACCCCGCTGGCGTCAGTCATCGGTTTTATTGAAACCCTTCGCGGTCACGCAAAAGATGACCCGGAAGCGCAGGAAAAATTTCTCTCCACCATGCAGGCGCAGGCGGAGCGCATGCAACGCCTCGTCGCTGACCTGATGTCGCTGTCGCGCATCGAGTTGAATGAGCATGTGCCGCCGCGCGAACGGGTGGATCTCGCCGACGTCGCCGGCGATGTGATCGACAGCCTCGCGCCATTGCTTGAATCCGGCGGCGCCATCATTGATCTGACCCGAGACGATGATGCGCCGACAACCATTCGCGCGGACCGCGATGAAATTTTTCAATCGGTGCAGAATCTGATCGACAACGCCGTGAAATACGGCGGCGATCCGGCCATGGTGAAAATCCGCGTCGGCCGCGGCGCCGCCCCGACGCCGTTCAGCGACGGGCCGCCCGCCCACCGCGCCGGCGACAGCGCTGAACAAGTGGCTGCGCGCCTCGGCGTTCCCATGCAGGAGCTGGTTTTTGTTCAGGTGCGCGACTTTGGACCCGGCATCGACCGGTCGGACCTCCCCCGCCTTACTGAGCGCTTTTACCGGGTCAACGTCGAACGCAGCCGCAAGAGCGGCGGCACCGGCCTCGGGCTTGCCATCGTCAAGCACATTATGAACAGGCACAAAGGCGGGTTCCAGATTGAGAGCCGGCTGGCGGGCGGCGCCGCCTTTACCTGTTACTTTCAGCATGTCGCCTGACGGGTGAAGAAATTCCCTGACGACAGGCGCAAATTTTGCGCTTTATTTTTGCACCCGACAAGAATTTGTCATAAATCATAGGCAAGTAAGCGCTCCTTTCCTGTAACATAAAGATGTTCCCAACCGCCCATGGCCGTTCCTTCACCACAATCCTCCTATCAGGCCCGTCTCGATCTTGAGACGTCCCTGTCCCGCATGGCGGCGCAGGTCGAAAGCCAGCTGGCGGGTGCGGTCGCAGCGTTTGAACGTCGCGATCTGCAGGCGGCGGAAAAAATCATCGCCAATGACGAGCGCATCGACGCTATCGACGACGCGATCGAGGCGAAAGTGATGAATCTGCTGCTGAACGGGCCGTTGCCGGAGGAAGCCCTGCGCGAGGTGATGACGGTCGGCAAAATGGCGGGTGAGCTTGAGCGCGTGGGCGATCTGGCGAAAAACGTCGCCAAGCGCACGCTGGTGGTCAGCCTCGAGGCCCCGGCGCGTCCGACCTCAGGCGTGGCGCGCATGGGCCGCGCGTGCCTTCGTCAGCTCGCGGATATTTTAAACGCTTACGCAGGACGAAATCTCGATGCGGCGAAAGCCGTCTGGGAAGGTGACGATGAGCTGGATGAGCTCTATAATTCTGTGTTTCAGGAAATTCTGGTCGCGATGATGCGCGACCCGGCCAAGGTGAACGCCTGCACCCATCTGGTCTTCACCGCCAAGAATTTCGAGCGGGTCGGCGACCACGCCACCAATATCGCCGAGGCGCTGCATTTCCTGATGACCGGAGCGCGCATGGTGGAGCGCCGGCCCAAAGGCGACAAGACCTCGACAACCATCGTTCCGCCCCCTAAGCAGTCCGGATCGACCGCAAGCTAGACCGGACGCATGGCATGCCCGAGACCAAGGTTTTGATTATCGAGGATGAGGACGCGCTCTCGACCATTCTCGAATACAACCTCGCAAAAGAGAAATTCGAAGTCGCCCTCGCCACCGACGGCGAGGAAGGCTTGTTAAAGGTCGAAGAGTTCGGCCCGGACATCGTTATTCTCGACTGGATGCTGCCGAAAGTCTCCGGCATCGAAGTCTGCCGCCGGATCCGGTCAAAGCCGGAAACGCGCAACATTCCGATCATCATGCTCACGGCCCGCGCTGAAGAGGCGGACCGCATTCGCGGCCTTGAGACCGGCGCCGATGATTACCTCACCAAGCCGTTTTCCACCGCCGAGCTGATCGCCCGGGTGAAAGCCATCCTGCGCCGCATTCGTCCGGGCCTTGCGGACGATGTAGTCGAATATGGCGATATCAGCGTTGACCGGGTTTCTCACAAGGTCTCGCGCGGCGGGAGGGAAATTCATCTCGGGCCGACAGAATTCCGGTTGCTGGATCATCTGATGCAGCATCCCGGCCGGGTCTTTTCGCGCGAACAGCTTTTGAACGCCGTATGGGGCTCGGATGTATTTGTCGAAGTCCGCACGGTGGATGTGCATATCGGCCGGCTGCGCAAGGCGCTCAACAAATACAAACAGGGCGACGCGATCCGGACGGTGCGTTCCGCCGGTTATGCGCTCGACTTAAAATAGAGCTTTGAATGCCGCTTCCCACAGCAAAAAAACCCGCCTGTTGGCGGGCTTTTTGTTGCAGTTGAATTTCATTTAGCTGGCGGCGCGGCGCTGGGCGATTTGCGCGGCGGGACGGCGAGCCGGATCGCGTTCGCGCCGTTGCGGAGGCTGGAACGCCAGCCGGGCGTGATAGGTGCAATAGGATTTGCCGGTGCCGGCGGCTTGCCCGCAGAAATGAAAATCTTCCTTGGCCGGATCGCCAATAGGCCATTTGCACATGTTGTTTTTGATCGTCGCAACCGTCGTGCGGTCGCCGGAGTCGAGCACCAGCGGCGTTATTGAATCCGGCTCGGGGATCACCGGCTTGTAGTTGTCCTGACGCGCCGGTTTCGTCGCGACCGGCTCCTCGCGACGCTCCATGCTGGGACCACAACCGCGCTGCGGCTTGGCTGGCGTCGCCCGGCCCGAAAGGCCAAGCCGATGCACCTTGCCGATCACGGCGTTGCGGGTGACCCCGCCCATTTTATTGGCGATTTGAGCCGCCGACAGACCCTCGGCCCACAAGGTTTTGAGAAGCTCCACCCGTTCATCCGTCCAAGCCATGTCGCTGGTCTCCTTGCCTGATTTCGGGCGGTCTCGTGCCGCGCCAAAGAAATCTCAATATTTTGTGTCTTGATAAAGCGCCGCTCCCTGCGCGCCTAAATATAGTATCGCAATAAGTATGAAACACAACATGGCGCCATCACAAATTTTTGCCCACCATATGTTGATAAGTCTTCATACTTGACGGGACCGGAACAAGGCGCGAGACATCGTTGCAACGCAAAAAAAGAACTGCCCCCATGGCCATTGCAGATAACAGCACCCTTTCAAAATCCTCGACCGCCACTGAAGCCTACGCCTTTGGCGCGCGCCGGTTCGGCGCCGTGAACTGGCTCGGACTGTGGACGCTGTACCTCAAGGAGGTGCGCCGCTTCATCAAGGTCGTATTCCAGACCGTGGTCGCGCCGGTTATCTCGACCTTGCTGTTTCTGATCGTTTTCACCCAGGCGCTTGGCGGCGTCCGCCCTGATGTGAATGGCGTGCCGTTCATCGCCTTTCTGGCGCCCGGCCTGATTATGATGGCGGTGCTGACCAACGCGTTCACTAACTCTTCGTCATCGCTGATTATCGCCAAGGTGCAGGGCTCGATCGTCGATATTTTAATGCCGCCGCTTTCGGCCGCTGAATTGACGGTCGCGCTGGTCGCCGGCGCCGCCACGCGCGGATTGATGGTGGGCGCTATCACCGCCTTCACCTGCGCCGTTTACATGGCGCTGTTCGGCGCGCCCATGGGCGTCGAAAATCTCTGGCCGGTGCTTTATTTTTCCATAGCCGCAGCGGTGATCTTCGGCGCGATTGGCGCGATCGGCGGCATCTGGGCGGACAAGTTCGACCAAATGGCGGCGATCACCAATTTCGTCATCACCCCGCTCACCTTCCTGTCCGGCACGTTTTATTCAGTCGCCAACCTGCCCGAACCGTTTCGCACGATCAGCCACTACAATCCCGTCTATTATCTTATTGACGGCTTCAGGTCAGGATTTACCGGCGTCGCCGAAGCGCCTGTGTGGATCGGCGTCAGCTCCACGCTTATCCTCGCTATAGCTTTTTCATTTGCGTGTTATCTGCTGATCCGCTCCGGCTACAAGATCAAGGATTAGAAGCGGCAGATGCCGAAGGCGGCCCGCACGATGGACGATATCATCCTGCCGTTTCAGATCGCAGATACGGCGGTGCGCGGTCGTGTCGTCCGGCTTGCCGGAACCGTCGACAAGATTTTATCCGCACACAAATTTCAAGACCCGTTATCAGAGCTTCTCGGCGAGGCGGTCGCGCTTGTTGCGATGATGGGCGCGTCGCTGAAATTCGACGGCAAGTTGATCTTTCAGGCGCAGGGCGACGGACCCGTATCCATCATTGTCGCAGACTACGCTGCCGGCGGCGCGCTGCGCGGCACGGCGAAAGCGGCTGACGATACTCTTTCGCGCGGCGCGCGAGCGCTCCTCGGCAACGGTTCAATCGCCCTCACGATCGATCAAGGCCCGGATATGGACCGTTATCAGGGGGTGACGCCCATCGAAGGCGATAGCCTTGCCCAGGCCGCCGAAGCCTATTTCGCCCAGTCAGAGCAAATCCCGACCATCGTCAAACTGGCGGTCGGACGCCTGTCGGTTCCCGGTGAAGAAGACCGCTGGCGCGCCGGCGGTTTGATGGCGCAGTTCGTACCCCATGAAGGCGGCAGCCGCGAACGCGGCGAGGCCTTGCAACTCTCCGGTGACGACAGAGAAAGCTGGGAACGCGCCCGCGCCTTTATCGAGACAACGCAGGATGACGAATTGATCGATCCGGCGATCAGCGCTAAAACCTTGCTCTATCGGCTATTTCATGAAGACGGCGTGCGGGTCTTCGATCCGTCGCCATTGCGCGCCGAATGTTCCTGCCATGAGGGCAAGATCGCTGCGGTTCTGGCGCGCTATGACGCTGAGGATTTGCAGGATATGGTTGAAGGCGGCGTCATCTCCGTTACTTGCGAGTTCTGCCGCAAGGCATACCGGTTCACACCGGAGGGCGCGCCGATACGCGCGAGTTAAAGAGAAGCAGGTTTTCAGTGAAAAAGAAGCGCTTTGAAAAAGAACTCAAGGAGCTCGAATTCGAGCTGGCGAAGCTGCAGGAAACCGTCTCCCGCAAAGGGTTGAAAGTCGTTGTCATTTTTGAGGGCCGCGACGCCTCCGGCAAGGGCGGCGCCATCAAAACCATCATGCGGCGCATGAACCCGCGGATCTGGCATGTTGTTGCATTGCCAAAGCCATCCGATCGTGAACAGACGCAGTGGTATTTCGAGCGTTATGTGCGGCACCTGCCTTCTGGCGGCGAGATCGTTCTGTTTGACCGCTCATGGTACAATCGCGCTGTCATCGAACCGGTTATGGGGTTTTGTACGCCGGAGCAGTATGAGCGCTTCATGCACGAAGCGCCGCAGTTTGAAAAAATGCTCACCGGCAGCGGCATTATCCTCATCAAGTTCTGGATCCATGTCAGTGCTGAGGAACAGGAGGAACGGTTCCAGGATCGCGCCTGCGACCCGCGCAAGCGCTGGAAACTCTCACCCATCGACCTGAAAGCGCGCGATCTGTGGATCGAGTTTACGCGCTATCGCGACAAGATGTTTAAACAGACTCATAGCGACGAAGCCCCATGGCTCGTGGTTGACGGCAATGACAAAGAGAAGGCGCGCCTGAACATTATTCGCGCGATTCTTGATCGCGTGCCGTGCGAGTACAACAAAGAGGCCTTCGAACCCGTCACGCTTAGCGCCCGCGCCAATATAAAAGACAGCGATTATGTCGAACCAGCGCTCGAAGAGCTCAACCTGATCAAGGATTATTATCCGGACTAGCAAACGCACCCTGGCCTTTAGAAGTCAGACAGTATCGGCACGGCTGACGCCGCCAGCAGCAGTCCCGCTGTTATGTTAAAACCGCGCAATTTCGCCGGATCAGAAAGCAGCCTGCGCAACTGCGCGCCGGCGATCGTCCACAGACTCACCGTGGGCAGGTTAATCGCGCCAAACACCAACGCGACAATCAGGACGCTGATTATCGGTCGCTCAACTTGAGAATAGGCGCCGACAGCGGTCAACGCCATGGCCCATGCTTTTGGATTGACCCATTGAAACAGCGCCGCCTGGAGAAATGTAAGCGGTTTTGCATGCTGCGCGGCGTGATCGCTTTTCGACAGCGGCGCTGCGGAAGCGATCTTCCACGCGAGATACAGCAGATAGCCAACGCTGATCAGTTTCAACACTGTGTAACTCGCCGGAACGGCGTTCAGCAGACGCATGACGCCGAGTCCGACCAGCATGGTCATCAACGTGAAGCCAATGCCCACCCCTAACATGTGCGGCGCCGTGCGAAGCACGCCGAAATTCGCGCCTGACGCCATCAACATGAGATTGTTGGGCCCGGGCGTTATCGATGAGACAAATGCGAACGCCGCAAGGGCGAGAAAGAGATCCAGAGGCATGCGCGCAATAATATGCACTTTTGACGGAATTAGGTTGCAATTTTTGCCGAATTTATCCTATTAACGCATATTATGACGAAAATTGACCACATAAACCAGCGAATCTTGCGTGAACTTCTACGCGATGGGCGGGTCAGCAATACCGATCTCGCCGAAAAAGTCGGGCTCTCGCCATCGGCGTGCCTGCGCCGGGTTCAGGAACTCGAGCGCAGCGGCGTCATCAAAGGCTATCGCGCGATTTTGAACCGCAAAGATATGGGCGGCGGTTTCACTGTCTATGTGACCGTGGGCCTGTCGGAGCACACGAAGAAAAGCCAGGACGCCTTTGAAAAGGCGATGGCCTCTGCGCCGGAAGTTCGCGAGTGCCACAATGTCACCGGGGTTGTTGAATATATTCTGCGCATCGAGGTTGAGAGCCTCGAAGCCTATAAGCATTTTCATACGGAAGTGCTGGGCCAGGCGCCCAACGTCACTTCCATCACCTCTTTCATCGTCATGGATTCGCCCAAAGACGAGCGCGCCTGAGCGAAATCTTTGGCTATGGAACCATTCTTGACGCGTTCTGTTTCCTGCACGTCCAACAAAGGAGGGCGTGATGCAACATCACATGATCGCCGCACTCGCGGCGCTGGCAATGGCTGGCTGCGCGACAGGCGCGTATGGACCGAGTTATGGTCCGGCAAGATCGCAATCGGACAGCGGCTATTCTGACGCTCGTCTGGACGATAATCGTTACCGAGTTCAATACCGGATCGAGAACGGCGACACACAACTTGCGCAAGACTGGGCGCTTCGCCGCGCAGCGGAACTGACGTTGGACGGCCGTTATGACTGGTTCCAGATCATCAGCCGCAACAGCATGTTCCGCGATGACGACTTTAATCGCTACGAACAGTTCCGGTCGTATAACGACCGCTACAATGACCGCCCGCGCTATGACTCGCGATATGATGACGACGCCGTTGTCAGCATCGAAGTCATCATGGGCAGCAACCCGCCGCCGCGCAGCGCCAGCGTTTATGATGCGCGCCAGGTGCTCGATTACACGCGCCGCGGCCGGTACTAGCTTCCAGCCGAAAGACCTAAGATTCTTGGGGGGCGTGCGCGTTATTACGCGTGCGCTCCCACATTTTTACGTCGGTCAGCCAGCGCGCATAGCCGTACATCATGGAGAGCGCAAACCCGTAGACGCCGCCGCGGAAATATTGCTGCAGGAAATAACGCTTGCCAAAATAAAACGGCAATCCAAACACGATGCGAAGCGCGAGATACGGCTTTGATTTTGGTTTCACCACTTCAACCGGGATCGATGAATTGCGGTTGAGCTTGTCCATCAGATGTTCGGCGCCGGTAAAAGCGTAATGCAACAGAGGCGCGCGCAAGACGCCGACGCTAACGCCTGCCGGAATAATGAACTGGTCCCACGCATCATGGTCGCGGGCGCGAATGATGCGGCGGTCATAAATTTTGTGCCGCGTTTGCAGGCCAAAACCATACCAAGGCTCACCGACAGGCGGCGCCAAGGCCAGCATGGTCCGGTAGACGGGATGCGGCGGCTCGCCGTCAGTGAAAAGCGACTTGATTTCCTCCGCCACGTCCGGGGTCACCACTTCATCGCCATCAAGATCGAGCAGCCAGTCATATTGGCAGGCGTCCTCAGCGACGCGCTTTTGCCGGCCCCAGCCGGTCCACTCATGTTCGATGACTTTGGCGCCGGCGGCGCGCGCGATCTCTTGCGTGCCGTCGGTCGAGCCGGAATCAACGACAATCACTTCGCGCGCTGCCAGCAACGCGGAGCGCACGACTTCACCGATCAGGCGCTTTTCATTTTTAGCGCGGATGTAAGCGGAGAGCGGCGGACGGGAATCAGCTTCTGACATGGCGGAAGGCATAGATTAAAAAATGGCGCGCGGACAGAGCCCGCGCGCCGGATATCGGGATCAGGAAAACCACCTATCCGGCAGCCTTCTCCGCAATCCAGGCGTCGACATTCTCTTCGAGGATCGCCAGCGGCACGGCGCCGTCGCGCAACACCACATCATGGAACTCGCGAACGTCGAAATCTTCGCCAAAGGCGGCTTCAGCCCGGCCCCGCAGCTCGAGGATTTTCAGCATCCCGACCTTATAGGCCGTCGCCTGCCCCGGCATGGCGATATAGCGCTCGATGGCCTTGATGCAGTCGCCTTCTGGATTTGGCGTGTTGGTGATTAGATATTCAATCGCTTCTTCGCGGGTCCAGCGCTTGTCATGCAGGCCGCTATCAACAACGAGGCGGGCGGCGCGCCAGATCTCCATCGAAAGCCGGCCGAAATCGGCGTAAGGGTCCGAATAAAGACCCATCTCCTTCGGGATGAACTCCGAATAAAGCCCCCAGCCTTCCGTGTACGCCGTAAACCCGCCAAAGCGGCGGAAACTTGGCACGTTTTCCAATTCCTGCGCCATCGCAAGCTGCATGTGGTGGCCCGGGATGCCTTCATGATAGGCAAGCGCCGCCATCTGATAGGTCGGCATGTCCGCCGTATTATAAAGATTGGCGTAGTATATGCCGGGGCGCGAGCCGTCCGGCGCCGGGCGCTGGTAGAACGCCTTGCCGGCGGAGCGTTCACGGAACGGTTCGACCCGCTTGACGATGATGTCCGCCTTTGGCTTGGTCAGGAATAATTCGTCCAGACGCCCACGCATGTCGTCGATGATGGCGGTCGCCTCAGCCAGATAAGCGTCGCGGCCTTCGTCATTGTTCGGATAGGTGAAGCGGTCATCGGGATCTTCGCGCATATAGGCGAAGAATTCCTGCAGGCTCCCGTCGAAGCCAACATCATTTTTGATCACTTCCATTTCCGCGTGAATACGCGCGACTTCGGCAAGGCCCAACTCGTGGATTTCGTCGGGGCTCATGCTGGTCGTCGTAAACTGTTGCAAGCGGTTGGCGTAGTATTCCGCGCCGTCAGGCAGTTTCCACGCGCCGTCATCATTGGTCGCCGACTGCTCTTGCGTCTCAAACATGGCGATCAACGCTTCATAGGCCGGTTTGACGCTGTTGAGCATCGCATCGACCGCGCGGGCGCGCAGATCGGATTTAATGTCGTCGCCGACTTCGAGGGCGTTCACTTTTTTATTGAAGTCTTCAAGGATCGTCGAAGTCTTGCCGCTCTCGTCAAAAGGCGCGCCGGAAATCACGTTCTGCGACGTCGCGATCATTTGCGGATAAGCCCATTTTGGCGGGTTAACGCCATTGGCGAACTGTTCTTCGGCAATTTCCTGATGCTGGCCGAGATAGGTTACGACGCCGGCAAGCCGCGAAATATAAGCTTCGGCATCCCCCACGCTGTCGACGCGGTGCTGGTTGATCAGGAAGGCCGGAATGGAAGAGTGCGGGCCGCGGAACTGGCTGAACGCGTACCAGTGATTGCGCCACGGGAAATTGCGCGCCGACTGCTCGCCTTCATACTCAAAAAGCCGGTAAGAGAGCTGCGCTGAAGGATCGAGATCATCCAGCGAATAGTTGGCGCGCATTTCGGCGAGCGCGGCCATTTCGAGCTCGTGGGTTTCGCGTTCAAACTCATCCGTTGCATTGTCCCACTGGCCGTAATTGGTCTTGCGCCCGAGAAAAGTCTGCGTCATCGGCGAGCGCGCGACGCCAGCTTCGAACTGCTCTTCGAACCAGGCGTTGAGCTGCGCCGATTTGTCCTCCGCCGATTGCGCCGCCGGCTCGCCGGACCCCGTCGCGGGCGGATCGCTTCGCCCGCAGGCGGCGGCAAGCGCCGACATGGCGATAGCGGCGAGAAACATCTTACGGGAAACAGTCATTGATACGCTCCAGATCAGGGCCGGCGGACCGGCAAGTTGGCCGGAAGGCTAGGCGATGGAGACTGACGGGACAAGGCTTGGCGCCGGTCATTTTCCCATCGTCAGAACCGCAGCATAAGCGTCGACGCCATAAAACAGATTGCCCATGCGAATGTTCTCATCGGCTGCGTGCTGATTATTGTCGAAATTGGCGATGGGCAGGATCAAGATCGGCGCATCCGACGCCTGCTCGAACATATAGAGCGGCAAGGATCCGCCGAGACTCGGCGTGAGGATGAGCTGGTCCTGCGCCGCTATGTTCAACGCGGCGACCAGCGGCGCAACGCGCGGATCATCCATGGCGCTTCGCACCGCAGGATACCCGCCAGAGCGCGTCACCTTTGCAATCAACGGATGCGCCGCGCGCATTTGCGCATCGGGCTCGTCGCGGACGATCACATATCCCTGCCGTTCTATGTGTTTCTCGACGAGATCCAGCATGGCTTCCGGATCATTGCCTTTCACCAGCCGCAATCCGATTGAGGCGCTCGCCGAGGGCGGAATAACATTGCGCGACAGCGCGCCAACCTCGGCGCTTTTCAGACCTTTTAAGTTTAGCGCGGGCAGCAACAGGCGTTCGCCCAGCGGAGCGTTGTTCATTTCCGTTTCTGCAAGCCCAAAGGTCTCCCGCAACGCATCGTCAACGACGGGCGCGGCGGCAATGGCGGCCCGTTCCGCTTTGGAAACGGGCGCGCTTGATTTGTAAAAATCCTTGATCAACACCCGGCCGGCATCATCTTTCATGCTGGCGAGCAGGCGCGCCAGACGCCACCCCGGTCCCGGCGCCCAGTTGCCGTAATGACCGCTGTGAAGGCCGCGATTGGGGCCGTACACCGTGATCTCAAGGCCGGTCACGCCGCGCACGCCAAACACAAGCTGCGGATTGCCGCTTTGGTGGGTCGGCCCATCGCAGAACAGCCAGAGATCGACATCGGAAAATTTGTCCGCATGCGCCGCAAGATAGTCGTCGAGATGATCGGAGCCAGCCTCTTCCTCGCCGTCAAAAATCAGTTTGATGTTTGACGAAAACCCGATGCCGGCTTCATCCAGCGCATCGATGGCGGCGAGCAGCGCAGGAATCGGCGCCTTGTCGTCGCTGGCCGAGCGCGCATAAAGCCGCCAGTCATCATCAATGGTTTCGCCATCATCGGGGAGCGCGATTGCCTCGCCGCCGTCGGTGATGGCGCGCGTATAAAGGCGGGGCGAGAATGGCGGGTTGGTCCAGTTCTCCGGCGCCGCCGGCTGGCCGTCATAGTGAACGTAAATGGCGATGGTTCTCGTTGCGCCGGGCGTATTGCGCACGCCATAGATAAGCGGCGGCGCCTCGTCGCTTTCCAGCAGCTCCATGACAAAGCCGCGCTCAGCGAACAGGGCGCTAATATAGTCCGCATTGCGCCGGATATTCGGCGCATCGCTGGCGTCATTGGGAAGCTGCAAAAGCTCGGCGAAGCTACGCAATATTTCAGCGCCGTGTTCAGTGCGCCATCGCCGGGCCGTTTCGACGGCGTCAGCGGATGTTTGCGCCGCAAGGTTTGCCGGGCTCAGCAGCGCCGCCGCCATCACCGCACAGAATGATTTCAAGAATTTCATGACCGCCTCCCATCCTGCCGGATTACATCACGGATGCGATCAGACCACGACCCGATAAAATAGGCAAAACCCTAAGCCAGAAATTATTCCGGCGCGCCGCTGCGCAGCCAGCCGGTGATGGAGCAGCGCAACGTCCCTGCGAAAGGAGCGACCAGGCCAACAGAATGCGGCGACGGCACCGAAAAAATGTTGAGCGCGTTAAAGGCAGGTTTGTAGGCCTTCTCGATGTTTCCATCCTTGTCGAAAAAATTGAGATAGCCGCCCCAGTCCTGACGCCAGCCTTCCGTCAGGTTCAGCACATAGGCGGCGCGGCGATATTTTCCCACCACCGCATCGTCATGGACCGTCAGAAAATGCCCGGGGCCATAGAGCGTCGCCTGCGCATCCGCAAAAGCAATATCGTCAAAGCCGGTGACTTCGCGCATCATGCCAAGAAACGCCTTGCCATTGAGGAATTCCACCGCGCTCCGCAACACCTCGCCAAGTTCGCTTTTTTGCCGCCAGCGATCATAGATCGGCAAATTCTCGTAAGCGTAGGAAAAACCCGTCCGGGCTTCGGTATGGATGATCTGTTCCGTGGTGCGTTTCTTTTCAGCGTCAAGCTCGCGCCAGCCGGCGCCGTCAATATCGAAATGCCTTCCATTGGCGTGAAACACCAGATTGCGGCGGGGCTCTTTCTCAATGGCTTCGCGCAAGTTGCGCGCATCCTTTTCCCGCAGGATGCCGGGAATGGAGATGCGGCCATCGCGCCTGTATTGTTCTCCTAGCGCGGGCGCATCAAGGGACGGGTTCAGTTTCATATCAGCTTTCCAGCGCGAAAGGCGTTGACCGGCACAGCATCCAACAGAACATCGCCTCGCCGCGCAAGGGCGCTAATCGTCGCCTTTGCGGCGGCGTTCGGATTTGATCTCGCTGCGCTTTTTCTTATCGTCGAGGCGCTTGCGTTTCTGGTTCAGCGACACTTTGGTCTTGATGCGCGGGCGCGGCGGCGTCGCGGCGCGTTCGATCATGTCAGCAAGGCGGGCGCGCGCGTCCTCGCGATTGCGCTCCTGGGCGCGGAACCGCTTCGCCTCGATGATGATCTCGCCGTCGCGGGTCATGCGCCGCCCGGCGATGGATCTGAGCCGCGCCTTCACCGCATCCGGCAGGGATGGCGAGGTGAGCGCATTGAACCGGAGCTGAACGGCGCTTGAGACCTTGTTGACATTCTGGCCGCCCGGCCCGGAGGCGCGGATAAACGTCTCTACCAGCTCCCAGTCCTGAATTGTTATGCCGCCAATTGAAATCGCCATGAGGCTCAATACACTCGGAGCGTGATGCGGAAAAGTGGGTACCGGTTTTTCGCAAACATCACGCGACCAAGTTAAAACCTGCCGCGAAAGAACGGCAACGCATTTCGAGGAGTTGACGCCATGATCGAGATTACACCAGAGTTTCAGGAAAAACTCGACGCCGCCACGTTCCGGCGGCTGGTGTCGCATCTCCAGAACCGGCCGGACGTGCAGAATATCGAGCTGATGATCCTCGCCGATTTCTGCCGCAACTGCCTCGGCGACTGGCAGCGCGAGGCGGCGGAGGCGGAAGGGCTTACCCTTACCAAAGACGAGGCGCGCGAGCGGATCTACGGCATGCCTTACGCGGAGTGGAAATCAAAACACCAGAAAGACGCAACGCCGGAACAGATGGCGGCGTTTGAGAAGAGGAGGAAGGCGACGGTGTAGCGAGTCAGGAGCGCTTCCAGAAGGAAGCGCCATAGATTTCAGCGCGCTCAGTTTTGCTGATCTAATGACACAATTTCTAAAGGTCTTTTCAAGCGATAAAGCCAGATGCCAAACGTCAACAATCCTGAAAACATGATTGCATGAAAGAAAATAATTATGGGAAACATCACGCCCATTAATAACATAGCGGGAAGAATATTCGAGAATCCTTGAACCTCCTCACCATTAATTGTCATTGTACCCGTTATCGCCGCCACAAAAATCAAAATGACAAGAATAACACCAAACGAAGCCCCCCAGGAAATCAGCCACCCTGTAAAAAACAGTTTGTACACACTTCCTAATTTAAGTCGCCCATTTACGGTGTTGAGTTTCATTTTTCCTCGCCTTTACGACTGCACTTCCATCCGTTCCCGCCTTGCCTCACTCGCCCGCTTCTTCACGCTTTCCGACTTCAACTGTCCGCAGGCGGCGAAGATGTCGCGGCCGCGCGGCGTCCTGATCGGCGAGGCGTAGCCGGCGCGCGACACGATCTCGGCGAAAGCTTCAATCCGCTCCCAGCTTGAACATTCATAAGGCGCGCCGGGCCACGGGTTGAACGGGATCAGATTGATCTTTGCCGGAAGGCCTTTGAGCAGTTTGACCAGCGCGCGCGCTTCGGCGTCGCTGTCATTGACGCCTTTCAGCATCACATATTCAAACGTAATACGCCGCGCATTCGAGGCGCCCGGATAGGTCCGGCAAGCTTGCATCAACTCCGCAATCGGATATTTGCGGTTGATCGGCACCAGTTCGTCGCGCAGCGCATCATTGGTCGCATGCAGTGAGATCGCCAGCATCGCCTGCGTTTCCGCGCCGAGGCGCTCAATGTCCGGCACGACGCCCGAGGTCGACACCGTCACCCGCCGCCGCGACAGCGAGATGCCGTCGCCGTCGGAAATGACGTCAATCGCGCGCGCGACATTATCAAGATTATAGAGCGGCTCGCCCATGCCCATGAACACGATATTGGAAAGCTTGCGCTCATCGCCGCCCGACGGCCATTCCTGCAAGTCGTCCTTGACGATCATCACCTGGTTGACGATTTCCGCCGACGTCAGGTTACGGACAAGTTTCTGCGTGCCCGTATGACAGAAAGCGCAGGACAGCGTGCAGCCGACCTGAGAAGACACACACAACGCCCCGGCGCGGCCCACATCGGGAATATAAACGCACTCAACCTCGATGCCCGGCCCGAGGCGAATGAGATACTTGCGCGTGCCGTCAACGGAAACGAGGCGCTCAGCGATCTCCGGCCGGGCGACGACGAATTTGTCGGAAAGGCCCGCGCGCATCTCTTTGCCGATATCGGTCATCGCCGCGAAATCGGTGACGCCGTAATGATAAATCCAGCCCCAGAGCTGGCTGGCGCGCATCCGCGCTTTTTTCTCATCGAGGCCGAACGCGCCCGCCAAGACGCCGCCAAGCTCGCTGCGGGTCAGCCCGGCGAGATTTTGACGCCCGGCATTAGCGGGCTTTGCTGAAAGGTCGAGTTCGGTCATGGTTCGCCGGATATAGGCGCTTGGGCGCCCGGCGGCAATCGCACCGCAGATCCGCTATTTGGCGGCGAAGCTTTCCTTGGCGAGCCGCAGCCGTTCGATATTCTCTTCCGGCCAGTACTCGCTCATCTTGTAAAAGCCTTTGACGGCGGGAATGTCGTGAGAGAGCGGCAGCCATTGCTGCTTTGACGCCGTATAGATATGAATGTCGGGCGGAACCAGATCCGGCTCGTCAAGCGTCCCCACACGGATGAAGGCGATGGCTTCCCCGGCGCCGCCATAATGGCTCCACAGTGCAATATGGCATTTCGGGCAGCGATGAATTTTCTGGCCGCGCCCGCTTTCGGACGGGGTGTCGATGCGCACCGGTTCCTCGCCGAGCATTTCAACGCAGTCCATTTCGATCATGGCGTTGAGCGCAAAAGCAGCGCCGGTCTCGCGCTGGCACCAGCGGCAATGACAACAGTGAACGTATAGCGGCGCAGCCGTCAGCCGGTAGCGCACCGCCTGGCAGGCGCACCCGCCTTCGATGGAAACGGACTCCGACATCAGCGCCTCCCTCTCTTCGCCGCAACAGTCTAGCGGGCAAGCGCGCTTGCGAAAACCAAAAAGCACGCATCTGTGTGCAATCTGGAATTGCCATGCGGTGCGGCGCGTGGTGAGTGTGGCGTCACCACCGGCGATCTCCGGAGTCCCCGCCCCGCATGTCAGATTCACCACCGCCTGATACAATCGCCGCCGCCACCGTCACCAGTCCGCGCCAGCGCCGCATCGCGATTGCGCTGCTGCTGGTCGGCGCCGTCTGCGCCGGCATGGGCCAGACCATTGTTTTTTCGGTCTTGCCGCCGCTCGCCCGCGAAATCGGCCTGTCAAATTTGCAGGTCGGGTTTATTTTCATGATCTCGGCGACAGCCTGGGTCGTGTGCGGCCCGCGCTGGGGGCGGATGAGCGACGCGCGGGGGCGCAAACCATTCATCCTGATCGGCCTGCTCGGCTTTTCATTCTCAACCGTCCTGTTTGGCGCCTCGATTCAGCTTGGGCTCGCCGGCGCGCTCTCCGGCATGCCGCTCTATCTGCTGATGATCGCCATGCGCAGCCTTTATGGCCTTATCGGTTCGGCGAGTCCTCCGGCGGCGCAGGCCTATATCGCCGACCGGACGTCGAAGCGCGATCGCACCGCCGGCATCGCCAGCTTCTCCGCCGCCTTCGGCTTCGGCGCCATGCTCGGTCCGGGATTCGGCGCAGCGACATCCATGTTCGGGCCGACGGTTCCTTTCTACGCCGTCGCCGCGATCGCCGCCTTGATGTCCCTCGCCGTCTATCTTTACCTGCCCGAGCGAACCGGTCCGACCAAACGCCAGTTGCCGGCCAAGGTGCGGCTGACCGATCCGCGCCTGACGCCGTTTTTCGCCTTCGCGCTGGCCTTCGGCGTCATCAACGCGATTCCGATCCAGACCATTGCGTTCTATTTCATCGACCGGCTCGGCTATTCCACCGCGGATGCTGCCGCCTATGTCAGCATCGGGCTGACGGCGGGCGCGCTTTCTTCGCTGGCGGCGCAATTGATCGTGGTGCAGCGCTTTCGCGTGACGCCGGCGCGGTTGATGCGCGTAGCGCCCGGCCTGATGGCGCTGGGACAGATCATCATTTTTGCTTCAGATCAGTTGTGGCCCGTGGTGATCGGCATGGCGTTGAGCGGTTTCGGCGCCGGCCTCGCCATTCCCGCCGCAACCTCGGCCGCATCGCTGGCGGTGAACGCCGATGAACAGGGCAGCGCCATCGGTCTTGCTAGTTCGGCAGGCGCATCGGGCTTCATTCTTTCGCCGCTGCTGGGCTTCACGCTGTATGATGTTTCACCGGCGGCGCCATTTATCTTCACAGCAAGCGGGGCCGTGATCCTGCTTTGTTACGCCTGGATCAGCCGAAAAATTGGCGGCGCGGTTCCGCCGCAGATCGAGGATGTGCCGGAAGAAGCATTGAGCGAACCCGCCGCCGCGCCGTATCAGTGAAATCCGGCATGTTAATCGGCGGTTGTTATGCCGTCATCGTCAAAAAAAAGGATGTCGCCCGGCTGGCAGTCGAGCTCTTTGCAGATGGCTTCCAGCGTTGAAAAGCGGATCGCTTTCGCCTTGCCCGTCTTCAGGATCGACAGGTTGGCGATGGTGACGCCAACGCGTTCTGAAAGTTCCGTCAGCGACATGCTGCGGTCCAGTAAAACGCGATCCAATTTGACGGAAATCGACATTAAACGGTTAGATCCTGTTCTTCTTTCATCTGCGCGCCCTCGCGGAAAACTTCCGACAGCACGAAGACGGCGATAATCGCCAGCCAGGTGATGAACGAGGTGTTGATGTTCACATCGGCGTCGTAAATCAGCGACAAAAACCCAAAGGCGAATTTCGCGCCCTCGCCCATCAGCAGGGCGTAGCCAAGCCCGCGAAAGCGGTCGGCGTTTTCCTTGACGAAGGGCGAGCCGAAACGCAGGGTTTTCAGAATTTCAAGCAGGCGGTTCACAACGAACAGCATCACGGCGAATGTGACGAACGCGCTCGCAACCTTGATGAAGTCTTCCGCATCGACGAGACCGTCGCCATCGAAAATGATGGCGTCGCTGCCTGCGAACATGTTGGCGATCATCGGCGCCAAAGGGAGGACCATGAGCGCAATCGTCACGCCGCCCAGACAAATCCACAATATGACGCGTGTGCCATGCAGGCCTACCGCGAGGATCGACGAGAGCGATCCTTTTCCTATCGCGCGCATGTTGAAATCTCCGTCATCGCCGCCTTGGGGCGACCTTATCGCATTTTCGTTTAGAAAAACGCGATAAGGCAAAAGGTGTTTTCGCAGCTTTTCAGCTTGGCTTCTGCGCCGCCTTCCGAGGGGGCGGCGACGGCGAGCGAGTAAAGGCTCGCCGCGGCGAAGGCGGCGAAAGCGGCCGCCGACACGGTTTTGACCAGCCGCAACATTACGCTGCTCCTGCGAAAGAGCCGAGGGCCGAGAAATAGCCGACCGCGATGAACGAGATCATGGCGAAAACGGTCAGTCCATTGACAAAACTGCCAAATGTGCTGATTGTAGGTGTTGAGTTTGCAAAGCGCATGGGTTTCTCCTTTTCTTTCCTGTGTAAGCGGCTCGTTTTTGATCTTCTTGAGCGGCATGGTTTTTCCTGCCGCTCTTTTTTTGTTTTGGGGCCGTGGTCTTGAAGGCGGCCCCGTCCTCCGGGTTTCTCCTTGGGCTCTTTTCCGCCGGGTTTCCGGTCTTGCGGCCCTTTCGTTTTTCGCCCTTTGGCTGTTAAGTCTGCCTGGGCCTCCTGTGCAGCGGTTGATCCGCCGTCTTGTTGAATATCGATATACACTTATTGAAAAACGATACAAGGGGTTTTTACCGAAAAACGATAATTTTTTTTCGATAAGGGATAAATACATGGGCGAAAATGTGCGGAAACTGGGGCCTGGGCGCCTCGTTATCGCCTCACACAATGACGGAAAAGTGCGCGAAATCAATGACTTGCTTTCTCCACTCGGGATTGAGGCAGTGTCCGCAAAAAAACTTGGCCTCAATGACCCCGAGGAGACCGGAACGACCTTCGCCGAGAACGCCGAATTGAAGGCTTTGGCCGCCGCCAAAGCGTCCGGCTTGCCGGCGCTGGCGGACGATTCCGGCCTGGCGGTGACGGCGCTGGGCGGCGCGCCGGGCATATTCTCGGCCCGCTGGGCCGGCGAGCCCCGCGATTTCGCGCTGGCCATGAAAAAGGTCGAGACGGCGCTGTTCGACAGCGGCACGGAGGATTTTTCCGCCCGGTTCGTCTGCGTCCTGTGCCTCGCCTGGCCGGACGGGCATACGGAAAGTTTCGAGGGAGAGGTGCGCGGCGGTCTCGTTTTCCCCCCGCGCGGCGACAAGGGGTTCGGATATGACCCGATCTTTTTCGCCGAAGGCTATGACATTACCTTCGCGGAAATGGAGCCCGAGGAAAAGCATTCCATCTCCCACCGCGCCGATGCATTCCGTAAGCTGATGAAAGCGCATTTTTGATGTTGAAAAGAATTTTCCTTGCGCTTGCGTCGCTCGGCCTGCTAGCTGCCTGCGTCAGTCAAGACAATCAGCACGATGTGACAGCCTTGCCGGAGCCGTCGCTGGAAAGAATCGCCGACGGCGTGTGGATTCATAAGAGTTACCAGGAAGTAGCGCCATGGGGGCCGGTGCTGTCGCAGGGGCTTGTGGTGAAATCGAGTAACCACATCCTCATGGTCGATACGGCGTGGACTGATGCCGATACAGAAATTTTACTTGCCTTGGTCAAAGCAAAAACCGGCGCGATGCCCGAAGAAGTGATCATCACGCACGCCCATCAGGACAAAATCGGCGGCCTCGGGGCCCTGCATCGTCACGGCATTGAAACTATAGCGCACGCTTTGGCGAACGAAGACGCGCCGACGCGAGGCTTAATGCCGGCACAGTCAACAATGGCGCTTGAAGCGGGCGCAAGGCAAATAGTGATTGGCGGCGGCATCCATTACGAAGTTCTTTATCCCGGACCCGGGCACACGCGCGACAATATCGTTGTCTATTACCCGGATGCAAAAGTACTCTTCGGCGGGTGTCTGATCCGGCCCGGCGGGTCGGACAATCTCGGCAACACTGCTGACGCAGATGTCGTTCACTGGGCGGAAGCCGTGCGCAATGTCGCCGCCGCGTTTCCCGATGCGGAAATCGTCATCCCAAGCCACGGACCCATGGGCGGACGCGAGCTGCTCGATCACACCATCGCGCTTGCGGAAGCCGCGGCCGACAGGCCATGACTACGCCGCTCGGGGTTTACGTTCACTGGCCTTATTGCGCGCGCATCTGCCCCTATTGCGATTTCAATGTCTACAAGAACCGCGAGATTGACGAAGCGGCATGGACCGCTGCGCTGACGCGCGACCTTGAGGCCTACGCCGCGCGAACGCCCGGGCGCAAACTGTCGAGCCTCTATTTCGGCGGCGGCACGCCGTCGCTAGCCCCCGTAAACGTGATTGATAATATCGTTGCGGCTTGCGACCGGTTTTGGGGTTTTGAACCAGGGGCAGAGATCACGCTGGAAGCAAATCCGACCGATGCGGAGCAATCGCGCTTCGAGGCGTTCGCGCAAGCCGGCGTCAATCGGCTGTCGCTTGGCGTTCAATCCCTGCGCGATGAGGCGCTCAAATTTTTAGGCCGCGAGCATGATGCAGGCGCCGCGCTTCGCGCGATTGAAGCGGCGCAGAGCGCATTTCCGCGCGTCACCTTCGACCTGATCTACGCCCGGCCCGGCCAGACGCTTGCCGACTGGCGCGCAGAACTGGGCGAAGCGCTGGCGCTCGGGCCGCGCCATTTATCGCTCTATCAGCTCACCATTGAGCCGGGCACAGCCTTCGCCAAGGCCGTCGACAAAGGCCGCTGGGCGCCTGCCGGTGAAGACCTTTGCGCAGACATGTTCGACGTAGCGCAGGAGATGACGGCGGCGCACGGCCTGCCGGCCTATGAGATTTCGAACCACGCCGCGCCGGGCGAGGAAAGCCGGCACAATCTCGTTTACTGGACCTATGGCGACTATATCGGTGTTGGCCCCGGCGCCCATGGGCGGTTGAGCGAGGACCGCGCGCGCGTTGAGACCGTCGCGCCGCTGGCGCCGAAGGACTATCTGGCGGGCGCGCCCTTCACCGAGAGCACGCTGTCGAAACGCGAGGCGAGCATGGAGCGCCTTTCCATGGGGCTGCGGCTGTCAAGCGGCATGCCGTTTGCGCGCGGCGACCCCTATTTTGACGAGCCGGACGCGCAGCGAAAACTCGACCTGCTGATCGGCGATCATCTGCTAGAGTGGGACGGCGCAACCCTTGCCGCCACGGCGGACGGGCGGCGCATTTTGAACCGCGTCCTTTACGAACTGTTCGGATGAACGCACAAAGGCGGCCATGAACCAACTTTCAGACCTCGCGCACATTATCGAGCTGTCGGTGGCGCCGGTGTTCCTGCTGGCCGGCATTGGCGCGTTTCTGAATGTGGTGGCGTCGCGGCTGGGGCGCGTCGTCGACCGCGCCCGCAATCTTGAAGAACGCTTCCTCGCAGGACCGACTGCGGAGGAAATGACCCGGATCAAGGCCGAGCTCGGCATTCTCGACCGGCGCGTGCGGCTGTCTCAGCGCGCGGTCCTGCTTTTTTCACTGGCCGCGCTGCTAGTCTGCGTCGTTGTCGCCATGCTGTTTATCGGCGAGTTCGTGGCGCTGCCGGTCGCGGCGCCAGTGGCGATGATGTTCATCGCCGCGATGCTCGCCATGATCGGCGGGCTGACCTTGTTCCTGCTTGAAACCGCGCTCGCCACCCGCACAATTCGCGTGCGCGCTGAATTGTTGGCGAAATGACCCCAGAAGAACGCGAACGATATTCCCGTCATATCCTGCTCAGGGAAGTGGGCGGGCAGGGCCAGCAAAAGCTGCTCGCCGCGAAGGTGCTGGTTGTCGGCGCTGGCGGCCTCGGCAATCCGATCCTGTCATATCTGGCGGCGGCTGGCGCCGGGACCATCGGCATTGCTGACGATGATATGGTCGCGCTGTCGAATTTGCAGCGCCAGACGTTGTTTCGCACCGAAGATGTCGGGCGGCCGAAAACCCGGGCGGCGCAGGAGGCGATTGCGCGCCTCAATCCGCATGTGAAAGGCGTTGCTCATCCCCGCATCGATGAAACGAATGCCTGCGAGATCATCGGCGCCTATGATCTGGTTGTCGAAGGCGTTGATAATTTCGCTGCGCGCTTTGCTTTGAATAAAGTCTGCATCGCGGAAAAAAAGACGCTGGTCTCCGCCGCCGTAGGCCGGTTTGAAGGCCAGCTTGCCACTTTCAAACCGTTCGCCGCGCCGGGTGTCCTGCCCTGTTATCGCTGCCTGGTTCCCGAAGAGCCGCCCCGCGACGCCCAGATCAATTGCGCTGAGGAAGGCGTGATGGGCGCGGTCACCGGCGTGATGGGAACCCTCGCCGCCATGGAAGTCATCAAGGAAATATTGGGCATAGGCGAAAGCCTGGCCGGGCGGCTGATGCTCTATGACGGGCTTGGCGGAACATTCCGCACAGTGCGTCTTCCCGCTGATCCCGCCTGCCGCGATTGCGGCAAGCTGTAACCAGCGCTTTAATCAGTCCGCACCCGGATTGAGTGAAGTCAGTCCTTCAGCGTGATCACGACAACTTCGCCGGGCGCGACGGGAACTTTCGTTTCGTCATAGCGCGGCTTGCGCAGCTTCGGCACAACGCCATTGGAAAACGCCACCGGCTCTTTCGGGCGGCCAAGCACTTTGCCGCGATTGAGAACGCCGTCGCCATTCTCATCGAGATAGGCGGCGAACGCATATTCACCCGGCTCGAGATCAGCGAGCGGCAGCACCGCCACGCCATCATTGCCGAGAACAGCCTCGTGCTTTGCGCGCGCCTGATGCAGGAACGCGTCTTCGCTGTCGTAAATTGTAAGGCGCACCGCCTGCCCCGGGGCGGCGATGAAATCCGTCTTCACCGCAGCGACTGCGAAAGCGGGATCTGCATATTTAGCGAATGGATTGATATATCCCGGCGCGGAATCCGCATGCGCGGCGCCAGCGACAATCAACAAAGCCCCGATCCCCAACAATCTACGCACAACAACTCTCTGTTCTGAACGCCCGGAAAGACATCCGGACAATTATCACTAAGCGCCAAGGTCTTCGCACTTGCAACAAATGATTTAAGGCAAATCCCCCGCAGCGCAAGCCGCTTTACCGTTCCTTAACCCTATGATGCTCCCGGAATCTTGCGATTCAACTAAATTTGCAGTCACGCCGTCAGGAAGTGACGCAGTTGTTACCGCGCCGCCACGCCGCCCGTCATAAAGCCCGCGATTTTCGGCGCGCCAGGGGCGTAATGTTGGTCGAGTTTTTCGATATCGAAGCCCGCGGCCCGGATCAGCGCGACGGGGTCCCGGTTTAGGCGGCACCCGCCGGCCAGCTTGCCCCACACGCCGTTCACACGGCCCTGCCATTTCGCGACGCCAGCATCGGGGGCGAGACCGTGCTCAAGAAAGACCAGCTTGCCGCCGGGTTTCAACACGCGCCGCATGCCTTCCAGTGCCGCCTCCACGCCGGGGATCGTGCACAATGCATAGGTGACCAGCACCGTATCCACCGACGCGTCCGACAGCGGGATCTCCTCACCGGGCAGATCGAGCCATTCAAGCGGAACGGTGAGATTGCCAATTCTTTTCAACGCTTTTTTCCGCCACGCCGCAGACGGCTCGAGCGCGTACAGGTGAGTGATCGCCTGTTGATCATAGTGAGGCGCGTTGTGTCCCGAACCAAAGCCGATTTCGAGCACAACGCCTTTCGCGAAAGGAACAATTTTCGCTCGTTCGCGCGTGATCGCTTTCATGCCGCAAGCGCACGAAACCAGCGCCGGTTCGATATGATCGTTGTAAAATCCCATGACCTCATCCGTTCTCTCAAAGGACGAGGCGAATAGCAAAAGCCCGGCGTGAACGCGAAGTGTTTTGGCAGCCGGAATACAGTTGACCGGCATGCGCCCTACGGCCTTGGCGCGATCCCGTCATCCAATCCGAGAATGACCCGGTCGGGCGGCTTATGGCCGTCGGCGAACATCTTGATGTTGATGATCATCCGCTCGCCCATTTCGATCCGGCTTTCCACCGTCGCCGAGGCCATATGCGGCAGCAGCACCACATTGGGCGCTTTCAATAATTTCTCGCTGGGCGCGCCGCGCTCATAGACATCGAGCCCCGCTCCAGCGAGCCGGCCCTCTTCGATCATGCCGGCCAGGGCTTCCTCGTCGACGATCTCGCCGCGCGACACGTTCACCACATAGGCTTGCGGTTGTAAGAGTTCGAGCCGCCGGCGCGACAAAAGGTGAAATGTCGCCGGCGTATGCGGGCAGTTGACCGAGACGATATCAACCCGCGCCAGCATCTGGTCGAGGCTGTCCCAATAGGTGGCCTCCAGCTCTTCCTCGATATGCGGGTTGATCGGCGTGCGGTTGTGATAGTGGATCGAAAGACCGAAGGCGCGCGCGCGCCGCGCAATCGCCTCGCCAACCCGGCCCAGCCCGATAATGCCGAGCTTCTTGCCGCGCACCCGCCGCCCGAGCATCCAGGTGGGCGACCAACCCTGAAACTGGCCGGTTTCGAGCGCGCGCACGCCCTCGACCATGCGGCGCGGCACGGCGAGGATCAGCGCCATAGCCATGTCGGCCGCATCCTCCGCCAGCACCGAAGGCGTATTGGTGACGGTGATTCCCCGCGCATTGGCGGCGGCCACATCGATGTGATCGGTCCCGGCGCCGAAATTCGCCACAAGTCGCAACCGGTCGCCAACCGCCTCGAAGAACGCCGCATCGAGCTTGTCGCCGAGCGTCGCCGCCAGCACATCGGCTTGACTGGCGCGCTCCAGGAGCGCCGCCGGAGACAGCGGCCCATCATTGGCGTGCAGGCGTGCGTCGAACAGATCAGCGAGGCGCGCCTCCACCGGCTGAGGAAGTTTCCGCGTCAGCGCAACGGTGACTGTTTTGGCGGTCATAGAAAAATTCCTGTGCGCGGCGCGATCCTGCTTGCGAAACCCGCCGAACGGACAAATTCGTCTCTGGTTAACCCAAGATTAACGGCTTTGCCGTTCTGTAAGGGTTTATTCATCTTTCGCCAGATTTTCGAGCGCTCATTTATGCCGCGTATGCGTCCGACTTCACTCATTCGCCTCTTCTTGCTGACCTATTTGACCGGAGCCGCCCTGATGGCGCAAGCCGGGGCCCTGGCGGCTGTCGATGACAGCGGCGCAGCGCCAGCCGGGGTGCGGCTGGACACGCCCTCGGGACTGTCGGTGCCGCGCATGGTCTCGCTGAAGGCGGAAAAGACATTCTGCCGCGCCGGGCCGAGTTTTGCGCATCCGGTTCGCCTGACCTTCATGCGCGACGGATTGCCGGTGATGATCGTCGCCGAGACGCGCGATCACTGGCGCAAGATCCGCGATGTGGAGGGCGACGAGTGCTGGACCCACAAATCGAAACTGTCTGGCGAGGAGACCGCGCTGGTGTTGGAAGACGGGCTGGCGCTACGCGCCCGTCCCGACCCTGATGCGCCGGCCCGAGCCCGGCTGGGGCGCGGCGTCATCGCCCGGGTCGACGGCGAAAAAGGCGCCTGGCTCAAGGTCTCGGCGGACGGCGTCAAGGGCTGGGCGCGCGCTTCGGCGTTCTGGGGCGCCCGCGCTGCTGAGCCCATGGGAACTTATCCACAGCCCTGAATTCCCTGCGCAAAGCCGTTGCGATCCATGTTGCAACGCATAATTGACCCTGTGCCGCACCGCCTTTACCTAGCGGCTGACACGCGCGACAATCCTTCACGCGCGAGCAACAAGTAAAACAGGGCGCATGAACGAACAAAAAAACAGTTTCAGCCGCGAGGAACTCCTCGAATGCGGCTATCACGGCCTTCGCGGTCCCGGCACCGCGCAACTGCCCGTGCCGCCGATGCTGATGTTCGACCGGGTCACGGAAATCAGCAGCGATGGCGGCGCCTATGGCAAGGGCAAGGTTGTCGCCGAACTCGACATCAATCCCGACCTCTGGTTTTTCGACTGCCACTTTCCGGGCGATCCGGTGATGCCGGGCTGCCTCGGACTTGATGCGTTATGGCAGCTTGTGGGATTTTTCCTCACCTGGTCCCAGCATCCCGGGCACGGCCGCGCGCTGGGCGCGAAAGAAGTGAAATTCTCCGGCATGGTGGTGCCGTCCGCAAAGCTTGTTACATATGAGCTTGATGTCAGACGCATGATGGCGCGCCCGCTTATACTCGGCATCGCCGACGGCATTATGAAGGTCGACGGCAAGCAGATTTACGCTGCAAAAGATTTGCGGGTTGGCCTGTTCTCCCGCGAGCAACTGGACGCAGGCCTCGCTTTATAGGCGCCTGTCGCGCGCGGCGGCACAGCTACGATCAAATCAGGCAGGCCCTTGCGGCTGCAGACGAAAGGAATGATATGCGGCGAGTGGTGATCACCGGCATGGGTGCGGTCTCCTCCATCGGCTCCAATGTCGAGGAAATCAAAAACGCCCTTTACGAAGGCCGTTCCGGCATCGCCCATGATGCGAGCTTTGCCGAACATGGCTTCAAATGTCAGGTTTCCGCCCGTCCCGGCATCAACTACGAGGAAGTGCTGGACCGGCGCACACGCCGTTTCATGGGCGAAGGCGCCGCGTGGAATTACATCGCCATGAAAGAGGCGCTGGAACAGTCTGGCCTGAGCGAAGGCCAGGTCAGCCACCCGATGACCGGCATCATTATGGGCTCCGGCGGACCGTCGACGAAAGCCATCGTCGAAGCGGCGGACATCACCCGCGCCACCGGCGGCACCAAGAAAATCGGCCCAACCGTGGTTCCGAAGGCGATGGCGTCCACCAATTCGGCGACGCTGGCCGTGCCGTTCAAGATTCTCGGCGTCAATTATTCAATTTCATCCGCATGCGCCACATCGGTGCACTGCGTCGGCGCGGCCGCTGAACAGATCATGTGGGGCAAGCAGGACATTGTCTTTGCCGGCGGCGGCGAGGAACTCGACTGGACGCTCGCCAATATCTTCGACGCCATGGGCGCCATGTCCACAAGTTTTAACGAAACCCCCGCCACCGCCAGCCGCGCCTATGACCGCGACCGCGACGGGTTCGTTATCGCCGGCGGCGCCGCGACCGTGGTGCTGGAAGAATATGAGCACGCGAAAAAACGCGGCGCCAATATCCTTGGCGAGATCGTCGGTTATTTCGCCAATTCCGACGGCTATGACATGGTCCAGCTATCCGGCGAAGGCGCTGTGCGCTGCATGCGCGGCGCGCTGGAGACCGTGCGCCAGCCGATCGATTATGTGAACCCGCACGGCACCTCGACGCCGGTCGGCGACCAGAAAGAAACCCAGGCCATTCGCGAAGTCTTCGGCTCTGAGATCCCGCCCTTTTCCTCCACCAAATCGCTGACAGGTCACTCCCTCGGCGCCGTTGGAGCGCAGGAGCTGGTTTACGGGCTCATCATGATGCGCGACAAATTCCTCACCGCATCGGCGCATATTGAAAACATCGATCCGGAATTCGCCGACCTGCCGGTCATTCGCGAGCGCGTCGATAACGCCAAGATTGATACGTTCCTGACCAACTCATTCGGCTTCGGCGGCACCAATGGCTGCCTCGTGATTGCGCGCGCCTGATCGATGACGCAGGAATCGCTCATTGCCGCAGGCGTCGCAACGTTCATCGCCTGTGTCGGATTGTGGTGGTTTCGCTTGCTGCTGCCGGCCGTCCGCAAACAACCCAGAGTGACCAGATACGGTGTTTACGGCCTCGTCTGGCTCGCCTATTTCATTCTGACTATGATGGTCATCGCGCGCTCGAGCGCTAGTTGAGCAAGGCGCTGCGCGCATGCGCCGCCGGCGGCTGCCCGTAAGCGCGAACAAAATGTCGCGTCAAATGACTTTGGTCGTAAAAGCCGCTTTCCAAAGCCGCAGCAGAGATTGGCGCACCGCCCATGATCCTGGCGCGCGCCGCAGCGAGACGCCGCGCGATCAGATAAGCGTAGGGCGTAACGCCCAACTCAGCTTTGAAGACGGTGATCACATGCTGGCGGCTCCAGCCGGCCACCTGCGCGAGATGCAATAGCGATATATCATCTGTATAATGAGCATCAATATAGTCACGTAAATGCGACAGCCTGCGGGCATCTGTTCGGCGCGCACCGGTATCACCCTTGCCGCCCGCCCCGCCCGAAGCGCTCAAACTCGTCAGGATTTCCTGAATTGCACTGTCGTTTTCCAGCTGCGCCTCAGCAGCATCAATAGCTAACAATGCGTGCGCGAGTTTTTGTGCTAGCGGAGTGTTTTCCATCAGCCGGGCGCAGTTGAAAAGCCCTGAAAGCGCCGCCTCGCCAATCATCGCCTCAAGCGAATTGGGCGCAACATACAGCGACAAATAGCGCCACCCGCCGCGTTCAATCGACCTCCCTCCATGAATGTGGTCAGGCGGCAACGCATAAACTGCGCCGGCGCGTACTGAGTGAAATTCCGCGCCATATTGCAGGCTTTCAGCGCCAGCCGTCACGAGACCAATTGTAAAACCTTCATGGACATGGGGGGGAAAAGAATAGTCTCGGCAAGCGCCACGCGCGAATTCCACTCCAGGCGCGACATAACGAGATGTCGCGGAAAATCGGCGGCTGGCGTGTTGTCCTGTTACTTTATTTGCGCTCAAACCCTGACCCACCCGAATTTCGTCCAAGACCGATAGCTTGGAATATGTGAAAACTTGCCGTCAAATCAATGGATTGTATAGGAGTTTGTGATCATGCCGGTAATTCAAAATCATGTGAAGCTTGGCGCGCTATTGGTCGCGCTCACAACCCTCATTTTTGCGGCGCCGGCATGTTCTCAGCAAACCGCCTCCTTTAGCGAAGAAAGAGTGACGATTGAAGCAGGCGACATCACGCTTGCGGCATCCCTTTATCGGCCGAAAGACGCAAAGGGCGACCTACCGGCCATCGTGACCGCGCACGGCTCCGCCCCGAGCAGCCGCGACGACGTTATGTTCTATACACGCAACGCGCTGGATTTAGGGTTCGCGGTCCTGTCATTCGATAAGCGCGGCGTCGGTGATTCAACCGGAACGTTTGAAGCCTTCAACGTGAAAGACAGCCCGCGCGTTTTTGATAACCTCGCAATGGACGTTGTCTGGTCTGTTCGCTGGCTCGCCCAACAAGACGGCATAGACGAATCTCGCATCGGATTGTTTGGCGGCAGTCAGGCCGGATGGATCATGCCCCTCGCCGCCAGCAAAGAGCCTCTCGTTCACTTCATTATCATCGGCGAGGGCGTGCCGCTGAGCGCAGGCGAAGAAGCGGCGCATGAGAACTATCTTCTTACCCACTCACCCGACGCCGAGACGTATGCTGAACTGCCCATCACAGAGGCCGATAAAGCTCTCTACCAGTATGAAGGGATCACCGGCTATGACCCTGCGCCTGTGCTCGAAGCACTCGACATACCCATACTCTGGTTTTTTGGGCTACGCGATTGGGTGATTCCAGTGACGCCGTCCATTAGCCGGCTGGAAGCGTTGATCAACTCGGGCCATTCGAATCACGAGGTTCACGTCTTTGCCTTTGGCGACCACAATTTCACCAATAGGGCTACAGGTGAACGCTACGATCTGGTCGCCGTGATGCAGCCATGGCTCAAGAAACACGGCTTTCTGGACTAAATTCCCGCCCTTTTTGGCAAATCCTGCCTCCGGTGCTTTCGCCTCGCCGCCTGCTTCGCTAGAAAGCCGCCTAGCGCAAGGGCGTCCGCAATAAACCGGTTCGCCATTGCTGGTAATGTCGGCGTTGACGCTCAGGCGTTCGCCAGAAAGCAAAGGGATGGATTATGAGCGCAGAGGGCCAGTTTCCTGCAGGTGACCTGATGAAGGGCAAGCGCGGCCTGATCATGGGGGTTGCGAACAAGAATTCCATTGCCTGGCATATTGCGCAGCAACTGCATGTGCAGGGCGCGTCGCTTGCGTTCACTTACGCCAATGAAGCGCTTGAGCGCCGTGTGCGCCCGCTCGCAGAGAGCGTCGGCGCGGAGCTCATTCTCGAATGCAACGTCCTTGAAGACGCCTCAATGGATCAGGCTTTCAAATCGGTCAAAGACAAATGGGGCGCGCTTGATTTTCTCGTTCATGCCATCGCCTTCACCGACAAGACGGCGCTGGAAGGCTCGTTCGTTGAAAACACGACGCGCAAGATTTTCACCGACACTATGGACGTTTCGGCATTCTCTTTTGTCGACGCTGCGAACCGCGCATCGAAAATGATGAAGCCGGGCGGATCGATGATCACGCTGACGTATCTTGGCTCGGAACGCACTGTGCCGAATTACAACGTCATGGGTGTGGCGAAGGCCGCGCTGGAAGCCTCGACCCGCTATATCGCCCGCGACCTCGGCCCCAAGGGCATTCGCGTCAACGCCATCTCCGCAGGGCCGATCAAGACGCTGGCCGCCGCCGGGATATCATCGGGACGCCACATGTTTTCGTTCAACCGCATGGCCAGCCCGTTGCGTGACGACACCGATCCTAAAGGCGTCGCCGGCGCCGCGCTTTATCTCCTGTCCGACCTTGGTCTCTCATGCACGGGCGAGACCCACCATGTGGACGCGGGCTTCCATATCGTTGGCATGCCGGACGAAGCGTCGGTCAAGGAATAAGCCTTACTTTCCAGCTTTTTCGAGATAGGGAATCGGATCGACCCGGACAAAGCCTGGCGTGTTCTCGGCGAAATGGTCGAGCCAGTATTTGTGCCCGGCGCCATACACAACCACGACGCGATCGCCGGGTTTTGTCACTTGCGCCAGCTTTGAAAAGATCTTGGCGTTGCGCATGAACCAGTAGGCCTGCAGTTCAGCCCCCGGCTGCGCTTCGCCGCGATCATACTCAAAGGTGCGGTAATAAAAATCGTCGCCGGAAAATTCGCCGGCGCTGTTATAGACGACGAGCAGTTCAGCGACCGTGTGATCTTTCTGCAGATCGCCGAGCTTGCCGACAATCGCCTGGATATCGGCGATCTGCTGGTTGAGCGCATCGCCCTGGCCTGTCGCCTGTGCATGGGCCATCAGCTTATCGAATGGGAAATAATCCGGCTCCCCGTCGCTTGGCTGTTCGTCGATGCCGTACACACGGGTTATGCCAGCGAGATCCGCCAGCCGGTAGCCGATCTGGTAACGCTCATCGGCGATCGTCGCCAAATCCGTTTCGGCATAGGCGGCGAATTTCGGATCGGCATAATCGGGCGCTTCGGTGATGCGTTCGACGGCGATGACGGTGGGTTGAAACGCAGCAATGGCTTCGACCGCTGCCGCGATTTCTGCCTGGCGGTGGTCCGTCAACATATTTTCAACGTCGACATTGGCGACATCCTGTCCGGGATTGCCCATATGGAAGGAGCCGACCACCATCACCTGAACGGTGTCCGTTTCTGCTGTCACCGGCGCTTCAACCGCCGGCGTTGGCGCACTGGCGCAGGCTGCAACCGCCCATGACGCCGCAAACATCAGAAGATTTTTCATGTTTTTTCGCCCTCGTTTCCCGTGCCCGGCAACCTGCCGAAGCCAACCGAGGCCGTAAAGCGGTTTTGCGATGAACGCCGCAGCAGCCGCGGCGGGCGGTTTACTCTTCGGCAGGATGGGCGACAAACACGATGGGCCGGGTTCCGTCGCCGTCACCCAAGGCGGAAACCGCTATCCGCGTGATGGAGCCATAGCCGAGATCGCTGATATCCGCCGCGGCATGCCAGACGGAATCATTTGCGAAATCATAAATCATCACTTGCGTCCCCATGGAGGAGAATGCGACCGCAGGAAGCCCCTCCGCCCCAAACGTCAGAAAGAAATCCTGGGCGCCGGGCGGCAGATCCAGCAAGGGCTCTGTCACGCCGGTCGCAACATCGACGGCGACTATTTCATACTGCCCGGCTTCATCGCCGCGCGTTGCAAACAAGGTCGCGCCATCGGGCGACGACAATAAAACCCGGCCGACATTGCCGAAGACGTCGCGCGCTTCGCCCGTGGCGACATCGACAAGCTGCAGCATGGGCGGTTCGCTGCGATAAAAGACGGCAAGCGTCGCGCCGCCCTGCAGCCATTCATAATAACCGACCGGGCCGGTCTCGATGACGGCGGCGCCTGCATCGCTGCCTGCACGCAACGCATGCACGCGCGTCATCTCGCCATCTTCACTCTCCTGAATAAAGGAGACGCCGCCGCCAGACGCGGGCTTGGGCGAGTATTCGCTTTTCTCCGGCGTGTCCGTGATCTGATTCTTTTCGCCGGACGCAAGATCGTACGTCCAGATGTCCGTCTTGCCGTTTTTATTTCCGGCGACATAATAAAACCGGTCCGGTTCAGGGCCCAAAAATGTTGGCTGGTTCTGATAGGCCGGCGCGGCAAGCACCGGCGTGATGTTGACGACGGAAGCCCCTTCATCGGTCGCATTGGCGGTTAGCTCGCCAATCAAAATATGAGCCACCGGCAAATCGCTCGTTGCAGCCGAAAGATCCTCACCCTCCGCAACAGCCTCAGGCGTTTGCGTTTCGCCCGCATTCTGCGGCCCGCATGCCGAAGCAAGCGCGAACAGCGCGATGGCGGCGGTTCTCATGAAGCGGCTCATGGCTCGTTCCTTATGAAAGCCCGCACATCGCTCGCCAGCGCTTCGAGCGAGGGCTGGTGGACATACATCATGTGGCCCGCCTCGTAATAGGTGATGGTCAGCCGGGAGCGGTCAAAGCCCGGTTGCGCCAGGGTCATCTCCGTGCCGAAAAAAGGCGTCGCCAGGTCATAATAGCCGTTGGCCGCCAGCACGCGCAGATCCTTGTTCTGGCGCATGGCGCGCTCCACCCATGGCGCCACATTGACATAAGCGTTCTCACCGCCGGCGTCTTCCGCGTCCCAGTTCCAGCCGCGCACGCCGCCAAGCGTCGTGTAGGGCTCCTTGATGTCGACGCCGAGATCGCGGCTGAAATAATCGAGCATCCCTGCCGTATAGGCCGCATCGATGCCATAGGCGGACGGGTCGTATTCCGGGTTCTCGCCAACGCCGTCGACCTCAACGCCGGTAAAGCGCGAGTCGAGGCGGCCAACCGCCATCCCCTCGTCACGCAACAACTCGCGCATGAACCGCCGCAGCGGTATCCTCATATTCGACCGCGAGACATAGGATTCGGAAAGCCCGATAAAGGACGCAAGTTTCGCGGCAACCGCATCGCGCTCGGCCTGCGGCGCCATCTGACCCTTAAGCAGCGCCGGCATATATTCATCAGTCGCAAAGACGCGGGCGTCATCAAGAAACCGCTCCAGGTCGCCGCCCCATTGGCTGCGATCCACCTTCTCGTGATACCACGCCGTCGCCGCGTAACCTGGCATCAATCCGATATAACCGACATCGTTGCCCGCATCGGTTGCATCGAGACCGAAATTCAGCACGGTTGAAATCAGGACAACGCCATTGACCGCAATATCGGTCCAGCCGCTTTCGAGCGCCTCCAGCAACGCTGCAGACCGCGTCGTGCCGTAGCTTTCGCCCATCAGATATTTCGGGGAGTTCCAGCGCTTGTGTTCAACAAGCCAGCGGCGGATGAATTCGCGAATCGACGCCGCGTCCTGGGTGACGCCCCAATAATCGTCAGTTTTTCCTTCACCGATGGTTTTCGACCAACCGGTGCCGACCGGATCGATGAACACCATGTCGGCGACATCAATGATCGATTCCGCATTTGCAATCAGGTCATAGGGCGCGGCGCCGTCATCGTCCGGCCCTTCCGGCAGACGCACGCGCTTGGGCCCGAAAACCCCCATATGCAACCACAGCGAAGCCGAGCCCGGTCCTCCATTGAAAATAAACGCAACCGGACGCTCGCGCGGGTCCGTAAAACCGTCCGCGATATAGGAGGTGGAGAAAATCGACGCGACCGGCTCGCCCTTATCGTTCTCAATAAAGGTTTCACCGGCAATCACCTTGTAGGCGACCGCCTTGCCGCCGGCCGTCACCCGGCCCTTGCTCTCATACCGGCGCGGTTCGTCTTTATTTTCACTGGCGGCGGCGCCGTCTTTGTTCTCTTCCTGTGCAGCCGCACAGCCAAAAGCGAACAACAAAATTCCGAGTGCAGCAAAGGTTCTGGCAATCATTAAACTTCCTGACTTGATGTTAGATCAGCGACGCCGCCTCAGGCGCCCTGCTTTTCCTTGATCCAGCGATCGATTTTCCGTTCAAGCACGGGAAGCGGCATGGCGCCGGTCATCAGCACCTCATCGTGGAACTCGCGTATATCAAAATCCGCGCCCAGCGCCTCTTCCGCCTGCTGGCGCAATTCGTTGATCTTGATCATGCCGAGCTTGTAGGAGCAGGCTTGCCCCGGCCATACGGCGTAGCGCTCAACTTCGCGGGTCACCTGATCGCGCGTATCGCCAGTGATGCCCTGCATATAGTCAATCGCCTGTTCACGGGTCCATTGCTTGTGGTGCAGGCCGCTATCGACCACGAGCCGCGCAGCGCGAAACAATTCCGACTGCAGCCGCCCGAGATCGCCGAGCGGATCATCCGCATACATGCCCATTTCCGCCGCGACCTGCTCGGCGTAAAGCGCCCAGCCTTCGGAGAACTCGGAATAGCCGAGCATGGTGCGAATAACGGGCAATCCTGCGCCGCGCTCTAACGAGCGCTGGAAGTGATGGCCCGGCGCCGCTTCGTGATAAGTCAGCGTCTTCAGCATATGTTTGGGCCAGTCGGCGGTGTTCTTAAGATTGATCCAGAAAATACCGGGGCGGGTGCCGTCAAGCGATGCTGCTGAGTAGTAACCGCCCGGAGACGAGTCCTGTTCATAAACCGGGATGCGCCGCACCTCGACCGGTTGCGTCGGCAGCGTGCCGAACCAGTCGCCTGCGCGCGCCATCAATTCCGTCACTTGTCCGTTGAGGTCGGACAGCAGCACGTCGCGTCCGGCATCATCATTGGCGTAACGCATGCCCGCGCGCGCGCCGACCGCAGCGAACCGTTCGGCGACGGCGCCGCTGGCAAGCCCCTGCGCCTTCAAGATGGCGTCCATCTCGCCGCTAATGCGGGCGACTTCGGCAAGACCGAGCTCATGCACTTCATCGGGCAGCATACCGCCCGCGCCATAGGCGGCAAGCGCATGCGCATAGAATGCAGCGCCATCATCGCCCAGGCGCCAGATGCCGGCATCGGTTCCCGCCTGCTGCTTCAAATTTTCAAGAGCGGCGGCAAGGCGCGCATACGCGGGATAGACGCTCGCCTCAACAGTCGCCGCCGCGCGCGCGGTGAATTCAGCGCGCTCTTCGGCCGTGAGGCCCGCGATATTTTCCAGCTTCGCCGCGAACGTCGCGACCAGCGGGTTTTCCGCGGCCGGCGGCGCGGTGAACCCCGCAATGGTGTTCAGCGAGCCATCGAGCGCAAAGAGAGGCGGCGTCACCAGTTGCGCGCCGTCGCCGCTAATCGTTTCAATCGTTTCATCAAAGACACGGCTGAATTCGGTGAGGCGCGACAGGTAATCCTCCGCATCCTGCCGATTTTCCATGCGATGCTGCGTCAACATGATCCGCGGCAGCAGGATGTGCGGGCCGGAAAGTTGCGTCACGAGGTAAGGGCTGGTCGATGCGAAGGAAACCGCGCCGCCGAAAGCGAACTGGTTGCGGCGCGCGCCAGTCTGATAGGCGTCGCGCAACACATCATAGGTAATCAGCGCCTGACCTGACAGGGCGCTGCGATCAATGCTGCGAATATCCTGCAGGAAGCTTTCATTGCGCGCCCGCGCTTCTTCAAACGCAGCAAATCCGTATCCGCCCAGACGCGCGCGAAACCCTTCGCCCGCGAGATCTTCGCCGACGCCAAGTTGAGTCGCTGCTTCCGGAGACGCCCGCAACACAGCCGCCGCATGGCGCAGCGCCATGGTTTCGAGCTGTTCGTTTGGCGTTGGCGCCGGCGCTTCAACGACAGGGCCTGGCGCAGACGTTGTGATTTCCGCCTTGCGCTCGCCGCAGGCGCCTAGCGCGGTCAGCGCGATCAATCCGGCGGCCGCCAATTTTGTGTTTTTGAATTTGGTCATGCGCCGGTTCCCCTCCGAATATCGCCGCCCGCTACCCGCAGCGCCATGCAGCTTATCGTTCATCGCCGCTGCGCCAAAGGCTTGCGACAATCGGCGCGGCATGAAAAACGAAAAGCGGCGCCTGTTTGCCACAGGCGCCGCTTTATCTAAATCCACAATTAAATCAAGCGATTAGTCGCGTTCGATTTCCTTGCCGGTTTCCTGGTCCACGACTTTCATCGAAAGCCGGACCTTGCCGCGATCGTCAAAGCCCAGAAGTTTCACGAAAACCTCGTCGCCCTCTTTGACCACGTCCGTGGTCGTTTCGGGGCGGCCGTCGGACAGCTGCGAGATATGGACGAGGCCGTCGCGCGCGCCGAAGAAATTCACGAAGGCGCCGAAGTCCATGGTTTTGACGACTTTGCCTTTGTAGATCTCGCCGACTTCAGGCTCGGCGACGATCGAATGAATCCACTTATAGGCGGCGTCGATCTTTTCCTTGTCGCTGGAGGCGATCTTGATCAGGCCCTCGTCATCGACATTGATCTTGGCGCCCGTTTCTTCGACGATCTGGCGGATAACCTTGCCGCCTGAACCGATGACATCGCGAATTTTGTCTTTCGGAATCTGCATGGTCTCGATGCGCGGCGCATAGTCGCCAAGATCGGCGCGCGCATGATCAAGCGCCTTGCCCATCTCGCCGAGGATGTGCATGCGGCCGTCTTTGGCCTGACCGAGGGCCACCTTCATGATTTCCTCGGTGATGCCGGCGATCTTGATGTCCATCTGCAGCGAGGTGACGCCTTGATCCGTACCCGCCACTTTGAAATCCATGTCACCGAGATGATCCTCGTCGCCAAGAATATCGGACAGAACCGCAAAGCGCTCGCCTTCGAGGATGAGCCCCATGGCGATGCCCGCCACCGGACGCTTGATCGGCACGCCGCCATCCATCAGCGCAAGCGAGCCGCCGCAGACCGTCGCCATGGAAGATGAGCCGTTGGATTCGGTGATTTCCGAAACCAGGCGGATCACATAGGGAAACTCTTCCTGACTTGGAATGACGGCCTTGAGGGCGCGCCAGGCCAGCTTTCCGTGGCCGATTTCGCGGCGGCCGGTGAAGCCCATGCGCCCGACCTCGCCGACCGAATAGGGCGGGAAGTTGTAATGCAGCAGGAACTGTTCCTTGTAGGTGCCGGAAAGCGCGTCGATGAACTGCTCATCCTCGCCAGTGCCGAGCGTTGCGACCACCAGCGCCTGTGTCTCGCCGCGCGTAAACAGCGACGATCCATGAGTGCGCGGCAGCACGCCGGCTTCGGCGACGATCGGACGAACGGTTTTCGTGTCGCGGCCGTCGATCCGGCTGCCGGTATCAAGAATGCCGTTACGCACGATATCGGCTTCGACGGACTTGAACAGGCCCGCGACGACGGTTTTTGACAGCGCGCTTTCATCTTCTTCACTGCAAAAGGTTTCGATCGCTTTGTCTTTTGCGGCGTTGATCTTTTCAACCCGCTCCTGCTTGATCGTAGTCTTGTAGGCTTCGCGAAGATCGGATTCGATCAGGGCGCGGATTTTTCCTTCGTGTTCGGAATGATCCGGCGCCGTAAAGTCCCACGGCTCTTTTGCGCAATCTTCCGCGAAATCGATGATCAGGCCGATGGCTTCCTTGGCCGCCTTGTGACCGAAAGCGACGGAACCCAGCATGACCTCTTCGGAAAGCTCTTTTGCTTCCGATTCGACCATCATCACGGCGTCGGACGTCCCGGCCATGACGAGATCAAGCGCCGTTTCCGGCATCTGATCGATCGTCGGATTCAGGACATACTCGCCATTGATGTAGCCAACGCGGGCCGCGCCGATCGGGCCCATGAACGGCACGCCGGAGACCGTCAGCGCCGCAGAGACGGCGATCATCGCCACCACATCCGGATCGTTTTCAAGGTCGTGGCTCAGCACCTGCGCCACAACCAGCACTTCGTTCTTGAACCCTTTGGCGAACAGCGGCCGGACCGGACGGTCGATCAGGCGCGAGGTCAGTGTTTCTTTCTCCGTCGGACGGGCTTCGCGTTTGAAGTAACCGCCGGGAACGCGGCCAGCCGCGTAATAACGCTCTTGATAATGAACTGTCAGCGGAAAGAAATCGAAATTCGGATTTGGCGCCTTGGCGGCGGTGACGGCGGCGAGCACGGTTGTGTCGCCATATGTGGCGAGAACTGCGCCATCGGCCTGACGCGCAACGCGTCCGGTTTCGAGGGTCAGCGTGCGGCCGCCCCATTCGATTGATTTTTTCGTGATATTAAACATGTTTTCTCTTCTCTTCTTCGTAATGCGCCGTACGCGGATCGTATCGGCGCGCGGGGTATGAGCCGTAAATGAAAACGCCGCCTTTTGAGGCGGCGCTGAGATCATCTCGGCTGCATTCTGATGGCTCCATCGAGCCGGATTGTTTCACCATTCATCATCGTGTTGCGGCAGATTTCCACGGCGAGCGATGCGTATTCTTCGGGTTTGCCGAGGCGCTTCGGAAACGGCGCCATGGCCGCGAGCGCGTCCTGAACCTTCTGGTCCATGCCAGCCATCATCGGCGTCCAGAAAATACCCGGCGCGATGGTGTTGACGCGAATGCCGATATTCATCAAATCGCGCGCGATCGGCAGCGTCATGCCGACAACGCCGGCCTTGGACGCGCCATAGGCGGCCTGACCGATCTGGCCGTCATAGGCGGCGACGGAAGCGGTGTTGATGATAACGCCGCGTTCGCCATCCGCCTGCGGATCGTTCTTTTCCATTTCAGCACAGACGAGCCGGATGCAGTTGAACGTGCCGACCAGATTGACGTCGATCACCTTCTTGAAGCTTTCCAGCCGGTGCGACCCGTTCTTGCCAATCGTCTTTTCGCCAATGGCGATGCCGGCGCAATTGACCAGAATTGACGGCGTTCCATGGGCGGCCACGGATTTCGCGAGCGAGGCGGCGACGCTGGCCTCATCGGAGACATTGGTCTTGCAGAAAACGCCGCCCAACTCCCCGGCCAGTTTTTCGCCGCTCTCTTCGTTCAGATCCCAGAGCGCGACTTTTACGCCTTCCTTGTGGAGCGCCTGCGCGGTCGCGGCGCCGAGACCCGACGCGCCGCCGGTGATGATGGCTGAGGTGCCGGAAAGTTTCATAAGGTTCGTCTCCTGAACGGGCGAGGCTGGGCGGCCGCCCATCCCTGCGTTCAGCGATGGACGGCGTAAGAGATCGGCTGCCCTAGCGGCGCAGGCCGAGTTCGTCGATCAGCTTCTGGTAGCGGGCTTCGTCGCCACGCTTCACATAATCGAGCAGACGGCGGCGCTGGGACACCATTTTCAAAAGCCCGCGGCGCGAGTGGTTGTCTTTCTTGTGCTCTTTGAAGTGTTCGGTGAGGTTGGCGATGCGCTCGGACAGGATCGCGACCTGCACCTCCGGGGAGCCGGTGTCGTCTGCTTTGAGAGCGAATTTTTTGATAAGTTCGGCCTTACGGCCAGCCGTAATCGACATGTCGTTCTTCTCCGCGGCGCCGGGAAAATGTCGGCCCCGCCGGGACGCCGTCCAGCAGGGTCGTGGAATTGGGCGGCTTATGGGGGAAAAGGGGGTAAGACGCAAGGGGCGTCCGGCCTTGCGTGAGGCGTGGCCGCTTATTCCGCAGCCCCTTTGTACGGCGGCCGTTAATCGCAAAATTCCGCAAAAACAGGTGAAATCTTGCGATTCTTCGCCCGCGATGGAGCAGGAGCGCTACTTGATACGCCCGCTGCCCCGAACGCGAACCAGCTTCCTTAGATGGATCGACGCTTGTCAGGTACGCGCAAGAAGCGCCCGGAACGCGTCGGTCTGAAATGACGGTGCATTTGCGCCGACCGAATTGGTGCGCCATGGCTCACCGCTTGCCAGCCGAAATTCGTCATCAGCAAAGCCCGGGGCGTGATTGGCGATCTTCGACGCGGCTGGCGCCCGTTGTTCATAAGCCACATCCGCCAGCGCGCCCGGATTGATCGAGCCCAGCAACAAGTCGATGTCGGCGAAGAACAGGCCGATGGAAAACGGTATGTGATCGGCGCTGACGCCCGCCTGCAGGTAAAATTTCGCGCCAATGATGCCGCGTCCTGCGTCGTCCAAACCAGCGAAAGCGACATTGGGCCGTTGCAGGTTGAAATCATTGATTTGAGCCAGCGTAACACCGGTAGCAGAGAAGTAACCAAACGGCTGAACCGTCCCGCAGCGCGCCGTCAGACCGGCGCCGGTGCAGGCCCGCAGCGCAAAATAAACCATCGCGCCGCCCTCGCTCACTTCCACATAGTGCGTGTTATCGTTCTCCTCCATGTAGCGCGCGGTCAGTCCATTGCTCGTCAGCATGGCGATGAATTCGTTCGGACTCACCGATTTGACCATCGCTGGCGCGCCAAACTGTAATTGATTTTGCGCGGCCGCAGGCTGGATGGCGAAACACGCCAACATGGCGGCGATCAGAAGTCTCATATCATCCCCTCACATTTCCCCTACGCATGAGAGCCTAACCGAGAAATCCGAGCCTGTCCTCCCCCTTTCATAGCGACCGTCTCTAGGCGTTAAACACCCGCCCGGGCTTCAATTTCAGGCCATCGAGCTCGCAGATGGCGACCGCCTCATCATGGAGAACAGCAAGAACGCCCTCGACCGTCCCCGCCGCCTCGCCGCGCACGCCCTTCGCCACAGCCGGCGAGATGATCGCCGCCTGCCCGCGGCGCAATTTGTCAGCCTGCGGGCCATCGATGGCAGCTTGCGGCATCGCGCTCAACGCGTCGATGATCGGCAGCAAGGCGCTATCGCGCTCTTCCACCGTTCCCATTGCTTCAAGCGCGGCGAGCGTAATCCCGTCTTCAGCACGCAACGGCCCGACAGCGAGACGGCGCAATTCACTCACATAGCCTTCCGTTCCGAGCGCGCGAGCGATATCGCGCACCAGCGCGCGCACATAGGCGCCCTTGCCGGTGATCGCTTCAAATACAGTTTCGTCAGCAGACGGCGTATCGACAATACGCAGCTCGAAAATCATCACTTTGCGGGATTCAAGTTTTACTGTTTCGCCGTCCCGGGCGAGATCATAGGCGCGCTCGCCGCCGATCTTGATGGCGGAAAACTGCGGCGGAATCTGGTCGATCTCCCCGGTGAACTGATCCAGCACGCTTTCAATGTCTTCAACGGAAGGGCGTTTGTCGCTATGCGCGATCACTTCGCCTTCCGCATCATCGGTTGCGCGCGCCTCGCCCCAGCGCGCGGTGAACCGGTAATGTTTTTCCGCATCCATGACATAGGCGGATGTTTTCGTGGCCTCGCCAAAGGCGATCGGCAAGACGCCGGTGGCGAGCGGATCAAGCGTGCCCGCATGACCGGCCTTTTGCGCCTGGAACAGCCACTTTGCTTTAGACACCGCTTCGGTGGAGCCGAAATCATAAGCCTTGTCGATGATCAGCCAGCCGGAGATCGGCCGGCCTTTTTTGTTGCGCCGTTTGCCCATGAAGGGTTCCTTCTCAACTCTATGCAAAAGACCAGAGTGCTTGCGAGGCCGCCGGCGCCGGATCGAACGGCGTTACGGCGGCATGTCCGGGAGTTACAATCAAATTGGCGGCGGCGCGTCAAGCAGGCCGGACGCAATCCTGTAATCAGAGTGCGTGCGTTTCAGCCGCATCGCCCACAGGCATATCGAAAATCGCCGCGAGGCGGGATTCGACGTGAGCCTCACCCAGGTCGGCGCGAATAATGGTGATATCGTCAATGCCGAGCGCGTCGGCGAGCATCAGAAAGGCGTTATTCCACCAGCGATCGCTAACAATCTCCACACAGCGCCGGACCGGCCAGCCAACCGCGTTGTAAATCGCAGAGCCGTGATCAAAAACCAGCGTCTCGCCAAATTCGGCCGCTGCCGCATAGTCTGAAGGCGCCGCTGTTGCTGTCAGAATGACTTTTCCGCCGCGCGCTTCCACCAGACGCTCGATGAGCGCATTTGGATATGATCGCTGCGCCACTTGCGAAGCATCGCCGCGGCGGGACAGGTAAACGATCCCGCCCGGTCGCGCCGGCGCGGGCGCCGGGGGCCATAACAACCTCAACATGTCAGCGTCGTCGCGCGTAAAGTGCACAAAAAACTTTTGCTGTCGCAGAACAGTGGCGTCTTCTATCAGAATTGGCTTCGTTATCGCTTCCCATTGAACGCCAAGCCGCTCGAGATCGCGCCGGACATAGGCGCGCGCCGCCAGCTTAACGGGCAGGAAGAGCGGCGCCGGCAAGGGCAGTGCGCGCCTGATCGGACAAAGATATTCCGACACCCAGTCGCCATAGGAGTTGTGATGGGCTGACTGGACGATCCAGCCCGTCTTGACGACTTTGGCCGGCCTGTGCGGCTCGAGCAACATTCGCAGACCGGGGCAGCCGGTGCTATAGCGCTCGTAAATCCGGCCAGCTTGCCAGCCGCCGCCGCGCGGCGTCACGATGAGTTGCTGTACGCTTTCAAAGGCCGGCCGCGGATAACGAAACGCCAATCTGCCCTGCTCGCGTCGCCCGCCCTCAATTTGCAGCGGCGCGTCGCCTTTGAAGGAGACAGCGTCCTTGCAGACAAGTTCTTTTTCGCTGCGGGGTATTGGTTGGTAAAAGCCAATTTTTGCAAACAGGCTTCGCCAGGCGCCGGCGAGTGTGCTGCGGGCGACGGCGACGGGAACCGGCCCGGCGGCGGCGTTCAGAATTTCAACGATCCGGTTCAAGCAAGTTCTCTCGCATCAACAGGCATGTCGTTCACGCGACCGCGTTGGTCTTCGACGCATGAGGTGACGTGAAAATGGCCTCCCCGGCCCCCGCCCGACAGGTTAACGATAGTGTTCAGTCTACGCTTGCAATGACGGCGCCGTTATCGCCGGAAGGCCTGGCTGGCTGTGGCGGACTATTCGTCGCCGAGATCCCTGGCCACATCCGGGCGCGCCAGCAGGCTCTCGATTTTCTGCGCTTCCCCGAAGGTCTCGTCCGCATGGAAGGTCAGGGCCGGCGTGAACTTGAGGTCAATTTTCTTGCCGAGAAGCCCCCGCAGATAGGGCGCCGCGCGATTGAGGGCGGCGATCAGGGCGGCGACATCCCCGCCGCCAAGCGGATAGGCGAATATCCGCGCCTGTTTCAGGTCAGGCGAAACCTGAGCTTCGCTGATCGTCACCGAAACGCCTTCCAGCCCCGGATCGCGCAGCCCCTCGCGGCGCATGATGTCAACGAGCGCATGGCGGATCAGTTCCCCGGCGCGCAACTGGCGTTGGGTTGGGCCTTTGGAACTGGAAAAACGATTAGTCATGGATGGAAAATAGTCAGTCGCGCCTGAAAGAAAAGCATTTTCATGCTTCGTCAGGCGACGCTGCGCCCACGCCCGCCGAAGGCGAGCCGGAAGGTCGAGGCGATCGCCGACGCCGGGCGTCCCAGCGCAATATACTGACCGGGCCGTGAAAGCCGGATCCACGGATTACCGCTTTCCAGAAAGACTGCGAGAACAGACTCATCAAGCTCTCCGGTTTGTTTCAAAGTCTTCGCCAGCAGATGCAGCACGGTTTCATCGCGGTCGGCGAAATTGCCGGTGAAGATGTGAAATATATGCGGCTTAACGGCGTGGTATGTTTTCGCCCAGATCTGCGCATTGTAAGTCGGCGGCAGCCAGGCGATCTCCGCTTCTGAGTGATGCATCGCCGAGTTCAAAAACACCTGATCAAAATAGAGCCCGGTTTCATTATGCTGCTTCCAGTTCTCAAGCGCAGCGGCGAAGGCGGCGCGGGTTGCTGGCGTATCGCGCAACCCCATGACGCCGGAGTTGAAATAACGGCGCGGCACAAACAATCCCGCTTCCTTCGCGAAGGACCGTATGTCGTCCGGCATGGCCGGCCGGTCTTCGACTGCGGCAAACTCGCCGCGGTGATTGACGAGCGGCATGAGATCGCGCGCCACAAGCGTGTCGCAATCGAGGAAGACAAAGTCGCCATCTATCAAATTGCGCGTGCTGAGCTTTAAGAGGCGGCTCGCCATGCCGGGCGACATGTCGCCCACCGGCTCCGCAATCCATCCGGACGCCAGATTTCGCAGTATCGTCATTGCGGGCGCCGGTTGCGCGGCCGTCGCCTCATCCATGACAAATGTGATCTGTGCTTGCGGCATGATCCGTCGCAAGGTGGTCGCGGCGACCGCAGCCATTTCCGCAAAATGGCCGCCTTCCGGCGCGACAAGAACATAAACGAAATGGGCTCGGTTTTCGCTCAACGCATCACCTGTATCACGAGGCTTATGCTCATCCCCGGACGGGCACAGTAGCCCTGCGCGTTTCGGGCATCAACGCAGGGTATATTTTCGTTCTGTAATGATTCTGTGAAAGGCCGCTGACGGTCCTTCGCCTCCTGCCGCCGGTTTCGCATGGTGAAACTGATTGCGCAGAACACTGGCGCTTCACGCCGGTGCGCGAACCCAGGGACGCGGATCATCCCGCAGCAGCCCCAGAATAACACTGTGGCGCAGACCGATATGCGTCTGCCAGTTGCCGCGCAATAATCCTTCACGCTGAAAGCCGAGCCGCAGGAACAAATTCAGCGACGGCGTGTTGTCTTCATCCACATCGGCGAAGACCCGCCGGGCGCCGCGATTGTCGAACGCATCCTCGGTCAAGGCGATCATTGCTTTCGACCCAAGCCCGCGCCCTTGCGCCGCCGGCGCCAACATGATGCCGAGCTCCCATATCTGGCGCTCGCGTGGGATCAGCGTCACCCGTCCCATCGCGGGGCCGTCATTACGCTCAACAACAACCCAGGTGGTGTCTTCCGTCCCCTTTTGCCATTTTTTCAGTAGGCTGACGGTCTCAGCGACGGACTTCGTCGCCGGATCACTGAGATAGGTGCAGCAGTCTTCATTGCCGAAAACAGCGTGCAGCGCCGGGCCGTCGCGTTCGGGATCGAGCAGGCGGAGCATGTCCTCCCCCTAATCAGCGCTTAAAGCGACCGCGTGATCTTCTCAACCGAGAAGCACTCGATCACGTCGCCGGGGCGCATGTCTTCGTAATTGGCGAAGCTCATGCCGCATTCCTGTCCGCCGGGCACTTCCTGCACGTCGTCCTTAAAGCGCTTCAATTGCGACAGCTCGCCTTCATGGATCACGACATTGTCGCGGATGAGGCGGACTTTCGCGCCGCGCTTGACCGAGCCTTCCGTGACACGGCAGCCGGCGACCTTGCCGTGCTTGGAGATGGTGAAGACTTCGAGAATTTCGGCATTGCCGAGGAAGGTCTCGCGCAGTTCCGGATCGAGCATGCCGGACAGCGTCGCCTTGATGTCGTCGATGAGGTTGTAGATCACCGAATAATAGCGAATTTCGACTTTTGAACGCTCCGCTTCATCGCGCGCTTGCTTATTGGCGCGGACGTTGAAGCCCAGCACCGGCGCCTTCGAGGCTTCGGCGAGAATAACGTCGCTTTCGGAAATCGCCCCGACGCCGGTGTGCAACACGCGCACACGCACTTCGTCGGTGGAGAATTTCTCCAGCGAGCCGACAATCGCCTCGATCGAGCCTTGCACATCGCCCTTGATAACGATGGGCAGTTCCTTGATTTCCGAATCCTGAAGCTGCGCCATCATCTGTTCGAGCGAAGTGCCCGAAGATTTCGCCGCCGCTTTTTCACGGCGCTGGCGGTGACGGAATTCGGCGATCTCGCGGGCCTTGCCTTCGCTGTCGACGACGTTGAACGTATCGCCCGGCTCCGGCACGCCATTAAGGCCCAGAATTTCAACCGGAAACGCCGGACCCGCCGCATCGACCGGGCGGCCCTGATCGTCGTTCATGGCGCGAACCTTGCCCCACTCCGAACCGACCACGACAATGTCGCCGCGTTTCAGCGACCCGCGGCTGACAAGCAGAGTCGCGACGGCGCCGCGGCCCTTGTCGAGACGCGCCTCGACCACGGCGCCTTCAGCTGGGCGAGCCGGGTTGGCTTTCAGGTCGAGAATTTCCGCCTGCAGCAAAATGGCTTCCAGCAGGCCGTCGAGATTGATCTTTTTCAGCGCGGAAACTTCAACGTCCTGCACGTCGCCGCCCATGCTCTCGACCTGAATTTCATACTGCAAGAGATCGGTGCGGACCTTGTTGGGGTTCGCGTCCGGCTTGTCGATCTTGTTGATCGCCACAATGATCGGCACGCCTGCCGCCTTGGCGTGGGCGATCGCTTCCTCGGTCTGCGGCATGATTGAATCATCCGCCGCCACCACAAGAATAATGATGTCCGTCACTTTGGCGCCGCGCGCGCGCATCTGGGTGAAGGCGGCGTGGCCCGGCGTATCGAGGAACGTCACCTTGCGATCATCGCCGACGGTGACCTGATATGCGCCGATATGCTGGGTGATGCCGCCCGCTTCGCCGGCGACCACATCGGTCTGGCGCAGCGCGTCGAGCAGCGATGTCTTGCCGTGATCCACATGGCCCATGATCGTCACCACCGGCGGGCGCGATTTCAGATCGGCCTCTGAATCGGGCGCGCCCTCGAGGCCTGTTTCAACGTCAGACTCGGCGACGCGCTTGACCGTATGGCCGAAATCCTCAGCGATCAGTTGCGCGGTATCTGCATCAAGCACCACATTCGCCGTCACCATCTGGCCCTGCTTCATCAACTCCTTGATGAGATCGACGGCGCGCATGGACATGCGCGCAGCGAGTTCCTGCACGGTGATGGTTTCAGGAATGACCACGTCGCGCAGAACGCGGTCGCTGCCGCGTTGCTGGCGGGCGAGCTTTTCGCGTTCGCGGGCGCGTTTGACCGAGGCCAGCGAGCGCTGGCGTTCTTCATCATCGAGCGCGTTGGCAATGGTGAGCTTGCCGGAGCGGCGGCGCGGCGCTTCTTTCGTTTTGCCGGCGGCTTCGCGGCGGTCATCGCCGGCGCCTTTGCGTTTGGTTTTCAAGCGGCCGCCAAGCTGGGCCAGCGGATTGTCCGGATCCGGCTCGGCCGGCGCCTCGACGTCATCGCGGCCTTTTGCGCGCGCGTCCGCTTTAGCAGCGTTGCGCTTCTTGCGTTCCGCCTCTTCTTCTTCGAGCGCTTCTTGAGCCGCAGCTTCTGCTTTGCGGCGCTCTTCGGCTTCGCGGGCGCGCTTGGCTTCTTCCTTGGTCTGACGGGCGCGTTCTTCTTCGAGCTTGGCGCGCTCTTCAGCTTCGCGCGCTTCACGCTCTGCGCGTTCTGCCGCTTCGCGTTTCGCCCGCGCCTGCTGGTCGCGCCGCGCGATAGCGAGCGCTTCAGCGCGCGCCTGTTTTTCGTCGTCTGACAGCGTCCGGAGGACTGCGCCTTTTTTCTTGTCTTCAGCGGCTTTCGCGGCCGCCGCAGCAGCAGCAGCATCTTTTTCCGCCTTGACGCTGGCGGACTTTTTCTCAGGCGCTGCTTTTACTTCCGCCTTCTTTTCGGCATCGGTTTTCGGCGACAACACCCGGCGCTTTTTCGTCTCGACGACAACAGTCTTCGAGCGGCCGTGCGAAAAGCTTTGCTTCACGGCGCCCGTTTCCGTGCGGCGCAATGTCAGCGGCCGGCGCGGTTTGCTGGTTTCGGTTTCGACGTCGTCGCTCATTCAATCTCCAAATGCGCCTCCATCAGAAGCGCTGTTTGCGGCTCCCAACGGAAATCCGCCCTCGACATACAGCCCCTGTGGGCCGGGGTCCACAGCGAACCCTTACACAATCACGGCTTTTCAGCCGTTGCGAAATGCTTCCAGCCGGCGCGCCTCGCGCAGAAAACGCTGCGCCGACGGACCCGACCTGATCGCCGCATGAACGGTCGGTTCATCACGGCCCAGCGCGGCGGCGAGTTCCGCTTCGGTGAACAACTCGATCACCGCCGCAGCGCCCGCCAGCGCCGCCAGTTTGCGGCGCCCGTCTTCACCGCCATCGGCGGCGTTGATCAGCACCCCGGACATCTTGCCGGTCAGCGATGCGCGGACCTTTTCAAATCCGACAACCACATCGCCGGCGCGCCGCGCCAGCCCCAACGCGGACAGCGCAGCCTTGGCGAAACCGGCTTCGATCCGCGCCGCCAGATCATCCGGCGTTTTCACGGCGGTTTTGAACGACCGCGCAAAGGCGCCTTTTTTCAGCGCCAGTTCCAGCGCCGACCGCACCGGCGTCAACCAGGCGCCGCGGCCCGGCAATTTCGCCGAGAAGTCCGGCGCCAGTTCGCCATCTGGCGACATAACGAAACGCAAGCCCTGATCGGGCGCCAACGCAGCGCCTGTGGCCACGCATCGCCGCTCAGAAGCCTCGCGCCGCTTGCTGCGGCGCGGCGCATCAGTTTCCGTCGCTTGCTCCAGCGTCTTCCTCCTCTTCGGCGGGCGCGTTCATGGCGTCGAGGTCTTCCTGTGTGACCCAGCCCGCCTTCACGCGCGCGCGCATGATCAGATCCTCCGCCTCTTCCGGCGTAATCTTGTAGGCTTCAAGCATGCCGTCATAATGCTTGCGCTCGCCATCGACCCGCTCGGTCCAGCCGGTCAGGTCGTCCGTCGCGCAGCCGGCGAGATCTTCAACCGACTTCACGTCGTTCTCGCCAAGCGTGACGATCATCTTGAGATCAAGGCCGTCCATTTCAAGGATGTCGTCGGCAACGCCAAGTTCAACGCGGCGCGCATCGAGCTTCTTGTTTTCCGCTTCGATAAAGTCGCGCGCACGCGCCTGCAGCTCTTCAGCGGTCTCTTCGTCGAGACCGTCAATATCCATGAGTTCCTCGACTTCAACGAAAGCGATCTCCTCGATCTTGGAAAAGCCTTCCGAAACCAGAAGGCCCGCCATCATATCGTCAACGTCGAGGCCCGCCATGAACAGCTCGGAGCGAACCCGGAATTCTTCCTGGCGCTTCGCGCTTTCTTCTTCCTCGGTCATGATATCGATTTCATAACCGGAAAGCTGCGAGGCGAGGCGCACATTCTGGCCGCGGCGGCCAATGGCGAGCGACAATTGCTCGTCCGGCACAACGACTTCGATGCGCTTCAGGTCTTCATCGAGCACGACTTTGGTGACTTCCGCCGGCGCCAGCGCGTTGACGACGAACGTCGCGTCATTGTCGTTCCACGGCACGATGTCGATTTTCTCGCCGCCAAGTTCGTTGACCACCGCCTGAACGCGGCTGCCGCGCATGCCGACGCAGGCGCCGACCGGATCAATGCCGGGATCGTTGGAGAACACGCCGATCTTGGCGCGGCTGCCCGGATCGCGGGCGACGGCCTTGATCTCGATGACGCCGTCATAGACTTCCGGCACTTCCTGTTCGAACAGTTTCGCCATGAATTGTGGATGCGAGCGCGACAGGAAAATCTGCGGCCCGCGCGTCTCGCGGCGCACATCCATGATATAGGCGCGGACGCGGTCGCCATTGCGGTAATTCTCGCGCGGCAATTGCTGATCGCGGCGAATGATGGCTTCGGCCTTGCCGAGATCGACAATCACATGCCCGTATTCGACGCGCTTGATGATGCCGTTGATGATCTCGCCGAGGCGATCCTTGAAGTCTTCATACTGACGGTCGCGTTCGGCCTCGCGCACCTTCTGGGTGATGACCTGCTTGGCGCCCATGGCCGCCTGACGCCCGAAATCGATCGGCGGCAACGGCTCCGACATGAAAGCGCCGACTTCCGCTTCCGGGTTGCGGTGCAAGGCTTCCGACAGCGCCACCTGCGTCTGGTCATTCTCGACTTCCTCGACCACTTCGAGCAGGCGCCACAATTTGGTTTCACCGGTTTTCGGATTGATCTCGGCTTTGACCAGGGTTTCGTGGCCGTAACGCGTACGCGCTGCGCGGGCGAGCGCGTCTTCCATGGCCTCGATCACCAGCGCTTTATCGATGGATTTTTCACGCGCGACAGCATCGGCGATCTGAATCAGCTCCAGCTTGTTTGCGCTCACGGCGTTCATTGAGAGGTCTCCATCGGGTTTTCTCCTGTCTCTTCCTGGTCGTTCTGTTCTGTTTCTTGCGTTAATCGGGCTTTTTTATCGGCCCGCATGGTTTCTCTGATCAGCTCGTCGGTGAGGATAAGCTGGGCGCTGGCGATCCACTCCAGTGGAAACAGCGCCGTGTCTTCTTCGCCTTCAATGTCGAACGCGACTTTGCCGTCATCGATTCCGGCGAGCACGCCCTTGAAGCGCTTCTGGCCTTCGACGAGCCGGTTCAGTTCGATCTTCGCCGTCCAGCCCTGCCAGTCGTCGAAATCTTTAAGCCGCACCAAAGGCCGGTCGATGCCGGGCGACGAAACCTCAAGATTGTAAGCGCCCTCGATCGGGTTGGCGTCTTCCAGCACCGGCGACAGGGCCCGGGACAGCTTGGCGCAATCGCCAGCGCTCATGGTCCGGTCGGCGCGTTCAGCCATCACCTGCAAGGTCTTGGTCTGGCCGCCAGTGACGCGCACGCGCACCAGCTCAAACCCGGCGGTTTGCACAACGGGTTCTATCAGGGCGGCAAGGCGGTCTTCAAGCAGCAAGGCGGGGCCTTTTGTAACGAAAAAGCGGGCCCCGGGGGGCCCGCTTATCAAAATTCGATAGCGTTTGACCGGCTATATAGGCCTTCAAACGGGCTTTGTCAGCCCCGCGCCGGGAGAAATTCCAACAGCCCCGCCGGCGAAGGCTTCCATTAAGCCTGGGTTGTTATACACCCATGGAATATCAGGCATTTTCGCCGCCAAAGGTTAACATGGCCCGCAAGCCCTTCAGCGTCGTCATCCTCAATTACGGCACGCCGGACCTCGCCATCGCGAGCGCCGAGAGCGTCCTGCCGGAAATCGAGGCGCTCGGCGGCGTGCTGGTTGTCGTCGACAACGCCTCGCCGGACAATTCCGCAGAGACGCTGACGAAGTGGGCGGCAGCCCGCGGCGCGCCCGATCTCATTCATCTGGTCCTTTCGCCGGTGAATGGCGGTTTCGCAGCGGGCAACAATCTCGGCGTCAAAGCTGTCGAGGCGGATTTTCATCTGCTGCTCAACTCAGACACGCTGGTCGAGCCCGGCGCCATCGCCGCGTTGCTTGCCGCCATGCGCGCCGACGCGAGGCTCGGGCTGGCGGGCCCGGTGATAATCGACGCAGCGAGAAATCGCGCCGTCAGCCGGTTTCGCACACGCACGCCGTTGAGCGAGTTTGTCGAAGCGAGCGGGCTCGATTTTTTTTACCGCCGCTTCCGCAGGCATGTGGTTCCGCTGCATGAGACCGAGTCATCGGATGAGATGCAATGGATCAGTTTCGCCTGCGTAATGCTCCGTAGGGAGATGATTGACGCACTGGGCCTGCTCGACGAGCGCTACTTCATGTATTTTGAAGACAGCGCTTATGGCCTCAACGCCCGCGCCGCAGGCTGGAAACTCGCGCGGATAGATACGGCGCAGGTGACGCATTTCGAGGCGAAATCGTCAGGCGTTGAAGACGCCGCCGCAGCTCATCAGCGCCTGCCGCGCTATTATTACGCATCAAGAAGCCGGTATTTTATCGAGCATTTCGGCGTCGCAGGCTTCATCGCCGCGAACCTGTTCTGGTATCTCGGGCGCGCCGTTAACTACGCCCGGCTGCTGGCGTTCAAGGCGCCGAAGAAAACCGCCGCCCGGCGCGGCGGCGACATCTGGACCAGCCCGGATTATTCGCCGCCCGCTGCCTGATCTGCAAAACAGGCGCGTTTTTTGAATGTTCCCCCGCGACGAGGGAGCACGCAACCGCATGAGCGGCAAGATCAGACAACGCGGTCTACTGGCCATCATCATCTATTTCCTGATGATTACCGCCATCTGGGCGCCGATTGGCTTTTACGCAGGCAAAGCCCAGGGCGAAACGCAGGCGCGCAACACATCCGGAACCGGTAACGACCTGTCTCTTTTTGAAACAGGCGGTAGCGACCAACCCTTGGAATCTGACGGCCCGCATCTTTATGCGCCGATTGTGTTTCTGCCCGGCCAAACAGAAGCCATTCGCGTTTCCGCCGCGCGCCAGCGGACGCCTGACGGCCCCCGCCGCAATGCTTCGCTGCGTCAGAACCCGTTGCGCGACTCGGTGCTGCGCGCGCTCGCCAGCGACGCCGCGCCGGTAGCTCCGGGCGGCGAAACCTCAACGGATGCGCCCGGGGGCCAACCCTTCAGCCTCGCCATGGCGCCGGATATCTCCGCCGTCTTCGGCGGACAGCCCGGCGCATTCGGCGGCGCCGGCGGGTCGACAACCGCATCGAACGGCTATCCGGGCGCAATCATCCCGGGATTTCTCGCCGCCCCGCCGCCGCCGATTGACGTGGAGGAACCGCCCGTGCTCGCCACGCCCGTTCCCGCCGCGCTGCCGATGTTCATCAGCGGCTTCGCCGCCTGCTGGGCCGCCGCGCGGCGCCGGCGCACACGCTAAAACACCCGCAATTCCAACAGCTTCGCCGCTCTGGATTTTACCGCGCCGATCAGTCAAGATCGAGGTTGGGGACTTTGCTGTCGGAGGGGACTGCTGTGGGACGTTTTCTGGCTTTCTTGTTGGGTGTTGCGGGCGCCGTTCTCGGCAGCCAGGGGCCGGGCTTTACGCTTCAGTATATGCAGAACCTGCAGGGCCAGATCACCGCGCTGCAGATCGTGGTCGATGAATTCGATTCCAACATCGCGCAATATGGCTACAGCCGCCAGCGCGCCATCGACGAGTGCCGGACCGCAACCGGCCTGCTCGATGCTCTGTGCACGACCTATGTGTCGTCCGTTGAGCGTTACGAGCTGCTGACCGCGCATATGACGGAGCTGGAAGCGGCGAGCGACATGGTCCGTCCGCTGGTGCTCGCCAAAACCCAGATCGAGGACATCACCTTGTCTGTCTACGAACAGTACAAGCCCGCCGTGCCGACTACGACGGATGGCGCCATCTATGCCGGCGGCGGCTTCGCCGTGCTGTGGGGGCTGGCGTCATTCCTGTTCGGATTGCTCGGCGCGATGACGGGCGGCGGACGGCGATACGCCTGACGGTTTGGCGTCAGACTGCGCTGACATATCTTCAAAATCCCACGCTTTCTCATCGGCGAGATGCGAAAGCCGCACATTCTGCAAGGCGCGGAACATCACATCGCGATGGCCGGGACGCTTGCGTTCCCATTCGTCCAGCATCTGCTTCATCGCTTCACGCTGCAGGCCTTCCTGCGATCCGCATAGATTGCAGGGGATGATCGGGAACTGAAGCGCCTTGGCGAATTTCGCGATGTCGGCTTCGGCGCACAGGATCAGCGGCCGCAAAACCAGAAGATCGCCCTCGTCATTCAATAGTTTCGGCGGCATCGCCGCGAGGCGGCCACCGTGAAACAGGTTCAGCATGAACGTCTCGAGCGAGTCGTCGCGGTGATGGCCGAGCACAATGGCGCTGCACCGCTCCTCGCGCGCAACGCGATAAAGGATGCCGCGCCGCATCCGCGAGCAGAGCGAGCAATAGGTTTTGTTTTCCGGCACTTTTTCCGTGACAACAGAGTAGGTGTCCTGAGTGATGATGCGATGCGCAACGCCAAGGCGCTGCAAATATTCCGGCAGGATGTGTTTGGGAAATCCGGGTTGTCCCTGATCCAAATTGCAGGCGAACAGCTCGGCCTTGAGCGCGCCTTGCCATTTCAAATCAAGCAGGGCGGCCAGCAGCGTGTAGCTGTCCTTACCGCCAGACAGGCAGACCAGCCATTTTTGCGGCGCGCCTTCCCGCTCCATGCCGTACCGCCGGATCGCTTCGTGGGTTTGGCGGAGGATGCGTTTGCGCAGCTTCTTGAAAGAGACCGACGACGGCGCATCAGCGTAAACCAGCCCCAAAGGCCCCGTCACCTCATCGTTCAGCGAACCGTCCGCCATCGTCGTCATTCCTGAAATGCGCGCCCGGAAATTCAGGCAACGCCAATCATCCGCCTTTTACGACGCCATGGGCCGGCGCGCCATCTCTCACCGGGCCGGATCGCGCATTGACGGGCGTCAAGCGAGAATCAGTTTTTCATTTCAACGCGAATGAGGCGAATGGTCTGCGTGTCGCTCAAATTCACTACCGAATGAGGCGCTTCCGGCTCTTTCCAACTGGCGAAGGGCAGCGGCAGCGGCTCTGGCAGTTCACGCGTATCGAGAATGACGGCGCCATTCATATCCTTGTCGATGAAGTCGCCCGCCTCCATGACATAAAGAACGCTCGGCCAACGATGTGAATGCAGCGGCTCGACCGTGCCGGGAAGAAGCGTAACTTCCAGCACTCGGACCTTGTCATTCTCAATCAGTATCTTGTGATTTTCCGGCGCCGCAATCACCGCATCCAGCTCCGCAGGCCAGTCCGCCGGGTCGCCGGTTCTGTAAGCCATAATGCTGTTCGGATCAGACTCGCTTGAATCAGCGACTGCGCCAGCAGGCGTGAGCGCCGCTAAAGCGGCAGCGAAAAGCAGTTTCTTGTTCATGTTCCCCCCCCCAAAGTGATCAAAGAAAGCACCGTACACTGCTTGTGCACGAAAGATATAGTTTCAGGCTCGAACGCGGAAGCGGCTGCTAGTTTCCAAAATGCGCGTCCAGAAATTCAAGAAACGCTGGCCAGTCCTCTTTGACGACGCCATGGGTGCCGGCGCGAATCCAGAAGGCGAGATCGGCGTCAGGATTCCACGCGTCCAGCCGCTTCTGGTCAAGACCGGCCGATCCCGCCAGCTCATAGACCGGATCGGCGCCCATGGCCGCGCGGAAGGCGCCGTTCGGGTCGGACCAGACATCGCGGCGGGCATTGCCGAGCAATACCGGTCGCGGCGCAATCAGCGCCAGCAAATGATGCTGGTCGATTGTCATTTCCTCTTCGCGCCCGCCGAAGGAGGCGTAACGATTGGCGAACCAGTGCGGGTAAGAGGCGGTGATCGCCTTGACGCTCTCGCCCTTTTTGCCGCGATTAAGCGATGCGCCGCCGGTGCCGGACTGATGCGAGATGACGCCGTCTATGCGATCGTCAAACGCCGCCGCCACCAGCGCCGATTTTCCGTACCGCGAATGCCCCCAGGTGATGATCGCGGACTGATCAATGCGCGCATCGTCTTCCAGCACGTCGACCATGCGCGAAAACGCCCACGCCCATGCGGCCACTGCGCCCCAGCGCGTATCGTCATCCGCATGGCCCGGCGACAGGCGCGCCAGTTCGGCCAGACCGCGCTCGCGGCTGTCGGGAACGAACTCGCTCGGAAAGATCGTTGCAATCGCGTAGCCAGCGTCAAGGATCGCTTCGACCGGCGGCGTGCAGATGAAGCGCCCGAAAATATAGGTTTCAAGACCGCCGCGCTTTTCCATGTCGTCGGGCGCGCCGGCCACCGCCGGATCGGGCAGCGTGTCCCAGCGCGGGCAGAATGTCTCCATCAGGATCACCGGCGCCAGACCTGAAACGCCTTTTGGCAGCACAATGTCCATGATGATTTCCGCATCGCCGCCAAGAGCGCCAGTAGTTTCCACCGCCACGCCATTGAAGGTCGCCGTCAGGGCGAGCTTGTATTCTTCCAGCACGCCCCTGCCGCCGAAAGCGTTCTCGTTCAGCGTTTCGCGGCTGATGATCCGCGTTTGCGCAGCATCGGGAAGGTAGCCAAAAACTTCTTCCTGTAGGGCGATGCGAAAAGCGGGCGCCTGTTCGTTCCATGCTTCCAGGGTCGAAATGGCGCCGTCCGGCGTGCTGAGCGCCGCAGGGCTGGCTGCCTCGCCGTCAGGATTTAGATCGGCCCAGGCGAGCGTCGCTTTTGCGCAACCGCCGATCGACAGCAGCGCGACACACAAAACCGCAATTTTGGGAAAAACTCTATCAACTGACATGACGGCCATTTGCGGTGCGCCCGAGCGGCGGCGCAAGTCATAATCACATCAAACGTTGTTGATTTGCGACCAACTTCATTTCCGCCGGAACACCAGATAGGCCGGCGTGCGCCCTTCGCGCAGGGATTTCGCCTCATAGCGTGTCTGCGGCCAGTCGCCGGGGCGCGTGCGCCAGTCCGCCGCGCAGGCCGCCGTCCATTCGAATTCAGGCGCGTTCTGCGCATGCATCAGGGTCCAGCGAATATAATCGCGTATATCCGACGCCACGCGCAACTCGCCGCCGCTGGGAAGAAGCCGCGCCGCTTCGGTGAAAAACCACGGCGAAATCATCCGCCGTTTGTGATGGCGTTTTTTCGGCCAGGGGTCGGGGTGCAAAACGAAAAGTTTCGAAAGCGCGCCGTCAGGCAGTTTTTCCAGCAAAGGCCGCACATCGCCATGATGGACGCGGACATTATCGAGCCCGTTATCTTCAACCAGCATCAGCAGCTTGGCGACGCCGTTGATGAACGGTTCGGCGCCAATCAATCCAACGCCGGGGTTTTGCGCCGCCTGCCAGGCGAGATGTTCACCGCCGCCGAACCCGACTTCAAGCCAGATTTCCTCCGCCTGCGGAAAAAGCGTCTTTGGATCGATGGCGCCGTCCATGGGAACCGCAAGCCGCGGCGCCAGCGTTTCCATCAGCTGCTGCTGGCGCGGCTTCAGGCGCTGGCCGATCTGGCGGCCATAAAGGCGGGGAATATAACCGGCGTAGTTCATGGCCCGCTAGGTAGCGGCGCGGCGCGTACAGCTCAACCCTTGTAGAACACCAGCGCGGCGCCGGCCGCGATCAGCGCAAAGCCGCCAAGCTGGCGCAGGGTCAGCGGTTCATTGAGATAGAAGACCGAAAACCCGGCGAAGACGATCAGCGTAATCACTTCCTGCATGGTTTTCAGTTCGGCGGCCGAATAAACGCCATGGCCGATCCGGTTGGCGGGCACCGCGAGGCAGTACTCAAAAAAAGCAATGCCCCAACTGATCGCGATGACAATCAGCAAGGGCGAGGCTTTGAATTTCAAATGCCCGTACCAGGCGAACGTCATAAAGACGTTTGACATGGACAGGAGAACGACAGGCGCGGCGTAGAGCCAGAGATTTGCGTGCAAGGGTCACCCGAGAAAAATCGGCCGGATGGATTTCCGCGCCGCGACGGGCAAGCATATCGCAGCAGCCGCCTGCGAAAAACTATTCCTCCTGGCGGCGGGTGAAAGTGCTCTGATTAAACTGGCGCCAGCCTTCCGAGGTTCTGATCCAGTCCGTCACCTGCAGGTCGCCCGAGAGCAAAAGCTCATATCGCGTGCGGCCCTGTTTGCCGCCCTCAACGCCCCAATGGGAGATCAGCGCCTCGCCTTCGCGTTCAGCGCGGATCGGGTGCAGATCGCCTGAATTGTCCGACCAGAACGCCTGCAGCGTTTCACCGTCACCAAGCTGATAATAGCCGACGCCTTCGAACACGGCAGGACCGGACTCGCGCGCCATCTCAATTCGATAGTCTATGCGCGCAAATTTTCCGCCCAGCGCCGGCGACCAGATCATCCGGCTTTGCGCCGGCGCGCCGAACGCAACGCCTTCGGCGCTCCATTCGCCGGCAAACCGTTCCAGCAAAGGCGCAGGCTGCTCGGCCAATACGATCACAGAAGAAAAAACCCAGATGAGCGCCGTCAAGAGTGTTCGTCTCATAAAATCCGCCTTTCAACCGCAGTCGTTATCTACCGATGACAATGACGTTTTTGCAGCGTAGTTTTCGACACACTGGTCAATCCAAGAGCGCGTGATGACAAAAAAGCTGATGGCCCTGCAGGACAAGCTCCGCCTTTACGCACTCACCTTTCCGGAATCCCATGAGGATCGCCCGTGGGATCATATCGCCATCAAGGTGCGCAAAAAAGCCTTCGTGTTCCTGAGCGGGGAGGACCTGCATGAGGGCAGGCTCGGCATGACGGTCAAGCTGCCGGTCTCCCACGAAATGGTGCTGACGCTCCCCTATATGGAGCCGGCCGGATACGGGCTTGGCCGTTCAGGCTGGGTGACAATGCGCCTCGGGGCGAAGGACCCTGTCGATCTTGAGATGTTCAAGGGCTGGATCGGCCAGAGCTATCGCGCCGTCGCGCCAAAAACCCTGGTCAAACAGCTCGGCGCGTAAAGCATCCTGACGCTTTGTTGAATTGCAAGGATACTTCAGATTTTTCATGCGCGTGTTGAGACGGAAAACCGGCGAGCCGCTTTTCTTTCAATACGATCTAGACCGCTTTCTTGAGCGCCTCGACGAGATCGGTCTTCTCCCAGGAGAAGCCGCCATCGGCGTCCGGCTCGCGGCCAAAATGTCCGTAGGCGGCGGTGCGCGCATAAATCGGCTTGTTGAGATCGAGCGCGCGGCGAATGCCCGAGGGCGATAAATCCATGACCTCGCCCAGCGCGCGCTCAATCGCGTCTTCATCGACCCGTCCCGTGCCGTGCAGATCGACATAGATGGACAGAGGCTGCGCTACGCCGATCGCATAGGAAAGCTGGATCGTGCAGCGATCGGAAAGGCCCGCCGCAACGACGTTCTTCGCAAGATAACGCGCCGCATAGGCCGCCGAGCGATCGACCTTGGTGGTGTCCTTGCCGGAAAACGCGCCGCCGCCATGGGGCGCTGCGCCGCCATAGGTATCAACGATGATCTTGCGTCCGGTCAGGCCCGCATCGCCGTCCGGTCCGCCGATGACGAATTTGCCGGTGGGATTCACATGCCACTGGCAGTTCGCGGCGATGGGAAGTTCGGCGATGGATTTGCGGATGTAGGGCTCGACGACGTCGCGCACTTTTGCGGAATTCCATGACGGATCGAGATGCTGGGTCGACAACACGATGGAGGTGATCTCCACCGCCTCGCCATTGCGATAGCGCACCGTCACCTGGCTTTTCGCATCGGGCCCGAGCCGGCCGGCGTCGCCTTCGCCCGCATGCCGGGCAGCGGCGAGGTCTTCAAGAATTTTGTGGCTGTAATAGATCGGCGCCGGCATCAGCATCGGCGTTTCGCGGCAGGCGTAGCCGAACATGATGCCCTGATCGCCCGCGCCTTCGGCATTGGCGTCCGACGCCTTGTCGACGCCCTGCGCGATGTCCGCAGACTGGCCATGCAGCAGAACGTCGACATCAGCGGTCTCCCAATGGAAGCCGTCCTGCTCGTAGCCGATATCCTTGATCGCGGCGCGCGCAACTTCGACGAAAGCGTCCGGTTTGACCCCGCCCTGACCGTCCATCAGCGCGGCGGGCGCGCGAACTTCGCCGGCGATCACAACCTTGTTGGTGGTGGTGAGCGTTTCGCAGGCGGCGCGAACCTCCCAGGCGTTCATGCCGGAGGCGGCAGCCTCGCGGTACATAAGATCGACGATTTCATCGGAAATGCGGTCACAGACCTTGTCCGGATGGCCTTCGGAGACGCTTTCACTGGTGAATAGGAACGATTGGCGCGACATGGAAATGGCTAACCCCACATATAAGGAAAACTTTATATGTGGGGCTATAGCGAAACCGCACCCTTGTGTCCAATCGAAATCGACGACCCAATGTCACAAGCAAAAGAGCCGCGGGCGCGGGCCTAAGAGCCCTGATTTTCCGCGATCGAGCGGACCAGTTCCAGCACGCGTTTCTTCACATCGGGATCCTTGATCCCGGAAAAATGGCGGCAAAGCTGGACGCCTTCGGGCGAATTCACCAGATCCATGACCTCATCGCGGCCATCGGATTCCGCAAAACCTGACGCCTGCGCCGGCCCGCCGTAGCCGAAATCGTCGTAAAAAAACTGCACCGGGACGTCGAGCAGTTGCGAAAGCTCAAAGACGCGGCTTGCGCCGATCCGGTTGACGCCCTTTTCATATTTCTGGATTTGCTGGAATGTCAGGCCGAGCGCTTTTCCCAGCGATTCCTGGCTAAGGCCAAGGATCATGCGGCGCAATTTGATGCGGGCGCCGACATGCACGTCAACGGGGTGCGGTCCGTCACGTTTCGCACTCGCTGAACCCGTGACCGCCTTCTGCGGCTTCGCCATGACGCACCCCCGTGCGATTACGTGCAGGCATTTTGCCCTGCACTGAACTAACGACAATTATAGGGGAGTGGAGAGCGGCGCGCAAAGGTTGCGCGTTATCCGGCCTTTCGCGCAACCAAAGGTCGCAGCAGCGGCGTCAGGAACAAGAGCGCCAGCGCCCAAAACAATCCGTCGCCGACCCGCCCGTAAAGGGTTTGCGGCAAGGGCGGCGGCAGCGGCGCATCGATCCGGCCCGCCTGATAGAGGGGAATCCGGGCCAGCATCCGGCCCTTGCCGTCGATCAGCGCGGAAACGCCTGTATTGGCCGAGCGCGCCATGGGAAGTCCGGCTTCAATGGAGCGCAGCCGCGCCATATCGAGATGCTGGCGCGGTCCAGACGTATCGCCATACCAGGCGTCATTGGTGACGGTCACCAGCCAGTCCGGGCGCGCGCCCTTGGGATAGGACGCATTCGGAAAAATCGCCTCGTAGCAGATCATCGGCGAGAACGTAGACCCACCGGCCTGCAGCGCCGCCGGACCTGACCCAAAGGAAAAGCCTGAATCGCCGTAAGGCGTGAGTTGCGCCAGTCCGGCTTGTTCAAGCAGCGTATAGAACGGCAAATATTCGCCGATCGGCACAAGGTGATGCTTGTCATAATGAGCGGTGACGGCGCGGCCGGTTGGCGTTTCTTCGACGATTGCGATGGAATTGTACCAGCGCTCAAGACCGGCTGAGTCCCGCTCGCGCCGCACTGCGCCGGCGATCAGCACCGAGTTATCCGGCAATTCCTGTTCAAATCTTTCAAGGGCGCTGTCAGATTCTTCAAGCAGCGGCGCGCCGTTTTCCGGCCAGATGATAAACAGCGTCGCTTCGGGCGGAACCGCGCCGCGCGAATGCTCCATCTGGCGCTCGAAATTTTTCGCCCACAACTCCCACTGGATTTTTTCGCGCTGGGGAATGTTGGGCTGAACGATGCGCACGAGGATACGGCCGTCGCCCTGCGGTTCGGGAAGCGCAAGCCGCACTGCGCCCACCGCAAACAGCAATGCCGCGCCGCCGAGCATCACCGCCAGCCCCTGGAGCGGATGACCCTTCCCCTCGCCCGACAGTCCCGCCGCCGGGGCGGCGCATAAAAAGATCGTCACCAGACTTAATCCGTATGCGCCATACCATGCGGCGGTCTGCGCGCCGATAGCGCTGCCTGCCAGCGCCTGTCCGGCAAGGTTCCAGGGCAGTCCTGTCATCATGTGCCCGCGCGCATATTCGACGATCGCGAAAACGGCGGCGAAAACGAAGATTCGCGTCCAGCCCTGCGCCTGCAAGGACACGCTGATCGCCGCCGCCGCGCCGGTGAACAACGCCAGAAACGCCGGCATGCCAAGCACCGCGAACGGCGCCATCCATGCGAACTGATCGGCCTGCACGAAAAACGAATACGCCATCCAGTAAATGCCGGCGAGAAAATATCCGAAGCCGAACAGCCAGCCGGCCAGAAACGCGCTGCGGCGCGGTTTGGCGTGCTGTATCGCGCCATCGATCTGCAGCACCAGCACGCTGAGGCCAAGCGCCAGCAGGGGCAGCGCATATACCGGCGCCATGGCGAGCGCGCCCGCCAGCCCGGCCACGAACGCAATCAGCCAGCGCCGCCAGCCGGTCGCTGTCCTGATCGCAGCAGCGGATTTTTCGACAGGTGTTGCAAGGATTGAAAGCCCGGACGCGAGCGATCCCATGCCGCCTACTCCGCGGCCTTGCCGACAGGGCGTGACGCCGACGGCCGGATGCGCAGCTTGCGAACCTTGCGGGCATCGCCTTCCGTGACCTCGAAATCAAATCCGTTCGGCGCCGCCAGCACTTCGCCCCGCTGCGGCACGCGGCCCGCAAGGGAAACGGCGAAGCCGCCCACCGTATCGATTTCGTCGTCATCGGAATCGAGATGCAGGCCCGTCTCCGTCTCGAAATCGGCGAGTTCAACGCGCGCATCCACTTCCCAGCCGCCGCCGGCGATCGGCGTGATCACCAGCGTTTCTTCATCGTCATGCTCGTCATTGATCTCGCCGACGATTTCCTCGACCAGATCCTCGATAGTGACGAGCCCGTCGGTCCCGCCATATTCGTCGATGACCAGCGCCATATGAATGCGCGACGCCTGCATGCGCAGCAGCAGATCCGTAACGCGCATGGAAGGCGGCACATACAAGATGTCGCGGTGCAGGGTTTTCAGGATCGGCCCCGAGGCCGGCAAGGGTTTCGCATCATCGGCGATCAGTCCGATCACGTCCTTGATGTGGACCATGCCGACCGGATCGTCGAGATCGCCGCGATAGACCGGCATGCGCGAATGGCCAGCCTCGGAAAACAGGCGGATCAGCTCCTGCAGCGGCGTATTGATATCGACCGCGGAGATGTCGGCGCGCGGCGCCATGACGTCAAAGACTTTCTTTTCGTCGAAGGCAACCACACGCTCGATCATTTCGCGGCGGGCTTTATCTAGCTTGCGGGTGGCGTGGTCGCCGCCATTTCCGGTCTCGCCGTCCTGATCTTCAGCGCGTCCCGGCTTGCCAATCATGGTGCGCAAGCGCGCCATGATACTGTCGCCAAATCCGTTGTCGTCGCCGCCCTCGTCGCCGTTCATGGTCTCCGCCCGTTCATTCATCATCGCCATCTTCGCCGCAATGAGGATCCGCTATCCCCAAGGCGCTCAAAATCTCCGTTTCGCGCCGCTCCATAGCGGTCGCGTCTTCATCCAGTTCGTGATCATAGCCGATCAGATGCAGCATGCCATGGATAATGAGATGGGCCGCATGATCGCGCAACGCCAGCCCTTTTTCCTGCGCCTCGCGAATGCAGGTTTCGCGGGCAAGCGCGATATCGCCCAAAAATCCCTCCTCTTCGCCGGACGGGAAGGACAGGACGTTGGTCGGCTTGTCAGCGCCGCGAAACCGCCGGTTCAGCGCGCGCATTGCGGCATCGTCGCAGAGCATCAAGGCGATTTCCCGCGTCAGGGCCGGCTTGATGGCCGCCGCCGCTTCCTGACAGGACGCCGCCAGCGCCTCAACGCCGGGCAGGGCCGTTTCCCAGCCCGCATCCTCGATCACCGTCTCGATCATGTTCGGGCGCTGCGTTTCTCGTAAGCCTCGATGATGCGCGCGACCAGCGGGTGGCGCACCACGTCCGACGCCGTAAACCGCACTTCGGCGACGCCCTTGATGCCGGATAATACGCCAAGCGCGTCGGCGAGACCTGAAACTTCTCCGGCCGGTAGGTCGGTTTGCGACGGATCGCCAGTCACCGCCATATGCGCGCCTTCGCCAAGCCGGGTGAGGAACATCTTCATCTGCGCCGGCGTTGCGTTCTGCGCTTCGTCCAGAATGACGGCGGCGCGCGCCAGCGTGCGCCCGCGCATAAAGGCGATGGGCGCAATCTCGATATCGCCGGCGGCGATGCGCCGCTCCACATAGTCCGCATGCATCATATCATGCAACGCGTCATAAAGCGGCCGCAGAAACGGATCGACTTTCTCTTTCATGTCGCCGGGCAAAAAGCCGATGCGCTCGCCCGCCTCAAGCGCCGGGCGCGACAGAATGATGCGTTCCACTTGTCCCGACAGCAGCAAGCCGACCGCATGGGCGACCGCCAGATAGGTCTTGCCGGTGCCCGCAGGACCGACGCCGAAGGTCAGGTCGTTACTGGCCAGCGCGCGCAGATAGGCCGCCTGATTGGGCGTTCTGGCGCTGATCAGGCGCTTTGGCGTCTTGATGCCGGGACTGAGCGACTGCACGTCGGCCGGCGCTTCGGATAATTTCGCGGCGGCGCGCACATCGCCTACGCCGAGCGCTTCGCCGCGCGCCAGCCTGGCATAGAGCGCGGTCAGCGCCGCAATCGCCCGGCCGCGGGCGCCGTCGGGACCGGACACCGCAAAACGGTTTCCACGCGGATCAATCCTGACCCCGAGCGCGTCTTCAAGTATGGAAAGGTGGGCGTCATGCTCGCCGGAGAGAGATGCGACCAGACGGTTGTCGTCAAAGTCGATATGATCGATTCCGGCAGTGGGTTTGTTTTCGCTCAAGCGGCGGCCTCATCCTCTGTTTGCAACGCGCCCGCAAGCGCGTTCGGGGTCACGCCCTCAATCTTCACCTTCGCAATCCGTCCCAGCATGGAGTGTGGGGCGCAGACGTGAACGCTTTGCAAATAAGGCGAGCGGCCGATGAGCTGGCCGTCCATGCGGCCCGGTTTTTCAAACAGAACCGGCAATGTATCGCCGATCCGGGCGGCGTTGAACTCTTGCCGCTGGCGCTCCAGCAGCGCCTGCAGCCGCGCCAGCCGGTCATCCTTTTCGTCTTCGGAAACCTGTTTCTGCATGGCGGCGCCCGGCGTGCCCGGCCGGCGCGAATATTTGAAGGAATAGGCCGAGGCGTAGCCAATGGTCTCCACAAGGGCCAATGTCTCTTCGAAATCCTCATTCGTTTCGCCGGGGAAACCAACGATAAAATCGCCGGAAATGGCGATGTCAGGCCGCGCGGCGCGAACACGCTCGATCAGCCCGGCGTAGTGCGCGGCGGTATGGCCGCGATTCATCGCCTTGAGAATTTTGTCCGAGCCCGCCTGCACCGGAAGATGCAGATAGGGCATCAATTTTTCTTCTTCAGCGAAAGCTGCGATCAGCCCGTCATCCATGTCGCGCGGATGCGAGGTGGTGAAACGGATGCGGTCGAGGTCGTCGACTTTCGCAAGGTGGCGGCACAAGTCTCCCAGCTTCCAGTCAGAGCCCCCCCACGCGTCGCCGCCGGCGCCTGCCGGCGCCGCCGAACGCCAGGCATTTACATTCTGGCCGAGCAAGGTGATTTCGCGAACGCCTTGTGCGGCTAGCGACCGCGCCTCGGCGACGATCGCGTCCACATGCCGTGAAACCTCTTCACCGCGCGTATAGGGCACGACGCAAAACGTGCAGAACTTGTCGCAGCCTTCCTGAATGGTGAGGAACGCGGTCGGCCCTTCAGCCTCGCGGGCGGCGAGACGGTCGAATTTCTCCTCCACCGCAAAGTCCGTATCCAGAACGTCGCCCTTGTCGCGGGCGGCGCGGGCGATCAGCTCCGGCAGGCGGTGATAGGCCTGCGGGCCAACCACCATATCGACCACCGGCGCGCGGCGCGTGATCTCGGCGCCTTCCGCCTGCGCCACACAGCCGGCCACGGCGATTTTCAGCTCGCCGCCAGCGCTCTCGCGCTCGGTTTTCAGGCGTTTCAGGCGGCCGAGATCGGAATAGACCTTTTCCGCCGCCTTCTCGCGGATATGGCAGGTGTTGAGAATGACCAGATCAGCGGCGTCCGGCGCATCGGCGACCCTGTAGCCCAGCGGTTTCAGCAATCCCGCCATCCGCTCGGAATCATAGACGTTCATCTGACACCCATAGGTGCGGATGAAGACGGATTTACCCTGTTTTGGCCGAATATCGGTCATCATGCTCGATCATGCTCGCGGAGGCTGCGTATTTAGGCGGCCCGGACGGCGGATGCAATCGCGGCTCCTCGCGCCCTCGTGAGAAAGATTGGTTTGATCGCGCACCCATTGCGCGGCAGATTAGGTCGAGGGAGAGAGCGCGTATTGCTTTCTTGAGGGACGGATGACGATAAATTCTTGCACATTGCAGGCGCTCGCCAGCGCCGCCGCCCTGCTTGCGGCGACCGGCGCAGCGCAAGCCCAGTCGCCACAGTCAACACCCGCATCAGCGGCCAAAAATCCCGTTCTGGTTGAATTGTTTCTGTCGCAGGCCTGCAATATGTGCCCGCCGGCGGCGGCCCTGTTCCCCGAATTCGCCGCCCGGAGCGATGTCGTCGCCCTCGCCTGGCATGTCGATTACTGGAACATGACGGATTCCGAGCATGGTCAATGGCGCGATCCGTATTCTCACGCCAGTTTCACCAAGCGCCAGAAGCTTTACAACATCAACATACGCCACCGCAGTTCGATCTATACGCCGCAGGTGATCGTTGGCGGCGACACGCAAACGGTCGGCGGCAATCGCGCAAAGGTCAGTGGACTGATCACGGACGACGCCCGCAGCCCGGCGCCGGTGACCGTGACAGCCGAGGAAGGCCAACAGAAATTCGCCGTCGGCGCCAGCGACCATGGCGGCAACGCCTATCTCGTGACGTTCAAGCGCTCAGTGAAAACCCGCATCACCGGCGGCGAAAACGCCGGCAAAGTTTTTGATGAGGTGAATGTGGTGACGGACATGCAGCCGCTCGGTTTGGTGCGCCGAACGGGCGCCGAGCTTTCTGCGCCCGCGCCCGCTTCTGATGAGGGTTGCGCCCTGATCGTGCAGGAGCCAAAGCAAAAGCGGATCGTGGCGGCGGCGTATTGCGCGGGTTAAATTTTTGCAGAGGCCGTCTGGCTTATTTTGGCTGGTTTGTTCGATTGCGGAAAATCGCTTGCTATTAGTGCTAGGCAGGAGCAATCGTGATTGATCATTGCCTTGCGGAGCACTCGTAGCGACGGCGAAGGCATTTGAACGCATTCCGCCGCTCGCATTGTTTTGGCGGCCAAAGCGAAACGCTTGCTTTCCAGAAACATGTTTAGTTCAAATAAGGAATTTAGCTATGGCCAAAGGCCAACAACGCAGTAATCGCGAAGCCAAGAAACCCAAACAGGACAAGCCAAAGAAGTCGGCGACCGCCAACTCGTCAGTCACTGAAACCTTTCATGGCAAGCCGGCCGTAAAGACAAAAGGCTCCGCTAAAAAATAGTTTGATTGAATGCGGAGGGAATTCGCACCCCCTCCGCAAGGCAATTATGCTTTTTTGGGGTCTTTTGCAGGCTCAGCGGCGGCTGGCGCAGCTTCTTTTTTAGCTTCTGGCGCGGCGGTCGCCGCCGCCACAGTGGTTGTGGCGTCTTTAGCCGCCGGTTTCGGAGTTACATCGCCTGGAATATTGCTTTTCTTGAACATATAAATTGACTTTCATTTGCGCGACAATGATTTGCCCGCGCCATTATCAAGTGGGCAACGGACGTAGGCATTACAATGGGTCCGCCCTGTGCAATAATATATATTCCGTGTAGACACAAAATTAACGATGGCTAAAGAAAGCGTTTGACAATGCTTACTTTGACGCGAACCGATCTGTCGCTTTCACCAATTCGCTGATGATGCCCGGCTCGCTCGCGGCGTGGCCAGCGTCGGCGATCAGCCGGAAGTCGGCTTCGGGCCAGGCCTGATGCAGATCCCATGCGGTTTTCACCGGCGTGCAGACATCATAGCGGCCCTGCACGATCACCGCCGGAATATTCCGTACACGATCCACATTGGCGATAAGCTGATCATCGCGCTCAAAAAATCCGCCTTGCTGGAAATAGTGACACTCGATCCGCGCGAAGGCGAGCGCGAACAGATCCGATGAAAAACTCTGCATGCGCTCTTCCGACGGCAGCAAGCTGACCGTGCCGCCCTCCCACAAGCTCCACGCCTTGGCGGCCCGAAGCTGCTCCTCACGGTCGGCGCCGGTGAGACGCTTATAGTAGGCGCCAATCAGGTCGCCGCGCTCAGCCTCGGGGATTGGCGCCAGATAGCCCTGCCACAAATCCGGGAACAGCCAGCTCGCCCCTTCCTGATAGAACCAGAGCAGTTCTTCGCGGCGCAAGGTGAAGATCCCCCGCAGCACCAGTTCCGTCACCGTTTGAGGATGCGTCTGGGCATAGGCCAAAGCGAGGGTCGAGCCCCATGAGCCGCCGAACACCTGCCAGCGGCGGGCGCCCAAATGCCGCCGCAATTTTTCCATATCCTCGACCAGCGCCCAAGTGGTGTTGTCGATGAGCTCCGCATGGGGCTTCGACTTGCCGCAGCCGCGCTGATCGAAAAGGATGATGCGATAGCGCTGAGGATCAAAATAGCGGCGCATGGACGGCGTTGTGCCGCCGCCAGGACCGCCATGACAGACGACGACCGGCTTGCCGTCTGGCGCGCCGGAGACTTCATAGTAAATCTCGTGAACATCGCTGACACGCAGCATTCCAGCGTCAAAGGGCTCTAAAGGCGGATATAAAGTGGTGAGTTCGGTCATTTCCATGCTGACAATGCTGATTCAATCGGTTAGCGTTTAGTGGGGAGAGGCATGTGTAACAAGTCTTTCTGTGGAGTCGGGGTTTGGTAAAACAGTGCGTGAAGGCTGTTGGCGCATTCGCCGCAGCGATGATGTTTGTGTGCGGCGGCTGCGCGGTGAATCCAGCGACATCCCAGTCGAGCGCAAATCAGGCCAGCGCAAAGCATGGCGCGATCGCCGAGCGCGATGTGCTCGCAAACGCGGCGAAAGCCGTTGAATCATCGCCCTGGCCGCGCCCTGAATCAGTCTCTCTGGTGTCGAGGCTTACCGGCGCCGCGCCTGCGGACCGGGTCAGCCGCAACGACGCCGTCGCCCATTATGTCAATGCGCTGCATCCTGCTGGGACGCGCTTTGCAAGCCTCGCGGCCGACGCGAAGGAAAATCTCAACGCGGCCGATCGCTTGCTGCTCGCAGCCGACTACGCCCTGGCCGCGCCGCGGATCACCAGTAATGATGTGGCCGTGCTGGAAGCCGCCATTCAGACCCTGCGCGAAAATCGCCAGATCTATTTGAGCGCCGCCGACAAAATAGAAGATCAGGGCGAGGTTGTGGATGACGCGCAACTTGACGCAATCCGCGACGCCTATGCGCTGGCGATCCGCGATCTCGGCCATTCCGCCGATGCGCTCGCTGAACGCATCGACCGCGACCGGACCGAAAATTTCGCCGCGCCGTCAAAGCCCCGTTTGCCCCGGAATCTTTCCGGCGTTTGATCGCTTTTTCTTAGACGCTTATTCCGCGGCGGCGACTCCGGACGCGCCGAGCGCGGCGACGTCTTCCACATATTTCTGCCGGTTGCGCTTGTTGAGTTCGTCGAACTCCTCGGCTCGCGCTTCATCATGTTTTGACAATTCACTGTAGTCGACGTCGGCGAACCCGATCACGCCCATTTCCGTATAGGCGCGCTGTATTTTGTCCGACCACAGGCCGATATCGCGGACGATCGGCACGATGCGCTGGAACAGCATGTTGCGGAACATTTTCTGGTAGCCTGACGCCTGCTGCGCCTCGACGATCTCTTCCACCGGCAAGCCGAGCGACTGATAAAGCTCGCGCGCCTCGAAGCGGTCGCGCATGTGGTAGCAGGCCTCGACCAGAAATTCTTCGCGCTCATCGCGTTCGGCCTGGGTCAGTTGCGGATAATATTCCTTCAATGTCAGGCGTCCGAAGGCGACGTGACGGGATTCATCTTCCATCACATAGGCGTTGACCTGTTGCGCCAGCGGGTTTTGCGCGATCTCGCGGATGTTGTTGAAGGCGGCCAGCGCCAGCCCTTCGATCACCACCTGCATGGCGAGATACGTCATGTCCCAGCGCGAGTCTCTCAACGCCTGATCGACCAGCACCTGCAACGGATGAGTCATCGGATAGGCGACGCCGAAATTGTGAAGGAGTTTCTTGTACGCCTCCACATGGCGCGCTTCGTCCATCACCTGCGTCGAGGCGTAGAACTTGGCGTCGAGATCGGGCACCTGCTGCACGATTTTCGCCGCGCAGATCAGCGCCGCCTGTTCGCCCTGCATGAATTGTGACGTCGTCCACGCCTGCATGTGCCGGCGCAATTCGGCCCGTTCCTTGTTGTTCATCTTGGCCCAGACCGGCGTCTGCGCGAGGCCGCCCATCTCGTCCGGGATCTGCATGGGGTTTTCGTCGTCAAGCTCAAGCGACCAGTCGATGCGGTTGAGCGCATCCCACTGCATGTCCTTGCCCTTTTGATAAAGGTGCATCATCTGCTTGCGGCCGTCGTCATATTCCCAGTCGAAGGACGCTTCAAAATTCTGGGGCACGGTCCAGCACGGATCGATATTGGGGATCGGGTAAAGCTCGCGTAGCGACGCCATGGTTTCCTCCGGGAAAGTCAGTCGGGCCCGCGCGCCTTTTTGTGCCTGTTCTGCGGCTTGACGCGTCGGAGCCTTGGCCAGCGTTTGTGTCGGTACACTGGCCAGTTTACCTCAGAAATGTCAAGATTTGCTTATGCGATTTGGAACAAAACGCCAAGAACGGGGTCAGTCCTTGGCCTTCTCCAGCGGCACGCCGTAAAGCTCGAGCCGGTGATCGACCAGCTTGTAGCCGTATTTTTCGGCGATGCGCTTCTGCAGGGCTTCGATCTCCTCATTGACGAACTCAATGACTTCGCCGGAGCGCAAATCGATAAGATGGTCGTGGTGGGTCTCGGTCGCTTCTTCGTAACGGGCCCGCCCGTCCTGAAAATCGTGGCGCTCAACGACGCCCGCCTCTTCGAAAAGGCGCATGGTCCGGTAGACCGTGGCGATTGAAATATTGGCGTCGATTTCGGTCGCGCGGCGGTGAATTTCCTCCACGTCCGGGTGATCATCCGCGACGGACAGAACGCGCGCGATCACGCGCCGCTGCTCCGTCATCCGCATGCCTTTTTCGATGCAAAGTTTTTCAAGTCTGTCCATGATCCATTCCAGCGATTTCGGGCCAGCATTTTCCGGGGTTCGGCGACCTTTATTCACGCACATGCGCCGCCATGCAACTCGAAAGCGAACCGGGCCGTCGCTCTACAAGTTAAGCGCCATCACCCGTGCATCGGCGCCGTCGGCATAATAGCGTTTGCGGGCGCCGATATCGCGAAATCCGGCTTGCAGATAGAGCGCCAGACCGGCCTCATTGCGATCACTGACTTCGAGGAAAATGCGGTGCGCGCCGCCATCTCGCGCAGCATTGATCATCGCTTCGAGCAAGGCCGCGCCCAGCCCCATTCGCCGGACCGCCGCGACGGTTCCAAGCGTGAGGATTTCCGCCTCGTCGCCGAGATCGCGCCACAGGGCGAAGCCTTCGGGCCGATTGACGTCGGCGCCGCCCAGCAAAACTGTCACGCGCGGCGCGACAAAACTCGCCCGGACGCTGTCTGCGCCCCAGCTTTTCTCGCCAAAGGCGAGCGCTTCAAGGGAGGCTAAGGTTTCCGCGTCGGCAGGGCTCGCCTGCCACACCAGCCATGTTGCGGCGGCGTTTGTCATGGTGCGGGCCTGTCTCCGAACAGGCCCGGCTTGCCCGGCTTTGCGTCCGGCGGGCGCAAATAAAGCGGCGCGGGCGGCCCGTCAGGCAGGGGTGCGACGGCGGCCAAACGCGCTACGATTTTTGCATCGATTTCCGGGGAGCGCACGGCGACGGTCCACGCCGAAGGCGCGCCGGTGAGCAGCGCCGCCCCCGAGCCGACCAGAGTCACAGACGCATCGCCGGCCTCTAGCGCCAATATTTTCAAGGCCTCTTTCGGTTCCGCAACGAAGGGCGATACCAGAATTTCCCCGGAGGCGGCATAAAGCCCGGCATAAACCTGACTTCGGCGGGCGTCGATCACCGGCGCCGCCAACCCCTCTGACATGACGCCCGCCGCCAGGCTCGCAAGGCTGGTGACGCCGACCACCGGCAGGCCGGTCCCGACCCCGAGCCCGCGCGCAAAGGCCAGCGCCACCCGCACGCCGGTGAACCCGCCGGGCCCGACCACGACGCCGACCCGGTCGAGATCGCGGATCGAAAACCCCGCTTTCGCCAGCGCCGCCGCCGCCATGGGCGCAAGACGTTCCGCATGGCCGCGCTCCATGGCGGCGGATTCATCCGCCAGCACCGCGCCATCCCTTAAGATAGCGACTGAGCAGCGCTGCAACGCCGTATCGAGAGCCATGACCAACATGGCCGCTTACCTACGCCAGCGCGGCGGCAACGCAAATCCCAATCCACATCCCCACCACGAAGGAGGACCCACATGGCTGATCCGCGAACTTTCCAATTCAACCTTTCGCCTGAGCGCCGCCCGGCGCCGTTGCACTCAACGAGAAAATTCACCCTCGCGCCTGGGCGGCGGCCCCTCGCTGCGCCTCTTTGCGCGGCGGCGACCCGGTGGCGGCCGTGCGCGTGATGGTGATCCATGCGACCGCAGGCGCGACCGGCGACGGCGCTGTCTCCGTGATGGAGGAAGGCCGCGCCAGCTTTCACTGGATTGTTCCGGGTAAGGACGAACCCGCACATGGGCGCCATGTCTGGGCGACCTGTCCGGAGACCCTCGCCGCCTGGCATGTGCGCAAAAGCTGCGCGCATCCTGAGATTTGCGGCGGCGCGACACATCTCAACCGGTCATCGCTTGGCGTTGAAATCGTCAACCGTCAGGACGGCGCAGACCCATTCACGTTTGAACAGATCGACGCAGCTGCTGAAATTGTCAGATACGCATGGGCGAAATATCCGAACCTTGCGCATATTGTCAGTCACGCCCGCCTCGACCCGGCGCGCCGCACCGATCCCGGCGCAACCTTCCCGTGGGAGACATTGCAATCGCTGGCGCTCGGCTATTGAGGGCGGCGCGCAACGAACAGGCTCTGCCCGAAAAATTCAACGGAGCCTTCGAGAATATCCCAGCCGCGAAACAGATGTTCGCGCAAATAGGTTTCGGGATGGTAGGCAACGAAGGTCCGCGAGCCTTCCTTGACGCGCCCGCGCACGACCAGCTCGCCTTTGTCGAAGCGCACCTGTTCATCGGGCAGGAGCTGGCCCGGCGCGGGGGTCATGTGAAACGCGCCGATAAAGATCCCCCTAGGAGAAAGGACGCGGGCGATCTCGGCGATCCAGGCCTCGTGAGCCCCCGCCGACAGATGGGTGAACACCGAGAGCGCATAAAGCGCCTCGAAAGACCCCGCCTCAACCGCTAGCGGCGGCATCAGATCGTTGCGAATAAACCGCGCGCCTTTAATATGGTTCGTACACCAATTGACTGCATGCGCATTGTAATCGAAGCCCGTTCGCTCATACCGGTCAGGCAAATGCCGCAGCACCCGCGCCAGCCCGCAGCCCCAGTCAGCGACTCTGGCGGCGCCCCTTGGCGCAACGGCCTCACCATAACGATCGACCCGCTCCGCGATCCCCGCCGCCGTCGCCATGCCGGTGCGCCAGTAAAGCGGAAAGGACGTGTGGCGATACATGTCATGCATCCACCACAAGGGCGGCGCGACAAAATCCGGATGGGCGCTCAGAAATTCGCTATTTTCTTCGGCGGTTCGCCATTTGGCGCGCATGAACCGCGCCGCATCCAGCGCCGGCAAAAGCCCGAGCCCGCGCGCGATGGAGACCAGACGTTGTTTCATCGGCGCGGCCTAGATGATTTCGCAGGCCTCATCGAAATCAAGGCGCGGCGAGCGCGGGAACAGGTTTTCATCCGTGCCGTAGCCGATGCTGCAAAGGAAATTCGACTTGATCTGCGTGCCCGCAAAGAATTCCTTGTCGACGCCGGCATTGTCGAAACCCGACATCGGCCCGCAATCGAGACCGAGCGCGCGCGCCGCCATGATGAAATAGCCGCCCTGCAGCGTGCCGTTGCGAAACGCCGTGTCGAATTCCTTGCCCTTGAACCAGCCGCTGGCGTCCGTGTGCGGAAACAGCTTCCGGATATTGTCGACGAAATTCATGTCATAGCCGATGATCACGCAGCATGGCGCGGCCATGGTCTTGGCGCGGTTGCCCTCAGCAAGCAACGGTTCCAGCCGTTTCTTGCCTTCGTCGCTGGACACAAAAACGAACCGCGCCGGCGAACAGTTAGCCGATGTCGGGCCCATCTTGGTCAGGTCGTAAACCGCCTGCATCAGCGTTCGCGCCACCTTGCGCGTCTCCCACCCATTATGCGTCCGCGCATCGCGGAAAAGAATGTCGAGGGCCTGGTCGTTGATGATTTTGTCGGACATGGCGTCTTGCTCCGTTGGGCGAGAATCGGGTCCACCGCTTGTCCTATTTTTCATAACGAAAGCCAAGCTCCAGCGTGACCTGATAATAGGCCACTTTGTTCTGGTCGATCAGGCCTCGTGTTTCCTTGACCTCGAACCAGCCAAGGTTGCTGATGGATTTGGACGCCGTGGAAATTGCGTTCTGAACGGCGTCTTCAATAGATGTTTTGGATGTACCGACGATTTTTGAGACGGCGTAGACATTGTCTGACATGGCTTGTGTTCCTTTCAATCAGCCCGGAAAACCGGCCCTGACTGGGAAACACGCAAAGCCCGCGATTGTTCAGATTTTACCCGCTGGCGTCGGCTGAAACTGCTTACGCCGCCGCCTCGACGCGCACAACCTCAGGCACATAATGCTTCAGCATGTTTTCGATGCCCGCTTTCAGCGTCTGGGTCGATGACGGACAGCCGGCGCAGGCGCCCTGCATGGTCAGGAACACGACGCCGGTGCGCGGTTCGTAATGTTTGAAGATGATGTCGCCGCCATCGGCCGCCACCGCCGGGCGCACGCGGGTTTCGATCAGCTCGATAATCTGCTCGACCACTTCGCGGTCTTCGCCCTCATAATCTTCGAGCGGCGTCGCTGGCGAAGCGGACGTCGACGCGCCTTCGGTCAGCACCGGCAGGCCGGCGGTGAGGAAATCGGCGATCGCGCCGAGAATGGCCGGCTTGATGTGCAGCCATTCGACCGCTTCAGCCTTGGTGACGGTGATGAAGTCGGCGCCGAGATAGACGCCCATGACGCCGTCGGTCTCGAACAGCATCTGCGCCAGCGGCGAGGCGCCCGCGCTTTCCATGGTCGGAAAATCGACGCCCAGCGCGCCCTGCCCGAGCACCGGCTGGCCGGGCAGGAACTTCATGGATTGCGGGTTCGGCGTGTCTTCGGTCTGGATGAACATAACTCACGTTTTCTTTGCCTATCACCGCCTTACCTAGGCAGTTAACGCCGCCGCCGCAATGAGGCGCCGAACAGGGGGCGGAGCCGGAAACGGATAAAGTTGCAAATCATTATCAACACATAGCCCCGTTTCCAGCCAGCCGTCCGCACTATCCTTCGCGCATGTGCTCGCGTGAAATAAGCATGACGCTGGCGAAAACCAGCCCAAACCCGCCTAGATGCATCCAGCGAAACGCTTCGCCCAAAAGACCATAAGACAAAATCAGCGCCGAGAGCGGCATCAGGCCCATAAAGACGGCAGCGACAGATCCTTCGGTTCTTGAAACGCCGCCATACCAGAGCGCTGTCCCCAAGGCCAAAGTCCCCGCGCCGTACCACGCGACAGCGGCCCAATCGCCGACGCCGATCTCGCCCGGACTAAAATTGCTCCATTGAAACGCCGCCAGTACCGAAAACAGGGGAATCGCCGCCGCCGACGCAACGAATGCTACCAATACCGGAGGAATATCCTGACTAACCTTGCGGCCAAGCAGCGTGTACGCCGCCTCGCAACAAACAGCGCCAAAGATCAACACCATGCCTAGCAACCTTCCGCTGCCGGACTGATTTTGCCCTGCATTCGCGTCATCGCCGCGCAGATACAGCAGCGCCACACCAGCCACAGCAAGCATCACAGCCAGCACTTTGCGCCGCGTCGGACTTTCGCCGAAAAACGTCACCGCACCGAACGCCGTCACCGCCGGGGCCATCGCCATCACAACGGCGCCGCTGACGCCGGAAATCATTTTCATCCCGTAGAGCATAAGGGCGGAAAAGCCGATCATGCCAAAAACAGCAATCCCCCCCAGCGCCAGCATGTCGTCTCTCGAAAGGCGATGCAACGCGCCGATATGCGGCGCTGCAAACGGCGCCAGCGCTATGGCGCCCAGTGAGACGCGAAACAGCGAGGCAATGAAAACCGGCATAGCCTCCGTGACGATTTTCGAAACCGGCGTCGCAGACCCGAACAGGATCATCCCGCCCGCGAGAAGCATGTAAATTCGCCACGGCGACGAACCCGAGGAATTTTCATCAACCATACAGGCCTAACGTCATCGGACGCCTGTATGTTCCCGCAAAACACGCTACGGCAGGATTGCCCGAGCCGGACGAGCCGCGTATGGCTGAACAAATCAATTGATGTAACGGACCTCTGCACCCATGGACGAAAATTCCAAGAAATTCACCGACCAGGAAGCGCTCGATTTTCACAGTCGCGGCAAGCCCGGCAAGCTTGAGATCACGCCGACCAAGCCGATGGCGACCCAGCGCGATCTGTCGCTCGCCTATTCGCCAGGCGTCGCGGTGCCGGTGCAGGCGATCGCCGACGATCCGGACAAGGCCTATGACTATACGTCGAAGGGCAACATGGTCGCCGTTATCTCCAACGGCACGGCGATCCTTGGCATGGGCGATCTCGGCGCGCTGGCCTCCAAGCCGGTGATGGAAGGCAAGTCGGTGCTGTTCAAGCGTTTCGCCGACATCGATTCCATCGACATTGAAGTCGACACCAAAGACCCGGACGAGTTCATCAACGCCGTCAAATATCTCGGGCCCGCTTTCGGCGGCATCAACCTCGAAGACATCGCCGCACCGGAAAGTTTCATCATAGAGCAGCGCCTGAAAGAGCTGATGGACATTCCGGTGTTCCATGACGACCAGCACGGCACGGCGATCATCGCCGCCGCCGGGCTCTTGAACGCGCTCGACATCACCGGCAAGTCGATCAAGGAAATCAAGGTTGCGGTCTCCGGCGCCGGCTCCTCCGCGCTGTCGGTGATCGGCCTGATCAAGGCCATGGGCCTGCCCCATGAAAACGCGCTGGTCTGCGATTCCAAAGGCGTCCTCACCAAGGGCCGCCAGCTTGACCAGTGGCGCTCGGCGCACGCGGTGGAGACCGACAAGAAAACCCTCGCCGAGGCCATGGACGGCGCCGATGTCTGCATCGGGCTTTCCGTCGCCGGCGCGGTGTCGCAGGCGATGGTCAAATCCATGGCCAAGAATCCGATCATCTTCGCCATGGCCAATCCGACGCCGGAAATCACGCCGGAGGAAATCCGCGCGGTGCGCGACGACGCGATTATCGCCACTGGCCGGTCGGACTATCCCAATCAGGTCAACAATGTTCTGGGCTTTCCTTATATCTTCCGCGGCGCGCTCGATGCGCGCGCGCGCACCATCAATGAAGATATGAAAATTGCCTGCGCCCGGGCGCTCGCAAAGCTGGCGCGCGAAGACGTGCCGGACGAAGTCGCCGCCGCCTATGGCAAGCGGCTTAAATACGGGCCGGGCTATATTATTCCGACGCCGTTCGACCCGCGCCTCATCTCGGAAATCCCGCCGGCCGTCGCCAAGGCCGCCGCAGATAGCGGCGTCGCGCGCAAACCGATCGACAATCTTTTCGCCTACAAGCAAACGCTCGCCGCGCGCCTCGATCCGTCGGCCTCGTTCCTGCAAAAAATTTACTCATCGCTGCGCGGCGCGGAAAAGCCCAAACGCATCGTCTTCGCGGAAGGCGAAGAGGTCGCCGTGGTGCGCGCCGCTTATTCTTTCCAGCAGGAAGGGCTCGGCACGCCGATCCTCATCGGTCGCGACGATCACATCAAGAACGCCCTCGCCGACGCGGGCCTGCCGGTCAATCACAAGTTCGAAACCTATCACTCGCGCACATCGACCCATAGCGAACTGTACACGGATTATCTGTACAAGCGCCTGCAACGCAAAGGCCATCTGCATCGCGACGCCTCGCGCCTCGTCAACACCGACCGCAACGTCTACGCCGCCTGCATGCTGGCCCATGGGCACGCCGACGGCATGGTCACCGGCGTGACGCGAAACTATGACGTGGCGCTCTCCAATGTGCGCCTCGCGCTCGACCCGCGCCCCGGCGAACGCATGGTCGGCATGTCGATCATCCTCACCAAGAACCGCACCCTGTTCGTCGCCGACACCAACGTCACCGAATTGCCGGGACCGGACGATCTCGCCGACATCGCTATGCAGGTCGCCCATGCGGCGCGGCATATGGGTTTCCCGCCGAAAGTCGCCTTCGTTTCCTATTCCAATTTCGGCAATCCCGACACCGAACATTCCCGCCGGGTCGCCGGCGCCGTGGCGCTGCTCGACAAGCGCCGTGATGTCGACTTTGAGTATGAAGGCGAGATGACGCCGCGCATGGCGCTGAACGAACAGATCCGCGGCATCTATCCGTTCTCGCGGCTCAAAGGCGAAGCCAATGTGTTGATCACGCCGGGCGTTCACTCCGCCGCGATCTCAACCAAACTGCTCGGCGAAGTCGGCGGCGCCATGGTGCTGGGGCCGGTGCTGATCGGTCTCGAGCGCCCGGTCCAGATCGCGCAGGTCGGCGCCGGCGTTTTTGACATCGTCACGCTCGCCGCCATGGCCGCCTATGAGCTCGACGCCGAACACCGGAACTGGGCGGAGAAGACGGCTTAGCGCGCCAATTGCTTTTGTCAGCCTCGTCTGGCGCATCCGGTTAAGAAAACGCTTCGCAATCCGCCACACTTTTTCGTTACCGGTTATTTGCGATGAGTCGATATTGGCGTGCGCCAGAACGGCTTTTCTTTATTGCTCCGTATTCATATTATTATCGCATCAAAGCCAAAGGCGTGCGTTCCCTCCGCAGGCTGGCGGCTTTGATGCGCGGGGGCGCAAGTCACCAACACCAACGGCGAAACCCGCCAAGGAGCACCCCCAATGCCCAACACACACACCCTCAAAACCCTTGCAATTGCTGCTCTATCCGCGCTCGCGGCAACCGGCGCAGCAAACGCCGCAGCCGCCAGCGACCATGTCGATTTCGGCTACAAATCAAGCGAATTGCAGACCGCGACCGGCGTCGAAACCCTGTATCGCCGCATCGAAAACAAGGCCGAAAACGCTTGTCATTCCAAAGATGCGCGCGCGCTTTACGCCAAGTTACTGGCGGCGCAATGCGAATCCGCGCTTGTCGAAGACTGGGTTGAAAATATCGGCGATGCGCGCCTTCGCCAGACGCACGCGCAATCGAAGTCCGCACGCAACTTTGCATCTTTGAACTGAGATCGGCGCCAAACATTTCCGCGCTTCACTCTGAAGCGCGGATATCCGCTGCGCTAGTTCTTTGCGCGGAATTTCTTTGACTGGTTTTTGACCATGCTTTCCGACATGGGGCGCGGCAAGGTGCGCGACAGCCAGGCGACAAACTTGTTCCAGGCGCCGGGCACATACACCGCGCGGCCGCGTTCGACCGCATCAATGGCGCCTTTGACCACGGGTTCGGCTTCCATGAACATGTATTTCGGAAGCTGCGAGACCAGCCCGCGCGTTGAATTGACGTCGTGAAATTCCGAGTAGGTGAAGCCGGGACACAGCGCCGACGATTTCACGCCCGATCCGGCGCCCTCGGCCGCCAGCGATTGCGCGAAGCTGACCAGAAACGCTTTCGACGGACCGTAGAGCGTGTGCCCGGCCGATCCCGGCACCAGCCCGGCGAGCGAGGCGACCTGAATAATGCGGCCATACTTGCGCGAGATCATGCCCGGCAGGAAGTGCCGCGTCATTTGCGCGTAGGAATTGACCATCAGTTCGAGAAAAGCCCGGTGCGTCGCCCAGTCGTTTTCGGTGTAGCCGCCGGGCAGGCCGTAGCCGGCGTTGTTGACCAGAATATCGACAGCCGTTCCTTCCGCCTGAAGCGTGTCGAAAATCCGTTGCGGCGCCAGCGGGTCAGCCAGGTCCGCGGCGATCGCCCGGGTTTTGACGCCGTGCTGTTTTTCAAGCTCGCCGCCCAGTTCGCGCAGGCGGTCTTCACGCCGCGCCACGAGCACGAGATTGGCGCCTTTCGCCGCATAGGATCGCGCGAAGGTCGCGCCGATGCCCGCCGATGCGCCGGTGACCAGCGCGGTTTTTCCTGTGTATTTCATGGGGCGATGCTTAAAGGGGTTGCCGCGTCCCGTCCATATGATGGTTAACGCCTGGGGCTAAAGGCAAGTGAGGGCGGGCCTAGCACGGCGATTGCATCGCCTTTCGCCAGATGAAGGGCGGCGCGGGCAGGTTTCCCTCGCCGGCTGTTTACGGGTAAAACCGGTACGGGCTGAATGGAAGCGCTATGGATACAATTGAATTTCTGCTGATCGTCGCTGCCTTCGCCGTCGTTCTCTACTGGTATGTGCAGAACGAAGAAGCAAAGTCGTCAGGGCTGCTCGGCTTGCTGGCGCTGCGCGACGATCCCGAGGCCGCCAAGCATGGACCGCGCAAATCTTACCGCATCAAGGACCGCACGGCGCGCAAACCGGCCGGCATGCGCGACAGCCGCGAAAAGGATACGAGTGACGTCACCTATCGCCAAGCCGCCGACGATGCGCGCTTGCAGCAGCGCTACCGCCGTCAGGACGATGCCCGCTACCGGGTGAAGGACAAGGCGGCGCGATTCAAGATCAAGCCCGACGATCACAAACGCGAAGACTAGCCGCCCAGCGCCACCGCCAGTCGCGGAAGGCCGACCGCCAGCACGACGCTGATCACCAAACCGATCAACGCCTTGAACGCATCCGAGCCGACAACTTTGGCTGTGTCGCCCGGCGAGCGTACCTTGTCGATGGTGGCGATGGCGAATTCGCGGCCGGCGATCAGGCCAAGGAAAACCCATGTGGTCGACATCGGTATATTATTCACATTGGCGAACATGTAGAGCAGCGTCGCATAGGTGAAGTCGATAATCGTCGCCGAGCGGATATCCGTGACGTTGGTTTTGGATTTCAGGATGCGCTGAACCGGACCGCCATTGTTCCAGAAGGTGTAGCCAAGAAGGAGCACGATCACGGCAAGCGCAACGCCGACCTCAAGATGGTTGAGTGCAGGCGCGCCACTCTCATCGAGACCACGCGGCAGGAAGACAAAGATATTAGCGAAGTCCTGTATGAGCCAGGCCGACCATAGATAACCGGTGGTGATCCACTGCAGCAGAACCCAGACGGGCGCATGCTGCTGCTCCGCCGTTTTCAAGAACCAGCGCTCAATCGTCGGCGCAAGAACGGCGTAGATGACGCCGCCGGTCGCGAACGCTGCGATATAGCCGATCAAAGATTTGGTCAGCATGGAGTACATGCCGCCCATGGTCGCGAAGATCGATAGCACCATGAATGTCGTCGACACAGGAATGCCGAGCCGCGTCAGGACCAGCAGCGCCAGCGGCGGGAGCGCGTGATACCATTGCGGCTCAAAGATTGGGTATTTGCTGGTGTTGTTGAGGCGGCCAAAGGACGGATCGCCGCCATTGGCCATGTAGCCGAAGGCAAACACGATAACGAGAACCGTCGCTGCGTAAAGAAACAGCGCCCACCACGGCAGGCGGCGGTTCGAGTTGATGAATGTGCCGAGCGTCTGCAGGGCGTCATTGCCGACGACGGCGTACGCCGCGAAAGCAAAGCCAATGGCGGCCCACAATCCAATATCGATTTCCATGCCAGTCCTGTCTCGCTACGTCTGGGACGACGCGAGGGCGAATGAGCGCACTTTGCGCGCCTGCCCCTCGAATTTGCGCGCACCCTCTATTTTTTATGTTTCACTATTGTGACAAGCGCCCGTTTTTTTGCCAAAAGCGTTCCGGAAGCTGCAGAAAAGACCGGGTCTCGCGCGATGAATGACAGTGTTGTGACAATATCCGAAACATCGTGCGCCAAACCCGCAGGCCATCCCGCCATCCCGGCGGCGAAGACCGGCGTCCTTATCGTCAATCTCGGCACGCCGGACGCGCCCGAGGCCGGCGCCGTCAGGCGCTATTTGCGCGAGTTTTTAAGCGATGAACGGATTGTCGACTTGCCGCGCGCCCTATGGCTGCCGATCCTTTATGGCGTGATCTTGAATGTCCGCCCGAGAGCCACCGCAAAAAACTACGCAAAGATCTGGCGCAAGGAGAGCAATGAAAGCCCGCTGCGCTATTACACGCGGCGGCAGTCAGAGTTGCTGGCGGAGCAGGTGACAACCGTATCGGCAGACTGGGCGATGCGGTATGGAAATCCCTCAATCACATCGCGACTGGATGCGATGAAGGAAAGCGGCTGCGAGCGCATACTGGTGATCCCGCTTTACCCGCAATATTCCGCAACAACGACAGCAAGCGTCGCCGATGCGGTTTTCGCAGCGGTGAAGAAAATGCGCTGGCAGCCGGCGATCCGCATGGCGCCCGCCTTTCACGACGAGCCGAAATATATCGACGCGCTGACCGCCGCCACGCGCAGGCATCTGGCGGCGCAAACACATGCGCCGGAGCGCGTGGTGATTTCCTTTCACGGCCTGCCGCAGCGCTATTTCGACATGGGCGATCCTTACTATTGCCATTGCGCCAAGACTGCGCGGCTATTGCGGGCGGAAATGGGGTGGACGGAAGATTTCGCGCCGCTGGCGTTTCAGTCGAAATTCGGCCGCGAGAAATGGCTCGAACCGGCGACGGAGGCGACGATCAAAAAGCTCGCCGGCGAAGGCGTCAAATCGCTCGCCGTCATCATGCCGGGCTTCGTTTCCGATTGCATCGAAACGCTGGAAGAAATCGACATCGCTGCGCGCGAGACGTTCATGGCGGCGGGCGGCGAACATTTCTCCGCAGTTGCATGCCTGAACGATTCGCCTGAAATGGGAGCGCTGCTCGCACATCTCGCCCGGCGCGAGGCCGCCGGCTGGCTTTAAGCGCCGGATGTGAAACGATAGGGAACTGACAACATGGAAGAGCTGATTTTAACGCCGGCGTTCTGGGGTAGTCTCCTGACGCTGACTTTCCTCGAAATCGTTCTCGGCATCGACAATCTGCTGTTCATCTCTATCGCCGTCGCCAAGCTGAAGGGCAAGGAACACGACACCGCCCGTCGCATCGGCGTCTGGGGCGCCATGGTGCTGCGCATCGTCATGCTCGGCGCAATCTTCTGGATCATCGCCCTTGATGCAGAACCGCTCTTCCACATGCCTGACTGGCTGGCGCGTTTTCTCGCTGGCGGCGACGGCCACGCCTATGAATCCTTTTCCTCTGTCACTATCAAAGACCTGATCCTGCTGTTCGGCGGGCTGTTCCTGCTGTGGAAAGGCACCGGCGAAATCCACGCCGCCGTCGAAGGCACCGGCCATGAAGAAGCCAAGGCCAAGGCGGCCTTCGGCGCCGTGATGATTCAATTGCTGGTGATCAATGTGGTCTTCTCGCTCGACAGCGTCATCACCGCTGTCGGCATGACCGATATTCTGGTCGTAATGATCGCCGCCGTGGTGCTGTCAACGATTGTCATGGCAGTTGCAGCACAGCCCCTTGGCGCCTTTATCGACAAACATCCGACCACCAAGATGCTGGCGCTTGCCTTTATCCTGCTGGTCGGGGTGGCGCTGGTCGCCGACGGCCTCGGCTTCCATATTCCGCGCGGTTATCTCTACTTCGCTATCGCGTTCTCGCTGATGGTGGAGCTTCTCAACATTCGCGCGCGGGGCAAAACGAAGGCGGCGGCGCATTAAAGAACAGCGCGCACCCGCTTCAGGAATCCGTCCACTTCCGCCTCGCTGGTGCGGAAGGAACAGATCAGCCGGTGGGCGCGCCCGCCCGCCGGATCGCCCGGCGTGATCCAGGGATAAAATATGTCGCCGCCAGCGTGGAGTTTTGCGGCGGCGCCTTCCGGGACCGTCACGAACACTTCATTGATGTCCGCCGGGTAAACCAGGTCGACGCCGTCAATCGCCGCCAGCCCTTTTGACAGGCGCTGCGCCATTGCGTTGGCGTGGCTCGCGAGGTTGAGCCATAACCCGTCATCGAGATAAGCGTCGAACTGCGCCGCAATGAACCGCATTTTCGACCACAAATGCCCGGCGCGCTTGCGGCGGAATTCGAAATCCTGCGCCCTGGCCTTGTCGAAAAACACCACCGCTTCGGCGGCGATGCAGCCGTTCTTGGTGCCGCCGAAACACAAGACGTCGACGCCGGCTTTCCATGTCATCTCCGCCGGGCTGAGGCCGCTTGCGGCGACCGCATTGGAAAATCGCGCGCCGTCCATGTGGACCGTAAGCCCCGCCTCATGCGCCGCCGCACACAGTGATGACAGTTCGTCTACAGAATAAATCGTGCCGCATTCAGTCCCCTGCGTCAGCGACAAGGCCGAGATCGGCGCGCCATGGGGCGGGCGATGCGGGAACCCTTTCAAGGTCTGCAAGACCGCATCCGCTGTCAGCTTGCCGTTCGCGCCCTTGATCGGCAGCAGCTTGGCGCCGCCGGTGAAAAATTCCGGCCCGGCGCATTCATCCATCTGCACATGGCTTTCCTCGTGACAGAGGACCATGCCGTAAGGCGGCGTCATCACCGACAGCGCCAGCCCGTTCGCGGCGCCGCCGGTCGCGACGAAATAGACGGCGCAGTCGCGCTCGAAGACTTCCGCGAATTTCGCCTCGACTTTTTTCGTCAGCGCGTCGCCGCCATAGCCGGGCGCGGCGCCGTCATTGGCGCGCGCGAGGCTGGCGAGAATTTCGGGCGCCGCGCCCGCCCAGTTGTCAGAGGCGAAACTCATGGCCCACCGTCACCTGATCTCTTTATGATCGTCAAGCTGGGCGCGGAACTCTGCGAAATTGCGGCTCACCTTTACCGCGCCCGCTTCCATCAGCCTGTCGCCATGGCCCTCGAAAATATGGCCGCCGCCGAGAAAGCCCCAAACATTCATGCCTGCGGCAACGCCCGCCTTTACGCCGTTTTCGCTGTCTTCAAGCACCAGGCAGCGGGCCGGATCAACGCCGAGCTTATCCGCGGTATAAAGGAAAATATCCGGCGCCGGTTTGCCGTGCGCCACCAGATCGGCGGAATACACGTGCGGCGCGGCGCGCTCATATAACCCCGTGCGCTCCAGCTTGGATTTCAGGAAATGCGCCCGCGACGACGAGGCGACGCCGATCTTGCCAGCGTGTTCCCGTGCAATGCGCAAGGCTTCATCCGCGCCCGCAATGGGCTGCAGCAAATGCCGCTCGCGCCCGCGCCCGGCCAGCACTTGCTCTTCAAAGTCTGCAGGCGCGTCACGTTTGTGATGTTCGCGATAGTCGATGCGCAGCGCAGCAAAGAAAGCCCCGTCATGCAGACCGACAAAATTGCGCACATAATCCTGCGGTGAATAGAAAAGCCCAAGAGTTTCGAGCGCCTCCCGCTCGCCGCGGATCGCCAGAACTTCGGAATCGACCAAAACCCCGTCGCAATCGAAAAGGATCGCGTCAAAAACCATGTGCCTCGCCTACCCTGCCGCCCCTACCTTGCCTGACAAGACTCGCGGGCGTTTGCCGCCCGTCACTCGCTTCTTGCGGGAATTTTCGGCGCCGGCATGGAAAAAATGCGACACCGGCGCGCTCGCCTTATGACAGTCCTTGAAATCGGGCGCCATCCCATTGGATAATGGCGCTTCGGGGGGCGGGAGAAGAGGGCGATGAAACACTATAAATTATTAGCCGCTTCGGCGGTGCTGGCGATTGCGGGCGCAACGACGCCGATCATTGCGGATTCGAGCCGGGGAGCGGAGGCGACCGCGAAACAGAACCCCGCGCAAAACATCGAGCGCGACGTCCGCGCGCAGGTCAAGGCGAGACTGCGCGACCGTCTGGGCGCCGTCGCCGCACCGTTCAGCCAGGGCCGCGAGGTGCGCAGTTTCGACGGCTCCGGCAACAACCCGAACCAGCCCTTCGCCGGCGCGACGTTCCAGCCATTGTCGCGCTTTGCGGCGCCCGCTTACGCAGACGGCATTTCCGCCATGGCGGCGCCGTGGCGCAAGAGCGCGCGCGAGATCTCCAACATCGTCGTCGATCAGGCCGGACAATCGTTTCCGAACAGCTTCGAGACCAGCGACTTCCTGTGGCAGTGGGGCCAGTTCATCGACCATGATTTCGCGCTTTCCGACGGCGTCAAAAGCGATGACCGGTCGCACGATGTCGTTATTCCCACGGGCGATCCGCATTTCGATCCGTTCAGCGAGGGCGACAAGACCCTGCGATTCGACCGGGCGCTGTTCGATCCGGAGACCGGCGCCGACCTTTCCAAGCCGCGCCAGCATCTGAACGAGATCACTTCGTGGATCGACGGGTCGATGGTCTATGGCTCCAGCGACGAGCGCGCGAGCGCATTGCGCGCCAATGACGGCACGGGCCGGTTAAAAACCAGCGCGGGCGATTTGTTGCCGTTCAATACGGCGCTGCTGCCGAACGCCAATGAAGGGCCGATCGATCCGGCGGCGCTGTTTCTGGCGGGCGATGTGCGCGTTAATGAACAGCTCGGCCTCGCCACCATGCACACTTTGTTCGTGCGCGAGCATAATCGCTGGGCGGACGAGATCCGCCGGACGCGGCCCTGGTATAGCGGCGATGACGTCTTTTACGCGGCGCGCCGCATGGTCATCGCCGAAATCCAGATCATCACCTATGAAGAATTCCTTCCGGCCCTGATCGGCAAGCGGGCGCTGCCGCGCTATGACGGCTATACGCCGGGCAACCCCGGCCTGTTTACGGAATTCTCGACCGGCGCCTGGCGGCTCGGCCACACGCTGATCAACGCGCAACTCCTGCGCATCGATGCACGCGGCAATCCGGCGCCCGGCGGTCATTTCGCCCTGCGTGATGCGTTCTTCAACGCGCCGCTGGTGCTGACCGAACGGAACGACATCGACCCGTTCCTGCGCGGGCTGGCGGCGCAAAAAAGCCAGACCTTCGACAATATGATCGTCGACGATCTCAGGAATTTCCTGTTCGGCCCGCCCGGCGCCGGCGGATTCGATCTCTCCGTGCTCAATATCCAGCGCGGCCGCGATCGCGGCATCGCCTCGCTGAATGACGTGCGCGAAGCCATTGGCCTCAAGCGCCACAAGAAGTTCAGCGATATCACGGTGAACCGCGAGTTGCAGGACAAACTGCGCGCGGCCTATGGGTCCGTTGACGATATCGATCTCTGGGTCGGCGGCGTTTCAGAAGACGCGCTGGCGCGCGACGGCTCGCAGCTTGGCGAAACCTTCCGCGAAATCGTCGTGCTGCAATTCACTGCTTTGCGCGACCATGACCGCTTCTGGTGGGAGCGCGATCTCAACCGCTTTGAACAGAATCTGGTCAAGAAGACGACGCTCGCCGATATCATTCTCGCCAACACCGATATCAAGCGCCGCGAGATTCCGAAAAACGTGTTTTACGTCGACAAGTAAACGCTGCGTTTTCTTCAACTGCCGCACGAGATTACCGTAACAGATCCCGCCCGACGGGCGCTGTTTACGCCGTGTTCGGATTAAATAGAATTTCATAATCGCCTGAAAACCGCTTGATTGCTGGCCTTCTGCGCGATTGCCGTTTCGTAATGCGGCGCGCCTTTTTCTCGCCACAGCCGGTCTCCACCTCTTTGCCGCTTGTAAGACAAGGAGAGCTGACATGCGCAAAGGAATGATGATTGCTATTGGGGTTGGCGCCGTGATCGTTGCGACCGGCGTTGGCGCAGCGATGACGGGCGCGTTCGACGAGGACGGCCTCAAGCTGGCGAACAGCGAAACCTCTGAATTCACGCTGGCGGAAAAAACGAAAGACTGCCGGGCGATCGCCACGGCGGAATCGGGATTCGACCCGGCGACGACGCCGGTTCCCGTGCGTGAAGATGCGGGCAACAAGCAGGTCTTGAAAGGCACCGCTGTCGGTGCGGCTGTCGGCGCTGTCGCTGGCGAGGTGATCGGCGACAAGGCTGGGTACGGCGCCGCTGCAGGAGCCGCCGCCGGCGCTGCGGGCGGCCAGGCGGTCAAAACCGACAAACAGCAATCGGCGGACGCCCGCTATGAACAGGAACTGGCGTGGTATCAGCAGCAAAAAGCGACCTATGATACGGCGCTGACTGTTTGCCTCGACGACTAATCTCATCCGGACAAAAGAAAAGGGACCGCCGAGGCGGTCCCTTTTTTGTTTGCATGCCTGTCAGGCGTTAGCCGGCCAGCGCCGCGAGCAGCAAGAGCGCGACGATATTGGTGATCTTGATCATCGGGTTCACCGCCGGACCGGCCGTATCCTTGTAAGGATCGCCGACCGTATCGCCGGTGACGGCGGCCTTGTGGGCTTCAGAGCCCTTGCCGCCATGATGGCCGTCTTCGATGTATTTCTTGGCGTTGTCCCAGGCGCCGCCGCCGGCCGTCATGGAGATGGCGACGAAGAGGCCGGTGACGATGACGCCGATCAGCATGGCGCCGACTGCAGACAGGGCCGCGGACTTGTCAGCGACGACGACAACCACGCCATAAACGACGAGGGGCGACAGGATCGGCAGCATCGACGGCACCACCATTTCCTTGATCGCCGCGCCGGTGAGCATGTTCACCGCGCGCGCATAGTCAGGCTTTTCCGTGCCGGCCATGATGCCCGGCTTTTCCCGGAACTGACGGCGGACTTCTTCAACGATGGCGGATGCTGCGCGTCCCACCGCCTGCATGGCGAGACCGCCAAACAGGTAGGGCAACAACCCGCCAATCAAGAGGCCAGCGATCACATAAGGATCGGACAGCGAGAACGACACGTTCACATCGGCAAAGAACGGATAGTCGAGCGGGTGCGCGACGAAATGTTCAATGTCTTTGGTGTAGGCCGCAAACAGCACCAGCGCGCCAAGACCGGCGGAACCGATGGCGTAGCCTTTGGTCACGGCTTTGGTGGTGTTGCCGACCGCGTCGAGCGCGTCGGTGGTCTCGCGGACCGAGCCTTCAAGACCGGCCATTTCAGCGATGCCGCCGGCATTGTCCGTCACCGGACCGAACGCGTCGAGGGCGACGATCATGCCTGCAAGCGCCAGCATGGTGGTCACCGCCGTTGCAATGCCGAAGAGGCCGGCGAGATTGTAAGCGGTGATGATGGCGACGACGATGACGATGGCCGGCAGCGCCGTTGCTTCCATGGAGACCGCAAGGCCCTGAATGACGTTGGTGCCATGGCCGGATTCAGACGCCTTGGCGACCGACCGAACCGGGCGATATTCCGTGCCCGTATAATATTCAGTGATCCAGACGATGAGGCCGGTGACAACCAGACCCAGGACGCCGCACAGGAACAGAGACAGGCCGGTGAACGGATCGCCTTTTTCCGTGTTCGCGATGGTTTCGGAAAACCCGAACATCTGGAAGGTGACGGCGCCGACCGCGATCAGCGACAGAACGCCGGTGACGATGAGGCCCTTGTAAAGGGCGCCCATAATGTTGGTGGAGCCTTTGCCGAGCGAGACCGCATAGGTGCCCGCGATCGAGGTGACGATGCAGACAGCGCCTATTGCCAGCGGGTAGAACATGAACTGTGCGGCGTTGGCGGTGAACAGGATCGAGCCCAGCACCATGGTCGCCGCTACGGTGACCACATAGGTTTCGAACAGATCGGCCGCCATGCCGGCGCAGTCGCCGACATTGTCGCCGACATTGTCGGCAATGGTCGCCGGGTTGCGCGGATCGTCTTCGGGGATGCCGGCTTCAACCTTGCCGACCATGTCGCCGCCGACGTCTGCGCCTTTAGTGAAGATGCCGCCGCCGAGACGGGCGAACACCGAGATCAGCGATGCGCCAAGCGACAGTGCGATCAGGCCGTTGACCACAGCGCGGCTTTCCGGGGCGTGACCCATGCCGGCGGTGAGAACCGCGTAGTAGGCGGCGATGCCGAGCAGCGCGAGACCGGCGACCAGCATGCCGGTGATGGCGCCGGCGCGGAAGGCGACGGAAAGACCTTTGGCGAGACTTTCGCTCGCCGCCTGCGTGGTGCGCACGTTTGCGCGCACGGAAACAAGCATGCCGATAAAACCGGCGGCGCCCGACAAGACGGCGCCGATGAAGAAGCCGATCGCCGGAACGAAGTCGAGTTTGAATGCAGCCAGCAAGACGAGGAACACGACGGCGCCGGCGATGGCGATTGTCGTGTACTGTTTGTTGAGATAGGCGCTGGCGCCTTCCTGAATGGCGGCGGCGATTTCTCTCATGCGGTCCGTGCCGGTCGGCAATGACAGCACCTGGTTTACGGTAAAGGCGCCGTAGGCGATCGCAAGCAATCCGGCCCCAATGACCAACCAAAGCTCCAAGCTCATGTTGTATCCTTCCTGGAAATTGTACTGATAGAGGGGGCCGCCGGCATGGCCGCAGCGAGAGGCGTTTCAAGCCCGCGCGCGCTTCAACCAGCCCCCTGATTGATGTCGGCGCGGAAACTGGCAAAGCCCTTGGCTAAAATCAACCAAAACTTATGCGCCGCTCACGGCGGCGCATAATCCCGGGCCTGACCCGGTATCCGGTCGAAAGAAATGAAAATTCAGCCGCTTACGAAGCGGCGCGGTTGCGCATCGCCTGTTTGGCGTCCGGTTCCGCGTCGGTCAGCTCTTTAACCCATGGGTATTTCAGGGCCGTTTCGTCTGTGTAACCAAGATTGCGGGCCGTGGCGCTGCGCGGCGCATCGCTGGTTTCCGGATAGAACGTGCCGAAGGTGCGGTCCCAGAAGAACTCGGCGATGCCGTAATTGCCATTTTCATTATGGAAGTGATGGGCGAGATGGCGGCGCTTGATGTCGGCCCAGAATTTCGACTTCGGTTCGAAGGCGAGATGTTCCCCGGCGTGCAGAAATTCCGTGTACATGGTCATAACGACCGTGCCGGCGATGGCCAAACAGGCGCCGGCCGGCCCGGCGATCAGCCAGCCGATCGGTCCGGCGACCAGCAGGATCGTCGGCAGGGTGGTGTGCAGGCCGCCAAACAGCACCGAAAGATCGTTCGGAAAGCGGTGGTGATCATAATGGACCCGCTTCCACAGCGCCGCGAGCCATGGCGACTTGTACATCCAGCTCCCATGCAGGATGAAGCGGTGGGTCACATACCACGCGATCGGGAACAGCAGCGCCCCGGCGGCGAAGGCGGCGGCGGACATCAACAGCGAAGTGGTCGCAAAAGCGCCGCCGATCAGGGCGGCGATGAGGATCACCGCATAGATCTGGATCGCCGGATAGGTCACATATGCCTTGACGAGATCGTCGAAGGTCATGCGATTGAGAAGGTATTCTTCCCTTTTCCAGGCTTTGTAGCCGATAAACAGCCGCATCTGGCGCTCCCGAGCAGTCATGCTGAGTAAAAGGAATAATGCGCGCGGCCAGTAGCGGACGGCGCACGTCGCTGCAGCGCGAAACTAGTCACGGAAACCGCCCGGTTCAAGCGGCCTGCGCCTGCAAATCCGCCTGCCCGGATCAAATATCGCGGCGGCTTTGCAACAAGCTGTAATATCTGGCCGCAATTCTTGAAGCCCGCCGGGCCCGTCAAGGACTTGCCCGTTGACCCAAGGCCTTGTATCGGCTCAAAATTACCCTTCCCGCCTAAGCGCAAGGGGGGTCGGGCGTAATGGGAATGAGCGTTTGATCAACAAGCGCCGAACCTGGGCGTTCGGCCTTGGGAAGAACCGGGCGTGCAGTCATATGGCGGCGATGCAGGGCGGCGGCCTTTCGGATCGTCCATTGTGAAGCAACTGTGCCGGCTCATGGCCGGCTGTAAATAAGCCGGGAAAACCGGAGAAGAGTGTGGGGCGTATCATGGCCGTGAATGAAACCCAGGGGTCAGCCGACTTGGCCGTTGCGCTGCCGAGCTCCAACGCATCTCTGCCGGTTCAGGTCAGCGGTTTTGCGACTCTGTGCGATGCGCTGGATTACGCAGCCCAGGGCGACACCGGCTATACGTTTTTTAATCTGCGCGGCGAAGTCGCGTTCGCCCTTCCCTATTCCGAAGTTCGCAGCCGGGCGATCGACCTCGCCGGCCGGATGGCGGGACAGTTCGAGCGCGGCGAGCGCATCGCCGTCATTGCTGAAACCAGCCCCGATTTCATCGTCACCTTTTTCGCCTGCCAGTATGCCGGACTGATCCCGGCGCCGATGCCGATGCCCGTCAATCTCGGCGGCAAGGACGGCTACATCAATCAGATCCGCCAGATGATCGCCGGCGCAAAAGCCGTCGCCGCCGTCGGGCCGGAAAGCCTCCGGGAATTTCTCAACGAGGCCGCGGCCAATGCCGGCGGCGCCGATGTTTACAGCTTCGCCGACATCGCGGCATTCGCACCCGCCGATAAAGCGCCGGTGCGTTTCGGCCCGGATGATTATTGCTACATTCAATACTCGTCAGGGTCGACCAGCGCGCCGAAAGGCGTCATCGGCATGCAGCGTTCCGTCTGCGCCAACCTGACGGCGATAGCCCGTCACGGCATGTCGCTGCAAAGCGGCGATCGCGCAACGAGCTGGCTGCCGCTCTACCATGATATGGGTCTGATCGGTTTCATGCTGACGCCGATGACCGTGCAGGTCGGCGTCGATTTCCTCGCAACATCCGACTTCGTTCGCCGTCCGCTGTTGTGGCTGCGCATTATGACTGACAACAAGACGACGATCACCTACAGCCCGTCCTTCGGCTATGATCTCGCCGCGAAACGCTCCGCGCGCGCCGAGCCCGGCGCCATCGATCTTTCCAATCTGCGCGTCGCCGGCATTGGCGGCGACATGGTGCGCCCCGAGGCGCTCAACGCCTTCGCCGAAGCGTTTGGCCCGCTCGGTTTCAACCGCAACGCCTTCACGCCGAGCTACGGCATGGCCGAAGCGACGCTGGCGATTTCGTTCCCCGAACTTGGATCGCCCGTCACCGTCGATGACGTCGACATGCGTCACTATACGCGTTCGGGCATCGCCCAGCCGGCCTCGGCGCTGACATCGCCCGAGCACCGCCGCGGCTTCGTCCTCTGCGGCAAGCCGCTGGAAGGTCACGCCATCGAAGTCCGCGACGAAAACGGCCAGGCCGTCGGCGAACGCGCTGTCGGCCGCATCTTCATCAACGGCCCCAGCCTGACGCCCGGATATTTCTCCGACCCGGAAGCCTCCGCCGCCATGTATGACGGCGACTGGCTCGACACTGGCGACATGGGGTATTTCCTCAACGGCCAGATCGTGATCACAGGCCGCGCCAAGGACCTCATCATCATCAATGGCCGCAATATCTGGCCGCAGGACATTGAGTGGGCCGTTGAAAAAGTCGACGGCGTGCGCGGCGGCGGCGTTGCAGCGTTTTCCGTCGATGATGGCGGACAGGAACGCATTGTCGTCGTCGCCGAACGCCGCGGCATGGATGACGCCGCGCTGATCGCCTTGAAGCGCGAAATCGCCAGCGTCGTGCAGAACGCTGTCGGCGCGCCGGCGGAAATCCTGCTCGCCCGTCCGCACTCCATGGTGATGACCTCGTCGGGCAAGCTGTCGCGCGCGAAAGTCCGCCTCAAATATCTTGAAGGCGCGTTCGCCGAAGACGCACGCGAAGAAGAAGCCCCGCGCTCTCTCGCCGAGGCGCGCGTTTAAGGCGCGATCATGACCGCCGCACAAAAAGCTGCGGTCACCGGCGGCACGGGCTTTGTGGGCGCCGCATTGATTGACCTGCTCCTGAAGAATGGCTGGGACGTCGCCGCGCTGGCGCGCGATCCGGCGCGTCTTCCGCATGCGGACAAGCTGCGGGTTGTCAAAGGCGCGCTCGAAGACAAGACCGCGCTCGATGATCTCGCCCACGGCGGCGGCGTCTTTTTTCACCTGGCCGGGCTTACCCATGCGCGCCGGAGCGAAGACTATGATCGCGTCAATATTGAGGGCGCGCGCGCGGCAAGCGCGGCTGCAGCGAGAGCGGGCGCAATACTGGTGCACGCCTCCTCCATGTCGGCGCGCCGCCCGGAGGTTTCGCCTTACGCCCGCAGCAAGTTCGAAAGCGAAGCCGCAGTGGCGCAAGGCGACTGGCGGGCGCTGCGTCTGCCGGCGATTTACGGTCCGCGCGATCTGGTGACCCTGCCGTTTTTCAAGCTGGTCAAATCCGGCTTCGCGCTCGCGCCGAGAACCGACCCGCCGGCGCGCGCATCGATCCTTTTTGTGGAGGACGCTGCGGCGGCGCTGCTCGCAGGCGCGCAGGCGCCCGCCGGGGCTGTTTACGAGGTGGGCGACGAGTCCGCCAGCGGCCACGCCTGGACCGAGATCGGCGCAACCCTCGGCGACATCTTCGGCAAGCAGCCCCGCGCCATCGCCGTTCCGCGGCCGGTAATCGCCGCCTATCACGGGCTGGTGCGGACGGCCGAAAGCGCGCTGGGGCGCACGCCCAGCGTTCGTGAAGGCCAGATCAACGAATTTTTTCACGCCGATTGGGTGGCGCGCGACAATCTGCTCAGCGCCGCCGGTCCGTGGCGGCCGAAAACGCCGTTGAAAGAAGGATTTGCAAAAACCGCCTGTTGGTATCAAGAACACGGTTTGCTTTAATCGGCCCCGCAGCGCGGACACGCAGCGGCCAGGGAGACGAAGACATGTCGGGAATTCAGGAAGACGATGACCTTGTGTTCCACAAGATCGCAGCGCTGCTGGAGCCGCTGAACGAGAAGGGCGTCAAGCTGACCCGCGATATCGACATTATCGCCGATCTCGAGATCGATTCCGTGTCGCTGCTCGATGTGGTGATGGATATTGAGGACAATTACGACATCTCGATCCCCGTCAACACAATCTCTGAAATCAAGACGATTGGCGAACTTGTCGACGCCATTCACACGATCAAGAAAGCGCAGTCATAGCCAATGAGCCTGTTCGATAAATTCGAGAAAAACGCGGCGCTCTACGACCAGTTGTCGGCGATCGGGAAAAACCCCTTCAACGTCGTGATGGAAGAGGTGCTGGGCCCGACGCGCGCGAAGATAAAGGGCCGCGAAACCGTGCTTGCCGGCACCCATAATTATCTTGGCCAGACTTTCGAGCCGCGCGCCATCGAGGCCGCAAAGTCGGCGCTCGACCGCGAAGGCACCGGCACCACCGGATCGCGCGTCGCCAACGGCACGTTTTCCGGCCACAAGAATCTGGAGAAAGAACTCGCCGACTATCTCGGCATGGACCATTGCCTGATATTCTCAACCGGCTACGCGGCAAATCTCGGCGCCATCGCCGGCCTCGTCGATCGCGCCGAAGATGTCGTCCTGATCGACGCCGACTGTCACGCCTGCATCTATGACGGCTGCGGCCTCTCCGGAGCGGAGACGATCCGTTTCCGCCACAACGATCCGGAAAGCCTCGACAAGCGCCTGTCGCGCCTCGACCCGAAATACAAAGGCAAGCTGGTCTGCATCGAAGGCATGTATTCGATGTATGGCGACATCGCGCCGGTTAAGGAGTTCGTCGAGGTCGCCCATAAGCACGGCGCCATGCTGCTTGTGGACGAGGCGCACTCGTTCGGCATCTACGGCGAGACTGGAAAGGGCGTCTCTGAGGCTGAAGGCGTCATGGACAAAGTCGATTTCTACACCGGCACTTTTTCCAAAGCGCTGGCGTCCATTGGCGGCTTCCTTGCGTCGAACCATCCGGAAGCGGAATATATCCGGATTTCGTCGAACCCCTATCGCTTCACTGCATCGCCGTCGCCCGCGACCATCGCGTCCGCCGGGGCGGCGCTTGCAAACATCAAGGAAAATCCCTCGATCCGCGGCGAGCTTTGGGAGAACGCCAAGCGCCTGCACGCCGCCTTCACGCAATTCGGTCTTCGTCTTGCGGCGGCGCCGGCGCCGGTCATCTCGGTGCTGCTGCCCACCAGAGACGACGCCTTCGCCGCCTGGAGCTTCCTTCTCGAACAGGGCGTTTACGTCAATATGGCGATCCCGCCCGGCACCCCGGGCAAGGAATCGCTGTTGCGGCTCGCGGTTTCATCCGCCCACACTGCCGAGGATATTGACCGGCTTGTCGCCGCCTATAGCGCACTCGCCGAGGCGTTTCCGTCAGCCAAAGTCCAGTAAGGCGGGCGCTTTAGGTCCATACCGCTGATGCGGCCCGGAAATTGCTGGTCGCAACCGGCGGGGAGCCTGGGATTGCGCGCATCGCCGACACAGCGTTGTCGCATATCCTTGGTAAGGAACTTGGCTGGTCACGGGCGGTCACATTTGCGTTAAGCATGCTGGCGCCGCATTTTCGCCCTCATAGGGGCAAGGGGAAGCGCTTAGTGCTAATGTCGAAAGACGTCAGCCTGATTGCGCTGGGGCAGAAGAAACTGAGGAGTGGTTTGTGATGCGTATTGAGTTTGCCGCCATGTTGTCCGCTGGCGCTGTTTTTGTCTCCTCTGCTGCGCTGGCCGAGAGCGATCATCTCGCTGCGACAGAATATGATTTCGACCATGTCAGCTGCACCGGCGCGAAAAATGAAATTCGCGTCATCATCACCGATGTCAAAGAGAGCGTCGGCCTGGTGACGGTCGATCTGTTTCCCAATGATGACGAAAAATTTCTGCGCGGCAGCGGACGGCTGGCGCAGGTGCGGTTCGCCGCCAAATCGCCGATGACGAAAATTTGCCTGAAAGCCCCGGAAAGCGGCGCCTTCGCCATGTCGGCCTACCATGATGAAAACGCCAATCAGAAATTTGACAAGAACGCCTTCGGCCTCCCGGCGGAACCGTGGGGCCTGTCCAACAATCCGAAAGTGCGACTCGCCCCGCCGCCGGTGGAAAAAGCCCTTTTCACTGTCAGCGCCGATGGCGGCGCGCAGGTGCATATCAGGCTGAACTAGGGCCCGTTTGAATGGGCGCGCGGCTGCGCTAAGGTCCGTCATCAGCTCGACGCCGCCGGGAACCTGCTTGCATGCTCGATACATCCGTCACAATAGAAATGCGCCAGGTCGAGAGCGCCGCCGACGTTAAAACGTTTATTCGCCTCGCCAATGCGATTTATGCGGAAGATCCCCATTATGTGGCGCCGCTTGAGTTCGAGCTTGCCGACCGGCTGAACGCCGCCAAGAATCCGACGCTGAAAGGCAATCCCCATAAAATGTGGATCGCCTATAAAAACGGCGCGCCGGCGGGGCGCATTTCGGCGTTGGTCAATCGCGCGCATCTTGCGCGTCACAAGGACGGCGCCGGGCATTTCGGATTTTTTGAATGCATCGACGATCCGGATGTCGCAAAAACTTTGCTGGATACAGCCGGCGCCTGGCTGAAGGCGCAAGGCATGACCTTGATCCGCGGGCCGTTCAACAATTCCGTCAATGAAGAAACCGGCCTTTTGGTCAGCGGCTTCGATACGCCGCCTTATGTGATGATGCCGCATGGACGGCCCTATTATCCTGGCCTGCTGGAAGCGCAGGGCTTTTCCAAGGCCATGGACATGCATGCGTTGCGCTATATTCCCCGCGAACGGCTGATGCCGGAAAAGCGCCAGCGCTTTATCGACAGGGCGCTGAGCAGTTCCAAAGTTTCTTTCCGCAATATCGACATGAAGAATTTCGACGCAGAAATTCGCATGCTGGTCTCGATCTTCAATGATGCGTGGTTTGAAAATTGGGGCTTTATTCCGTTAACGGATGAACAGATCGAACACATGGCGAAAGAGCTTCGCCCGATCATCGAGCCGCACAATATCGTGTTCTGCGATTATGACGGCGAGCCGGCCGCCTTCAGCCTTGTCCTGCCCGACGTCAATTATGTAACGCGCGATTTTGGCGGCAAATTATTGCCATTTAACTGGATCAAACTGATCTGGCGCCTGAAATTCAAGCCCGTGCCGCGCGCGCGCATGCCGCTGATGGGCGTGGTCAGGAAACTCCATCGCCGCCCCGTGGGGACGGCGCTCGCCTATAAAATGATCCAGCTTAGCCAGGACGCCAACACGTCGCGCGGCGTCATCGATTCCGAACTTTCCTGGATATTGGAGAGCAATGAATCGATGCTCGCCATGCTGCTCGATATGGGCGGCGAAATTTACAAAACCTATCGCATTTACGAGAAATCCCTGTGAGACATATTTCTATCGGCCTCGTCTTTCTGGTTGCCGCCTGCGCTTCCGCTGGTGCGCAGCCCGTCGAGCCGATCCAGTACGGCTATCGCATTCTTGAAACTTATCCGCATGCGCGCGACGCGTTCACGCAGGGCCTGTTCTTCGAAGATGGCGAGCTTTACGAATCCACCGGCCAGTACGGGCAATCATCCCTGCGCAAGGTCGATCTCGAAACCGGCGAGGTGCTGCAACGCACCGCACTGCCGCAGTCGCATTTCGGCGAAGGCGCCGCCTTTATCAATGGCGATATTTTCGTCCTGAGCTGGCGCGAAGGAACGGCGCTGCGGTTCGATGCTGAAAACTTCACCTTAAAGCGCAGCCATGCTTACGATGGCGAGGGCTGGGGCCTGACCACCCGCGACGATGTGCTGGTGATGAGCGACGGCACGTCGCAATTGCGCTTTATCGATCCGCTCGACTTTGCCGAAATTCGCCGGCTGGACGTGACCTTGCGCGGCGAGCCGCTGCCGCATCTCAACGAGCTTGAATGGATCGACGGCGAGGTTTTCGCCAATGTCTGGCGCACCAACGCCGTCGTGCGGATTGATCCGTCCAGCGGCGCGGTGACCGGCATTATCGACCTGCGCGGCCTGCTGCAGGATGAAGACATCGTCCGCGGCGAAACCGACGTGTTGAACGGCGTCGCCTGGAACGGCGAAGACAACGTGCTTTACGTCACCGGCAAGAACTGGCCGAAGCTGTTCAAAATCGAACTGATCGAGATGGCGAACTAGCGGAAGAACGGTTCGTCAAAGCTGCGCAGTTTGCGCGAATGCAGCGCCCCGGCCTTGGCCTCTTCCCGCAATGTTTCAATCGCGCGGATGCCGATATCGAGATGCTGGCTGATGCGCTCCTGATAGAAGGCGTCGGCCATGCCGGGCAGCTTCACCTCGCCATGCAGCGGCCGGTCAGAGACGCATAACAGCGTGCCATAGGGCACACGATACCGATAGCCATTGGCGGCGATAGTCGCCGATTCCATATCGATGGCGATGGCGCGCGCCTGATTGAGGCGCACCGCATTGCGCTCAAAGCGAAGCTCCCAGTTGCGGTCGCCGGTGGTGACCACGGTGCCGGTCCGCAGATGCTCTTTCAGCTCGCGTTTCTGGGCGCCGGAAACCTCCTGCACCGCCTGGGTGAGCGCCAGTTGCACCTCGGCCAGGGTCGGCAGCGGCACCGATGGCGGCAACACGTCATCAAGCACGTTATCCTCGCGCAGATAGGCGTGTGCGAGCACATAATCGCCCAGGCGCTGCGAGCGGCGCAGGCCGCCGCAATGGCCGATCATCAGCCATACATGCGGACGCAGCACCGCCAGATGGTCGGTGATGGTCTTGGCGTTGGACGGGCCGACGCCGATATTGACCAGCGTAATGCCGTCATGGCCGTCCTGCACCAGATGATAGGCGGGCATTTGCGGCAGGCGCGGCGAGGCCGGGCCGGCAGGCTTGCTCGCTTTCGTGGTGATGCGCTCGCCCGGTTCGATCAGCGCTTTGGCGCGGCCCGCCTCGATTTCCTTCTGGGCATATTCCACGAATTCGTCCACATAACGCTGATAGTTCGTGAACAGAATATAATTCTGGAAATGCTCCGGCTTGGTCGATGTGTAGTGCTGGATGCGATGCAGGGAATAATCGACCCGCTCCGCTGTAAACAGCGACAAGGGCATGGCGCCGTGACGCTTCAGGATGAATTGGCCGTCGACGATATCGTCATTGGTGGCGACAAGGTTCGGCGTGTGAAAATGATACTGGAGCTGGTTGCGCTTTTCCGCCGTCAGGCTCGCGGTTGCTTTCTCCAGCGCAAAGGTCAGCGGGATCGGCGTGAAAGAACGGCCCACATACACATTGGCGGAAAACCGGTCCATGATCCGCGCGATTTGTTCTTTCAGGTAATTTGCAAACAGCGCCGGCTGCGTCACGGTCGCGCCATGAACGCTGACCGAAGCAATCTGGCCGAGCGCGAGTTTCGATGTCTGCGGCGCGGCGGCGGCCGGCACCACGGCGCAAAGATAAGGATAGACGGCGCCGCCGCCCTCTTCGAGGGTCTCGTCGCCGGCCAGATAGCGCTCGAACCGGTCCTTGGTCAGCGCGTGGGCCTCGTCATAGAGATGGATCAGTCGCTGGACCGCCTCTTCCGGGCTGGCGCAGGCGACGAGGTCGCTGGCCGGGGCGTCAAACTCCAGCAAATCAGCCATGTTTCCTCCGAAATTAAATAAAAAGTCCCGCTCTTTACACCCGCTGGGCGGGTTTTGCCAGTGTCAGCCCAGCTTCAGCCCAGTCTCGGCGCGGCGGTCCGGCCTAACGGCGCGGCAGCCTGGCGGCGAGCCGGGCGGCGAGAATGGCGGTGCGATCTCGGACGGGGGAGGCGCCGGGCGTGGGCGGCGTCAGGCCGCGCGCGCGCAACCAGCCATTGGCGCGGCGCAAATGCGCCTCGTCGTCGGAAGCCCGGCTGCGCCAGGTGATGGACAGCGAGACGGAAACCTCCGATCCAACCTTCACCCAGTGCGGCGACTTCACCGGCACATAAAGCGCGCCCCCCGGCGTCAGCGCCACAGGCCGCGCCAGCGGTGCAAATTCATCCTTGTAGGGAAGATTCCGGTGCGCTCCGTCAATGTGAAAGGCTTCATGGCCTTTATCGCTGACGATCTCTGCGGCGGTCGCCGGAAAAATATTGAATGTCTTGGCGCCAGATATCTGAAGAAGGATATTGTGTTCCGGATCCATATGGAACGGCGTCACCGATTCCGGCGATGACACGAATATAAAGGCTTCGCGTTTATGCATGGCGCCGGTCGTCGCTGCGGCGGCGGGCGCAATCTCTGCAAGGCATTCATCCAGCAGGGCGGCGTAGTCGCCATCCTGCTCGACCCGTTTCAACACGATCCATGATCTGTTTTCGGCGATGCGCCGCACGGTTTCTTCCGGCGACAAGCCGTTCATGGGCGTCCGGGCCGGATCCTGGCCGACGGGCAAGTCGCCGGAATTATATTCAACGCTCGCCACTGGGAGCGCGCGCGCCAGCGCCACCAGCCGGTCGATGGCGAGCAAAGGATGACCGCTGAGGCGATGGCGCAGCGAAACCGGCGCCGCCGGATAGCCTTCGGTGAACGCCCTCAATGATTCCGGTTCGAACACCACAGGATCAGCCCTTTGGAAAACGCGCCCGCGCGCCTTCAAGCGATTTCGCCAGCATCAGGCCGGCGCGCGAGAAAAGCCCGCGACCGCTGACATTCAGCCCGGTCACCACCCGACGCGCGCGCCACAACCCGTTGATCATCGAATGATCGGGCGTCGCGCAACTGTCCGCAAAGCGGAAATCGGCGCGCTCCAGCAGCGACCGCATGGCCTCAATCTCGATCATCACCCCCGGCGAATAGCGGTCGAATTCCGGATCGTGGCAGATCTTCAGCGAATAGGCCGCCCCTTTTGACATCAGCGTCACCAGCATGGCCAGCGGGCGGCCATCGAGGTCGAGACGCAGAAAATGCAGCGCGCCCGCCGCCTGCGCGCCGGCCAGCGTGTCGCGAAACCATTGCGCGTCAACCGGGTTCGATTTCATTGACGTGCTTTGCGCGCCCTTCCAGCCCCTGTCCTCAAGCGCGAGAAACGCGTCCGTCCATTCGGCGAGATCATCGCCCGGCGCGAATTCGCGAAATTGCACCGCGCCCTGCTCATCAAGCCGGTTGCGCAGGCGCGCCAGCTCCTTGCGCTTTTTCTTTTTCACATGCACGGCGAGGGTCGCCTCCGCCGATGCGCCCGACTGCAGCATCGCCCTGGCGACGGCGCCGGCTTCGTAACACAGGCGACGCTGCTGTTTCGCCGATGACATCACAGCAGCGTAGATGTCGCCGTCGCGCTCGATGCGGTTGAAGCGAACGAAACTGCGCGCCTCATCGCCTTTGCACAGAAGAGAGTACAGCTCCTTCAACGCCTGAGGTTCCCAGCCGCGCCGAAGCAGGGGTGCGGCGAAATAACAATGGGCGTGTGTCCAGCTCGACCAGTAGCGCAGCGGCAGGCGCGCATAAAACCGCTGCTTTTGCACCGGCCACACGCCGATCAGATCCTCGCCCGACCAGACGCAAGCAAGGCGCAGATGTTCATCGCCATAGGCCTTGATCGCCGGCAGCAGCGCATAGGGTGCGTAGAACGGGTTTTCTTCCACCAGATCGGCGCAGAGACCACGCATGGACCCTTCCAGCACATTCGCCTCCTCAACGCCGAGGAGCGCCGCGCGCAGGCGGTCAGACGGTTGCGAGGGTGGCGCGGGCGCAGACAAAGCGCAGGAACTCCGGTGAGGTGATTGCGCTGGCGGCGCGGTCTTTTCGTGTCCGCGCCAGCCATGCACGGAACGGGCCGTTTACCTTAGCACTAATGTTGGCGGTTGGCGCCTACAGTTTGCGCAATTCGTCGTCGGAGAGGGCGCGCGCCTCGTCCACCAGCATGATCGGCACGCCGTCGCGGACCGGATAGGCGAGCCCTGCCTTTTTGCTCAGCAATTCGCCCTGCTCGCGATCATAAACGAGCGGTCCCTTGGTCTGCGGACAGACCAGGATTTCCAGCAGGCGCCGGTCGATTTCCTGTTGCGGTTGCGCATCGCTCATCATTGTCTCCGTTAATTCAATCCACTGCGTTCAGCGCATTTACTGCAGCGTCGCGCCGCCATCATCGCCGCCGCCGCGCGCCAGCGCCATCAGCGCGGTTAGACACTCCGCCTGTTCGGCCAGCGTTTTCGCTTCGAGCAGCGCCTGCTTTTCATTTGGCTGAAAAGGACAGCCCATGGCAAGGGAGACGATTAGCGCCTGCACCGAGGCGGAGGCTGCTTTCTCCCACTCTATTTCCAGATTCTCCGTATCGAGATAATCGCGCAGCGCATCGAGCAGCCGGTCGCGGTCGATCTCCTCGACCGATATGTCCTCCTTGCCGTCAATGCTGAAAGCCGACCAGTCGGCGCGCGCAAGCCGATACGGCGCGTCGCTTTCGATCTCCGCCGTTACTTTAAACCGCCGGGTGCCGCTCAGATTGATCAGGTAGCGGCCGTCATCGGTTTCCGCGAACGACGTGATGCGGCCGGCGCATCCTGCCTCGTAGAGCGGCGGGCAGGCGCCGCCCGGATTGTCGCGCGGCTGGATCATGCCGATCAGGCGGTCTCCGGCGAGCGCCGCATCGACCATGGCGAGATAGCGCGGTTCGAAAATATTCAGCGGCATCTGCCCGCCGGGCAGCAACAGCGCGCCGCTTAACGGAAACAGCGGCAATGTTTCCGGCGTGCGTCGCAATCTGGCGGGACCGGCTGTCCCCTGCATACAAACGCCTTTGCGTTATGAAAACAAAATCGCCGACAGCTTGCGCCGTCCGCGCACTGTGGCCGGATGCCCATGACCGAGCGCTTCAAACACCGTCAGCAATTTCTGCCGCGCGGCGCCTTCGTTCCAGTCGCGCTCGCGCTCGATGATCTCCAGCAAGGCGGCGATCGCCTCTTCGCCGCCGCCGGAGCCGAGCAAGCCATTGGCGAGGGCAAAGCGCGCATCGAGATCGTCCGGCGCCGCATCGACGGCGGCGCGCAGCGCCTTCACGTCGCCTGCTCCGCCGCTGGATTCCGCCAGCGCCAGCGCCGCCTTGACGCTCGCCACGCCCGCTTCCTTGTGCCTGGCCTCGGGGATCAGCGCCAGCGTGTCGCGCGCCTGATCGACATCCCCCAAAGCCAGATGACAGCGCGCCAGCCCGGCAAGGGCGACAGCATTTTCCGGATCGTGCTGGGCCGCCTGCGCATAAAGCTGGGCGGCGGTCGTAACATCGCCAGCCTCGACGGCGGCCTCGGCCGCGGCAATATAGTCTTCATGCGGAGCATCGCCGTCGCCAGCGGCGTCGCCCGCAGCCTTGCTGAGCCGTTCGACAAAGGCCTTGATTTCGCTTTCCGGCAGCGCGCCCTGAAACCCGTCCACCGGCCGGCCCTGAAAGAAAGCGTACACCGTCGGGATCGACTGGATGCGCATTTGCGAGGCGAGCATCTGGTTCTTGTCGATGTCGATCTTGACCATCCGCACCTTGCCGCCGGCGGCGCGCACCGCCCGTTCGAGCAACGGCCCCAAAGTTTTGCACGGCCCGCACCAGTCAGCCCAGAAATCGACTATGACCGGCGCGGTCATCGACGCGTTGAGGACGTCCGCCTCAAACGTCTCGATGGTCGCGTCCTTGACCAGATCCACCGCGTTTGCGCCGCCAGACCCGCTGGCCGAACCGTGCGCCGAGCCGGCGCCGCCACCGATAATCTCGCTCATGCCTCGTCTCCATCACTGTGTTAACTAAATGAGGGTGCGCGAGCCGAAACGCAACCGCCAAAGCGGACCGTTTCAGCCCTCAAACGGCGCTGCGAGGTCCAGAACAAGCGGCTCAAAGCCGCAGGCGCGGGCGAATTTAAGGAGCCCCTCCGGCGAGATCGCCGTCGAGGCGGTGTTTTCCAGCGGATGAAACCAGACCGGATCATGGGCGAGCAGCGCCTTGTCGAAAATCACCCGCGACAGCGCCTGTGCACTCTCATGGATCAGCGCCAACGGCGTCACCGCGCCGGGAATAACGCCCATGGTGGCGGTCATCAGCTCCGGCCTGCCGAAGGAGAGCCGGCCCCTGGCGCCCAGCGCCTTACCGAGCCCGACCAGATCGACCTGCGTTTCGCCAAGCGCCACGGCCAGAAACAGCGCGCCCTTCTTGTCTTTCAAAAACAGGTTTTTGGAATGCCCGCCCGGCCATTGCGATTTGAGCGCACGGCTTTGTTCGACGGTGAAAAACGCCTCATGCTCCACCGTGCGATGGGCGATAGCGAGACTGTCGAGAAAAGCGAACAGCGCCGCCCGGCCGATCTGCGGGGCGTCCGCGCCCTGTTCAGCGGCCTCGCCCGGTTTCGCCCTTTCATCCAACGCCATCGCTCACTCCAGCACTTCTCATTTTCGCGCCACCTGCACTTGCTGGCACTGGCCCGCACTGCTCAGCACCGGCCAGCATTCGTCATTTCCGGCGGGCTATTTCCGCTTGCAATGCCCCCGGCCCTCGTGCATATACCGGCCCCTGCTGCGGCTCAAGCGAGCCCGCGTCAGGCGCCGAGCGGGCGTAGCTCAGGGGTAGAGCACAACCTTGCCAAGGTTGGGGTCGTGAGTTCGAATCTCATCGCCCGCTCCAGATTTCTCAAGACAATCAATCATATATCCGTGTAGTGAGGGTGACCTAACTTCGGTTGCATCCATTTAGGGACCACCGAGGCACCACCAAGCCACCAACTGCACGAAGTTGCTTTTGAGCCAGGCTGGCGTCGCAATAATATACGCTGATTTCATCTTCGGATGCTTCTTCGCCCCATCGCACAAGTCCACGCTAGGTCATTGGAGACAAATTCGCGCGCGCATGAAGCCGCTCGAAAGTCTTTTATGGCGAGCCCTTGCCCGACTTTGTGCCCACGACCTTATTCCGTCTTATCGCAGCGGAACGCCCAAACTGCGGTAAGGGTGAACTCAGTTTGTTCGGCCAATCGAATCGAGCGTTAAGTCTAGAATCAGAGGTTTTTATACTGCGATTCGATTGGTGAGGCTTTCGTGAATACTTTAAAGAACATTCGCATATTGAAAAACGCCGGGATTCTGGCGGACCGGACACCAAAATCAGAGAGCTTAGAGTTCCTAAAGTACAATTTGGTTTATGGCTTTAACGGTACGGGTAAGACCACATTATCGCGCATCCTCGCCTCGCTAGAAACTGGAAAACACAATCCGCGCCTTCTAATGGACTGCGAATTTGAAGTCGATTTGGACGACGGAACTCGATTGGCCTGCCCAAAGTCATTGGCGGGGCTTGAAGAGCGCATCTGCGTATTCAACAAGGACTTCGTAGAGAACCACCTTCGCTGGGCAGACGGCCGTGCGAATCCTATTTTCTATATCAGTCGCGAACAAGCTGACGCCGCGGAAGAACTCAAAAAGCTTGAGAAGAAGCTGCCTGAGATCGAGACCAAGCTCGACGGCGAAAACAAGTTAGCCGAAGCCAACAAAAAAGCGCTTCAAGAATTCAAACGTGATCGAGCCCGACTAATTTCCCAGCGCCTACGAGAAGGCAACCGTAAGTACGAGGCTCCCAACCTAACAAGCGACTACGAAACACTGGAGCTTGATGCAACGGCGATCCTCCCAGACGATAAACTGGATTCGGTCGCTGCTGTTTGCGCCCAAACGTCGGCAGGTACTGAAGTCAACGAGCTACAGATAAATTTCGAAGATATTGCCTCCGTAATACGGCTTACGGGAAAATTTGCCCATGAAACCGCCGGCTCAATTTTAACGGAGGACTTGGTCCAACACCCTTCAATGGTCCCTTGGGCCAGGGAGGGGTTTGAATACCATGAAGCCTGGGAACTGGGGGCGTGCCTCTTTTGTGGTAATGAAATACCTGGCGAGCGCAGAAAGCAATTGGCCGGAGCGTTCAACGCAAAATTGCAGCACTTTGTAAATAACGTCCAAACAGCAAAAGAACGAGCTTCAGCACTCGGAGTGGCCCTTAATAATACAAAGTCAAACGCACCTGATTCAGGGGCCCTTTCTCCAGATCTGAGAGCAGCATTCAGCGCAGCAAAAAGCGATTTCCAAGAACATATCGAGAAAACTATCAAAATGGTTCTACAGGCGGAAAAAATGCTTTCAGCCAAGTTAGACGTTCCCACCGCCAGCATGGACGACACACTCCCGATGCCGGCTGAGTTTCAAGAAAATATCAATTCGTCACGGGCCGCCATGAAGGCGATAAACTATATAATCGCCCGGCATAATGAAGTGGTTTTGGATTTTGATCGTCATCAGTCCGAAGCAAGGCTTTGCATACGAAAACACTACTTGACGGAAAGCAAAACCAACTATGAGAACTTAATCAAGGAAAAGAAAATTGCGCAAGAGGCGGCCGACAAAACGCAAAGCACCTTAGATGATGCAAAAGAAAAAATCCGCGAATTAAAGTTAAAGGTTCAGACCCACGGCCCTGCAGCAGCAGCTATTAATTCATTGGTTCGCACATACTTAGGCCATGATGAGCTTACAATCTCTGCGGTTGATGAAGGATATGAACTACATCGCTACGGACAACTAGTCCGAGGCGAACCAAGCGAAGGAGAGAAGACAGCAATTGCGCTTTGCTATTTTATTTCGACCCTCCCAGCCAATGACCGAAAACTGAAGGATCTAATAGTCGTTGTCGACGACCCGATTTCCAGCCTTGACACCAAAGCAATGAACTTTGCCTGCTCAATGATACGACATCGTCTAGAAGAAGCGGCCCAACTTTTTGTGTTTACGCACAATCAAAATTGCATGAATGAGTTCAAAAAGGCGTGGAAGAATTGGGCGAGAGAGGACGCCAAAGAAACGAAAGCGAGATTATTTTTTATCGACGTAAAAAAGCCGGCCGATGGCGGCTCACGCAACGCCACGCTCATTAAAATGTCCAAGCTCTTACGTGAGCACGATTCTGAATACCATTTTCTTGTTCAAAAGGTTCTGCAATTCGAATTGGATGGACTTGAGTGCCAGTATGCATTCATGATGCCGAATGTGATGCGACGCGTTTTGGATGTGTTTCTCTCGTTTCGAATTCCGAAGCCTGGAACAATAAAAGACAAACTTGATGCGCTAAGCAAATCGAACTCTGACTTAGAAGGTGTGCGGCTGTATGCGTTAGAGAGGCTATCGCAGGTAGAATCACACTCGGATAACCTCGACGACTTGGTCACGCATTCATCGATGACTATAGAAGAAGCTCACGATGCAAACGCGGCATTGTTGGAGTTGATGGATAAGACCGATAGCGCACACCTCAATGTGTTGCGCAACTACTGCAAACCAGATGCCTAAACTCGCTTACTCACTTTTTGCAGGTAATTTGGGCGCGCAGGAAGTGTAATGCTGTGCAAGTGCGCCGGCCAGTTGATCGAAAAACGACAAAACACGTTGGGCCCCGAATCCATCAAACCGGCGGCGGCCTCAACGTTGGCAGGCGGTCACAGTCTGGTACTTCCTTATCGTGTATCGAAAGGCGTGTTAGCGATACCGGTCGTTGTCCATTTTTTTGCATCTTTCCGGCCGCGCTCCAGACCTGTGCGCCAGGGCCGTTGTATACAACGCGAACGGGGCCGCCCTTCGGCCGTTGCAGCACCAGTAAATGCTCTGGCTCGCGACGGATGGCGACGCCCTGTCCCTGAGTCAGTTTGATCTCAACGTTTTTGCCATTCGATGCGCGAGCGTCATGCCCTAGCGTTGAGGCCGGGTTCAGTTCAAGGTCAAACATATATGCCGCGACCACCTCGCCAACACTGCCGACGAGATGGCCATCCAATGTAAACTTGCGACCGGGAAACATGCGTTCGAGGCCATCAGACGCCGTGTAAAGATCGTCCAGAAACTGTGCGACTTGTCTCCAATCGACCCCGGCATTCATCTTAATGGCCTTTCGCCCATGACGGACCCGCTTTCACTAATATACCGTCGAGATGATAGCCGGTGCCTTTCAGTTCGTCGCGCATCTCCAACAACAGAGCTCGAGCCTCGTCATAGTTTTTACTATGCAAGGTCGGCGCGATCTTCGGATGAAGCCCGATCTCAATATCTATGTTTTCTATTTTCTGAGTATGGCCTGAAGTAAAAAAAGAGTTGAGATCCACATCCACGCTTCTCAGCAGGGCGGATGTTGGCCCGAAGTGGTAACGCCAGTCGACGATAGCGTTGCCAATCTCAATTGATTTGAGCGGCTCCTCTATCGGATCGCACCAAAAAAATTCCAACTGGCTATCCCGGAAAAATGAAAACGCGCCAATGCTTAGAGCGCATTGCCTCCCGTTCACCGCTGTGATGCGGCGGGCTTGCTTTTTCGCTTTTTCTTTGTCCTGCGGCGATGGCGGCGATGTCCGGCCTTTACATTCGTAAACGAACCAATCTCGTTGGTTGCTGCCTTGGCCAATTAGATCTGGACGCGATCGCCCCTGAAGAAAATCGATTGGAATTTCGCTCCGAAAAACGTCAACGTGTAAAAGCCAAGGCGTTTGCAGAAGTCGCTCCGACACCATTTTACAAACCGCCATGCCGATGAAATAATTGATGGCCGCCTTCTCTGTCGGATCAAGACTGAGGAACGCGTCGGTTCGTTCAAGCGGGTAGGTCCCATACGGTTGCGTTCGGAGCGCCATCCGGATCATTGACAAGCGCATGATAGCTTCGTGTAGCGAGTGCTCGCCGAATTGAAAAACGGCCGATAAGCTCGGCCGACCAACGGTCAATGCGGCCCATAACAAATCGCCCCAATTGAAATGTAGTCGACGCTGTCCTGATTGAATTCGCGCATGATTCTGGGTGAAACCCCGGCTTTCAACATCCACGTAAAAATCGTGGGCTTGGTTTTGGCTCACTCAACCACCCCTATTTTCGTCATTCGGTGGATCGAAGACCGCACCGTATTATTCTTACAAATCAGCTGCGCTCCGTTTCTGATTTGATTTTCCTGATCGCGGCTTTGCGCCGTTCTTCCCGATGAACATATTCGTCGACAATATAGGCGTTGAGGTTGATCAGCGCTTCCGCCTCTGACGTCTTAACCTCCAACAAGCGGTCGGTGTCTTTTTCGAAATGCGCGCCGATATTGCCGAGCATTCGAGCGCTGTGAATGACTTCGAGTAATTCACCGTCCATTTGCTCGGCGGCGGCCTTAATCTCCGTGGCAAGATTGCCTTGCTTGCTTTTCGGTAGGTTGAAAAGATGGCGGATGAGCCCCTGAAGCGCTTTTCGCGACATGACCGCAGAAGCCGCCGTACTGATTTCAAGGATTTGCTCGGCTTCTGAGATCGCCTTAGCGATATGATTAGGTATAGGTCCAAAATCATGCCGCATGCCAGTTGCGCGAACCAAATACCCGCAATCTCCTAGCTGGAAGACTTCACAATCTTTGAAATGGTTTTTGTCGTCGATGTAAAACGCCACGAGAAAAAATCTCGCATGCGGCCCCTGGCAGTCATCAGCTTCGCAATGCCAGTGTTCAACTAGGATTTCTTCGAGTGACGTTTGGTCCGCCTTCTTTATTGTGGCGCCAGCGCGGGCGGCGTCGCGGTTTCGCAAATAGGCCGTGAACTGCTCCAACGAAAAATTCCAGCTGTATTGACCCCCCGGCCCTACAAAGGAAAAGTCATGATTGTCGCTGGTGGAATCAAACACGTTCTCGTGGCCGCAATAGGTGCAAATACGCCGAGCGGGATACCGAATATCGTCTTGTTTTGATTTCAGAAGAAAACGAAGCGCCGCGCTCCCTTCAATGCCGTGTAAGAGGAAATACGGGTCATCATCAAAATCAGAGTCCATAATCCGCCGCCTTCAAATCACTCTGCCGCCTCAAGTCGTGCATTGGGTTCCGCAAGGGCCTCGTGGAGGAGCGCTTCGAGGAGTTGGGTGCGGGCGGTATCTGCTTCGGCTATGGCCGCCTCCAGCCGGTCGCAGAGGGCCATGAGAGCATCGACCTTCGCCACGATGCGGTGTTGTTCAGCGAGAGGTGGGAGCGGAAGCATCAGTTGACGGATTTGCCCCAAAAACAGGTTTGGCTGAGCCGCTGCTTTTGACCTCACACCGATTTGTTCCTTCAAAATATCTGAAAGAAGCACTTTCTGGATATAGCCCGATAACTCTTTTCCAAAGGCCAATTTCACAAGCGCGGCGCTTCTTACGAGCACATACGCATTGTCCTTATCGACAATTGCAACACGTCCTACCGACCCAGAGCAGGAGATAAGGATATCATAACGGTCCGGATCACACCGCGAGCGCATTCTCTGAAACTCGGCCTCACCGACAAAATCGACATTTGAAACATCAATCTGGCCGTCCAATACGTTTCGCGCCGAGAGCAGGTATCTCCCACGCACTTCACGCTTGGGCGTCTGGTGATCTCCATCCGTGATCTTCCAAGCCAACTCGTCAAACTGTGACCACACCCAACCATTGGGAAGTGCAACTTCGGCAAACTTGACATCCCGCGTGATCGGCTTCTTGAGCTTTGCACCAGTTTTTTTGGCAATGCCCATTCTCTCCGCCGCAATCCGATTTAGCAATTCCGACGCCGGTTCATCGGTTGGGTCCTGCTCTACCAGTTTGCCGCGGACGGCGAGGTTGAGAATGGTTTGTCGGATGGATTTGATCTGTTCGGTGCGCGCAGTAAGCTCAGGGAGCTTGTCGAGCACGAAGCGGGCGTTAGCGGGAAATTCGGCCGGATCAATGTCGGGCACCGTCAGATGGGCAAGGCTGGCGGCGGTCAGCCGGTCGCGCGCAGCCTCGCGCGCGTTGCG
>Ga0209347_1000215_pt1 | contig 160314 bp, 163 predicted proteins | sample AutmiccommuBRH23_FD_187382 | JGI IMG/M metagenome (GOLD analysis project Ga0209347, IMG submission 187382) | Deep subsurface microbial communities from Mt. Terri, Switzerland - Autotrophic microbial communities BRH/23 (SPAdes) (version 2) | ecosystem: Environmental > Aquatic > Deep subsurface... | reverse complement strand
GTGAAGTGTACGTGCTGTCGAAGGAAGAAGGCGGGCGTCACACGCCGTTCTTCAACAACTACCGGCCGCAGTTCTACTTCCGCACGACCGACGTCACCGGTTCGATCGAGCTGCCCGAAGGCACCGAGATGGTGATGCCGGGCGACAACGTGTCGATCACCGTCAAGCTGATGGCACCGATCGCGATGGAAGAAGGCCTGCGGTTCGCGATCCGCGAAGGCGGTCGTACCGTCGGCGCCGGTGTCGTCGCCAAGATCATCGAGTAATTGCTCGTCTCCGCCCGGGGCTCATTGCCCCGGGTTTTCGCTCTTTCAGGATTTCATCCATGCAAAACCAGAAGATTCGCATCCGTTTGAAGGCGTTCGACTACCGGCTGATCGATCAGTCCGCCCTCGAGATCGTCGATACCGCCAAGCGCACGGGTGCGGTGGTCCGCGGCCCGGTGCCGCTGCCGACGCGTATCGAGCGTTTCGACCTGCTGCGCTCGCCGCACGTCAACAAGGCGTCGCGCGACCAGTTCGAGATCCGCACCCACCAGCGCCTGATGGACATCATCGATCCGACCGACAAAACGGTCGATGCGCTGATGAAGCTGGATCTCCCCGCCGGGGTTGATGTCGAGATCAAGTTGCAGTAAGCCGCTCTAGTTGCGGAGCTTTGCGAAAGGCCGGTATAATCCGGCCTTTGCGCCTTTGGGCGCAATTTACGTGATAGGGCCCGGTCAATCGTAACCGGGGACAGGAGAAGAAGATGAGTCTAGGCCTTGTGGGACGCAAGGTTGGCATGACTCGCATCTTCGCCGAGGACGGCAGGAGTGTCCCGGTGACGGTGCTTGACGTGTCCAACAATCGTGTGACCCAAATCAAGACGCCTGAAAACGACGGTTACGCCGCCGTGCAGGTGACTTTCGGCAAACGCCGCGCAAGTCGGGTTGGAAAGCCCCTTGCCGGACACCTTGCCAAGGCCGGCGTCGAAGCCGGTCACATGCTCAAGGAATTCCGTGTCGAAACCGAGCAGGTCGCTGGCTTCAAGGCCGGGGATGTCGTCGGCGTCGACCTCTTTGCGGTCGGGCAGAAGGTGGATGTCACCGGCACGTCGATCGGCAAGGGTTTTTCCGGGGTGATCAAGCGGCACAACTTCTCGTCGAACCGCGCGTCGCACGGCAACTCCGTGTCGCACAACGCGCCGGGCTCGATCGGCATGGCTCAGGATCCGGGTCGGGTTTTTCCCGGCAAGCGGATGGCCGGACAGTACGGCAACACCACCTGCACCACTCAGAGTCTCGAAGTGGTCCGTGTCGATGTTGAGCGTCAGTTGCTCCTGGTGAAGGGGGCTGTACCCGGTTCGAAGGGCGGCGACGTGATCGTCCGTCCGGCGGTCAAGGCCCGTGGCTGAGCGAGGGCGTAATGGAACTTAAACTATTGAATGATCAGGGCGGGCAGGCGGCAACGCTGCAGGCCTCTGATGCGCTGTTCGGGCGCGACTACAACGAAGCCCTGATCCATCAGGTCGTCGTGGCGTACATGGCCAATGCCCGCTCGGGCAACCGCGCGCAGAAGGGTCGCGCGGAAGTCTCCAAGTCGACGCGCAAGCCGTGGCGCCAGAAGGGCACCGGCCGCGCTCGTGCCGGTATGGCGTCGAGCCCGCTGTGGCGCGGAGGCGGTCGTATTTTCCCGAATTCGCCTGAAGACAACTTCTCGCAGAAGCTGAACCGCAAGATGTATCGCGCCGGTGTGGCGTCGATTCTTTCGCAGCTCGCGCGTGAAGACCGCCTCGCGATCGTCGAGAACTTCAGCGTCGAGGCGCCGAAGACGCGCCTGCTGTCGCAGAAGCTCAAAGGCATGGGGCTCGATTCGGTGCTGGTCATTACCGACGAGTTCGATGAAAACCTGTTCCTGTCGTCACGGAACCTGCACAAGGTGCTGGTTCTCGAGGTCAGCGAGACGGATCCGGTGTCGCTGGTGCACTACGACCGGGTCATCGTGACCAAGGGTGCGCTGGCCAAGATGGAGGAGGCCTGGCAATGAGCGGATTTAGCCAAGAGCGTCTGATGCAGGTGCTGCTCGCGCCCCAGATCTCCGAAAAGGCGACGTATGTCGCCGACAAGAACGAGCAGGTTGTGTTCAAGGTTGCGTCGACCGCGACCAAGCCTGAAGTCAAGGCAGCTGTCGAGTTGCTCTTCAAGGTTGAAGTGAAGTCGGTGCAGATTGCGAACGTGAAAGGCAAGGTCAAGCGTTTCGGCAAGATGACCGGCCGCCGCAAGGACTGGAAGAAGGCGTTCGTTTGCCTCAAGCCGGGCCAGGAAATCAACTTCGCGGCCGGGGAGTGAGGAATCATGGCACTGGTAAAACTTAAGCCTACGTCTGCCGGCCGTCGCGCGATGGTCAAGGTCGTCAATGCGGATCTCTACAAGGGACGTCCGCATGCCGCGCTGGTCGAGAAGCAGTCGAAGAACGCCGGCCGCAACAACAGCGGTCGCATCACCGTCCGTCACCAGGGCGGTGGGCACAAGCAGCATTACCGTCTGGTGGATTTTCGTCGCAACAAGGACGGCATCGCAGCACGCGTCGAGCGCGTCGAGTACGACCCGAACCGTTCCGCGAACATTGCGCTGATCTGCTACGCCGACGGCGAACGCGCCTACATCATCGCGCCGAAGGGGCTCGAAGTGGGACAGACGGTCCTCAGCGGGCCGGAAGCGCCGATCAAGGCGGGCAACGTGCTGCCGATCCGCAATATTCCGGTCGGTTCGACGATCCACTGCGTCGAGCTGATGCCCGGCAAAGGGGCGCAGATCGCGCGTGCCGCCGGCACTTCGGTGCAGCTGCTCGCTCGCGAAGGCGCGTATGCCCAGCTCCGGCTGCGCTCCGGCGAAGTTCGTCGGGTGCACGTCGAGTGCCGTGCCGCCATCGGCGTGGTCGGCAACGAAGAGCACGGCTTGCGCAAGATCGGCAAGGCGGGTGCGAACCGCTGGCGCGGTATTCGTCCGACCGTGCGCGGCGTGGCGATGAACCCGGTCGATCACCCGCACGGCGGCGGTGAAGGCCGCACCGGCGAAGGTGGTGTGCCGCGCAGCCCGTGGGGACAGCCTGCCAAGGGCTACCGCACGCGCAGCAACAAGCGCACCGACACGATGATCGTGCAGCGTCGTCACAAGCGTTAAGGGGTAACAAATGGCACGTTCTATTAAAAAAGGCCCGTTTGTCGACGCGCACCTGCTCAAGAAGGTCGACGCCGTGCGGGCGAGCAACGACAAGCGTCCGATCAAGACCTGGTCCCGTCGCTCGACGGTGTTGCCGGACTTCGTCGGCCTGACGATTGCGGTCCATAACGGTCGCCAGCATGTTCCGGTCTTCGTGTCGGAAAACATGGTCGGCCACAAGCTCGGCGAGTTTGCCCTGACCCGTACCTTCAAGGGTCACGCGGCGAGCAAGAAGGCGAAGAGGTAAGGAGTCATCATGGAAACCAGAGCAATTCTCCGCGGCGTTCGCCTGTCTGCCCAGAAGGGGCGGCTGGTGGCGGACCAGGTGCGGGGCAGGCCGGTTGATCAGGCGCTCAACATCCTCGCCTTCTCGCCGAAAAAGGGCGCGCAGATCATCCGCAAAGTGATGGAGTCGGCGATTGCCAACGCAGAACACAACGATGGCGCAGATATCGACACCCTCAAGGTCAAGACGATCTACGTCGAGGAAGGCACGTCGCTGAAGCGCTTCGCGGCGCGGGCAAAAGGACGCGGGGCCCGCATTCTCAAGCCGACCTGCCATATCTACGTGACCGTCGGGGAATAAGGGGTACATATGGGTCAGAAAATTCATCCGACCGGGTTCCGCCTTGCGGTCACTCGCGACTGGAGTTCACGTTGGTTCGCCTCGAGCGGCGATTACTCGAGAATGTTGCACGAGGACCTGAAGGTCCGCGATTTTCTCAAGAAGCGTCTTGCTCACGCATCGGTGGGGCGCATCGTCATCGAGCGCCCGGCGAAGAACGCACGGATCACCCTTTTCAGCGCGCGCCCTGGTGTCGTCATCGGCAAGAAGGGCGAGGACATCGAGCTTCTGAAGCGCGAGCTTCAGAAGATCATGGGTGTGCCGGTGCACGTCAATATCGAAGAAGTGCGCAAGCCTGAAATCGATGCCAAGCTGATCGCCGATTCGATCGCCCAGCAGCTCGAAAAGCGGATCATGTTCCGTCGCGCGATGAAGCGCGCGATGCAGAACGCAATGCGGCTCGGGGCGCAGGGCATCAAGATCATGAGCGCCGGACGACTGAACGGCGCGGAAATCGCGCGCACCGAGTGGTACCGCGAAGGCCGCGTACCGCTGCACACGCTGCGTGCCGATATCGACTATGGCGTGTCCGAAGCGAAGACCACGTACGGCATCATCGGTATCAAGGTGTGGGTGTACAAGGGTGAGATGCTCGGGCGCAACGAGCGGCCTGCGGTCGTCGAGAACGAGAACGAGGCTCGTCGCGGTCGCCGCGCGCCTCGCAATGATGCCGGTGACAACCGCGGCGCCAAGCGCCCCGCACGTCGCACCGGTGCCGAACAAGCGGGAGCCGGCGACAAGGCCGGCACCCGGACCAGGAAAGCGGGAGTAGACGATGCTGCAGCCGTCGAGAAGGAAGTATCGTAAGGAGCAGAAGGGCCGGAACACCGGGGTCGCGACGCGCGGCGCCAAGGTCAGCTTCGGCGAGTTCGGGCTCAAGGCGATCGGCCGCGGTCGTCTGACCGCCCGTCAGATCGAGTCCGCACGGCGGGCGATGACCCGGCACATCAAGCGGGGCGGGCGCATCTGGATCCGGATTTTCCCGGACAAGCCGATCTCGAAGAAGCCGGCTGAGGTGCGGATGGGTAACGGCAAGGGGAACCCGGAATACTGGGTCGCCGAGATTCAGCCCGGCAAGGTGTTGTATGAGATGGACGGTGTCGACGAGACGCTCGCCCGCGAAGCGTTCCGGCTTGCCGCCGCGAAGCTTCCGCTCGAGACGGTCTTTGTTCATCGTCAGATGGGGTGAGCATGAAAGCGAGTGAACTCCGCGCGAAAAGCGCCGGTGAATTGAATCAAGAATTGCTCGAACTGCTGAAGGCGCAGTTTTCGTTGCGCATGCAACTTGCGACTCAGCAGCTCGGCAATACGAGCCAACTCGGGAAAGTGCGCCGCGACATCGCGCGCGTGCGTACTCTCCTGCGGGAAAAGGCGGTGCAGAAATGACCGAGCAGATCGAAAAAGTCAGGCGCGCGCTTGTTGGACGTGTGGTCAGTGACAAGATGCAGAACACGGTGACCGTTCTCGTCGAGCGTCGTGTGAAGCATGAGCTCTACGGCAAGGTGATCACGCGGTCCGCGAAATATCACGCGCATGTCGAAGATGGCGGCGCTGCGGCGGGCGATCTGGTGGAAATCGAGGAATGTCGTCCGATTTCAAAAACCAAATCGTGGCGTGTGGCCAAGGTGCTCGAAAAGGCTCGGGTCATCTGACTGTAAGGTAGGTCTTCGGACAGCTTGGCAATACAGCGCCAAGCTGTTATAGTTTTTATCTTTGCTTTTCGCTCTTCGGGGCTTTCTACCCGTACGGGTTCCAAGACTGGCCGCTGTAGCGGGGCAAGTTGGAGATAAATTCATGATTCAAATGCAGTCCAGGCTGGACGTCGCCGACAATACCGGCGCGCGTTCAGTGATGTGCATCAAGGTCCTTGGTGGTTCCAAGCGTCGCTACGCGGGTATCGGCGACATCATCAAGGTCACCGTCAAGGATGCCGCACCCCGCGGGCGCGTCAAAAAAGGCGATATCTACAGCGCAGTCGTCGTGCGCACCGCAAAAGGCGTGCGCCGTCCCGACGGTTCGCTCGTCAAGTTCGATGGCAATGCGGCAGTGCTGCTCAACAACAAGCTCGAGCCGATCGGCACGCGCATCTTCGGGCCGGTGACGCGCGAGCTGCGCACCGAGCGGTTCATGAAGATTGTTTCGCTCGCGCCTGAAGTGCTCTGAGGAGGGCGTGAGATGAACAAGATCCGCAAGGGTGATGAAGTGGTGGTTCTGACCGGCAAGGACCGCGGTCGTCGCGGCGTCGTGCGCAGTCGCGTCGATGACGAGCGGCTGGTCGTCGAAGGCGTGAATCGGGTCAAGAAGCACGTGCGTCCGAACCCGCTCAAGGGTGAAGTGGGCGGCATCGTCGAGAAAGAGATGCCTCTGCATATTTCCAACGTCGCATTGTTCAATCCTGCGGCCCAGAAGGGCGATCGCGTGGGAATTCGGGTGCTTGAGGATGGGCGCAAGGTGCGCTTCTTCAAGTCGAATGGCGAACTGGTGGACGCGTAAGGAGTGGCAATGGCGCGCTTGCAGGAATTCTACAAAGAAACGGTGGCTCCGGACCTGCTCAAGCAGTTCGGATACAAGTCCGTGATGGAAGTGCCGCGTATCACCAAGATCACCCTGAACATGGGTGTCGGTGAGGCTGTCGGCGACAAGAAGATTCTCGAACACGCGGTTGGCGACATGGTCAAGATCGCCGGGCAGAAGCCGGTGGTGACGAAAGCTCGCAAATCGATTGCAGGGTTCAAGATTCGCGACGGTTACCCGATCGGCTGCATGGTGACGTTGCGTGGCGCAAAGATGTTCGAGTTCCTCGATCGCCTGGTCACCGTGGCGATGCCGCGGATTCGCGACTTTCGCGGCATTGGCGGCAAGGGTTTCGACGGTCGTGGCAACTACAACCTCGGCGTCAAGGAACAGATCATTTTCCCCGAAATCGAGTACGACAAGATCGATGCCCTTCGGGGGATGAACATCAGCATCACGACGACCGCCAAGAGCGATCAGGAAGCTCGGGCCCTGCTCGTCGCGTTCAAGTTCCCGTTCAAGAATTGAGGAAGTTATGGCGAAACTGTCCCTGATCAATCGAGAAGAGAAGCGCCGCAAGACGGTCGAGAAATTCGCCGCCAAGCGCACCGCGCTGATCGCTCAGATCAACGATTTCAAGCTGCCGGAAGAGGAGCGCATGGCTGCTCGTCTGAAGCTGCAGCAGTTGCCGCGCAATGCAAGTCCGGTTCGGGAGCGTAATCGCTGTGCCTTGACCGGGCGTCCGCGCGGTGTGTTCCGCAAGTTCGGATTGTGCCGTAACAAGCTGCGCGACCTGGCGTTCCGCGGCGAGGTGCCCGGCATGACCAAGGCGAGCTGGTAAGGAGATTATCGTATGAGTATGTCCGATCCTATCGCCGACATGCTGACCCGTATTCGTAACGGTCAGCAGGCTCAGAAAGTGAGCGTGTCGATGCCTTGCTCGAAGCTGAAGGTCGCGATCGCGAAAGTCCTGCAGGACGAAGGCTATATCGACGGCTATTCCATTCGCGAAGCGGGTGGCAAGCCGGAACTCGACGTTGCCCTCAAGTACTACGCCGGCCGTCCGGTCATCGAGCGGATCGAGCGCGTCAGCCGCCCTGGTCTGCGCGTGTACAAGGGCAGTGGGGATCTTCCCCGTGTCATGAACGGGCTGGGTGTCGCGATCGTGTCGACGCCACGCGGCGTCATGACGGACCGTGCGGCGCGAGCCGGTCGGGTCGGCGGCGAAGTCATTTGTTACGTCGCATAAGGGGGGATCATGTCTCGTGTAGCTAAGAATCCGGTGGCAATCCCCCAGGGCGTCGAGATCACGATCGGAGCCGATGAAGTTTCCGTCAAGGGGCCGCTGGGCGCCATGAAACAGTACATCGGCAACGCGGTGACGCTCGAGCGCGACGGTGATGCGGTGGTGTGCAAGGCGCGCGAAGGTGTCGCAAACGGCCGGGCGATGTCCGGCACGGTGCGTGCCCTCGTCAACAACATGGTTACCGGTGTGACGAAAGGCTTCGAGCGCAAGCTCACGCTGGTCGGCGTCGGCTATCGGGCCCAGGCACAGGGCGACAAGCTCAACCTGACGCTCGGTTTCTCCCACCCGGTGGTGCATCAGATGCCGGCCGGCGTGAAAGTGGAAACTCCGACTCAGACCGAGATCGTCATCAAGGGCATCGACAAGCAGCAAGTCGGTCAGGTCGCAGCCGAGGTGCGTGCATACCGCGAACCCGAGCCGTACAAGGGCAAGGGCGTCCGTTATTCGGACGAAGTGGTTGTGCTTAAGGAAACCAAGAAGAAGTAAGGGCGGTTCGTCATGAACAAGAAAGAAGTTCGTCTGCGTCGTGCTCGTAAAACCCGAGCCAAAATCGCGGAGCTGAAGTCGGTGCGCCTAACCGTGTTCCGTACCAACTCCCATATCTACGCCCAGGTCATAGACGGTAGCGGTTCGCGGGTGTTGGCGGCGGCGTCGACCGTCGAGGCCGACGTGCGCTCGCAACTGCCGAACGGCGGCAACAAGCAGGCCGCACAAGTTGTCGGCAAGCTCATCGCCGAGCGGGCGAAGGCCGCCGGGATCGAAGCGGTGGCGTTCGACCGCGCCGGCTTCCAGTATCACGGTCGCGTCAAGGCGCTGGCCGAGGCCGCCCGCGAAGGCGGACTCAAGTTCTAAGCGAGGTTTCGAATGGCTAAGCAACAAAGCAAGCGACCGCAAGCGGCGGATGAGCGCGACGACGGCCTGCGGGAGAAAATGGTCGCGATCAATCGCGTGACCAAGGTCGTCAAGGGCGGCCGGATCCTCGGGTTTGCGGCGCTTACGGTTGTCGGTGATGGCGACGGCGGCGTCGGAATGGGCAAGGGCAAGTCGCGCGAAGTGCCGGTGGCGGTGCAGAAGGCGATGGACGAAGCGCGTCGCAAGCTCAAGAAGATTTCGCTCAAGAACGGCACGTTGCAGCACTCGGTCGTGGGCAAGCACGGCGCAGCCTCCGTGCTGATGCAGCCGGCTCCGAGCGGCACCGGCATCATCGCGGGCGGCCCGATGCGGGCGGTGTTCGAAGTGATGGGCGTGACCGACGTGACCTGCAAGTGCCTCGGTTCCGCCAATCCTTACAACGTCGTGCGTGCGACGCTCAACGGTCTGCTGGCGATCAATACGCCGGCCGAGATCGCTGCCAAGCGTGGCAAGTCGGTCGAAGAGATCCTGGGGTAAGCGATGTCCGAGAAAACGATCAAGGTCACGCTCGTGAAGAGCGTGATCGGCACCAAGCAGTCGCACCGTGCAACCGTCCGCGGTCTCGGCTTGCGACGCATGAACCACTGTGTCGAACTGCAGGACACGCCTGAAGTTCGCGGCATGGTGAACAAGGTGTCGTATCTGCTGAAGTGTGAGGGTTGATATGCGACTCAATACGATAAAGCCCGGCGCCGGTTCGAAATCGGCGGCGAAGCGCGTCGGCCGCGGCATTGGTAGCGGCCTGGGCAAGACCTGCGGGCGCGGCCACAAGGGCCAGAAGTCCCGTGCCGGCGGTTTTCACAAAGTCGGTTTCGAAGGCGGTCAGATGCCGCTGCAGCGCCGGCTTCCGAAACGCGGTTTCGTGTCGCTGACAGCTGCGCGCAAAGTCGAGGTGCGCCTGTCGGAACTCGACAAGCTGCCCGTCGACGACATCGATCTGCTGGTTCTGATGCAGGCCGGTGTTGTTCCGGCCGATGCGCTGTCCGCAAAAGTCGTGCTGTCGGGGACGATCGGACGCAAGATCACGCTGCGCGGAATCGGCGCGACCAAAGGCGCGCTGGCGGCGATCGAAGCTGCCGGCGGGTCGGTAGCGACCGCCTAAACCAAGGGAAAGCGAAGTGGCCAATCCTGCTGCCACGCTGGGGGCGTCCGGGCGTTTCGGGGATCTGAAACGCCGTGTCCTGTTCCTGCTCGGTGCACTCATCGTGTACCGGATCGGCGCGCACATCCCTGTTCCCGGCATCGATCCGGCGCGACTGTCCGAGCTTTTCCAGTCGCAGGCCGGCGGCATCCTCGGCGTGTTCAACCTGTTTTCCGGCGGAGCGCTGTCACGGTTCACGATTTTCGCGCTTGGCATCATGCCGTACATCTCGGCGTCGATCATCATGCAGCTGATGACGGTCGCGGTGCCACAGCTCGAGGCGCTGAAGAAAGAGGGTGAGGCAGGGCGGCGCAAGATCACGCAATACACGCGCTACGGGACCGTCGCACTGTCCCTCGCGCAGTCGCTGGGCATTGCGATCGCCCTCGAGAGCCAGCCCGGCCTGGTACTCGATCCGGGGCTCACGTTCCGTTTCGTGACCGTCGCGACGCTGGTTACGGGCACGATGTTCCTGATGTGGCTGGGCGAACAGATCACCGAGCGCGGCATCGGCAACGGCATTTCGCTGATCATTTTCGCCGGTATCGCAGCAGGTTTGCCGAGCGCCATCGGTGGGCTGTTCGAACTGGTGCGCACCGGCGCGATGCATCCTTTCACGGCGTTGCTGATCTGTGTGCTCGTGGTGCTGGTGACCGGCTTCGTCGTCTTCGTCGAACGGGGTCAGCGCAAGATCCTGGTGAATTACGCAAAGCGCCAGGTCGGGAACAAGATCTATGGCGGGCAGAGTTCGCATTTGCCGTTGAAGCTCAACATGGCAGGGGTGATCCCGCCGATTTTTGCTTCGAGCATCATCCTGTTTCCGGCGACGCTGGGGCAATGGTTCGGCGCCAGCGAAGGCATGACCTGGCTTCGCGATATCTCCTCGACGCTCGCGCCGGGGCAGCCGATCTACGTGATGCTTTATGCAGCGGCCATCATGTTTTTCTGTTTCTTCTACACGGCGCTGGTGTTCAACGCCCGGGAGACGGCAGACAACCTGAAGAAGAGCGGTGCTTTCGTTCCCGGGATTCGGCCCGGCGATCAGACCGCGCGCTATATCGACAAGATCCTTACGCGGCTGACCCTCGTGGGTGCGGTGTACATCACTCTGGTGTGCCTGCTGCCCGAGTTCCTGATCCTTCGCTGGAATGTTCCGTTCTACTTCGGCGGGACCTCGTTGCTGATCATCGTCGTCGTGACGATGGACTTCATGACGCAGGTACAGGCTTACGTGATGTCCCATCAATATGAGAGTTTGCTGAAGAAGGCGAACTTCAAGGGTGCGGGCCTTCCTACCCGGTAACTCATGGCGAGGGGCGTAATCGAGAGATGCAGGGCGAGGTGACCGAGAACCTGCCCGACGCAATGTTCCGCGTTCGGCTCGAGAACGGGGACAGGTGATTCTCGGATACATCTAGGGAAGAGCGTGGAGGCACTGCATCCGCGTTTTTCCCGGCGACAAGGTCACTGTGCAACTGACGCCCTACGACCTGACGAAGGCCCGGATCGTTTTCCGGACCAGGTAATCAAGAAACTGGAGTAACAAAATGAGAGTTCAGGCTTCGGTAAAGCGGCTTTGCCGCAACTGCAAAATCGTGCGTCGTAAAGGCGTGGTTCGCGTGATCTGCACCGACCCGCGTCACAAGCAGCGCCAGGGTTGATTCTCTGGCGTTCACGTATTATTATTTAATGTTTCGCTTTTTGGGGTAATCGAATGGCCCGTATTGCTGGGGTAAACATTCCCAACCACAAGCATGCCGAGATCGCGCTGACCGCCATCTATGGAATTGGCCGTTCGCGTGCTCAGAAGATTTGCGATGCTGCCAGCGTCGTGCGTTCCGTCAAGATGAAGGATCTCACCGAATCCGACATGGAACGGCTGCGTGATGAAGTGGCGAAATTCATTGTCGAGGGTGATCTTCGTCGCGAGACGACGATGAACATCAAGCGCCTGATGGATCTCGGTTGCTATCGTGGTGTTCGTCACCGTCGCGGCCTGCCGCTTCGTGGCCAGCGCACCCGCACCAATGCGCGTACCCGGAAAGGGCCGCGCAAGGCAATCGCCGGCAAGAAGTGATAGGAATAGATAATGGCTAAAACTGCTGCGAAAGTTCGCAAGAAGGTCAAGAAGAACGTCGCCGAGGGTATCGCCCACGTGCACGCGAGCTTCAACAACACGATCATCACTATCACCGACCGTCAGGGCAATGCGCTGTCCTGGGCGACCTCGGGTGGTGCCGGCTTCAAGGGCTCGCGGAAGAGCACCCCGTTTGCCGCCCAGGTCGCGGCCGAAGCTGCCGGCAAAGCTGCACAGGAATGTGGCGTCAAGAACCTGGAAGTTCGCATCAAGGGCCCGGGGCCCGGGCGCGAATCCGCTGTCCGTGCGCTCAATGCACTGGGCATGAAGATCTCCAGCATTACCGACATCACGCCGATCCCGCATAACGGCTGCCGTCCGCCGAAAAAGCGCCGCATCTGACAAGGAGTTTAACGTGGCTCGTAATCTGGATCCCAAGTGCCGTCAGTGCCGTCGCGAGGGCGAAAAGCTGTTTCTGAAGGCCGAGAAGTGCTTCACCGATAAATGTGCCATCGAGCGCCGTGCGTATGCGCCCGGCCAGCACGGCCAGCGTTCCGGTCAACGGATGTCCGGCTACGGCGTGCAGTTGCGCGAAAAGCAGAAGATCCGTCGCCTGTACGGCGTGCTCGAAGCGCAGTTCCGCAAAGTCTATGCCGAGGCCGAACGCCGTCGTGGCCAGACCGGCGAGAACCTGCTGCAACTGCTCGAAGGGCGCTTGGACTCGGTCGTCTATCGCATGGGCTTTGGCGGTTCGCGTGCCGAATCGCGCCAGCTCGTGCGGCACAACGGCATCCTCGTGAACGGCAAGCGGGTGAACATTCCGTCGTATGTCGTTCGTCCGGGCGAAGTCGTCGAACTCACCGAAGGGTCGCGCGCTCAGCTGCGCGTCAAGGCCGCGCTCGAAGCAGCTGCTTCCCGTGGTTTCCCGGAATGGCTGGAGGTCGATGCGAAGGCTGGCAAGGGCACCTTCAAGGCGTATCCGCAGCGCGCTGAACTGCCGCCGACGATCAATGAAGGCCTGGTCGTCGAACTGTATTCCCGCTAACGGGTTCGCCTGAAGAATCAAAGATCCGAGGAACTGCTGATGCAAAGCAATTCGCTGCTGAAACCCCGCATCATCGACGTCCAGAGTGTGTCGCCGGTCCAGGCCCGCGTCACGATGGAGCCGTTCGAACGCGGTTTCGGCCATACCCTGGGGAATGCGCTGCGGCGCATTCTCCTGTCCTCGTTGCCGGGCTATGCGCCGACCGAAGTGTCCATCGAAGGCGTGCTGCATGAGTATTCCACTCTTGACGGCGTGCGCGAGGACATCGTCGATCTGCTGTTGAACCTCAAGGGTGTGGTGCTCAAGCTCCACAGCCGCAGCGAGGCGACGCTGCGCCTGGCGAAGTCAGGCGATGGTGTGGTCACCGCGCGCGACATCGAGGTTGGGCACGACGTGGAAATCATCAACCCGGATCATGTGATTGCGCACCTCGCGCCGGGCGGAAAGCTCGACATGCAGATCAAGGTCGAGGAAGGCCGCGGTTACGTGCCTGGCAACGTCCGTCCGGCTGCCGGCGACACCAAGACCATCGGCCGCGTCGTGCTCGACGCGTCCTTCAGCCCGGTGCGGCGCGTGAGTTACCTGGTCGAGAGCGCCCGGGTGGAACAGCGCACCGACCTCGACCGGCTGGTGATCGACATCGAAACGAACGGCGCAGTGGACCCCGAGGAGGCCATCCGCTACGCGGCGCGCGTCCTCATGGACCAGTTGTCGGTGTTTGCCGATCTCGAAGGCACTGCACCGGTCGTCGAACAGTCCGCGGCGCAGACGATCGACCCGGTGCTGTTGCGCCCGGTGGATGATCTGGAGTTGACGGTTCGCTCGGCCAACTGCCTGAAGGCCGAGAACATCTATTACATCGGCGACCTGATCCAGCGCACGGAGACGGAGTTGCTGAAGACGCCGAACCTCGGCCGCAAGTCGCTGAACGAGATCAAGGAAGTGTTGGCCTCCCGCGGGCTGACGCTCGGAATGAAACTGGAAAACTGGCCGCCGGCCGGGCTCGAAAAGCTCGGTTGAAGCGCGTCAGTGGAGTGAGGAAGAAAAATGCGTCACCGCAACGGTCTTCGCAAACTTAATCGTACCAGCAGTCACCGCCAAGCGATGTTTCGCAACATGGCCAATTCGCTGCTGCGTCACGAAGTCATCAAGACGACTCTGCCCAAGGCCAAGGAATTGCGCCGCGTGGTCGAGCCGCTGATCACCCTCGGCAAGAAGCCGAGCCTGTCGAATCGGCGTCTGGCGTTCAACCGGATGCGCGACCGCGAGATGGTGGTCAAGCTGTTCGACGTGCTGGGTCCGCGCTTTGCCGAGCGTAACGGCGGCTATCTGCGTATCCTGAAGTTCGGTTTCCGCGACGGCGACAATGCGCCGATGGCGTTGATCGAACTGCTCGACCGCCCGGATGAAGGCGAGGAAGGGGTGAATGTGAGCGAGGCGGCTGCGGCCTGAGTCGGGTCGCCAGAACGTTTCGCTGCGAATGGGCCGGGAAACCGGCCCGTTTTTTTTCCTCGGACCCGTTCGTTGAGTCGGCAGCGGACAACTCCGTTCGGATTCCCGTTCGCCGGGCTGCGCAAGCGCCACGACCGATCCGGACTGGTCAGAACCGATGCGCAACTCGTCCCGGGGGCCGTCGGATGACAAGACAGGAGAACGCGATGGGCTTGGTGCTGGTGACCGGCGGGGCGGGATATATCGGCTCCCATACTTGCGTGGAATTGCTGCAGAGCGGCCATGACGTCGTGGTCGTCGACAACCTGTGCAACAGCAAGCCCGAGGCGCTCGCGAGGGTCGAGCAGATCGCCGGGCGCCGGCTCGCGGGGTTCCACGAGATCGATGTCCGCGAACCGGGCGGCCTGAAAGCCGTTTTCGGTGCTTACCGCGTCGATGCGGTGATCCATTTCGCCGCCCTCAAAGCGGTCGGGGAATCGGTGCGCGAGCCGCTCGAGTACTACGACAACAACATCGGCGGGACGATCGCGCTGACGCGGGCGATGGCCGAAGCCGGCGTGCGCCGGCTCGTGTTCAGCTCCTCGGCGACCGTGTATGGCGATCCGCACAGCGTGCCGATCGCGGAAAACGCCCCCGCTGCGCCGACCAATCCGTACGGCCGGACGAAGTGGATGACCGAGCAGGTGCTGTCGGACGTCGCCGCGTCCGATCCGCGCTGGCAGGTGGTGCTGCTGCGCTACTTCAACCCGGTTGGCGCCCACCGCAGCGGGCGGATCGGGGAAGATCCCCATGGAATACCGAACAACCTGATGCCGTACATCAGCCAGGTCGCGGTGGGACGCCTGCCGCAGCTGCAGGTGTTCGGCGGTGATTACGCGACGCCGGACGGGACCGGTGTTCGCGACTACATCCACGTCGTGGACCTCGCCCGCGGTCACGTGCAGGCGGTCGAGCGCATCGAAGGGCTCCCCGGCGTGACGTGCCTGAATCTCGGCACCGGACGCGGATACAGCGTGCTCGAAGTCATTCGCAGCTTCGAGGCTGCGTCCGGTCGGCCGGTCCCGTACTGCATCGGCGACCGTCGTCCTGGCGACATCGCCGCGTGCTGGGCGGACGCCGGCCGCGCGGAAAAAGTGCTGGGCTGGCGGCCGGAACACGACCTCGATGCGATGTGCCGGGATGCCTGGCACTGGCAGACGAGCAATCCGGAAGGCTATCCGGGCTGACGGCAAAGGGGTGGGGGCGATGCGCAACGCGCGACCTGGTCGTGGCCCCACACGATCGGTCGGCGGCGGCGCTTCACACCCGGGCTGTCACGAACTGGATTGCGCGGCAATCCCCGCCGCGGCCGGGCGCGCCTCGTCCCGTGCCATCGCGTTCTTCAGGTAGCGGCCGGTGTGGCTCGCCGGGTGGGCAGCGACGGTTTCGGGAGGGGCGCTGCAAAGGATTTCACCGCCGCGCCCGCCCCCTTCCGGCCCGAGGTCGATCAGCCAGTCGGCGGTCTTGATGACGTCGAGGTTGTGCTCGATGACGACGACGGTGTTGCCGTGGTCACGCAGGCGGTGCAGTACGCCGAGCAGCAGCTCGATGTCGCGAAAGTGCAGGCCGGTCGTCGGTTCGTCGAGGATGTAGAGGGTACGGCCGGTGTCGCGTTTCGACAGCTCGAGCGCGAGCTTGACCCGTTGCGCTTCCCCGCCGGAAAGCGTCGTCGCGCTCTGGCCGAGGCGAATGTAGCCGAGGCCGACGTCCACGAGCGTTTCGAGCTTGCGCGCGACGGCCGGAACGGCACGGAAGAACTCCAGCGCGTTTTCGACCGTCATGTCGAGCACGTCGAAGACCGTCTTGCCCTTGTAGCGGATTTCCAGCGTTTCACGGTTGTAGCGCTTGCCGTGGCAGACGTCGCACGGCACGTACATGTCGGGCAGGAAGTGCATCTCGACCTTGATCAGCCCGTCGCCCTGGCAGGCTTCGCAGCGCCCGCCCTTGACGTTGAACGAGAAGCGCCCCGGGCCGTAGCCGCGCGCGCGCGCTTCGGGGACGCCGGCGAAGAGTTCGCGCACGGGGGTCAGCAGGCCGGTGTACGTTGCCGGATTCGAGCGCGGCGTCCGGCCGATCGGCGACTGGTCGACGTTGATGACCTTGTCGAAGAACTCCAGTCCCTCGACCGACGTGTAGGGCGCGGGCTCGGTGTTCGATCCGTAAATATGCTTCGCTGCGATCGCATACAGGGTGTCGTTGATCAGCGTCGATTTGCCCGAGCCTGAAACGCCCGTCACGCACGTGAGCAGGCCGACCGGCAGTTCCAGGACGACGTCCTTGAGGTTGTTCCCGCTGCAGCCGCGAAGCGTGAGCATGCGTTGCGGATCGGGAGCGGTGCGCCGCCGCGGGCTCGGGATCACAAGGCGTCCCGCGAGGTACGCGCCGGTCAGCGACGTCTCGCTGGCGAGGATTTCCGCCGGCGTGCCGCGGGCGACGATCTCGCCGCCATGCACGCCGGCACCCGGGCCCATGTCGACGACGTAGTCCGCCGAGCGTATCGCGTCCTCGTCATGCTCGACGACGATCACCGTGTTGCCGAGGTCGCGAAGCTGGCGCAGCGTGCCGAGCAGCCGGTCGTTGTCACGCTGGTGCAGGCCGATCGACGGCTCGTCGAGCACGTACATGACGCCGGTGAGGCCCGAGCCGATCTGGCTCGCGAGGCGGATGCGCTGGGCTTCGCCGCCCGACAGCGTGTCGGCCGAGCGGTCGAGCGAAAGGTAGTCGAGCCCGACGTTGATCAGGAAGCTCAGGCGGTCCGAGATTTCCTTGACGATCTTGCCGGCGACGAGTCCGCGGTGTCCGCTCAGCGAAAGCCCGTCGAAAAAGCGCTTGCAGTCGCCGAGCGGGCTCCGGCCCACGGCGTGGATCGGCTGCCCGCCGATCAGCACGTGGCGGGCTTCGGTACGCAGCCGCGTGCCGCTGCAGCCCGGGCACGGCTGCGTCGCGCGGTACTTGGCGAGCTCCTCGCGCACTGCCGTCGAGTCGGTTTCGCGATAGCGCCGCTCGAGGTTCGGGATGATGCCTTCGAACGGATGTTCCTTGGCGACCGTCCGCCCGTTGTCGGAGAGATAGCGGAACGGGATTTTCCGGCGCCCGGAACCGTGCAGCACGACTTCGCGCACCTCTTCGGGCAGCTCGCTGAACGGCGTATCGACGTCGAAACCGTAATGCGCCGCGAGGCTCGCGAGCATCTGGAAGTAGAACTGGTTGCGCCGGTCCCAGCCGCGGATCGCGCCGGCCGACAGCGACAGATCGGGATGCACGACGACGCGGGCGGGATCGAAGAAATCGACCTGGCCCAGACCGTCGCACTTCGGGCACGCGCCGGCGGGATTGTTGAACGAAAACAGGCGGGGTTCGAGTTCGGCGAGCGCGTAGCTGCACACCGGGCACGCGAACCGGGCGGAAAACAGGTGCTCGGCGCCGCTGTCGATCTCGGTCGCGATCGCGCGACCGTCGGCATGGGTCAGCGCCGTCTCGAAGGATTCGGCGATGCGCCCGCGCTGGTCGCCGCGCACCTTGAGCCGGTCGATGACCACCTCGACCGTGTGCCGCCGGCCTTTCTCGAGTGGGGGCAGGGCGTCGAGTTCGCTGACGACGCCATCGACGCGCACGCGCACGAAGCCCTGCGCGCGCAGTTCGGCGAACAGGTCGTGCTGCTCGCCCTTGCGGTATGCGACGACCGGCGCAAGGATCATCAGCCGCGTGTCCTGCGGCAGCGCCAGCACGTGATCGACCATCTGCGAGACCGTCTGCGCCTCGAGCGCCTGGTCCGGGTGGTCCGGGCAGTGCGGCGTCCCGGCTCGCGCGTACAGCAGGCGCAGGTAGTCGTGGATCTCGGTGACAGTGCCGACCGTGGAACGCGGATTGTGGCTGGTCGCTTTCTGCTCGATCGCGATCGCCGGCGAAAGCCCCTCGATCAGGTCGACGTCGGGCTTTTCCATCAGCTGCAGGAACTGCCGCGCGTAGGCGGAAAGCGACTCGACGTAGCGGCGCTGGCCTTCGGCGTACAGCGTGTCGAACGCGAGCGAGGACTTGCCCGACCCCGACAGGCCGGTGATCACGGTCAGCCGGTTGCGCGGCAGGTCGAGGCTGATGTTCTTCAGATTATGGGTGCGGGCGCCGCGGATGCGGATTTCGTCCATGGGGCGGGGGAATTGCCGGAGGGGGAACGCGCCACTATACGAGAGAACACTGGTCGATCCAAACCGGATGACGGCGAATGCTAGAATCGCCGCTTTGGTCCGCCCCGTCCCCCTAATGTCCCGATTCGAGCACGATTCCATGACTCCCGCGGAGAAGCGGGCCGGCATGAGCCTCGCGGCGATCTTCGCGCTGCGCATGCTCGGCCTGTTCCTGATCCTGCCGGTGTTCGCGGTTCATGCCCACGAGATTCCCGGCGGCGACGACCTGACGCTCGTCGGGCTGGCGATCGGCGCCTACGGGCTGACGCAGGCGTTCCTGCAGATCGCCTACGGCGCTGCTTCCGACCGTTTCGGGCGCAAGCCGGTGATCGTGTTCGGCCTGCTGCTGTTCGTCATCGGCAGTGCCGTCGCCGCGCTGGCCGACAGCATCTACATCGTCATCGTCGGCCGGGTCCTGCAGGGTGCCGGCGCGATTTCCGCTGCAGTGACCGCGCTCGCCGCGGACCTCACGCGCGACCAGCATCGCACCAAAGTGATGGCGATGATCGGGTCGAGTATCGGCCTGGTGTTCGCGATTTCGATGGTCGCGGCGCCGCTGCTCTACACGCTGGTCGGCATGAGCGGGATTTTCTGGCTGACCGCGCTGCTGGCCTTCCTGGCGATCGGCGTCGTCGTCTACGTCGTGCCGACGGTGCCGGTCATTCCGCGCGCCGCCGGCGGCAGGCTCGTCGATGTCCTGCGCAACGGGCAGCTGATGCGGCTGAACGTCGGCGTGTTCGCGCTGCACCTGATCCAGACTGCGATGTGGGTGCTGGTGCCCGCCGCGATCGTCGCCGGCGGCGCATTGCCGCTGCCCGAGCACTGGAAGGTGTATCTTCCCGCGGTGCTGCTGTCGTTCGCGTTGATGGTGCCGGCGGTGATCGTCGCCGAGCGCCGCGGCATGATGAAGATGATCTTCAATGCGGCGATCGCGCTGCTCGTCGTCGTGCAGCTCGGCCTGTATGCGTTCGGCGACAGCCTGCTGGCGCTCGGTTTGTGGCTGACGCTGTTTTTCGTCGCCTTCAACGTGCTCGAAGCGGTCCTGCCGTCGTGGATATCGAAGATCGCGCCGCCCCACGCGCGAGGCACTGCGCTCGGCGTCTACAACACGCTGCAATCCGTCGGCCTGTTTCTCGGCGGGATGCTCGGCGGCTGGATCGCGCAGAACTACGGACCGTCGGCCGTCAACCTGGCCTGCGGGTTGCTCGCGCTGGTCTGGCTGATGGTGGCGGCGACAATGAACTCGCCTCCCCGCCGCGTCGTCGCGGCCCCGGCGGCACGTTAACCCCTACATGAGGAGAATCGCATGGCATCCCTGAACAAAGTGATCCTGATCGGCAATCTCGGCAAGGATCCCGAAACGCGCTATGCCCCCAGCGGCGATGCGATCTGCAACATCACGGTGGCGACGAGCGAGAGCTGGAAGGACAAGGCGACGGGCGAAAAGAAGGAGCAGACCGAATGGCACCGCGTCGTGTTCTTCGGCCGGCTCGCCGAAATCGCGGCGCAGTACCTGCGCAAGGGCAGCCAGATCTACGTCGAAGGCCGGCTGCAGACGCGCAAGTGGCAGGACAAGGAAGGGCAGGACCGCTACACGACCGAGATCCGTGGCGACGAGATGAAGATGCTCGGTTCGCGCCAGGGCGCGGGTGATGCATCCGGCCGCCAGTACGACGCAGGCGGCTACGACGCGCCCGCCGCGTCGCGCCCGAGCCCGCAGCCGGCCGCGCCGGCGAAGGCTCCGACGAAGAGCAGCGGTGGCGGCGCCGGTTTCGGCGATTTCGACGACGACATTCCGTTCTGACGGGGCTTCGGCCGGAGACGTTGTTCCCGACTGGCTACGTGTTCCTTCTCGCTGCATTTTTTTCGCATCGATGGGCGGCTTTACAGACCACAGTCCGGCGCCCTGCCGTCGTCGAAGATCCAGGCTCCGGGAAAACGGTTTGCCGCCGCTTGCGGCACGGGGAATGAAAATTGCATCGGTCATGCTCCGTGAATCGCACCGGCGCGGTGTGGCTCGACGATCCACTTGTCGAAGGAGCATCCCATGACATCCCCGTTTCGCAGCAAAAGCCTTTGTATCGCCGCGGCAATCGGCCTGATTTCCCCGTCGGTGTTGTTTGCGCAAGCCAGCGGATCGGCCCCGGCCGGGGCGCAGGGCTCGCCTTCAGGCACTTCGAGCGCCGCGACCACGACACAGCAGTTGTCGGAGGACGACAGGGAGTTCGTCGAGAAGGCCGCTTCGTCGGGTCTTGCCGAAGTGCAGATGGGGCAGCTCGCCAGCAAGAGTGCGGCGTCCTCGCAGGTCAAGCTGTTCGCCGAGCGGATGGTGAAAGACCATGGCACCGCGAACAGCCAGCTGCAACAGATCGTCTCGGACACCGGCATGGAGCTGCCCAAGCAGCCCGAGGACAAGCATCAGGACAAGCTCAAGGACCTGCAGGAGCATTCGGGCCAGAAGTTCGACCGCGAATACATGGAGCTGATGGTCAAGGAACACGAGAAGGACGTCGAATTTTTCGAGAAATACGCGAAGGATTCGAAGCACGCCGGACTCAAGTCCTTCGCCGAGAAAAACCTGCCGATCCTGCGCGAACACCTGGATCTCGCCAAGAAAAACGAGCGGGCCCTCAAGAATTAAAGCCGCGACGGCGTCGCCGGGGCCCGAGGCACGGCTGGCGCGCTGCGCCGGCCGCGTTCCGCGTTTTTCCGGCTACCTTTCACCCAGCGCGCGCTGCATCCGTCCGAGCGCTTCGGCGAGCAGCGCTCGGGTGCAGCCGAAATTCAGGCGCACGAACCCGGGCATCCCGAACGGCGCGCCGTCGGACAGGCCGACGCCAGCGGCTTCGAAGAACTTTGCCGGGTCTTCGAGCCCGGCCCCGCGGCAGTCGAGCCACGCGAGGTAAGTCGCCTGCGGGCATGCGGCCTCGATTCCCGGCATCGTGTCGATCGCGGCCATCACGAGGTCGCGGTTGCCGCGCAGGTAGTCGAGCAGCGCCGTGTGCCACGGACCGCCGTCGCGGTAGGCCGCTTCGGCGGCGACCATCCCGAGCACGTTCGGATGCGGCACGATGCCATGCATCGCGTGACGAAAGCGCCGCCGCAGGCTGCTGTCGGGAATGACGGCGAAGGCACAGTACAGCGCCGGGATGTTCCACGTCTTCGACGGCGCCATCAGCGTGATCGTGCGTTGCGCGACCGACGCATCGAGTGCGGCGATCGGGACGTGCGGGGCGTCGTCGTCGAGCACCAGGCCGCAGTGGATTTCGTCGGAACAGATCGTCAGGTCGTGCCGCTCGGCGAGGTCGGCGAGCCAGCGCAATTCGTCCCGGTCGAACACGCGGCCGACCGGGTTGTGCGGGTTGCACAGCATCAGCAGGCGGCTGCGCGGGGTCAGCGCGGCTTCGAACGCGTCGCGATCCCAGCGCCAGCGACCGTCGGCGAAGGCGAGGGGACGCGTCACGAGGCGACGATCGCTGTTGCCGGGCGCAGCGAGGAACGGCGGGTAGACCGGCGTTGCGGTCAGCACTTCGTCGCCGGCTTCGCCAGTGATGCGGCAGGCGAGATTGAAGCCGGTCACGACGCCGGGCAGCCACACCAGCCAGTCCGGTTCGATCCGCCACCCGTGGTCGCGCGCGAGGCCTTCGATCACCGCTTCGACCAGGCCGGGCCAGGCGTCGGTGTAGCCGAAGACGCGGTGGTCGAGGCGGCGCTGCAGCGCTTCGACGACCGGCGGCGGCGCGGCGAAATCCATGTCGGCGACCCACAGCGGAAGGATGTCGCGCCCTGCATAGCGTCCCCATTTTTCGCCAGGAACGCGGCGCCGGTCTATCGGGGTGTCGAAATCGAAAATCGGATTCATCGTCGTCGGTCCTGGTGCGATGCCGGGCCTTTGTCCCGTGCAGCGGATACAATTGCGGAAAACTACCCGAATGTGCAGGAGGAAGACAACGTGCAGCACGTCACCGCCCACCCCGACGGCATTCTTGCGGTCGATGCCGGCTACGGCCGGCCCGGCGTCGCGGCGATCCACCTGGTCATCCATCAGGGGCACGCCGCGGTCGTCGACACCGGCACGAACGCGTCCGTCCCGCGCGTGCTCGGCGCCCTCGTCGCCGCCGGCATCGCGCCCGAGAACGTCGACTGGGTAATCCTCACCCACATTCACCTCGATCACGCGGGCGGCGCCGGCAGCCTGATGTGCGCGTTGCCGAATGCCAGGCTGGTCGTCCATCCGCGCGGCGTGCGCCACCTCGTCGACCCGGCGAAACTGTGGGAAGGCACCTCCGCAGTGTACGGCGCGGAGCGGGCGTTTGCGCTCTACGGGCGGCTCGCGCCGGTGCCGCCGGAGCGCATCGTGGCTGCCACCGAAGGGACGGAAATCGATCTCGCCGGGCGCCGCTTCCTCGTCCTCGAGACGCCGGGACATTCGCGACATCATATCTGCGTGTGGGACGAGACGGCCCGCGCCTTCTTCACCGGCGACACGTTCGGGCTTTCCTACCGCGAACTCGACGTCGACGGCCGCGCGTCGATTTTCCCGACGACGACGCCGACCCAGTTCGATCCCGATGCGCTGCACGCGTCGATCGACCGTCTGCTGAGTTTCTTCCCCGAGGCGATGTATCTGACCCACTACAGCCGCGTGACCGACGTCGAGCGTCTCGCCGCGGACCTGCACCGCCTGATCGGTGCCCATGTCGCGGTCGCGCAGGCGGCGCGAGGCGAAGGGGTCGCGCGCCACGTCGAGATCCTTGCCGGACTGGAGCAGATCGTGCGCGAGGAAGCCGAGCGCCAGGGCTGGACGCACCCCGAAGCCGAAGTGCTCGACCTGTTCCGGCAGGATCTGGAACTCAATGCCCAAGGGCTCGGGATATGGCTCGATTTCACCGCCGGGAAGGAGCCGGCGCCGCCGCAGTAGCGCCGGCTGCGCCGGGTGCGCTCACGGCGTGGGGGTGCTCAAGGCGTGGGGGCCTCGATCTGCGACATCAGCGCAGCATGCTTCTCCCGCGCGAGCGCGTCCCCCTGCCGCGCCGCCTGCAGGTACCAGTGCGCCGCCAGCCGCCGGTCCCGCACGACGCCGTTGCCGGTCTCGTACAGGCTCGCAATGATGGACTGTGCGGCGACGTCGCCGGCGCGCGCGGCGGCAAGATACCAGCGTGCCGCAGTCGCGGCATCGAGCGGAGCGCCGTTGCCGGCGAGATGCATCGCCGCGAGGCTCACCTGCGCCTCGACGTGTCCCTGCCCGGCAGCGCGCCGATACCACTCCGCCGCGGTCGGCAGCGACTGCGGTACGCCGTCGCCGTGTTCGTACAGCTGCGCGAGCGTGAACTGCGCCTGCGGCAGACCCGCGCCGGCCGCACGGCGCAGCCAGCGCCACGCCGAGTTTGCGTCGCGTGACTGCGCTTCGTTGCGGTACAGCATCATCGCGTAATTGAACTGGGCGAGGCGGTTGCCGGCGCGCGCGGCGCGCTCGAACAGCCGGGCCGCTTCGTCGTGGCGCCCCGCCTCGTAGGCGCCGATCGCGTTCTGGGCGAGTGCCGCTGCCGGAGTCTCCGCGCTCGCGTGTGCGCAGCCGAACGCCAGCGTGATGCAGAACAGTACCCGGCATAGCGGTCGATGCATGGTCGTTCCCCCTGTCGCCGGTTGGAGCAAGGCAGGTGCGATTGAGTTCAGGCGCACGCGGGCTGAGGTAACATCGGCGCTCTCCCCTCCGCTTGCAGGTTTCATGTCGGCACCGATCACTTCCACCTTTCCGGACGTCGACCGGGAACGACGCTTCGGCGGCATCGCGCGCCTTTATGGCAACGATGCGCTGCCGCGGCTCGATCGCGCGCGCGTCTGCGTCGTGGGCATCGGCGGAGTCGGTTCCTGGGCGGCCGAGGCGCTCGCGCGCAGCGGCGTCGGCCACATCACGCTGATCGACCTCGACCACGTCGCCGAATCGAACATCAACCGGCAAAGCCACGCGCTCGACGCGACGCTCGGGCAGGCGAAAGTCGTCGCGATGACCGAGCGGCTGCGCGCGATCAATCCGCTCGTGAACGTCGCCGTCGTCGAGGATTTCATCGGCGAGGACAACGCAGCGGCGCTGCTGCGCGATTTCGACGTCGTCATCGACGCGATCGACAACGTGCGCGCCAAGGTCGCGATCGTGCTGGCGTGCCGCGCGCGCCGCATTCCGTTGATCGTCGCCGGCGGCGCGGGCGGCAAGACCGATCCGGGGAAGATCCGCGTCGACGACCTGTCGCGCACCGAACAGGACCCGCTGTTGGCAAAAGTGCGCAAGCGGCTGCGCAGCGAGCACGGCTTTCCCCGCAACCCGAAGCGGCCGTTCGGCATCGAGGCTGTGTATTCGAGCGAAGCGCTGCGCATCGACGGGGCGGCGTGCGACCTGCCGCACGGGCCGCAGGGCCTCGCCTGTGCCGGCTATGGTTCGAGCATGATGATGACCGCCAGCGTCGGCCTGTTCGCCGCGGCCCGCGCGCTCGAACGGCTGCTGGCGCGTCCGGCCGGCGACGCCACCGACCCTCAGGAGGACCAGGCATGACTCATGACAGGGCAGTAGTGCTGTTCGGCCACGGCGCACGCGATCCGGCGTGGGCGCAGCCGATGGAGCGTGTTCGCGACACGCTGCGCGCACGGGCGCCGGAGCTCGGGGTCGAGCTCGCGTTCCTCGAGTTCCTCGCACCGACGTTGGACGAGGCGATCGATGCGCTGGTCGCGCGCGGCGCGCGGCGGATCGTCATCGTGCCGATGTTCATCGCCCGTGGCGGGCATCTGAAAAACGATCTGCCGAAACTCGTCGCCGCAGCCTGCGAGCGCCATCCCGGGTGCAAAATCGTTCAGGTGCTCGCCGTCGGCGAGGCGGAACCGGTCGTCGCGGCGATGGCGAGCTACGCGCGGCAATGCGCGATCGAAGACGATGACTGAACGCTGACGGCACGTTTGCGCACCTTCGCGGGTAGCTGCAATGGAGGAGAGGTCTTGACTTGCTTGAATATTAGCATAAACTGATATTAATGATCGATCGACTCCTCGTCCGCCTCCTGCTGATTCCGCTGGCGCTCGGCGCGGCCGGAATCGCGCACGCCGAATTGTCCACCGTCCGGGTCGAGGCTCGCGTCGTGGCGCGCTCCCACCCGGCCGAAGCCACGCTCGAAGCGGTTCACCAGGTCGCGCTCGCGGCTCAGGTGCCGGGCCGCATCGTCGCCCTGAACGTCGATGCCGGCGATCGGATCGCGAAAGGCGAAGTGCTGTTGCGTATCGACGCCGTCGAGGCGGCGCAGGCCGTTGCCGGCGCCGAAGCCGGCATCGCCGAGGCGCAGGCGAACCTCATCAATGCGAAAGCGGCACTGGAGCGCACTGCGCGTCTGCTCGAGCGCCGCTTCGTCAGCGCTGCCGCGCTCGACCAGGCGAAAGCGGTATACGACGCCGCCGAAGCGCAGCTGCGCGCGGCACGCGCGGGGCGCGGCCAGGCGGGCGCGGTGCAGGGTTACACGACGATCGTCTCGCCCTTGACGGGGCTGGTCGCGGCGCGGCATGTCGAACTGGGCGACATGGCGCAGCCCGGGCGCGTGCTGCTGACCGTCCATGACCCGGCAGCGATGCGCGCGATCGTCGACGTGCCGCAATACCGCATCGCCGGCGTCGCCGCAGAGCAGTTGACGGCGCGCATCGAACTGCCGGAGTCGGGGCGCTGGTTCGACGCGGCGCGCGTCGTCGTGCTGCCCGCAGCCGACCCGCGGACGCATACGGTTCGCGTGCGGGTCGATCTGCCGCCGCAGACGGACGGGCTGGTGCCCGGAATGTTCGCGCGCGTCCATTTCACGACCGGGGAGGACCGGCGTATCGCCGTTCCGGCCGAAGCGATCCTGCGGCGCGGCGAGATCACCGGCGTCTATGTCGCCGACGGCAAAGGCGGCTTCGGCTTGCGGCAGATTCGCGCCGGCGAAGCGCTTGCCGACGGCAGCGTCGAAGTGCTCGCCGGGCTCGCCGGCGGCGAGGAGGTGGCGCTCGATCCGGTGCAGGCCGGCATCGTCGGCCGCGCGACGCGCGCGGCGAGCCGCTGACGGGAACGCGCGATGAGCCCACCGCTCGGCATCTCCGGCCGCATCGCCGGCGCGTTCCAGCGCAACGCGCTGACGCCGCTGCTGGCGCTGATCCTGTTGCTGATGGGCGTGTTCGCGACGCTCGTCACGCCGAAGGAAGAAGAACCGCAGATCGACGTGACGATGGCGAACGTGCTCGTGCCGTTTCCCGGCGCCTCCGCTCGCGACGTCGAGGCGCTCGTCGCGCGCCCGGCGGAGCAGGTGCTGTCGCGCATCGCGGGCGTCGAGCACGTGTATTCGGTGTCGCGCCCCGGCATGGCGGTCATTACCGTGCAGTTCGAAGTCGGCGTGCCGAACCAGGACGCGCTCGTGAAGCTCTACGACACGATCCATTCGAACCGCGACTGGCTCAGCCCGCAGCTCGGCGTCGGCGAGCCGGTCGTCAAGCCGAAAGGCATCGACGACGTGCCGATCGTCGCGCTGACTTTCTGGACTGCTGACCCGGCGCGCGCCGGCTTCGACGTGCAGCAGGTGTCGCGTGCGGTCGAGCTCGAATTGAAGCGCGTTCCCGGCACGCGCGACGTCGCGACGATCGGCGGCCCCGGCCACGTCGTGCGCGTGCTGATGGACGCCGAGCGGATGAACGCGCACGCGATCACGGCGCAGGACGTGCGCGCCGCGCTGCAGCTCGCGAACGCGTCGCAACCGGCCGGCAACCTCGTCGCCGCGAACCGCGAAGTGCTGGTGCAGACGGGCACGTATCTCGAATCCGCCGACGACGTGCGCGGCCTCGTCGTCGGCGTCGCCGGCGGCCGCCCGGTCTTCATGAGGGATGTCGCGACAGTCGAGGACGGCCCGGACCAGCCGACGCAGTACGTGTGGTTCGGCACCGGCGCGGCGACCGCGCCAACGGGCGTCGCCGAAGCCGGCGTGTTTCCGGCGGTGACGCTCGCGGTGTCGAAGAAGCCCGGCGCGAACGCCGCCGACGTCGCCGAGGACGTCATCGCGCGCGCCGAATCGCTGCGCGGCGAACTCATCCCGGAAGGCGTCGAATTCACCGTCACGCGCAACTACGGCCAGACTGCGAACGACAAGGCCAACACGCTGATCGGCAAGCTCGTGTTCGCGACCGCCGCGGTCGTGCTGCTGGTGTTCTTCGCGCTCGGGCTGCGCGAGGCGCTGATTGTCGGCGTCGCGGTCGCCCTGACGCTCGCGGCGACGCTGTTCGCGTCGTGGGCGTGGGGATTCACGCTGAACCGCGTGAGCCTGTTCGCGCTGATCTTCTCGATCGGCATCCTCGTCGATGACGCGATCGTCGTCGTCGAGAACATCCACCGCTGGCATACGCTCGAGGCCGAACGCCGCTGTGGCAGCTGATCCCGCGCGCCGTCGACGAAGTCGGCGGGCCGACGATCCTCGCGACTTTCACCGTGATCGCGGCGCTCCTGCCGATGGCGTTCGTCACCGGGCTGATGGGGCCCTACATGAGCCCGATCCCGATCAACGCGTCGATGGGGATGTTCATCTCGCTCGCGGTCGCGTTCGTCGTCACGCCGTGGCTCGCGCAGCGGCTGCTGAAGTCGGTCGACGCGCATCATCACGAAGGCGAGGACAAGCTCACGGCGCGGCTCGATCGCTTCTTCCGCCGCGTCATGACGCCGATGCTCGATCCCGTCAAAGGCGGGCGGGCGCGGCTCGGGCTGTGGCTGGTCGTCGGTGCGCTGATCGTCGCGTCGGTCGCGCTGCCCGCGGTGCAGCTCGTCGTCATGAAGATGCTGCCGTTCGACAACAAGAGCGAGTTCCAGGTCGTCCTCGACATGCCGGTCGGCACGCCGGTCGAGGAGACTGCGCGCGTGCTGCGCGAGATCGGCGAGCACGTCGGGAGCGTCGCCGAAGTCAGCGACTGGCAGGCATATGCCGGTACCGCGAGCCCGATCAACTTCAACGGCCTGGTGCGCCAGTATTACCTTCGCAGCGCGCCGGAGCAGGGCGACGTGCAGGTCAATCTCGTCGACAAGGCGCACCGTTCGCGCAAGAGCCACGAGATCGCGGTGTCGGTGCGCGACGCAGTGACGCGGATCGCCCGCGCAGCAGGAGGCAACGCGAAAGTCGTCGAAGTGCCGCCGGGTCCGCCGGTGCTGTCGCCGATCGTCGCCGAAGTGTATGGGCCCGACTACGCTGGCCAGGTCGCGGTCGCCGGCCGCGTGCGCGCGGCGTTCGAGGGCGCGGCCGACATCGTCGGCGTCGACGACACCGTGGATGAAGCGGCGCCGAAGCTCGTGCTGCGCGTCGACCAGGCGAAGGCTGCGCGCATGGGCGTCGCGCAGGCGGACATCGTCGAAGTCGTGCGCTTGGGGCTCGCCGGCGAGGACGTCACGCCGATCCACGGCGGCGACAACAAGTACGAGATTCCGGTGCGCATCCAGCTGCCGTCCGAGCGGCAGTCGAGCGTCGATCCGCTCTTGGCGATGAAAGTGCGGGCGCGCGACGGCACGCTGGTGTCGGTGTCCGAGCTCGTGCGGGCGCAGGAGACTGTCCGCGAGCAGGTGATCCACCGCAAGGACCTGCTGCCGGTGGTGTATGTCACCGGCGACATGGGCGGACGGCTCGATTCGCCGCTGTACGGCATGTTCGACATCCGCTCGAAAGTGAAGGACCTCGCGCTCGACGGGGCGCCGGGCCTCGGCGGCACGCTCGGCGAATGGTTCATCCGCGCGCCGGCCGACCCGTATGCGGGCTACAGCCTGAAGTGGGACGGCGAATGGCAGGTCACGTACGAGACGTTCCGCGACATGGGCGCCGCCTACGCAGTCGGCCTGATCCTGATCTACCTGCTCGTCGTCGCCCAGTTCCGCAGCTATCTCGTGCCGCTCGTCATCATGGCGCCGATCCCGCTGACGATCATCGGCGTGATGCCCGGCCATGCGCTGCTCGGCGCGCAATTCACTGCGACGTCGATGATCGGCATGATCGCGCTCGCCGGCATCATCGTGCGCAACTCGATCCTGCTCGTCGATTTCGTCAATCAGCAGGTGCGCGCGGGCATGGATCTGGACGAAGCGGTGATCCGCGCCGCGGCGGTGCGTGCGAAGTCGATCGGGCTCACCGCGCTCGCGGCGATGATCGGCGCGCTGTTCATCCTCGACGACCCGATCTTCAACGGCCTGGCGATCAGCCTGATCTTCGGCATCTTCGTCTCCACCGTGCTGACGCTGGTCGTCATCCCGGTGCTGTATTTCGCTGCGATGCGCGGCCGCGTCGCCCAACTGCAAGGAGAAACACCGTGAACCTGACCGTCAACCAGTTCGTCCGCATCTTCGCCGGCGCCTTCGTGCTGATCTCGCTCGCGCTCGGCGCCGAAGCTTCGCCGCTGTTCATCGACGCGAATTTCCTGTGGTTCACCGCCTTCGTCGGGGCGAACCTGTTCCAGAGCGGCTTCACGGGCATCTGCCCGCTGGAAACGATCCTTCGCAAGTTCGGCGTCCGGGACGCAGTCGCGTGCCGGTGAGCGGCGGGCCGGCAGGGCGCTTCAGCCGGTGCGCCTGCGCGCGATCATCATGATCGCGAACACCGCGACGAGCGTCAGGCATACCAGCGACCAGTTCGCGATCGACAGGCCGAGGAAAGCCCAGTCGACTTTCGAGCAGTCGCCAGCCCCCTGGAAGATCATCGGCAGCGCGTCGGCCAGCGGAAAGCTGCCGAGCATGAATTCGAGGTCGGGCCCGCATTCGGCGAACTCCGGCGGGTAGAGCTGCATCCACGTCTGGCGCAGCGCGACGCCCCCGCCGGCGAGCGCCAGCAGCAGGATCACGGCAGCGTAGGCGCGCGTGCCGCTGCGTCCCGGCGCATGCAGCCCGGCGACCAGCGCCGTCAGCGCGATCGCGACGAACGCATAGCGCTGCATGATGCACATCGGGCACGGTTCGAGCCCGACCGCGTGCTGCAGGTACAGGCCGAAGCCGAGCAGCCCGGCACATACCGCGAAAAGGCCGAGGAACAGCGCGCGGGTGGAAAAGGCGAAAGATTGCATGGGCGGCACGCGAGTGGTTGGGCAGGGCCGGATTGTAGGTCAGGACCGGCTTTCGTCGCTGCGCCGCACGAAAAGTTCGTCACCCGCTGCCGCTCAGACCCTGAAGCGCCCGACCGCTCCTTCCAGCGCCCGCGACAATTCCGCGAGTTCCCGTGCGTGGCCGGCGGATTCGGCGGCCGCCGCGTGGTTGCGCGACGCCATGTCCGCGACCTGCTCGACGTTGCGCGCGATGTCCTGACTTGCGCTGTTCTGCTCGTCCAGGGCATGCGTGATCTCGCCCACCGCCCGCGCCGCACTGCCCGCGACGTCGGCGACCTGGCGTATCGCTTCGCCCGCGGCTTGGGCCAGCGCGACCCCGCTCTTCACCTGGCGGACGCCGTCTTCCACGTTGCTGACGGTGCTCCGCGTGCCGTTCTGGATCTGCGTGACGATGCCGATGATCTCCTGCGTCGACTGGGTCGTGCGTTCGGCCAGTTTGCGCACCTCGTCGGCCACGACCGCGAAGCCGCGCCCCTGTTCGCCGGCGCGCGCCGCTTCGATCGCGGCGTTGAGCGCCAGGAGGTTGGTCTGCTCGGCGATGTCCTTGATCGCCTGGACGATGCTCGAGATCGCTTCCGCATCCTTGCCGAGCGCGGTGATCGAGGCTGCGGCACTGCCGACGCCGGCGGCGATGCGCTGGATCGCTTCGGAAGCGTCACTCGCGACCGCCACGCCGTCGCGCGACAGGCGACCAGACTCGGCCGACGCGCTCGCCACTTCGCGCGCATGTTCGGCGATCTGGCGAATGCTCGCGGTAAGCTCTTCGATGGTCGCGGCCATCGTGCCGGCCGCCTCGTTCTGGCTGGAACTGGTGTCGAGCGCAATGCCCGAAACGTCGACGAGGCGCGCGCTGCGCTCGGCGATGCGGCTGCCGCTCGAGCGCACCTCGCGGACGATGCCCTGCAGGTTTTCGAGCAGGTCATTGAAGGCGGCCACCGCATGTCCGATTTCGTTGTCGCCGCTCGAGGGCGCACGCAGCGTCAGATCGCCGCTCGCGCGGATGCCGTTTGCGGTGCGCGCGAGGGCGCTCAGCGGCGGGACGATGCGGCGGTAAGTCAGCATGCACAGCGTCGCGGTCAAAAGCGCCGCGAGGAGCACGGCGGCGGCAATCGCCCACTGGCTGAACCGCATCGTCTCGTGCGCGGACGCGCGCGTGCGCGCGGCTTCGGCTTCGATGTGCGCGGCGAGCCCGTTCATTTCCGTTTCGAGCGCGCTGAAGTCCTTCATGAAGTCGATCAGCAGTACAGCGGTGTCGTCGTAGCCGCCGACCAGCTTGCCGACGATCCGCTTGGCGTTCGTCGCGTAGCGCTCGAGCGCCGGGCGCATCGACTCGACCGCGGCCCCGACTGCCGGGTCGAGCTCCTGCCCGGTGTTGCCGCCGAACGCTTCCTCGAGCGCGCCGACGTCGGCGTGCAGGCGGCGGCCGGCTTCTTCGACCGCCGCGTAATCGTCTTGTTCGGCGGCGAGCAGCGCGGCGAGGACGTCGCTGCGGACCGTGCCGCGCAGGACGTCGGCTTCGACCTGCCGCAGCGCGGCCGCCGCGGCTTCGTGGCTGCGGGCGACCGTTCCTTCCAGGCTTGTGACGCTGCGCAATCCGATTCCGCCTACTGCGAGCAGCATCGCCAGCACCACCAGCGACAGCGCAATCAACGCCGCCCTTATCGATAGAGCTTTCGCTTTCATGTCTCCTCCAGGGGGTTCCGATTGGCGTGATACATTTTTCGACTGTTTTTCCGGTCTTGTAATGATTGGTTAGCGTCCCGGAGGCGCCGAACTTGAGGAAAATCTTGCAGGGCGGCGAAGGGGAGGCCGGGGGCGCAGTGCAATTTGTGCAATAACAGGAACAGTGTTGTCAGGTTTCGTGGCTTTTCAGGCAACAGTTCATCCAATAAAGTAGAACCCGCAAAACACTCACATGGAGAACGCAATGAACATCCTGCAAATCAATTCGAGCGCCCGCAGCGACGCTTCCAACTCCACCCGCGTCGCGAACAGCATCGTCGAACGGCTGCGCGCGTCGCACCCGGGCGCTGCGGTCGTCGTGCGCAGCCTCGCGCACAACCCGCACCCGGTGCTCGACGAAGCGGCGCTCGGTGCGCTGTTCACGCCGGCCGACAAGCGCACGCCCGAGCAGGCCGCCCGCGTCGCGCTCGATGACGTGCTGATCGCCGAGATCCAGGCCGCTGACGCCGTCGTCATCGGCGTGCCGATGTACAACTTCGGCGTGCCGGTGCAGCTGAAGAACTGGATCGACGCGATCACGCGCGTCAAAGTCACGTTCCGCTACACGGCGAGCGGTCCCGAAGGCCTGCTGAAGGACAAGAAGGTGTACGTCGCATTTGCCCGCGGCGGCCGCTATCGCGACACCCCGGCCGATACCCAGGTCCCGTACCTCAAGACGATCCTCGGTTTCCTCGGCATGACCGACGTGCATTTCGTCTTCGCCGAAGGCCTCGCGATGGGCGCCGACGCCGCTGAGCAGGCGTTCGCCGAAGCCGAGCGCGATATCGAGGCCGCGCTCGCCTGACGGATCCTCGCAGCGCCGGCCTGACCCGGGCGCTGCGGCGTCGCGTCGCACCTTCATCGATCGCTTCCGCAAAGACGGATGCCGCCTGCCCGTGCGGGCGGCACGAGCGAACCCCCGACCCCACCAGGAGAACCGCGATGCCTGCCGAACTCCCCGAAGCAACCATCGAACGCGTCATGCAGGGCCGCGCCGTCGAGCGCCTCGTTGCCGGGCAGGCGACGTCCGACGGGGCCGGCGTGAAGCTCACGCGCGTGCTGACCCAGCCGCTGCAGCGCCGCCTCGATCCGTTCCTGATGCTTGATGCATTCGGCAACGAGAACCCGGATGACTACCTCGCCGGTTTTCCCGACCATCCGCATCGCGGCTTCGAGACCGTGACCTACATGATCGCCGGACGCATGCGCCACCGCGACAGCGCCGGCCACGAAGGGCTGCTCGAGAACGGCAGCGTGCAGTGGATGACTGCGGGCCGCGGCGTGATCCACTCTGAAATGCCGGAGCAGGAAGAAGGCGTCATGGAAGGTTTCCAGCTGTGGCTGAACCTGCCGGCGCACGACAAGCTGTGCGAGCCGTGGTACCGCGACTTCGCCGCCGCCGACCTGCCGCGCTTCACGACCGCGGACGGTGTCGAGGTCCGGGTCATCGCCGGCGCGAGCCACGGTGTCGCCGGTGCAGTGACGCGCGAAGCGACTGCGCCGCTGTATCTCGACGTCCACCTGCCGGCCGGAGCGCGCTTCACCCAGACGCTGCCGCCGACGCACAATGCGTTCCTCTACGTCTATCGCGGCGAAGTCGCGGTCGGCGGCACGGCAGTTGCCGAACGGCGCATGGCGATCCTTGCGAACGCGCCGCAGGCCGATGGCGTCGTCATCGACGCGGGCGCGGCGCCGGCGCGGTTGCTGCTGATCGCCGGTCGGCCGCTGAACGAGCCGATCGCGCAGTACGGCCCGTTCGTCATGAACACCGAGGCCGAGATCCATGCGGCGCTCGCCGACTACCGCGACGGGCGCTTCACGGCCCGCTGACAGGACCGGTCAGTCTTCCCGCGCGAGCTGCACGAGCGCCGCGACCTGGTCGAGGATCGGCTGCGGCGTCGCGACGCTGCCGGCGAGCATCGCGCGGATCAGCACCGCGTTGGCGACGACGCCGGGCGCGTCGGCGACGCCTTCGAGCGGCGGCGCACCGCCGCCTTCGGCGGGCCACGCGACGCTGGCGACGCCTTCACGGAACGCTTCCATCGCCGGACGCCGCCGCGGATTCGCGTAGGCTTCGCCTTCGGTGCCGCGCATCAGCATCGCCCGCCCGCCATCGACGAGCAGGAATTCGTGCATCCGTTCGAGATATTCGGGGTGCGTGACCGCGACAATGCGCACGCTGCGGCCGACGCACGGGTCGACCAGCTTCGCCATCGTGTGGCCGCTGCCGCGCACGCCGAGGCGTAGCCGCAGGCTGAGCAGGCGATCGAGGCCGGGCAGCAGCTGCGGCAGCGTCAGGCACGCGATGCGGCGGTCGGCGAGCGCCCGGGCCGCGTCGTCGGTGTTCGCGGCCGGGAGGACGTCGAGCGCGGCGAGGAGCGCGAACGGGCTGCTGCGCGACTCGAAGTCGTGCCGCCCCTGGATCAGCACCGGCACGCCTTCGCGCGCGACGAGCAGCGCGACGAGCGGCATCAGGTTCGCCTGGCGACGCGCGCCGTTGTAAGTCGGCAGCACGACGCAGCGCGGTCCCGGCGGCACTTCCACGGCTTCGGTGCGGGCGTCCATCGCGCGCTTGAAGCCGACGAGCTCATCGAGCGTCTCGCTCTTGATGCGCAGCGCGATCAGCATCGCGCCGAGCTCGAGGTCCGGCACCTTGCCGTCGAGAATGTCGCCGAACAGCGCTTCGGCGCTGGTCGTGTCGAGGGAGCGCGCGCCCTTGGCGCCGCGTCCGATTTCCTTGATGATCGAGGCGTAGGTCATGGCGCGATTATCCGTCGCCGTGGGCATTCCAGCCAGCCAGGAGCACAAGAATGGAAGTCGGATTTATCGGACTCGGCCTGATGGGCCGTCCCATGGCGCTGAACCTGATGCGCGCCGGTCACCGCGTGCACGTCTGGAGCCGGCGCCGCGAATCGATGCAGCCGCTGCTCGACGCCGGCGCGGGCGACTGCGCGAGCGCGGCGGACGTGGCGTCGCGCGCCGAAGTCGTCATCAGCATCGTCGCCGATGCGCCCGACGTCGAAGAGGTCGCGCTCGGCCCGCAGGGCGTCGCCGACGGGGCTCGGCCCGGCCTCGTGTTCATCGACATGAGCACGATCGCGCCGGCCGCGGCGCAGTCGATCGCGGCGCGGCTCGCCGAGCGCGACATCGCGATGCTCGACGCGCCGGTGTCCGGCGGCGAAGTCGGCGCGATCGGCGCGACGCTGACGATCATGGTCGGCGGCGACGCCGCGGCGTTCGAGCGCGTGAAGCCGCTGTTCGATGCGATGGGCCGCACGGTGTCCCTGATCGGCGCGAGCGGCGCCGGGCAGGTCGCGAAAGCATGCAACCAGATTCTCACCGGCGTCGGCGTCGCGGCCGTCGCCGAGGCGATGAACTTTGCGCACAAGAGCGGCGTCGATGCGGCGAAAGTGCGCGAAGCGCTGCTCGGCGGCTTCGCGTATTCGCGCATCCTCGAAAACCATGGCCAGCGGATGCTGGAGCGCAACTTCAAGCCGGGCTTCAAGGCGTGGATGCACCAGAAGGACCTGCGTATCGTCATGGAAGAGGCGCACCGCCTCGGGCTCGCGCTGCCGTCGGCGGCGGCGACCGCGCAGATGTTCAACGCGATGGTCGGCAGCGGGCTCGGCGACGACGACTCGGTCGCGATGCTGAAGCTCCTCGAACGCATGAGCGGCAGCGAGCGCGGGCGGGAGGGCGAATGATGGAGGTCGGCTTCGTCGGCCTCGGCGTCATGGGCCTGCCGATGGCGCGGCACCTGCAGCAGGCCGGCCACCGCCTGCACCTGTGGGCGCGACGGCCGCAGAGCGTCGCACCGTTCGCGGGCAGCGATGCGGTCGTGCATGCCAGCCCGGCTGCGCTCGCTGCGGCGACCGACGTTACGTTCACGGTCGTCACCGCGAGCGCGGATGTCGAGCAGCTCGCGCTCGGTGTGGAAGGGCTGATCCACGGTGCGCGGCCCGGTTGGGTGCATGTCGACATGAGCACGATCGCTCCGGCCAGCGCGCGCCGCATCGCGGCAGCTTTCGAGGCGTGCGGCGCAGCGATGCTCGACGCGCCGGTATCCGGCGGCGCGCAGGGGGCGCAGGATGCGACGCTTGCGATCATGGTCGGCGGCCGCGCCGACGTGCTCGAACGGCTGCGGCCGCTGCTCGCGTGCCTCGGGCGGACGATCGTGCATGTCGGCGGCAGCGGCGCCGGGCAGGTCGCGAAAGCGTGCAACCAGATGATCATGGTCGCCGCGATCGAAGCCTGTGCCGAAGCGATGCACTTGGCGAACGCGCACGGCGTCGACCTCGCGGCGGTTCGCAGTGCGCTGCTCGGCGGTTCGGCGGCATCCCGGGTGCTGGAAGTGATGGGCGAACGGATGGTGCGGCGCGACTTCGCCGCCGGCATCGAGTCGCGGCTGCATCACAAGGATTTCGGCATCCTCATGGACGAAGCGGCGAGGCTCGGCGCGCCGTTGCCGATCGCCGCGCAGGTGTGGCAGCAGTTGAACGCGCTGATGGCGGGCGGCGGCGGGCGGGACGACACGTCCGCGCTCCTGCGGGTGCTCGAAGCGGCGTCGCGAGGGTGACGCGAAGGTGACGGCGACTTCGGCGCAGCGACCGAGCGCAGACGAGGCAGGCAAATACCGTTCGGGCTGAGCCTGTCGAAGCCCTGCCAATGCCCTTCGACAGGCTCAGGGCGAACGGTTGTAATTAATTGCTAAACGTGCGCGCCTCCGGCGAGGCGAAATTTTGTTTTCCGCGCTACGGCTGCTGCTCCGCCGGCTTGCCGTACCAGCGGAAGCGCTCGGCGACTTCCTGCATCTCTTCGTTCGACAGCAGCACCGGCTCGCCGAGCTGCCGCGTGCGCCAGTATTGCTCGCACAGGCTCTCGAACTCGAGCGCGAGCGCGAGCGCATTCGCGAGGTTGCGGCCGAACACGAGCATGCCGTGGTTCGCGATCAGGCACGCGCTGCGTCCTTCCATTGCAATGGAGATGTTGTCCGACAGCGCCTGCGTGCCGAACGTCGCATACGCGGCGCAGCGCACGGTCGGGCCGCCGAAGCGCGCGATCATGTAGTGGAACGGCGGGATCTCGAGCCGCTGGCACGCGAGCGCGGTCGCGAACGGCGCGTGGGCGTGGATGATCGCGCCGGCTTCGGGGCGCAGCGCGTAGAGGTCGTGGTGCAGCCGCCATTCGCTCGACGGCGCGAGCCGGCCGGTCGGCGTGCCGTCGGTGGCGACGACGACCATGTCGTCGGCACCGCAGGATTCGGGCGCGAGCCCGCTCGGCGTGATCAGCATGCCGCCGCGCGTGCGCACGCTCGCATTGCCCGAGCTGCCGGTGTTCAGGCGGGCCGCACTCGTCGCCAGCGCGGTTGCGAGGAGCTCGGTGCGCAGGTCGGCGCCCTGGGTGTCCGGCGGGTTCATGGTGCCTCCGGGAACAGGTCGCGCAGTCGGCCCGGTGCGCTCGCTCCGCGCTCGGTGAGGATGCTCGTGATCAGGCGGGCCGGCGTCACGTCGAACGCCGGGTTCGCAGCGCCGGTGGTGTCCGGCACGAGCGCGACGTTCTGCACGCTGCCGTCGGCGGCGACGCCCTGCACGCTGCGCACTTCGGACGGGCCGCGGTCTTCGATCGGGATCGCGGCGCCGTCCGGGCATGCGAAATCGATCGTCGACAGCGGCGCGGCGATATGGAACGGCACGCCGTGCTCGCGCGCCGCGAGCGCTTTCAGGTACGTCCCCACCTTGTTCGCCGAGTCGCCGTTCGCCGCGACGCGGTCGGCGCCGGTGATCACGAGGTCGACTTCGCCGCGCGCGAGCAGGATTCCGGCGGCATTGTCCGCGATCACGCTGTGCGGCACGCCCGCCTCGCGCAGTTCCCACGCGGTCAGCAGCCCCTGGTTGCGCGGCCGCGTCTCGCTGACCCACACATGCACGGCGATGCCCCGTGCATGGGCGGCATAGACCGGCGCGAGCGCGGTGCCGGCGCCGCAGGTCGCGAGCCAGCCGGCGTTGCAATGGGTCATGACGCGGACTGGCCCGTTGCGCCGCGCGGCGACGGCTTCGAGCAGCACGACGCCGTGCGCGCCGATCGCGGCACAGGTCTCGGCGTCGCCGGCGCGGATCGTCTCGGCTTCGGCCCACGCCGCGTCGAGCCGCGCCGAAGCGGGCAGCGGGCGCAGCCGCGCTTCCATGCGGCCGAGCGCCCAGTGCAGGTTGACGGCGGTCGGGCGGGTCGCGGCGAGCGTCTTCAGCGCGATGTCGAGCTGCGCATCACTGGCGTCGCCGCTCAGCGCGATCGCGACGCCGAACGCCGCGGTCGCGCCGATCAGCGGCGCGCCGCGCACTTCCATCGAATGGATCGCGGTGGCGACCGCCGCGAGCGTGGCCAGCCGGCGCTGTTCGGTGCGGAACGGCAGCCGCGTCTGGTCGAGGACCACGATCGCGTCGCCGTCGCGGGCCAGCGTCGGCACGGGTTGAGTGAAAATCGGATGGGTACGCATGATCGGCATTTTAGCGCTTCACGGCGCCGCTGCTGCCCATGGGTTCCCGGGCTGGCCCGGCATCCGCCCCGCCTTGACCCCGCATTGGTCCCTCATTGGCCCCTCTCGCGCCATCTGCGAGAATGCCACCATCCCGTTCTCGCGCGCGCCGCCCGCCATGCCCATATTCCCTGCCCGCATCGACTCCCGCCTGCCGCAGGTCGGCACGACGATCTTCACGGTGATGTCCCGTCTCGCGCAGGAATGCGGCGCGATCAACCTGTCGCAGGGCTTCCCCGACTTCAACGCCGAGGACGTCCTGTTCGAGCGCGTCGCATACTGGATGCGCGCCGGATTCAACCAGTACGCGCCGCTGGCCGGCATGGCGCCGCTGCGCGAGGCGATCGCGCACAAGGTCGCGGCGCTGTACGGCACTGCGTACGACGCGGAAACCGAGATCACGGTCACTGCCGGGGCAACGCAGGCGCTGTTCACCGCCGTCGCGGCGCTCGTTCATCCGGGCGACGAAGTCATCGTGTTCGAGCCGGTGTACGACTCGTACGCGCCGGCGATCGAACTGCAGGGCGGACGCGTCGTGCGGCTGCAGCTTGCCGCCCCGGACTACCGGCCCGACTGGGACGCGGTCGCCGCCGCGATCACGCCGCGCACGCGGATGATCATGATCAACAGCCCGCACAATCCGACCGCGACGGTGTGGTCGGCCGACGACATGGCGCGCCTTGCGGCGCTGACGCGCGGCACTGGCATCGTCGTCGTGTCCGACGAGGTCTATGAGCACATCGTCTTCGACGGCACGCGCCACGAGAGCTGCGCGCGCGACGCTGAACTCGCTGCGCGCAGCGTCATCGTGTCGAGCTTCGGCAAGACGTATCACATCACCGGCTGGAAAGTCGGCTACGTCGTCGCGCCGCGCGAGCTGATGGCCGAGTTCCGCAAGGTGCACCAGTTCAACGTGTTCACCGTCAACACGCCGGTGCAGCTCGCGCTCGCCGACTACATCGCGGACGCGTCGCGACACGAAGGGCTCGCGGCGTTCTACCAGGCCAAGCGCGATTTCTTCCGTGCCGCGCTCGGCGGCTCGCGCTTCGAACTGCTGCCTTCGGCCGGCACGTATTTCCAGCTCGCCCGTTATCGCGCGATCAGCGACGAGCCCGACACCGCTTTCGTCGAACACCTGACGCGCGACGCCGGCGTCGCCGCGATCCCGGTTTCCGCGTTCTTCGCCGACGGTCGCGACGAGCGCGTGATCCGCTTTTGCTTCGCCAAGAACGAGGCGACGCTCGCCGCGGCCTGCGAGCGGCTGTGCCGGGTATAGCGCGGGCTGCGTGCTAAACTCGCCGCGCTTCGTTCCTGATAGATCCGCTCGTGCGAAACCTGCTCATCTTCATTCTCGTCCTCGTCGTCATCTGGTGGGTGCGCCGCGCGTTGAGCAAGCCCCGCGGAAGCGATCCGCGCGCGGGCGGCGGCCGGCGGGGCGGCCCGAAGAACGCGCCCGAACCGATGCTTGCGTGCGACCAGTGCGGCGTGCATGTGCCGGAGAGCGAAGGCGTGCACGACGACAACGGGTTTTTCTGCTGCGAGGAACACCGGCGCCTCGGCGTGCGGCGCTGAGGGCGCGGGCGCCCGATGGCGGTGGCGGCGTTCCCCGATCCGGACCTGGACCCGTCGCGCTGGGTTCCGCTGCGCTACCTGAACTTTTTCCGGCTCGTCATCGCCGGGCTGTTCCTCGTCGCCGGCAGCGAACTGCAGCTCGGTCATGAAGCGCCGAAAGTCCTCATCGCGGTCGCGTTCGCCTATATCGCCGCAGTCCTGACGCTGGGGTTCCCGGACGCTGCGCGGCGCATCGGCCTCGATCGGCTGATCATGCTGCAGGTCGTCATCGACATCGCCGTGCTCGCGACGATCATGTGGGCGAGCGGCGGCTACCGCAGCGGCATCCCGGTGCTGATGATGGTGATCCTCGCCGGCGCCGGGCTGGTCGCGCAGGGGCGGGCGGTGCTGTTCTTCGCGTCGCTCGCGACCGTCGTCGTGCTCGCCGAGAACAGCTGGCGGTTCTTCAGCGGGCGCTCCCCGGCGGATTTCCTGCAGGTCGGCTTCGTCTGCATCGGCTTCTTCGGCATCGCGATCGTCGCGCGCCTGCTCGCGCTGCGCGCGAAAGCCAACGAGTCGCTCGCGACACTGCGCGGCGTAGCGCTGGCGAAGCAGCAGGCCGTCAATGAACGCATCATCCGCGACATGCAGGACGGCGTATTGGTGCTCGGCGCCGACGGCCGGGTGCGCCAGGCCAACCCGAGCGCCGCGCTGCTGCTCGGCGTCGATTCGCTCGAAGGCAGGCTGCTCGCCGAACTCGACGAGAGCTTTTCCGATTTCCGCGTCCGCTGCGCGAGCGCAGACGGTGCGCTGCAGCGAATGCGCGGGTCCGGCAAGCTGCTGCGCTGCCGCGCGGTTGGCGCCGGCGAGGGCGGCGGAGGCGAGGGCGACACGCTGGTCTATCTGACCGATTTCGAAGAAATCCTGCAGCGCATGCAGCAGATGAAGCTCGCCGCGCTGGGCCGCCTGACGGCGAGCATGGCGCATGAGATCCGCAACCCGCTGTCGGCGGTGATGCAGGCGGCCGAGCTGCTGACCGAGGAAAAGCGCGCCGACGTCCAGGTCCGGCTGGTGCGCATCATCAACGACAACGCGCGGCGCATCGAGCGCATGGTGCGCGACGTGCTGGCGCTCGGCCGGCGCGAGGAAGCGCTGCCCGAGGCGCTCATCCTCGCGCCGTTCGTCGCGACGGTGATCGAGGAATCGACGCTCGGCGGCGCGGCGGAACGGAACGTTTTCCGCGTCGACATCCCGGCGCGGGCGACGCTCGGCATCGACCGCGCGCATCTGCACCAGATCCTCGACAACCTCGTCGCGAACGCGCGGCGCTATTGCTCCGGCAAGGCCGGCTCGGTGCGCGTGTTCGCCGTTGACGCCGGCGGGCGCACGGCGCTCCACGTGCTCGACGACGGGCCGGGCATCGACGCCGCCGAGCGGCTGCGCGTCTTCGAACCTTTCTTCACGACGCATCCGAAAGGCACCGGTCTCGGGCTCTATATCGCGCGCGAACTCGCCGAAGCGAACGGCGCGACGCTCGAGCTCGCGGACAACGCCCCCGGCGCCCACTTCGTGCTCACTGGACGTACCCAGCCATGAACCACCCCGAACGACGCCAACGCCCCCGCATCGACGTCCTCGTCGTCGACGACGAGGAAGACATCCGCGAAGTGCTCGAACTGTCGCTGATGCGCATGGGCCTCGGGTGCAACACCGCCGGCACGCTCGCCGAGGCGCGCCGCTTGCTCGGCGACCGGGCTTATCGGCTGTGCCTCACCGACATGCGCCTGCCCGATGGCGACGGCATCGAGCTCGTTGCCCACATCCAGGCCCAGCAGCCGGGCCTGCCGGTCGCCGTCGTCACCGCCTACGGCAGCATCGAAACCGCGATCCGCGCGCTCAAGGCCGGCGCTTTCGACTTCGTCACGAAGCCTGTTGAGCTGAAGGCGCTGCGCGAACTCGTCAGTCACGCCCTCCGGCTTGCGCAGCCGGCCAGGGTCGCCCCTGCCGTCGCGAGCGGCCGCAGCCTGATCGGGTGTTCCGCGGCGCTCGCGCAGTTGCGCGTGCAGGTCGAAAAGCTCGCCCGCAACCAGGCGCCGGTGTTCATCCACGGCGAATCCGGCACCGGCAAGGAAGTCACCGCGCGCCTGATCCACGAGCTCGGCCCGCGCGCTGCCGGCCCGTTCGTGCCGGTCAACTGCGGCGCGATCTCGCCGGAGCTGATGGAAAGCGAGTTCTTCGGCCACCGCAAAGGCAGCTTCACCGGCGCGGTGTCGGACAAGGATGGCCTGTTCCAGGCGGCGCGGGGCGGCACGCTGTTTCTCGACGAAGTGGCCGATCTGCCGCTGGCGATGCAGGTCAAGCTGCTGCGCGCGATCCAGGAACGCGCAGTGCGCCCGGTCGGCGCGCACGCCGAGGAGTCAGTCGACGTGCGCATCCTGTCGGCGTCGCACCGCGACCTCGCGCAGCTCGTCGCCGCAGGCAAGTTCCGCCAGGACCTGTACTTCCGCATCAACGTCATCACGCTGCGCGTGCCGCCGCTGCGCGAACGCCCCGAGGATATCCCGGAGCTTGCCGCGCACATCCTCGCCCGGCTCGCCGAGCGCGAAGGCGGCCCGCCCCGTCGCCTGAGCGCAGGCGCCGCTGCCGAACTCCGTCAGCACGCATTCCCCGGCAACGTGCGGGAGCTCGAAAACCTTCTCGAACGCGCGTGCGCGCTGTGTGACGGCGACGAGATCGGCGTCGACGACGTCAAGCTGTACCCGACGACAGGCATCGGTGAGCCGCTGCGCTTCGACTTCGGCGATCACCCCGACGACGAGTGCGCCGGCGACGGCGACGACGAGCGCCTGCGCGTGCTGCGCATGCTCGACGAGACGCGCTGGAACCGTTCCGAAGCCGCGCGCCGGCTCGGCATGACGCTGCGCCAACTGCGTTACCGGCTGCAGAAGTGGGGGATGGAGTAACGGAACACGGGCGTACGGAACGGATTCGCCTGCGCCGGATCACACCCCACGTCCGGGCAACGACAGGGGGATTTCATGAACGCAACGAAAAGCTGGGGACTTGTCGCGGTGGTCGCGCTGGCCGCCGTGGCCGGGTATTTCGCGCTGCGGGGAGCGGACCCGCAGCCCGATCCGCTGGTCGGGGTCGAAGAGCCATCCGCGCCCGCGCCGATCAACGCCGAGCCGTCGATCCAATACCCGATCGAGGCTGTCGTCGACCCCGCCGCCGAAGTGCCCGACGCCGAAGTGCCCGCGCTGGATGAAAGCGATGCCGCCGTCAGCGCCTCACTCGACACACTTCTCGCCGGCGGCGCCCGGCCGGACCTGCTGCTGCTCCAGGACGTCATCCGCCGCGTCGTCGTCACTGTCGACAACCTGCCTCGCGAACGCTTCGCGCGACGCCTGTCGCCGGTCAAGTCCGCCGAAGGCGGGCTGCTCGTGAGCGGCGATGGCAACGATCGGGTGATCAGCGAGGACAACCGGGCGCGCTACGCCCCGTATGTCGCGCTGGTCGAAGCCGTCGACATCCGCTATCTGGCGGCGCTCTACGCGCGCTTCTATCCGCTTTTCCAGCAGGCGTACCAGGAACTCGGCTATCCGCAGGGATATTTCAACGACCGCCTCGTCGCAGTCCTCGACCACCTGCTCGCGACGCCCGAACCCGCCGGCCCGCTGCGCGTCGTCCAGCCGAAAGTGCTCTACCAGTTCGCCGACCCCGAACTCGAACGGCTGTCGGCCGGGCAGAAGATCCTCGTGCGGATGGGGCCGGACAATGCCGCACGGGTCAAGGCGCGGCTGCGGGAATTGCGGCGGCGGGTCGCTGGGGGAGTGAGCGCGCCGTGAAAACGGGCTGACTCGAACAGAAACGGGACCAGAAACGGGGTCAGACCACGTTTTTCTCCGTTTGCGTATCGGCCTGCTTGCGCGGCGGGCCCGGACGTCCCGGCGTCGCGCGGCGCCCGAGCGCCTCTTCAATCTGGGCAGTGAAACGAGGCTGCCCCAGCGCGAAGTTGCCGTTCGTCGCAACGCGGATCGCGTCCAGGATTCCGGGCTCGAGCAGATACTGGAACAGTTCTTGGTACGCTCGGACGCGCTCGGCCTCGTCGCGTCCGAGGGCGTGGTACGCCGCATGCGCCATTAATAGCGGGTCGACGGATTCCGCATCCGCATTGCCGCGATAGCTGGACCACCGGTATTCGCCAGGGTGCGCGACCATGCCGACGCGGACGGGATTCAGCTCGATGTAGCGGTGGCACACCAGCAGGTAAGTCTCGTTCTCGACCGGGCAGGACCGGAAACGACCTTCCCATAGGGTGCCGCTGCGCCGGTAGGTGCGATTGACATACTGCACATACCGCTGCCCGAGCGCCTTCATCATCTTCCCCGCGCTGTCGGCGCGCGACGGCGTCAGCAGCAGGTGCACGTGATTCGTCATCAGGCAGTAGGCGTGCACCGCACAGCCGTGCGCTTCGGCCTGTTCGGCCAGTTGTTCGAGGTAATAGCGGAAGTCGTCCTCGCAGAAGAAGCAGGCGGAGCGATTGTTGCCGCGCTGGATCAAGTGCAGCGGCACACCAGGGATAAGAATTCGGGGGCGTCGTGGCATGGGCTGGCTGAAGGTGAACCGGGACGTTCGAACATACCACCAGATCGCCTGAAAAATGCTGAAAGCATTATATGGGGCTTCGAGAAAAACGTGGTCTGTCCCCGGTTTCCCGTTATATGGGGCTTCGAGAGAGAGGCGGAAAACGAAAAAGACCGCCGGAGCGGTCTTCTTCGATGGTGCTTGGATCAGGAGAAAACGTGGTCTGTCCCCGTTTTTAAAACGCGGCGCGGGTCAAGGCGCGGCTGCGGGAATTGCGGCGGCAGGTGGCTGGTGGAGTGAGCGCGCCGTGAAAATTTTCTCGCCGATGCGGTCTATCCGGCGATTCCCAAAAGGAAAAAGACCGCCGGAGCGGTCTTCTTCGATGTTGCCGGGTCAGGAAATCGAGTCTCACCCCTTTTTTCTTTCTTTTCAGTTGTTACACCTTCGGCAAATACTTCGTCGGGATTCCGTCGCCGCTCGTTACTGCCCAAGCACATTGAGCGCCCGAAACGCAGGTCATCGTATAGATAACGTTCTTTCCATCCACGTCGGTAGATCCGGTTCCCTTCATAACTACAGTAACCGTACCTGCAGTGGTAGAGGTGCCGGCGGCCGTCACTGAAGTGACATATTTACTTGTGATACTCGCAGCAGCGGCTAGGCCAAGGACAGTGTGGTCCGTGGTGTTGGACAAGGTGCCTTCATTAAATGCCATGGCGAGAGCCGCGCGAGCAGGAGAGGAAATGCTGGTTGATTCAGAAACCTTCGCCTTGATCGTGTAATCCTGGTATGCCGGCAGCGCCACCGCTGCAAGAATGCCAATGATCGCCACGACGATCATCAGTTCGATCAGCGTAAAACCCTGTTGAACTTTCTTCATGATGTTCCCCTTTCTGAAAACCGCGGAAAGCCCGCTTGGCAGGGATAACGCAATGGCCGTGCCAGAAGCCCTGCGCCCGGAATTACAGGGGCATGCTCCCGAAAAGACGCTTTGGCGCGTCAAGGTGTGACGGGATGGAGTGACCGACTGTCAAAAAATGACAAAGCAGGAATCGCGACGGAACCCGGCGTCGACGCATTTCCGTCATTCCGATTTCGCCGACGCAGCCAGCGCGTCGCGGGCACGCAACCGGGCCACGTGCCGGCCATGCAGCACGTAAAACACGGGCATGCCCAGGACCGCGAGCGCTGCCATGCTGCCGTACAGGTTGCGGTAGCCTATCTCCGAGATCGCCAGGCCAAGGAGGTAAGGGCCAACGCCCAGGCTCGCATCCATCGAAATATAGAAAGTCGATGTCGCGAGTCCCATGCGCTGCGGCGCGACCACTTTGACGGCGACGGCGTAGAGCGCGGATTGCAGGTTGCCGAATCCAATGCCGATCAATACCGCCGCCACGAGCAACCCCATCCCGGACTGCACATTGGCCAGCACGACCAGTCCGAGAGCGAGGAACAGGCAGGACGGGAAGACCACCATGTTCGAGCCTTTCCGGTCCAGTAGCCGTCCCGTCAGAGGGCGCGACAAAAGCACCACTGCCGAATACACGATGAAGAAGAAACTCGCCGCGGTGACAAGATTGAGCTCGACGGCGTACCCATTGATGAAGGCCAGCACGCTCGCGTAGCACAGGCCGTACAGGAACGTGACCACGGAGATCGGAACCGCGCGGGCCTCGACCAGATTGGCCCATGAGAACTGGAACCCCCTGAGGCCTGCATGCGATGCCCCTTCCGGCACCTGCGCCCACATCGCGGCAAGCAGGCCGAGGATCGCGACGGCGACGCAAGCGGCGAATATCCAGTTGAAGTTCGTGTGCTGCAGCAGCCACACTCCCAGGAACGGTCCGATTGCCGCAGCCAGCGTCGTGCTGAGGCTGTAGTAGCTGATGCCCTCCGCCCTGCGGTCGCGGGAGATGATATGGGCCACGGCAGTGCCGGCGGCGGTGCTGCCGACGCCGAGCGCGAGGCCGTGCACGAAACGCACGGCAATCAGCGTGGCTATCGAATCGCTGAGGAAATACAGGCCGCTCGTGATCGTGAAGGCGATCATGCCGATGACCATCGTTTTCTTCCGGCCCAATGCGTCGACGAACTGACCGATGATCAGCCGCCCCAGCAAGGTGCCGATGACGAAAATGCCGGCGACCAGTCCTGCCTGGCTCAGCGACGAACCGTATTCCTGCATCGCATGCGCGCCGATCACGACGATCAGCATGTAAAACACCAGGGCTAGAAAAAAATTGACCGCAAAAACGATCACGAAGTCGCGGGTCCAGAGTTTTATCGGTTGCATGATGAGCCCGGGGGGAACGCTATTTGACGTTGCCAAGCAACTGCTGGAAGACCGTGACCGTCTGTTCCAGCTGCTCGGTGGCGATACCGGCGGTGGCGCGTCGCTCCAACGCCGTGATCTGCTCGCGGCACTCCGTGTAGACGCGATGCCCTTCGGCAGTCAGGGCTAGCGATTTCTCGCGACGGTCATTGCCCGGCGCACTCGTCAGATACCCCAGCTCCTCCAGGCGTTGCACGCGACGGGTGATGCCGGGCTTTTCGATACCGTAATAAGCGGAAATTTCCACCAGCGAAGCCTGCTCGTGCTCGTGCAGATAGAACATCACCTGCCACAGCGAATGGGACAAGTCATATGGATGGAGCAGCTGGTTCAGGGCCTGGATCACGGGCCGGTACAGCGACAGGTAGTGTCTGAAAAAACCCTGCATGGCGTAGATGGTTGCCTTGAGTAATAGTAAACTAAGGCAACTATATTTGAGCGGCAATTCAGCTGTCAATCGCCCGGGGGTCCGCCACGCCTTCGCTCTTGCCACCGGAACTGGAATCTAGGCGGAGGGGGGGCGATGAAGCCACTGGCAATGCTGCAGGGGCAGTTTTGAAAGTGACGGATAATGAAAACAGAACCTGCACGTTTTGCAGGGAAAACTTGGGGAGCTGGAACTCATCCCCGTGAAGGTCGGGAACCATGACGTCGAGTACTGAAGCCGGGCGCCCCGAGGTGCCCGACGAGCGCGGGGCGCGAGAGGCGCTGCCGGTTTTCGCCGACGGCTGGCTTGCCGGCGCCGAGCGCTGCGAGTCGCCGAATTACGACGCGCGACCCGCAGGCTGCGAGGTGCGGCTCGTCGTCGTGCATGCGATCAGCCTGCCGCCGGATGAGTTCGGCGGGCCGGGAGTTTCGCAGCTGTTCACGAACGCGCTCGACCCGGCGGCGCATCCGTATTACGCGACGATCCGCGACCTGCGCGTGTCGGCGCATTTCTTCATCGCGCGCGACGGCCGGCTGATGCAGTTCGTGTCGGCCGACAGGCGCGCGTGGCACGCCGGGGCGTCGAACTGGCGCGGGCGCGAGCGGTGCAACGATTTTTCGATCGGCATCGAGCTCGAAGGCTGCGACACGCTGCCGTTCGAGGCGGCGCAGTACGAGCGGCTTGCGGCCCTCGTGCGCAGGCTCTGCGCGCATTACCCGATCGAGGACGTCGTCGGGCATTCGGACATCGCGCCGGGGCGCAAGACCGATCCGGGGCCGTTTTTCGATTGGGAGCGATTGGGCGCGTTGCTCGCCGGGCCGGGAGCGGTTGCCGTCCGCGGGACGCAACCGCCGCGACCGGCGGCAGGCGCAGAAGCCGGCTGAACGCTCAGCGGATCGGGATAACGATCGGCGGGATGCTGACGCCGATGACGACCGCGGGGTCGCGGGAATACACCGGTGCCGGCGGCACGTAGTACGACGGGCGCTCGCGCTCGTAGTAGCGATATTCGCGCACGACCGGGCGGCGCTCGATTATGCGTTCGCGGATCACGACGCGCTCGCGGTCGTGCTTCCAGTGCTTCTTGGAGTGACCGTGGCGGTGGCCGCGGTCGTGGTCGCGCCATTCCCGATCGTGGTCGCGCCACTCGCGGTCATGGCCGCGCCATTCCCGATGGTCGCCGCGGTCGGCGTGGGCGGGTGCCGCGGTGAGCAGGGCGCCACCGGCGACGAGTGCGGCGAGCAGTTTGAGCGTGTGCGATTTCATGGCTGTCTCCTTGTTGGGCCGGATACGAGCAGCCGGCGCGTGTCGCACCGGAATCCTCTTGCCGATTAAACGCGAGCCGGAGACGAAAGGTTGGCGTGGAGTTGTAAGTGAATATGGGTACGGCTCAGCCGACGAGGATCACATGCACGCGTCGCGGGCCGTGCGCGCCGAGCTGGATCGTCTGCTCGACGTCGGCGGTGCGCGACGGCCCGGAGATGATGTTCGTCGCCCGCGGCATGCCTTGCGGGCGGGCGCGCAGCTCGGTCCACGCGTCCTCGAAGTGGTCGACGATGCGGGCGGTTTCGAGCACGACGACGTGGTCGTCGGGGACGAAGTTGTGCGTCGTCGGGCTGTCGGGGCCCGACGCGAGCATCAGGCTGCCGGTCTCGGCGATGCCGGCGAGCGCCGGCGACACCGCGAGCGCTTCAGTGATGCCGGCTGCTTCATGATGGATCAGCCAGCCTTCGGGCCACGCCAGATCCTTCAGCGCGGCGCCGACTGCCGCGCGTTGCGGCAGGCGGTGCGCGAGCCGGTAGGCTTCGACCGCGGCGGGAACCGCGTCGCGCGAGGCGACACGCTCGACCGTCCCGGCGCGGCTTTCGAACTTGCGCATGAAGCGCGTGACGAGGTCTTCGTCGTGCGCGGGGCGGGTGTGCCGCGGCACGCGCGCGTCGAGCGCGGCGACCTGCGTCGCGTCGAGCGGGTCGCGCCGCAGCGCGTCGCGGACGGACTTCAGGATCGCGTCCCGGGCATTGCCGCTTGCGTTCGCTGGTGCGTTCATTGCTGGCCTCGCTTGCCTTGCCACAGTTCGAGAAAAGTGCGTCCGGTCGGCGCCGGCAGGTCGCGCGAATCGGTCCAGCCGCCGGCGAGCGGGAGGCGCCGGATGCGGCCGCGCCGCGCGATGCCCGACAGCGCGCGGGCGGCGATCTGCTCGAGCGCGTGGTAGAGCTTCGGCCGCGTCGCGACCCAGCGCCAGACGCCGAGCGCGCGCTTCTGCATCACCGGCGTGATGTTCTGCTGGTGCTGCAGGTGGCGCAGCTCGCGCAGCAATTCGGGGAGCGGGATCTTGACCGGGCACACCGACTGGCAGCGGCCGTTCAAGGTGCACGCGTTCGGCAGGTCGTATGCGGCGTCGAGGCCCTTGATCAGCGGCGTCAGCACCGAGCCCATCGGGCCGGGATAGACCCAGCCGTACGCGTGGCCGCCGACCGCGCCATACACCGGGCAGTGGTTCATGCACGCGCCGCAGCGGATGCAGCGCAGCATGTCGCGAAAGCGCCCGGCGAGCATCTTCGAGCGGCCGTTATCGACGAGCACGACGTGGTATTCCTCGGGGCCGTCGAGGTCGTCGGCGCGGCGCGGGCCCGTCGAGATCGTCGTGTAGGTCTCGGTCTCCTGGCCGGTCGCGCTGCGGGCGAGCAGGCGCAGGAACAGCGTCGCGTCGTCGAGCGTCGGCACGACGCGCTCGATGCCGGACGTGACGATATGCACTTTCGCGAGCGTCTGCGTCAGGTCGCCGTTGCCTTCGTTCGTGACGATGATCGACGAGCCGGTCTCGGCGACGAGGAAGTTGCCGCCGGTGATGCCGACGTCGGCGCGGAAGTACTTGTCGCGCAGCACGCGGCGCGCCTCGTCGACGAGGTCCGGAACCGCGGTCTTTCTCGGGCCGCCGTGCGCCGCTTCGAAGAGGTCCGACACCTGGTCCCTCGTCTTGTGCACCGCGGGCGCGATGATGTGTGACGGCGGTTCGTGCGCGAGCTGGATGATGTATTCGCCGAGGTCCGTCTCGACGACTTCCATGCCGTTGTCGATCAGCGCCTCGTTGAGGTCGATTTCCTCGGACACCATCGATTTGCCTTTCGTGACCGTCTTCGCGTCGACGCGCTTGCAGATGCCGAGGATGATCTCGCGCGCCTCGGCCGCGTCGCGCGCCCAGTGCACGCGCCCGCCGGACGCGACGACCGCCTGCTCGTAGCGCGCGAGGTAGTGGTCGAGGTTGTCGAGGACGTGGTTCTTGAGGTTCTTCGCTTCCTCGCGCAACTGCTCGAATTCCGGCAGGTCGGCGACCTGCTGCGCGCGCTTGCCGACGAAGCCGTAGCGTGCGCGCCCGAGCGCGGTCTGCAGGTTCGCGTCGTGGATCGCGAAGACCGAGCGTTCCCTGAATTCGTCCGAGCGGATCTGCATCAGCGCGACTCCTTCGGGGCGTCCGCGAGACCCGCTCCGTCGGCAAAGCCGGCGAGCACTTCGGCGGTGTGGAACACCTTGACCGGGGCGTGGATGCGCTTGAGCCGGCCGGCGATGTTCATCAGGCAGCCCAGATCGCCGCCGAGCAGCGTGTCGGCGCCGGTGGCGAGGATGTTGCGCACTTTGTCATCGACCATTTTCTCGGAAATTTCCGGGTATTTGACGCAGAACGTGCCGCCGAAGCCGCAGCACACTTCGGCGTCTTCCATCTCCTTGACCTTGAGTCCGTCGACTTCGCCGAGCAGCGCACGCGGCTGGCCCTTGATGCCGAGGCCGCGCAGGCCCGAGCACGAGTCGTGGTAGGTCGCGGTGCCCGCGTAGCGCGCATCGACCGTGGCCGCCGCGCCGCGCACGTCGGCGAGGAACGACAGCAGCTCGAAGCTTTTCCTCGACAGCGCTTCGGCGCGCGGCAGCCACTGCGGGTCGTCGGCGAAGAGCACGGGGTAGTCGTGGCGGATCGTCGCCATGCACGAGCCGGACGGCCCGACGACGTAGTCGAAATGCTCGAACGCCTCGATGACCTGCCGCGCCAGCGCACGCGCCGCGTCATAGTCGCCGCTGTTGTAGCCGGGCTGACCGCAGCAGGTCTGGCTCGCCGGCACCTCGACGCTGCATCCCGCGTCTTCGAGCAGCTTGACCGCGGAAAAACCGACGTTCGGCCGGAACAGGTTCATCAGACACGTGGCGAACAGTCCGACGCGGGGCCCGGCAGTGGGCGATGAGGTCATGAGGCGGTCTCCGGTTCTTGTTCTGGGCAGGGTGAGCGATCAGGGCAGAGAGCGATCGTAGCAAGCGCCGCCGCGATGCAGGGCGAGGGATTTTCAGGCCGGCGATGAGCGCGTTTCATGCCGGCGTCAGCATAGCAGAGAGGCCTGCGCGGGCGACCTGCGGGCTGCGCCCGCAGGTCGCCGCGCGCATATCGAGCGAGCGTGGCACACTGCGCGGTTCGTGCCGTTGCCGCCCCGGCCGGCAGCCGGATCAGGGTCGCGCGCTTATCGAACGGGAATATTCCGCATGATGCGTTTCGTATGCCTTGCCGTGATGCTCTCCGCGCTGTTGCCCGGCGTTGCGACGGCTGCCGAATGGTCGACCCGGCCGTTGTCCGAAGTTGCGGTGTATCCCGAATACCGCGCGTCGGCGCACGTCGTGGCGGTCGACGAGGCGCGTATCGCCGCCGAAGTGTCCGGCCGCATCGAGAGCCTGCCGCAACGCGTCGGGCAGGCGGTCGCAAAAGGCGTGGAGCTCGCACGCATCGATGCCGCCGCGTATCGCATCGAAGTGGAGCGCGCCGCGGCGCAGAGCCGCCTGGTCGGCGATCGCGTCAGGCTCGCCGAGGCGCAGCTCGACCAGGCGCGCGCACTCGCATCGAAAGGGTTCATCAGCGCGGATGCGCTCAGGATCAGGGAAACCGAACTCGCGGTGCTGAAAAGCGAACTCGCCGCGACGCGTCAGGGAGAGGCCGCGGCGCGCCTGCAGCTCGCGCGCACGACAATCCGCGCGCCGTTCGCCGGCATCGTGCGTGAGCGCATCGCGAGCGTCGGCGACCTCGCCGTGCCCGGCACGCCGCTGCTGGTGCTGTCGGCGAGCGCGGACAGCGAAGTGCGCGCGCGGGTGCCGACGGCGCAGATCGAATCGCTGCGCGCCGCCGGAAAGTGGCAGTTCGTCGCCGGCGGCACGACGAGCCGGCTCACGCTGCTGCGCGTGTCGGCGGTCGTCGAGGCGGCCGGGCAGGCGCGCAACGCCGTGTTCTCGTCGGCGAAGCCGCTGCCGCCGGGGCTTGCCGGTGAAGTCAGATGGACCGGGGCGACGCCGCATCTTCCCGCCGGCTACGTCCAGCAGCGCGGCGGGGCGCTCGGGGCCTACGTCGAGCGCGGCGGGCGCGCCGTCTTCATCGAGCTGCCGGACGCGCAAGTCGGGCGGCTGGTCGCAGTGAACTGGACGCCCGACACGCGAATCGTCGACGAAGGCCGGTTCTCGATCGGCCTCGGCGGCGATCCACACGACGAGCGCGCCCCTGAAACCAGCGGCGGGGGCGAGGGGGCATGACGGGCTGGTACCGGCGCCTGATCGGCAACCACCCGCTCGCGAACATCGCGTTCGCGCTGGTGCTGCTCGGCGGCATCGTCACGTACCTGACGATGCCGCGGGCGCAGGACCCGGAAGTCAATTTCAACTGGGTCAGCATCATCACCGCGCTGCCGGGCGCGTCCGCCGAGGACATCGAGCGCGAGCTGACCGGGCCGCTCGAAGACGCGATCGAGCAGGTCAAGGACATCAAGTTCGTGTCGTCGTCGAGCCGCGAGGGCGTCTCGTCGATCCTCGTGCGCTTCGAGGAAATCAGCGGGCGCCAGTTCGACCGGCGCATCAACGACCTGCGCCGCGAAGTGCAGAACAAGGCCGACGCCGAGCTGCCGCCGGATGCGACCGAGCCCGAAATCATCGAGATCACGTCATCGAACGGCTTTCCGACCGCGATCCTCGTGCTGTACGGCGCGGGCGGCGGCGAGCGCCTGCGCAGCGCAGCGTTCGGCATCCGGAAGGATCTCGAACGCTTCGCCGACATCGACCAGGTGATCGCCGCCGGCTTCGACGAGCCGGAACTGCACGTCGATTTCGATCCGGAACGGGTCGCCGCCGTCGGGTTGTCGCCGCTCGACCTGTCGGACAGCGTTGCGGCGTGGTTCCGCAACACGCTCGGCGGGCGCATCCGCGTGCAGGACCGCGAATGGCTCGTGCGCCTCGAAGGCAAGACGCCGGACCCCGAAGTGCTCGCCCAGGCGGCGGTCATCACCCCTTCGGGGCGCGTCGCGCTCGGCGAAGTCGCGGCCGTCGCGCGCGGGCACGAGCGCACCGGCCAACTCGTCAGCTACAACGGCCAGCCGGCGGTGATGCTGTCGATCACGAAAGAGGCGGGCAGCAACACGCTGGAGCTCGTCGACCGCCTGAACCGATTCGTCGCCGAGCGCAATCCGCTGCTGTTCGGGCAGGGCGTGCAGCTCGTGATGATCGACGACCAGACGCATGCGACGCGCGATGCGATCGGCGTCATGGAGACGAACGCGGCAGTCGGGCTCGGGCTCGTGCTCGTGTTGTGCTGGCTGTTCCTCGGCTCGCGGCTCGCGCTGCTCGTCGGCATCGGCGTGCCGTTCTCGCTCGCCGGGACTTTCCTGCTCGTGAACCTGATCGGCTCGACGCTGAACCTCACGGTGCTGCTGGGCGTCGTCATCGCGCTCGGCATGCTCGTCGACGATGCGGTCGTCGTCGTCGAGGCGATTTACTACCGCCTGCAGCGCGGCGAGCCGGTGCAGCACGCCGTGACCGAAGGCGTCGCCGAGGTCGCGCTGCCGGTGCTGTCGTCGGTGCTGACGACGATCGCGGCGTTCCTGCCGCTGATGCTGTTGCCGGGCATCCTCGGCTCGTTCATGTTCCTCGTGCCCTTCGTCGTCACGTGCGGCCTGCTCGTCAGCCTCGCCGAGGCGTTCTGGATGATGCCGGCGCACATCCTCCTGCTGCGGCCCGATTTCGGCCACCGGCGCAGCCGCATGCAGGTGCGGCGCGAGCGCTTCACGCACTGGCTGCGGGTGAAGTACTCGCGCGCCCTGGTCGCGGTGATGCGGCGGCCGAAGACCGCGCTCGCGGTGCTGCTGCTCGTCATGGCCGGAGCTGCCGGCGCGCTCGCCGGCGGACTCGTGAAGATCCAGTTCTTCGCGTTCGATCCGATCCGGCTGTTCTACGTCAGCGCCGACATGCCCGCCGGCGTCCCGCTCGAGCGCACGCTCCAGGAGGCGGAGCGCGCCGCCGCGGTGCTGCGCAGAACGCTCGATCCGGCGGAAGTCCGGTCGATCACTGCGTACGCCGGGATCAAGTTCACCGAGACCGAGCCGCTGTATGGCGACCAGTACGGGCAGGTGATCGTGTCGCTGCAGCCGCGCCGCGGCGAGTTGCGAGATACGGCCGAAGTGATCGCCGCGGTGCACGACCCGGTGCTGGCCTTGCAGGGCGAGGCGAAGTTCTCGTTCCTCGAACTCAAAGGCGGGCCGCCGACCGCGCGGCCGATCAGCGTCAAGGTCAAGGCCGACGATTACGGCGAGCTGCGCGCGGCGACCGACGCGTTGCTCGACGAAGTCGCGAAGATTCCCGGCGTGCGGGACATCACCGATGACGACGTGCCGGGACGCCCGGAGCTGCGGCTGACGCTGAACCGCGAGAAGCTCGCGCGCGCAGGCGTCGCCCCGGGAGAGGTCGCGCGCCTGCTGCGGTTGTATGGCGAAGGCGAGGTCGTCGCGACGACGCGCGACGAGGGCGAGAAGGTCGAAGTGATCGTGCGCGCGCGCCCGGAATCGCTGACCGACGTCACCGAACTGCTGCAGCGCCCGGTGCCGCTCACGGCCGACGCGGAAGACGGCGGCGCGCGACGCAGCGTGCAGCTCGGCTCGCTCGTCGACGCCGAGCCACGCATCGCAAAGGGCTACATCCGCCATTACCAGCTCACCCGCGCGATCACCGTCGAAGCCGGCCTCGACCAGGAGGAGATCGATACGCTGACGGCGAACGACCGGCTGAAGGCGGCGTGGGCCGAGCTGCAGCCGCGCTTCCCGAATGTCGAGCTCGATTTCTCGGGCGAACTCGACGACATCCAGGAAAGCCTGGACTCGATGGCAGCGCTGTTCTCGCTGGGCGTCGGCCTGATCTACCTGATCCTCGCGACGCAGTTCCGCAGCTACTGGCAACCGTTCATGATTCTCGTGACCGTGCCGCTTGCCTTCACCGGCGTCGTGCTCGGCCTGCTCGTGTCGGGCAACCCGCTGTCGCTGTATACGATGTACGGTGTCATCGCGCTTGCCGGCATCGCGGTCAATTCGGCGATCGTGCTGATCGATGCGGCGAACGAGCGCCGCGCCGCCGGCATGAGCGTCGAGCACGCGGCGATCTACGCCGGGCGACGGCGCGTCGTGCCGGTGCTGATCACATCGTCGACGACGATCGGCGGCCTGCTCTCCCTCGCAATCGGCCTCGGCGGCAAGTCGCTGATGTGGGGGCCGGTCGCGGCGAGCATCGTGTGGGGGCTCGGGTTCTCGACCTTGCTGACCTTGTTCGCGATCCCGCTGATCTACCGCCTGGCGATGGGACGGTCGCGGCCGGAGCGCGGCGTTCCCGTCGCCCGCCTCGCGCCGCCCCGCTCGCCGCGCTGAGCGAGCGGGGCGGCACTTGCCGGAGGAGCCGATGCTCGCGAGTTTCGCTGCCGATTTCGTCGTCCTGGTCCATTTCGCGTTCATCGTGTTCGTCGTCGCAGGCGGCGCACTGGTGCTGCACTGGCCGCGCCTCGCGTGGCTGCACCTGCCAACGGTCGCGTGGGGAGCGGGAATCGAGCTGATCGGCGGCGTGTGCCCGCTGACCCCGCTCGAAAACGCGCTGCGCCGCGCAGCCGGCGAAGCGGGCTACGCGGGAGGTTTCATCGAGCATTACCTGCTGCCGCTGATCTACCCTGTCGGGCTGACGCCGGCGATCGGCACGGTGCTGGGCGTCTTCGTGCTCGCCGTCAATGCCGTGTTCTATGCGGTGCTGTGGCGCCGCCGCAGGCAGCGCCGGGCAGCGCGAAGCGCATCGGACGCCCGGCCGGACCCCGGCGATTGAACCGAAGCGCGGCTCGGGGCGTCCCAGTACAATGCCCTCCACCATGCCTGCCGCTCCCGTCCCCAGCATTTTCGCCCGCGCCCGTCCTGCGGCCAGCCCCGCTCCGTTCCTGCCGATGTCGCGCGCCGAGATGCGCGCGCTCGGCTGGGACGAGTGCGACGTCGTCCTCGTCACCGGCGACGCGTACCTCGACCACCCGAGCTTCGGCATGGCGCTCGTCGGGCGGCTGCTCGAAGCGCAGGGCTTTCGCGTCGGCATCATCAGCCAGCCGGACTGGAAGAGCGCCGAGCCGTTCCGCGCGCTCGGGCGCCCGCGGCTGTTCTTCGGCATCACTGCGGGGAACATGGATTCGCTCATCAACCGCTACACCGCGGAGCGCAAGATCCGCTCGGAAGACGCCTATACGCCGGGCGCCGAAGCCGGTCGCCGGCCCGACCGCGCGGTGACCGTCTACGCGCAGCGTGCGCGCGAAGCCTTCCCCGGCGCGAACGTCGTCATCGGCAGCATCGAGGCGTCGCTGCGCCGCATCGCGCATTACGACTACTGGTCGGACAAGGTGCGCCGTTCGGTGCTCGCGGACTCGAAAGCCGACCTGCTGCTGTTCGGCAACGCTGAGCGCGCGCTGGTCGCACTCGCGCACCGCCTCGCCGACGGCGAGCCGATCGACGCGATCCGCGACCTGCGCGGCACGGCTTTCCTAGTCCGGCCGGGCTGGCTGCCGAACGCCGACTGGTGCGAGCAGGACTCGACCGCGCTCGACCGTCCGGGCCGCGTCGAGCCGCATCCCGACCCGTACGCGATGGAGCCCGAAAAGCCGGCTGCGGCCGGCGAAGGCGTCGCGCAGCCGGTGCGCATCGTCCCGGCTGCGGAACGCGCCGCGGCGCGGCGCCAGGCGCGGGGCAGGACGGTCGTGCGCCTGCCGTCGTACGAGACGGTCGCCGCCGACCCGGTGATGTACGCGCACGCCTCGCGCGTGTTCCACCTCGAATCGAACCCCGGCAACGCGCGCGCGCTCGTCCAGGCGCACGGTGACGGACCGGGGCGGCGCGACGTGTGGCTCAACCCGCCGCCGCTGCCGCTCTCGACGCCCGAGATGGATTTCGTCTTCGGCCTGCCGTACGCGCGCCGGCCGCATCCGTCGTACGGTGACGCGCGCATCCCGGCGTGGGACATGATCAAGTTCTCGATCAACATCATGCGCGGCTGCTTCGGCGGGTGCACGTTCTGCTCGATCACCGAGCACGAAGGCCGCATCATCCAGAGCCGCTCGGAAGAATCGATCCTGCACGAGATCGAGGAGATCCGCGACCGCACGCCGGACTTCAAGGGCCACATCACCGACCTCGGCGGTCCGACCGCGAACATGTACCGCATGGCGTGCCGCGATCCTGCGATCGAGTCCTCGTGCCGGCGGCTGTCGTGCGTGTACCCCGGCATCTGCGAGAACCTGGGAACCGACCATGCGCCGCTGATCTCGCTGTACCGCAAGGCGCGCGCGATTCCGGGCGTCAAGCGCGTGACGATCGGCTCGGGGCTGCGTTACGACCTCGCAGTGCGCTCGCCGGAGTACGTCAAGGAACTCGTCACGCACCACGTCAGCGGCCTATTGAAGATCGCGCCCGAGCATACCGAGGAAGGGCCGCTGTCGAAAATGATGAAGCCCGGCATCGGCACGTACGAGAAGTTCGCCGCGATGTTCGAGAAATACTCGCGCGAAGCCGGCAAGAAGCAGCACCTCGTGCCGTACTTCATCGCCGCGCACCCGGGCACGACCGACGAGGACATGCTGAACCTCGCGCTGTGGCTGAAGAAGAACGGCTTCAGGCCCGACCAGGTGCAGACTTTCATGCCGACACCGATGGCGATGGCGACGACCATGTATCACAGCCGCCGCAATCCGCTGCGCAAGGTGTCGCCCGATTCCGAAGTGGTCGAGACCGCGCGCGCCGGAAAGGTGAGGAAGCTGCACAAGGCCCTGCTGCGCTGGCACGACCCGGAAAACTGGCCGCTGATCCGCGAAGCGCTGCTCGGCATGGGCCGCGCGGAGCTGATCGGCAGCGGGCCGAACTGCCTCGTGCCGCGGCATCAGCCGGGCGTGCCGCTCGCCGTCGACCGCCCGGGACGTCGTCCCGCCGCGCGCTCCGGTGGCGGCGAGTGCCGCGCGGCGCCGGCCCGCAACGGCAGCGGTAGCAGTGGCGGTGGCGGGGCGGGTGTACCGCCGGGGACGTCGAACCGGCGCAAGGCCCGCGTCTGACATGGCGGAACGCCCTGGGACGCTTGTCGCCGCTCAAGGCCGATCGCCGCGCCCGTGGAGACAATGGCACGAACGGCAACGTGATCGCGAGGCGTTCACGGCAACGGTCGCGGCGCCGGAAATATTTCACCCTTCTGCAACAGGAGTCGATATGAACACCCGTCCCGCCTTCCTCCGTCTCGTTTCCGCCCTCGGGCTGGTCGCTGCATTCGCGGGCGGCCCCGTCTTCGCAGCCGGCGAGGAAGTCGTCATGTACAAGGATCCGAATTGCGGCTGCTGCGGCAAGTGGGCCGAGCACATGCGCGCGAGCGGATTTGCCGTGAAGGAAGTTCGCAGCACCGCGATGAGCGCCGTCAAGCGCGAAGCCGGCGTGCCGCAGGCGCTCGCTTCGTGCCACACGGCGAAGGTCGGCGGCTACGTCGTCGAAGGTCACGTGCCTGCGGCGGACGTGCGCCGCCTGCTCGCCGAAAAGCCGAAAGTGGCCGGCATCGCGGCGCCGGGAATGCCGGCCGGCTCGCCCGGCATGGAAGGGCCGTATCCTGCCGAGCGTTACGATGTCGTCAGCTTCGATGCGGACGGCAAGCACCGGACGTTCGCGTCGCACTGATGCGGGTGGCGGAAGTTGACCAGGGAGTCAGCCATGAAAAAACTGTTCATCGCGAGCCTGGCCGCGGGCTTTCTGTGGTCGTCGGCGCCGGCGTTCGCGCAGCCCGATAACGCGGTGCTCGGGGACCGGGGGAGCGGCATGATCGTCGATCTCGTCCTCGTGCGGCCGTTGACCTTCGTCGGTTCGGTGGTCGGGATCGCCGCTTTCATCGTTTCGCTGCCGTTCACTGCGCCGACCGGCTCGTCTGACGATGCTGCGCGCGAGCTGGTCGGCAAGCCGCTCGAGTACACCTTCAACCGGCCGCTCGGCGATTTCCGCAATTGCGGCGCGGACCGGCATCCCTGCGGCGGGCGGTGACCGGGCCGCGGGCGCAGGGGCCCTGCGTCACGCGAGCAGGAAGTTCTCGTCGGGGACAGGCACCGGCGGCGGCTCTTCGCCGAGCATCTCGCGCAGGCTTGCGTTGACGCCGGCGACGAGCGCGTCGAGCGCGAGATCGTTCGCCATCGTGCCGAAAGGTTCTTCGATCTCGTCGCTGAGCGCTTCGAGCGCGAAGAACGTGTAGGACACGAAGCTCACGACCAGCGGCGTCATGAGGCCGATCGAATCGACCAGCCCGAAAGGCAGCAGCGCGCAATAAACATAGGCGCTGCGGTGCAGGATCACCGTATAGGTGAAGGGCAACGGTGTATTGGCGATGCGCTCGCAGCCGCCGAGCGACGACGACAGCCCGTTCAGCGACTGCTCCATCTGCTGCGCGAGCATGATGTCGAGTTGCCCCGCTTCGCGGCGCTCGCGCAGCCATTGGCCGAGCCACAGCAACACCAGCGCCGGCGCCGAGCGGGCGGCGCGGGCGCGCTCGATGACGACCGCGGGAAGCAGACCGAGCAGGTCGGCGTCGCGCGGCTGGTGGCGCAGCTGGTTGCGCATCGCCGCGGCGAAGCCGATGAGGCCGAGCACGAACGGGCGGCTCTCGACGTTGCGGGCTGTCAGCGTCAGGGCCTGCCGCGCGAGATTGCGCGTCTCGACGAGGACGTCGCCCCACAGTTTGCGCGCTTCCCAGTAGCGGTCGTAACTCGCGTTGATGCGAAAGCCGAGGAAGATCGCGAGCGCGACACCCATCAGCGAGAACGGGTTCGCGTTGAGCGTCACCTTGAAGTGGAAAAGCTGGCCGTGCATCAGCACGACGCCGCACGACAGCGCGAGGATGAACAGCTGCTGCGGCAGGATGCGGGAAACGAGCGACCCGCGGCGGACGAACAGCAAATGCATCCAGTGCGGACGAGGGCGAACGATCACGGCTGGGAATGGGGGAGGGCAGGCGACGGCGGGGCTGCGATTCTCTCAGGTTTTGGCGCGATGCGGATGGCGATTTCTTGCATTGCAAGAAAAATCTGGGCCTACCCCGCCAGCCAGGCGAGCGTGCCGGTGAGGGCGAGCCCGGCGCTGGCGAGCAGCGTGAGCCGGCGCCGTGAGCCGTGCAGCCGTCCCCACAACCAGAAGCCCGACAGGCCGAGAAACGCGAGGCCGAGCGCGGCGGCGTCGGACAGCAGGATCCACGCCGGCCCGGTACCGATCGACATGTGCAGGCGCGCCAGGTACAGCCACAGGTTCGGTTTCGTCCGCTTCACCTCGGCCTGGCCGCTGCCGAGCCAGTATTCGACCTGCACGGTTTCGGAAGGGGTGTCGGCGCGCAGCGTCCAGCGCTCGGGCTGGCGCAGTTCGCCGTCACCCCAGCTCACGGCGCGCGAAGGCTCGATGCGCGGCTTCAGCGCCCCGGCCTCGACGCCGAGCGCCGGAGCGAGTGCCGCGGCGAGCGCCTGGGGATCGGCGGGCGCGGCCTCGAGCGACAGTATCTGCGTCACCACGCTGCGGTCGAGTGCGGGAATCTTCATCACCGCCCGATGGTTCAGCAGGAAACCGGTCACCGCGAACAGCAGCAGCATCGATGCGATTGCGAGGCCGAACCACGCATGAACGCGGCGCAGCCACTTTTGCACGTTGCCGCGCTGCGCAGCCGGGCGGGGATGAAGGTGGATCACGAAAGCCTCTGTGGCAACAGGGACGGGTCAGAGGGATCAGAACGAGAGTTTCGCGGACAGCCGCAGCGTGCGCGGCATGCCGACCGCAAGGAGGGCACTGTTCGAGTTGACCTTGCTGTCGCCGGCAGCCGCCCAGTAGCGCTTGTCGGTCACGTTCTCCACGGTCGCGACGAGGTCGAGCTGGTTGCTCGCGATCTTGGTACGGTAGCGGGCGCCGACGTCATAACGGGTGTAGGCATCGACTTCGGCCTGGTTCTGCGGATTCACTTCGCGCTCACCCGTGTAGTAAGCCCCCGCGGACAGCGCGAGGCCCGGGATCGCCGCCAGGCGATGTTCGACGAAGAGGCTCGCCGTGACCTCGGGCGTGTTCGCCGGCCGGTTGCCGACGATGCTCTGGTCGTTCTCGGCCTTCGTGAACTCCGCGTCGATCCACTGCATCGACGAGAAAATGCCCCAGCGCGGCGAAATCTGGCCGCCGGCCGACAGCTCGACGCCGCGCAGGCGCGCTTCGCCGAGGCGCTGGTAGATGTTGTTGATCTCGCCGTTCATCGGCCGCTCGATCCGGAACACTGCTGCATTGGTCTGCACGCCGCCCCAATCGGTCTTGACGCCGCCTTCCCATTGGCGCGTCACCAGCGGCTCGAGCGAAGTGCCGGCGTTCAGCGCAGCAGGACGCGCGATGCCGCCGTCCTCCATGCCTTCGAGGTAGCCGGCATAGAGGTTCGTGGCGGGGGTGAGCTTCCACACCGCGGCGACGGTCGGGCTGACTTTGCGCTTGGTGTAGTCCTGGCGGTTGTCCGTCGCATGCTCGAACTCGAATTCGCTGCCGCGCGCGCCCGCGATCAGCAGCCAGTCGCCGAGCGCCGCCCGGTCGAAGACGTACCAGCCGCGGTCGTAAGTGTGGGAGTGGCGAGCATTCGGGCCATGGGTCACCGGGGTTTCGGGGAGGTCGCGCGGATTGTAGAGATTCTGTGCGACGTTGACCGTGACGGTGTTGCCGAGCGAGGTGCTGAGGGTGTTGCGGGCATAACCGAAGGTGAAGTCGTGTCTCACCGTCCCGGTCTCGAACCGGCCGGCGAGCTCGGTGCGCGCATTGCGGTTGATGAACTCCTGATCCTGGCCGCGGAAAATCTGCAGCGTGCCCTCGCCGGTCGCCACGTCGTAGTTGATCATCTGCGAGAAGTTGCGGTCGCGCTCGAGCCTCGAACGCCCCACTTCCACAGTCCAGATCCAGTTGTCGTTGAGCGCGAAGTCGCTGCGCAGTTGAACGTTCTGCTCCTCCGCGTCGTAGTTCGCCCAGTCGGGCGCGATCAGCTTCTCAGGGTTAGGGATGCGCGGCAGCGGGATTTTCCCGTTGACGGGCCGCAGCGCGAGGATGCTCGACTGCTCGACGACGTCCTTGGCGATGTCCTCGACGTCGAGCTTCAGCAGCCAGCGGTCGGTCACGTTCCAGTCGAACGCACCGGCGACCAGGCGGCGGTCGCCGTCGGCATCTTCGACGGGGCTTTCGAGCTCGCCGCCGACGATGTTCACGCGTGCGCCGAACTGGCCCTCGGAGCCGAAGCGCCGGCCGACGTCGAGGCCGACGACCGCACTGCCGTTGTCATCGGTCGACAGCTGAACTGCGGTGACCGGCGTGCTGCCGGCACGCTTCGTAACCAGGTTGATGATTCCGGAAGGCGGCACGAAGCCGTAGTACAGCCCGCCGACGCCCTTGAGCACTTCGACGCGCTCCTTGTTCTCGAGCGGCAGGTCGATCAGGTTGACGATCGGCAGTCCGCCGTTGAGGCGATAGCTGGAGCGGTTGTCGACCAGCAGCCCGCGGATCGACAGGTTGTCGTAGGCAGTGGCCCCGAGCTGGGCGCGGGTGACGCCCGCAGTGTTCTTCATCGCCTCGTACAGGCTGTTGGCCTGCTGCGCATCGAGAAGGTCGCGATCGACGATGTTCACCGTCATCGGCACTTCCTTCGCCGGGGTGTCGCGGAAAGTGCCGACGCCGATGCTGCCGGCGCGCCAGGCGGAATCGGTGGCGAAAACTTCGACTGCTTCGAGCTGCTGGTCGGCGGCGAGGAGGGAGCCGTGCGCGGCGAGCAGCGCGGCGGCGGGAATCAGGCGGGCGAGGGTTTTGAGTCGCATGGATATGCTCCGAAAAGTAGGACGGGAAGGTTTTGAAGGGGCGCGGCCTTTCTGGCCCCTGCGCGTCGCCCGGCCGGGCGCCGGGCAACGCGGATCAGAAGTTCAGCTGCCCTTCGAGGATGAAGCTGCGGCCAGGGCCGGGCACGCGGCCGACAGGGCTCACGTCGACGCCGCGGAAGTAGTATTCCTCGTCGAACAGGTTGTTCACCGCGAGGCCGACGGTGGCGTCGAGCCCTTGGCCGAGCTTGAGCTCGCGGCCGATGCGCGCATTGACGACGACATAGTCGGGCAGTCTTCCGGCTGAACCGTTCGCCGTCTCCTTGCGCGTGTTCGCCGCGTCGCTGTAGCTCTCGGCTGCGTAGCTCGCGCTGCCGCTGAACGCCCACGGCCCGAGCGTGTGGTCCGCGGTGAGGCTGACGCGGTGGTGGGGCGCATTCGGGAGCTGTTTGCCTGCATTCGGCCCGTTCAGCTGCTCGGTGTCGAGATAGGTATAGGTCGCGGACAACCGGGTGTTCGCGCCGACTTCCCAGATCGCCTGCAGCTCGGCGCCCTCCAGGCGGGTTTCGCCGAGATTCTCGAAACGCGCGGCGCCGGCGTTGAACTGGATCTGGTCCTCGTAATCGATGCGGAACAGCGTCGCCTGCGTCGACACGTCCGGGCGTGGATCGAAACGGGCGCCGACCTCGTAGTTCCACGCGGTCTCGTTCGCGACGTCGCCGTCGCGGGTGGCCTGTGCGGTCTGCACCGGCACGAGCGAGCGTTGCGCGTTCGTGAAGAGGAACACGCGGTCGGTCGCCTGGTAGCCGACGGTCAAGCCCGGCAGGACTTCTTCGGCGTGATTGTCACCCGCGGCCCCGCTCCGCTCGTCGTGGAAGTCCATGCGCACGTCCTCATAGCGCAGGCCGGGCGTGATCGCGAGGCGGTCGTCGAGGAAGCGCATCGTGTCGCTCGCATAGACGGCGACCGCGTCGGTGTCGAAGTCCCACGCGCGCACTGCGCTGTATGCGCCGGTCGCGAGGGCGGTCCGGTTGACGTCGAACTGGACCTCTTCCTTCACGTAGCGCGCACCGAGCGTGAAAGTGTGCCGTCCGATGCGATGGCTCAGCCGCGGCTCGGTGCCGTAGACCTTGAACAGTCGCGGCGAGTCGGCGACGTGGGTCTCGGGAAGCGCCGGATCGAACGCGTTGCCGGTCCCGCTGAGGTTCTGTCCGAAAAAGAACGTGCGGTCGGCGTCGTGCGCGAAGTTGCGCCATTCGAACTGCGTGTCGGCGCTCGGCGTGAAGACCCAGGTCAGGGTGCCGCGCAACATGTCCGCGTCGAAGCCGTCGTTCGGACGCTGCGACTGCGTCCGGTCGTCGCGGTACGCCGCCGGGCTGAGCGCGCCGGGAAGGTCCGCATCGACCTTGTAGTACTGCAGCTGCGCGCGGATTTCGTTGCGCGCGTCGGCGAAATAGATGCCGTCGAGGATGAAGTTGTTGACCTTCGTGCTCGAATGCTCGCGCGAGCCGTCGCCGCGCAGCGTGTTGGCCTGCAGCTGCAGGCCGAGGTCGTCGTTGAGGAAGCCGCCGGCACGGTAATACGTGTCGCTCAGCATGTTGCCGGTTTCCTCGGCGACCGTGACGCGTTGCGCGAGCGTCTGGCTGAACTCGCCCGGGATCGGGCGCGTGACGAAGTTCAGCACGCCGCCGAGGTTGTTCGGCCCGTAGTGCACCGCCGCGCCGCCGCGCACGACATCGATCGACTCGACGCTCGCCATCGTGATCGGAAACAGCGACAGGCCGATGTTGCTGTAGGGGCCGATCGCGATCGGGTACCCGTCGAGCAGGATCTGCGCGCGCTCGCTGCGCAGCGGGTTCAGGCCGCGCACGCTGATGTTCGGCAGGATGCCGGTGCCGGTTTCGTCGAGCACATGCACGCCCGGGACGACGCGCAATGCGTCTTCGACGTTCAGCGCGCCGCGCTCGTGGAGCTGTTCTTCGGAGACGACACTGCGCGCGCCGCTGTACGTGCGGACCTGCTCGGGCGTCGCCGGGCCCAGCCAGTCGGCCTTGACTTCGACGGACTGCAGCACCTGCTCGTCGGCGGGGGCGTTCTGCGCGTAGGCATGCGGGGCGGCCACGAGGCAGGCGGCCGCGGCCAGGCGTCGCGCGACGAATGGCGCGCCGGGAGGGGGAGAGGACATCGGAACTCCGGTCGGAAGCGTTGCTGGCTGGCGATCCGGCCGGAAAAGGCGGAGTGGCTGGCTGTGATGAGGGAGAATTGTATTTCTATATGTTAATGCGAATCAATATTATTGTTGCAGAGAGTCGGCGCAGGACTTCCGCGCCACGGCCGACCCGTGACGGACGGGAGCGCGGCATCGCGCTCCCGGGGCGGCTGTCAACCGCCGTGCAGCGAAGTGGCTTGAAGGCCTGCGTCGGCGCGCAGGGCTGCGGCCTTGTCGGTTGCTTCCCACGTGAATTCGGGCTCGTCGCGGCCGAAGTGGCCGTACGCGGCCGTCTTGCCGTAGATCGGGCGCAGCAGGTTGAGCTCCTGAATGATGGCTTTCGGACGCAGGTCGAAGTGCCTGCCGATCAGCTCGACGATGCGTTCGTCGCTGACCCTGCCCGTGCCGAAGGTCTCGACCATCATCGACACCGGCCTGGCGACGCCGATCGCATAGGCGACCTGCACTTCGCAGCGATCGGCGAGGCCCGCCGCGACGATGTTCTTCGCGACCCAGCGCCCGGCATACGCGGCGGAGCGGTCGACTTTCGACGGATCCTTGCCGGAGAACGCGCCGCCGCCGTGGTGCGCCGCGCCGCCGTAGGTGTCGACGATGATCTTGCGCCCGGTCAGGCCGCAGTCGCCGTGCGGGCCGCCGATGACGAAGCGCCCGGTCGGGTTGATCAGGTAGCGCACTTCGCCCTGCATCAGCGCCGCAGGCAGCACCGGCTTGATGATTTCCTCGACGACCAGTTCGGTGATCTGCGCATGCGAGACTTCCGGGCTGTGCTGCGTCGACACGACGACGGTGTCGATCGCGACCGGCTTGCCGTCGACGTAGCGGACCGTCAGCTGGCTCTTCGCGTCCGGACGCAGCCAGTTCAGCCGGCCGTCCTTCCTCAGCTCGGACTGGCGCTGCATGATGCGGTGCGCATAGTAGATCGGCAACGGCATCAGCGACGGCGTCTCGTTGCATGCATAGCCGAACATCAGGCCCTGGTCGCCCGCGCCCTGGTCGAGGTCGAGGCCTTCGCCTTCATTGACGCCCTGCGCGATGTCGGACGACTGGCGGTTGATCGCGGTGAGGATCGCGCACGACTTGTAGTCGAAACCGATCGCCGAGTCGTCGTAGCCGATGCGGCGGATCACGTCCTGCGCGATCTCCTTGTAATTCGGGTGAGCGCTTGTCGTGATCTCGCCGGAGATGACCACGAGGCCCGTCGATACCAGGGTTTCGCATGCGACGCGCGCATGGGGGTCTTCGGCGAGGATCGCGTCGAGGACGCCGTCGGAAACCTGGTCGGCAACCTTGTCGGGATGTCCTTCGGACACCGATTCCGACGTGAAGAGGTATTCCCTGCTCATGCACTGCTCCTGAAAACGAAAAATCCCCAAAGCTGTCCGGCGTGGCCGGCTCCGGGGATTTCGTCGAGCAGGCGACGCTTTAGCAGTATTTGTGTGCCGTGACCGGTTAGGTGCGTTCGCGGCGCCGCCCTGCAAGTTGTCGTATTAACTCGGCGGCTGGGCGATAATTATATGCTTTGTGATCCGGCGGTCAAATATGCGGGGTCGGGAGCGGGCGTTTGGGCCTGTGTCCGGGCCTGCGCCGATTCGACCGGCGCCGATGCTCTCCTCGATGTGACCTCTTCGCGTGACCTTCCTCGTCAATCTGTCATTCCGCATTCTCGCCGGCCTGCCGCTGTCATGGCTTCATCGGCTCGGCGGCTGGGCCGGCTGGGCCATCTGGCGCTGTTCACCGTCATACCGTCGCCGCCTCGAGGACAATCTCGCCCAGGCGACGGGCCGCCGCGACCAGTCGCTGCGGGACGCGGCGGTCGCCGAAGCCGGGCGGCAGGCGCTCGAGCTGCCGTTCGTGTGGCTGCGGGCGCAGGACGAGGTGCTCTCCTGCATCGTGCGGGTCGAAGGGCAGGAACTGATCGCCCGGGCGCAGGCCGAGGGCGCTAGCGTGCTGCTGCTGACTGCGCACCTCGGGTGCTTCGAGATGTGCGCGCAGTATTGTTCGACGCACGGACCGATCACGGTGCTGTTCCGCCCGCCGCGCAAGACGGCGCTGCGCCCGTTGATGGAAGCCGGGCGTGCGCGCGGCGCGATCCGCGTCGCCCCGGCGGACGTCTCCGGCGTGCGCCGTCTGGTGAAGGCGCTGCGCAGCGGCGAGATGGTCGGCATGCTGCCGGACCAGGCGCCGGCCGAAGGCGAAGGCGTCTGGGCGCCGTTCTTCGGCCGGCCCGCATGGACGATGACGCTCGCGGCGCGCCTGTCGGAAGTGAAAGGGGTCAAGGTGGTGATGGTGTGGACCGAGCGGCTGCCGCACGGGGCAGGCTATGTGCTGCGGCTTTCCGAACCCGTGGAGCCGATCGCGGGCTCGCTCGAAGAGCGCTGCGCGGCGATCAACCGCGAGATCGAACGTCTCGTGCTTGCATGCCCGGCGCAGTATCTGTGGGGCTACAACCGCTACAAGCGTCCTTCGGGCGTGCCGCCGCCCCCGGAGGCGACGTGCTGACGGGCGCGCTCACCCGCCTGACGGTGGCGCTGTTCTGGCTCCTGCACTGGCTGCCGCTGCCGGTGCTCGCGGTGATCGGCAGCGCCGTTGGCGAAGCGATGTACTGGGTCGCGCGCCCGCGACGCCACATAGCGTCGGTGAACCTGCGGCTGTGCTTTCCCGAGCTCGACGCCGGTGCGCGCCGGCGTCTTGTGCGCGCGCATTTCCGTGCACTCGGACGCAGCCTCGTCGAGCGCGGGCTGCTGTGGTGGGCGAGCGAGGCGCGGCTCAAGCGGCTGATCCGGCTCGAAGGCGCGGAGCGGCTGCGCGCGCTGCTCGACTCGGGCCGGCCGGTGATCCTGCTCGCGCCGCATTTCGTCGGCCTCGACATGGGCGGCTCGCGCGTCGCGATGGAGTTCGACAGCGTCAGTATCTACGCGCGGCAGAAGAACCGCGTGCTCGACCGCTGGCTGTACCACGGACGCAGCCGCTTCGGCGACCAATTGCTGCTGTCGCGTCAGGACGGCGTGCGCGGCACGGTCAAGGCGATGAAGGCGGGGCGTCCGTTCTACTATCTGCCCGACATGGACTACGGCCGCAAGGACGCGATCTTCGTGCCGTTCTTCGGCGTGCCGGCGGCGACGATCACCGGGCTTTCGCGGCTCGGCCGGCTCGCGGGCGCGGCCGTCGTGCCGTGCGTGACGCGAATGCTGCCGGGCGGGCGCGGCTACGTCGCCGAGCTCGGCGAGCCGTGGCCGGACTATCCGACGCGCGACGTCGAGGACGACACCGCGCTGATGAACCGCTGGATCGAATCCGCGGTGCGGACGATGCCCGAGCAGTATTACTGGGTGCACCGGCGCTTCAAGACGCGTCCGCCGGGCGAGGCGCGTCCGTATTGAGAATGCGTACAGCGTGCTGTCGCTGGACGTCCTGCGGCGGCTGAGCCAGAATTCGCCGAGCCACCGCTCCCCCTGCATCCACCCGAGCTGCGATTTCCCATGCGTCTGCGCTTCACGAAAATGCACGGCCTCGGCAACGATTTCGTCGTCATCGACGCCATCCGCCAGTCCGTCCACCTGACTCCGGAGCAGGTCCGCCGTCTTGCCGACCGCCATTTCGGCATCGGCTGCGACCAGCTGCTGGTGGTCGAGGAAGCGACGCGCCCGGACGTGGACTTCCGCTACCGGATCTTCAACGCCGATGGCGGCGAAGTCGAGCAGTGCGGCAACGGGGCGCGCTGTTTCGTGCGTTTCGTGCATGAGCAGGGGCTCACTGCGAAGCGTCGCATCCGCGTCGAGACGCGCTCCGGCATCATCGCGCCGCAGCTCGAAGACGAGGGTCTCGTGACGGTCGACATGGGCGTGCCGGTGCTCGAGCCCGCGCGCGTGCCGTTCGTGTCGGACTCCGACGCGATCGTGCAGCCGCTCGACGTCGGCGGTGAAACCATCGCGATCACCGCGGTGTCGATGGGCAACCCGCACGCCGTGCAGGTCGTTGCCGATGTCGACGCGGCACCTGTCGCAACCCAGGGAGCGCTGATCGAACGCCATCCGCGCTTTCCCGCGCGGGTCAATGCCGGCTTCGTGCAGGTCGTCGATGCGCACCGCATCCGCCTGCGGGTGTTCGAGCGCGGCGCGGGAGAAACGCTTGCTTGCGGCACCGGCGCCTGCGCGGCGGTCGTGACCGTGATCCTGCGCGAACTCGCGCAGTCGCCGGTGCGCGTCGAGACGCGGGGCGGAGAGCTCGACATCGCGTGGGGAGGCCCGGGGCAGCCGGTGCTGATGACCGGCCCGGCCGTGACTGTTTTCGCGGGTGAAATCGACGTCGGCTGAGCGACCTCGGCCGAGCGGTTTCGCTTATTGCAACGAATACGAGGAGGCGCGCCTGCGCCTCACGGGGAGCAGCTTTTCGATGAATGCCGCTGATGTCGCACGTTATCTGAAGGAACACCCGGACTTTCTCGCCGACCACGGCGAGCTGTTCACACAGCTGACCGTTCCGCATCCGCACGGCGGGCAGGCCATCTCGCTGGCCGAACGGCAGCTTCATGCGTTGCGCGACAAGATCCGACAGCTCGAAAGCAAGCTCGCCGAACTGATTCGCTACGGCGAGGAAAACGACGAGATCGGCGAAAAAGTCCATCGCCTGACGCTGGCGCTGGTCGAAGCCGAAGACTACGACGTGCTGCGTTTTGCGCTGCTCGAAAATGTGCGCGACAACTTTTCGGTGCCGAACGTCGCGCTGCGCATTTGGGCCGATGCGCAGTCGCGCGAAGGCGAGGACTTTTCTTCGGTGACCGAAGAGCTGCGCTTTTTCGCCACCGACCTGAGCCACCCGTATTGCGGCGCGCCGGCGAATCTCGAAGTGATCGACTGGTTCGGCCCCGCCGCCTGTCATATCCGTTCGGTGGCACTGGTGCCGCTGCGCCGCGACGACCAGGTGCTCGGCCTGCTCGCGCTCGGCAGCGAAGAGGCCGAGCGCTTCTACCCCGGGATGGGAACGCTGTACCTCGCGCGCATCGGCGACCTGGTCGCGGCGGCGCTGCGACGGCAGCTGGCCTGACGGGGTGCGCCGCGGGCCGGGAGGCCGCGGCGCCGCACGAACAGCTCGTCCCGCGAGCATTTGCCGCTCGCCGATTTTCCCTACACACGCTTCTGCATCTGGTCAAGGTTCACGACGCGGCGCCCGCCGCGCAAGGAACCGCCGAGCCTCGCTGCGCCGGCTCGAGCGGCAGGCGCTGCTGCGCGGCGACCGGCCTTTCTGCTACCGCCTCCTGCCAGACGATCAGTGCCCAAATCGGGCAACAAAGTTTGAGCCCGCACGTGGCTATTCAGCTATTCTGAAACATCTCTTAACAAATCTTCCCTCGGGCCGGACGCCGCAGGCTGTGGGAGCAAGGCAGCAATGCCAGACATCGATCCTGAAACTCCTGGCGCCGATGCGCCCGACAGCCCTGACGAGGGGCCCGCGCAGAGCCGTGTCTCGCTGCTGCGCAATGCGGCGATCCTGCTTGCCCGCTACCAGGTTCACAGCCTGAGGCGCCTGTTCGAGGAGTTCGAGCGGGATATCCTGCTGCCGATCCTGCTCGGCGAGATCGCGCTGCACAATATCGGCGCGCTCGAACACGATGACGAACGCGATCGCCTCACGGCAGACGAAGTCGAGGGCGAATCCGATGAAGAGCATATGTCCCGGCTGCGGCCGTGCAACGCCTATTCGATTGCCGCTGCAACCGGCCTGCCGCGCGAGACGGTCCGGCGCAAGATCGGGCGCCTCGTCGAGCTGGGCTGGATCCGCAAGCAGCAGAACGGGCACCTGTATCTCACGCCGCGCGCGCTGAAGCATTTCGGCAACCTGCTGTGCTCGCGTGATCTGCCGGAGTTCCTCGAAACCGCGGATCGCGTGCGGAAACTGCGGCACCCCCGGGGCCGGACAAACCGCAAGGGCTGAAGCTTTGGCGGCGCGGCACTGGTGAGCCGGCGCCGCTCGCCTTACACTCTCGCGCCTGACTCATCTCCCTGCGATCCGCCTCCCGATGTCCAAGCTCGTCCTCAATCCCGGCAAGGAGCGTTCGCTCCTGCGCCGTCACCCCTGGGTATTCGCCGGCTCGGTGGCCCGCCTCGAAGGGCGCGCGCGGCCGGGCGACACCGTCGAAGTCGTCGCCGCCGACGGGCGTTTCCTCGGCCGCGCGGCGTGGTCGCCGGAATCGCAGATCCGCGCGCGGATGTGGTCGTTCGCCGCCGACATCACGATCGACCATGCATTCTTCAAGCGTCGCGTCGCCGAATCGGTCGCACGCCGGGCGACGCATCCGCTGCTCGCCGGCGAGAGCGGAGTGCGGCTGATCCATGGCGAATCGGACGGCCTGCCGGGCATCATCGCGGACCGCTTCGGCGACGTCGTCGTCATGCAGCTGACGAGCGCGGGCGCCGAGAAGTGGCGCGAGGCGATCATTGCCGGGCTGGTGCAGGCGACCGGCTGCACGGCAGTGTACGAGCGCTCCGATTCCGACGTGCGCGGCCTCGAAGGGCTCGGGCCGAAGACCGGCTGCGTGCATGGCGAGCTGCCGGAGGACGTGCTGACGATCGTCGAGAACGGCGTGCGCATGGAAGTCGATGTCATCAGTGGCCACAAGACCGGCTTCTACCTCGATCAGCGCGACAACCGCCGCCTGACCGGCGTGCTCGCGGCCGGGCGCAGCGTGCTGAACTGCTTCTGCTACACCGGGGGGTTCTCGCTGCAGGCGCTGGGCGGCGGCGCGACGTCGGTGCTGTCGATCGACTCGTCCGCGCCGGCGCTCGACGCGGGGCGGCGCAATCTGGCGATGAATCCGCAGCTCGATGCGGGGCGCGCCGAATGGCTGCAGGCTGACGTGTTCGAGGCGCTGCGTGCGCTGAAAGGCGAAGGGCGGCGTTTCGACCTGATCGTGCTCGATCCGCCGAAGTTCGCCCCGTCGGCGGCGCACGCCGATCGGGCGTCGCGCGCGTACAAGGACATCAACCTGTTCGGCTTCCGCCTGCTCAATCCCGGCGGCATCCTGATGACGTACTCGTGTTCGGGCGGCATCGGCCTCGAACTGTTCCAGAAAATCGTCGCCGGCGCGGCGAGCGACGCCGGGGTCGATGCGCGCATCCTGCATCGTCTGTCCGCGTCCGCCGATCACCCGGTCGGCCTTGCGGTGCCCGAAGGCGAATACCTCAAGGGGCTTGCGCTTCAGGTTGGCTGAGCGCGTTCGCCCGACGGCGCGCGCCAGTCCGGGTTCGGTCCGCGCTCGCCGGTCGTGAAAGCCGCGCTGACCAGACCCAGCGCGAGCACGATCAGCAGGAAATACCGCAGCTGCCAGCCGCGCGGCGCGGCCCGGCCGTCGCCGCGTCCCGCCTGCCGGCCTGCCATCAGGCCGAGCGCGACGACGACGACGAGACCGGCACCGAGCAGCTGCGACGACAGGCCGCCGAGAAGCACGCCGCGGGACGGATCGAAGCGATCGGGCCAGAAAAACGTCGGCCCCTGCAGCAGATGGATTGCGCCGAACACGCACAGCACGATCGCCAGGGCCTGGAACGTGCGCATTGCGAGCGATCAGGGAGTGGAGAACAGCTCCGCGCTTTCGTCGCCGGCGCGCCGGGGAAAGGCGAGGCCGAAATGCTGCCAGATCGACGCGCTCGCGATGCGCCCGCGCGGCGTGCGCTGCAGGTAGCCCTGCTGGATCAGGTACGGTTCGAGCACGTCCTCGATCGTGTCGGACGATTCGCCGATCGCCGCCGCGAGGTTGTCGAGGCCGACCGGGCCGCCGCCGAACTTCTCGAGCATCGCGCCGAGCAGCTTGCGGTCCATCAGGTCGAGCCCGAGGTGGTCGACGTCGAGCATCAGCAGTGCGGCGTCGGCGACGGTGGCAGTGATGTCGCCGTCGGCTTTGACCTGCGCATAGTCGCGGACGCGGCGCAGCAGCCGGTTTGCGATCCGCGGCGTGCCGCGCGCGCGCCGCGCGATCTCGACCGCTCCGGCGTCGTCGATCGCGACGTCGAGCAGGCCCGCGGAGCGTCCGACGATGTATGCGAGTTCCTGCGGTGTGTAGAACTCGAGCCGCGCCGCGATGCCGAAACGGTCGCGCAGCGGGTTCGTCAGCATCCCGGCGCGCGTCGTCGCGCCGACCAGCGTGAAAGGTGGCAGGTCGAGCTTGACCGAGCGCGCTGCGGGCCCTTCGCCGATCATGATGTCGATCTGGAAATCCTCGAGTGCCGGATAGAGGATCTCCTCGACGACCGGCGACAGGCGGTGGATCTCGTCGATGAACAGCACGTCGTGCGGTTCGAGGTTCGTCAGCAGCGCCGCGAGATCGCCGGCGCGCTCGAGCACCGGGCCGGAGGTCGAGCGCAGGTTCACCCCCATCTCGGCAGCGACGATGTGCGCGAGCGTCGTCTTGCCCAGTCCCGGCGGACCGAACAGCAGCACGTGGTCGAGCGCCTCGCCGCGGTTTCTCGCCGCCTGGATGAAGATCTCGAGCTGTTCGCGGATCTTTGCCTGGCCGACGTATTCGGCGAGCCGCTTCGGCCTCAGCGCGCGCTCGACGACGTCTTCCTGGCGGTCGGCGCTCTGCGCCGAAATCATGCGCGGAGCCTGCAGTTTGTCGGTTTCGATCATCGCGAGAGTTTAGCCTGAGCGGCCCGCGCGGCGAAACTCGCTTGGCCTCGCGACCTCAGGCTTTCGACAGCAGCTTCAGCGCCTGGCGGATGCCATCGGAGACGCCTGTCTCGGGCGGGATCGCTTTCAGCGCCGATTGCGCTTCCTTGTCGCTGTAGCCGAGCGCGAGCAGCGCGTTGAGGATGTCGCTGCGGCTGTCCGCGGGCTGCGCGGCAGCGCCTGGAACGGTGCTCGCGCCGAGCCCGGGCAGCGCCCTGCCGAGCTTGTCGCGCAGTTCGAGCAGCAGGCGCTCGGCGGTTTTCTTGCCGATGCCGGGGATTTTCACGAGGCGGCCGGTTTCCTGCAGCGCGACGGCCTGCGCGAGATCATCGACCGACAGGCCCGAGAGCACCGACAGCGCGGTGCGCGCGCCGATGCCGGACACTTTCAGCAGCTGGCGAAATGCGGCGCGTTCGTCGGCGCACGCGAAGCCGTAGAGGAAATGGCCGTCCTCGCGGATCGCTAGATGCGTGAACAGCGAGAGCGACTCGCCGGTCGCAGGCAGGCCGTAGAACGTGCTCATCGGCACGTCGATTTCGTAGCCGACGCCGTGCGTGTCGACGACGATCTGCGGCGGGTTCTTTTCCAGCAGGGTGCCGGTGATGCGTCCGATCATGAGTGGAGGTCCGGAAGTATGGGCTTGCCCGATCAGCTGCGCGTGCCGAACGCGAGCGTTGCGGCGAGCACCAGGCCGTGCAGGTTCGTCGCGGCGATCGTCAACCTGATCGCCGGGGCGAGTTCCGCCGGTTCACCGGCGTGCTCGCGCAACTGCCGCGCAGCATGAAACGAGAGGACCAGCGTCAGCGCCGCGGCGGCGCACGCCTGCGGCAGGTTGTTGCGCCCGATCTGCAGCACGAGCCAGCCGTAGGCGACGAGCGCGATGGCGAAATAGCCCCATTTCGCGGTGTCGGCGCCGAGGCGCACGACGAGCGTGCGCTTGCCTGCCGCGGCGTCCGCGGCGCGGTCGGGGAACTGGTTGATGTAGAGGAGGTTCGCGACGAGCAGCGCGAACGACACACCGGCCGCGACCGGCGTCCACGCGAACGTGCCGCGCTGGACGAAATCGGCGCCGACCACGACGAGCAGCCAGCACGCCGCGACGGCGAATTCGCCCACTCCGCGGCTCGCGAGCTGCAGCGGCGGCGCCGAATACGCCCAGCCGAGCACGAGTCCGGCGAGCCCGATCGCGATCAGGCCGGTGCCCGCGCCGAGCGCGAGCCACAGCCCGGCCGGGATCACGAGTGCGAACAGCGCGTAGCCGAATGCCGCTGTCTGGCGCAGCGTGAGCACGCCGTTCTGGATGAAGCGGCTGCCGCCGGTGAACGGATAGATGCGCTCCGAGTTTGCGGCGTCGGCGCCGCTCGCCGCGTCGTGGTAATCGTTGAGCACGTTCGCGCCGGCGTGCGCGAGCAGCGCGAACAGCACCGTGACCGCTGCGCGCAGCCCATCCAGCGCAACGCCGTCGGCATGCGCCGCGGCAAGCCCGATCAGGCAGCCGGCGAGCGTGACGCTGAGGAAAGCCGGGCGCATCGCCGCGAAGTAACGCCGCAGCGCGCTCGCGTAACGTTGCGGCGTCGGCTCGGCGGCCGGAGGCGCGGCGCGACTCACAGCAGCACGATGTCGAACTGTTCCTGCGAGTAGCTCGCTTCCGGATGCAGCGAGATCTTCTTGCCGATGAAGTCCGACAGCATCGCGAGCGACTGGGATTCCTCGTCGAGGAAGAGGTCGATGACGTTCGGCGCGGCGAGCACGCGGAACTCGCGCGCGTTGAACTGGCGCGCCTCGCGCAGCAGTTCGCGCAGGATCTCGTAGCACACCGTGCGCGCGGTCTTGACTTCGCCGCGGCCATCGCAGGTCGGGCAGGGTTCGCACAAGAGATGGGCGAGGGACTCGCGCGTGCGCTTCCTCGTCATTTCGACGAGGCCGAGCGCGGTGAAGCCGTTGACCGTCATCTTGGTGTGGTCGCGCGCGAGCGCCTTCTTGAACTCGTCGAGCACCATGTCGCGATGCTCGACGTTTTCCATGTCGATGAAGTCGATGATGATGATGCCGCCGAGGTTTCGCAGGCGCAGCTGGCGGGCGATCGTCTGCGCCGCCTCGAGGTTGGTCTTGAAGATCGTGTCGTCGAAGTTGCGCGCGCCGACGAAGCCGCCGGTGTTGACGTCGACGGTCGTCATCGCTTCGGTCTGGTCCATGATCAGGTAGCCGCCGGACTTGAGGCTGACACGCCGCGCGAGCGCTTTCTGGATCTCGTCCTCGACGTTGTGCAGGTCGAACAGCGGCCGCTCGCCGCCGTAGTGCTCGAGCAGCGGCAGCACCTGGGGGGTGTACTCGGCGGCGAAGGCGGCGAGTTTCTGATGGTTCTCGCGCGAATCGACGAGGATGCGCGAAGTGTCGTCATCGACGAGGTCGCGCAGCACGCGCTGGCCCAGGCCGAGGTCTTCGTACAGCAGGCTGGGCGGAAAGCGCCCGGTCGCGCTGTTGCGGATCTCGTTCCACAGTTTGCGCAGGTAAGCGATGTCGGCGCCGAGTTCGTCGTCGGACGCCGATTCGGCCATCGTGCGGACGATGAAACCGCCGGCTTCGTCCGCCGGCACCAGCCGCGTCAGGCGCTCGCGCAGCGCTTCGCGCTCGGATTCGTCCTCGATGCGCTGCGAGATGCCGATGTGTTTTTCCTGGGGCAGGTACACGAGCAGCCGCCCGGCGATGCTGATCTGCGTCGACAGGCGCGCGCCTTTGGTGCCGATCGGGTCCTTCAGCACCTGCACCGTGAGGTTCTGGCCTTCGGCGAGGATGCGCTCGATCGGCCGCCCGGTGTCGCCGTTGTGGCGATCGCTCCAGATGTCGGCGACATGGAGGAAGGCAGTGCGCTCGAGGCCGATGTCGATGAACGCGGACTGCATGCCGGGCAGCACCCGCACGACGCGGCCGAGATAGATGTTGCCGACGATGCCGCGGCTCGCAGTGCGCTCGACGTGCAGTTCCTGAACGACGCCCTGCTCGACGATCGCGACACGCGTCTCCTGCGGCGTGAAGTTGATGAGGAATTCGATGCTCATTGGGGAAACCGGTAATGGGGAATGCGCAATCGATGATGCGGACATCATCGATTGCGCATTGCCCATCGCGCCCCGCCGGGTGAGCTGCGGCGGCTACAAAGGATAGCCGAAGCTTTCGAGCAGCTGGGCGGTTTCGAACAGCGGCAGGCCCATGATCCCGGTGTAACTGCCGCGGATCTCCTCGATGAACAGCGCCGCCCGCCCCTGGATGCCATATGCACCCGCTTTGTCCATCGGTTCGCCGGTGGCGATGTAGTGACGGATCTCGGCGTCGTCGAGGGGACGAAAACGCACTTCGCTGATGCTCGTCCGGCTGCGCGTGCGACTGCCGTTGCTCAGCGCGACTGCGGTCAGCACGCGGTGCGTGCGTCCCGACAGCTGGTGCAGAATCGCCGCGGCGTCGGCGGCGTCGACCGGTTTGCCGATGATCCGGCCATCCAGTTCGAGCGTCGTGTCGGCGCCGAGGACCGCGTGATGCGGCAACGAACGCCATTGCAGGCGCCGACATCCGGCTTCGGCCTTGGTCAGCGCGAGGCGCTCGACATAACGTTCGACGGACTCGCCGGGGTGCGGGGTTTCGTCGACATCCGCGTCCTGGCCGCGCTCGCCCCCGCGGAACACGAGCAGCTCGAATTGAACGCCGATCTGGCGCAGCAACTCGCGCCGGCGCGGGCTGCGCGATGCAAGGTAGATGCGGGTTTGAATGGGCTTCATGGGTATCGGGGCGCCGGGGATAGGGATATGCAGATGGGCCGAAATTCTACCGCGCGTAGCGCCGCCGGGCGGCGCGGCAATCGTTCACGCGGCTACTCGCGGTGATAGGGATGGTTTTTCAGCACGCTCCACGCGCGATACAACGCTTCGGCAAGGAGCGGGCGGACCAGCGCATGCGGCAGCGTCAGGCTCGACAGGCGCAGACGCTCGTGCGCCGTCGCCTTCAGCGTGGGCGACAGTCCGTCCGGGCCGCCGACGATCAGCGCTACGTCGTCCCCGCCGGCCTGCCAAGCTTCGAGGCGGCGTGCGAGCGCCATGGTCGTCAGGTCTGCGCCGTGCTCGTCGAGGATCACGCGCCGGCAGCGCGCCGGCAGCGCCGCTTCGATGCGCGTCGCTTCGCCCGCCATCATCGCCTCGACGGTCTTGCCGGTGGTGCGCGGCTCGGCCTTCACTTCGACGAGCTGCAGCGGCAACTCGCGCGGCATTCGTCGCGCGAATTCGCCGAAACCGGCCTCGACCCATGCAGGCATGCGCGTGCCGACGGCGACGATCAGCAGCTTCATCGGCGACCGCGGCTGCGGCTGCCATCGCCGCGCAGCCTACGGTTCATTCGGACGCCAGGTGCGCCGTGCCCGCGGCGACGCGCGAGCGTTTCGGCGTCGTCGCCCACAGTTCCTCGAGGTTGTAGAAGTCGCGGGTGGCCGGCTGCATGATATGCACGACGATGTCACCGAGATCGACCAGCACCCATTCGCCGGTTTCCTCGCCTTCGACGCTGACGACGTGGCCGCCCGCTTCCCTGACCTTGTCCTGCACGTTGCGTGACAGCGCCCGTGTCTGCCGATTCGAGTCGCCGCTGGCGACGACGATGCGGTCGAACAGCGACGTGAGCTTGGTGGTGTTGATGACCTCGATGTCCTTGGCCTTGATGTCTTCGAGGGCGTCGACGACGGTTTTCTGCAGTTTGCGTATGTCCATCAGCTTCCGTGATAAAGATGATGCCGCTCGATGTAGTCGAGGACCGGATCGGGCAACAGATAGCGGGCACTGCGTCCCGCCTGGATCAGGGCGCGCACTTGCGATGCGGAGATCGCGAGCGGCGTCATGTCGAAGGGAACGATCCGGCCGGCGGGTGACTCGCGCACGGCTCCCGGATCATTGCTCATGTGATCGCTGCACAGGGCGTCGAGTTCCGGCGACAGCGCGCCCGACCGGCGGTCGCGGTGCGGCGCATATCCCGGGCGGTTTGCCACCGCGACATGCGCGAGTTGCAGGATGTCGCGCCAGCGGTGCCACGTCGGCAGGCCCTCGAAGGCATCGGCGCCGAGGATCAGCACCAGCGGGCGCTGCGGGCCGAGTGTCGTGCGCAGGCGCTCGAGCGTCAGCGCGGTGTAGCTCTTGCCTTCCGCAAACACTTCGCCGTCATCGACCGTGAAAGCCGGATTGCGGGCAGTCGCCAGCCGCACCATCGCCAGCCGGTCGGCGGCGCGCGAACGCGGCGCGCCCCGGTGAGGGGGCTCGCCGGCAGGAACGAAGCTGACCTGGCTGAGTCGCAACGCTTCGTGCGCCTCCTGCGCGAGGCGCAGGTGACCGATGTGGATCGGGTCGAAGGTGCCGCCGAAGATGCCGAGCGGCCCGGGCTCAGGGTTCGCGGCGCTCATCGAGGGCGTCACGGAAGACGTCGCGGGCGTTGGCATAGAAGCTGGCGAACACGATCGGGATCAGCAGTACCGGCAGCGGCACCGAAAACAGCGTCGCGAGCGTCGGCGAGACCAGCCCCAGCATGCCGATGACGAGGCCCGGCAGGAGCACGCAGAAGATCATCAGCGCGACCGAATAGGCGAGGAACGGGCGCCAGTTGCGCAGGCACGCGATGAAGCTGAAGAACATCGCTTTCTGCGGCGGAATGTTCCACCAGCCGGCGAGGATCGGCGCGAACCAGTACGCCATCATCACCGGCGTCGACAGGGCGATCGCGATCAGCAGCGCGGACGTGAAGCCGGGCGCGACGGCTGCCGCTTCGGGATCGACTTTCTCGCCGCCGGTCATGATCTGCAGCAGCGTGCCGCCATCTGCGAGCGAGGTCAGGAACAGCACCAGCAGGCTGCCGGCGAGGTACAGCGCGCCGATCGTGACGAGCCCGCGCAGGTTCTGCTGGAAACCGGAGAACAGCACGTCGGGGCCGGCCTTGCGGCCCTCGTCGATCTCCCGGCAGGTGTTGAGCACGCCGAGCGAGAACACCGGCATCAGCAGCGATGCGAGCGGCTGGCCGATCAGCGGCACGACGCTGAGCAGGACCAGCATCAGCAGGTAGCCGAGCGAAGCGAAGGTCAGCAGCGCCGGGTTGCGGCGCCAGATCACGAGGCCTTCGCCGAGCCAGGCGAAGCCGCGGGCGAGCGGCAGTTGTCGTACTTGCATGCGGTCTATGACTCGTGGTCGGTGTCGGGCGCCGGAGCGGGGTCCGGGGCCGAAGCGGGTGGGGCGGGCAGCGGCAGCGCGGGGCGCTCGGCGAACGTGTCCTGCCAGGCGGCGTAGAGCGCACCGGCGAGCACCGGGACGAGGATCAGCATGCCCAGTCCGGCGGGAAGCATCGCGACCCACGTCAGGACGTACAGGATCACGCCGAGGACGACGAAAGTCAGCACGTTGGACAGGCACGCCTGCGCCGACAGCTTCATCGCGTCGAGCGGCGATACGTCCTGCAGCATCACCAGCGCCGGCGCGAACCACAGCGCCATCACGAGCAGCACCCACAGCACGGTGAACACGACGACCGCCAGCATCATGCCGCCGGCGGCCAGCCCCATGCCCGCGAACGCGCCGACGAGCATGCCGGTGAGCGCAGCGCTGCCGCCGACTGCCGCCGCGATCAGCGCCGCGAGCAGCGCGCCGAAGAGATGGAATGCGCCGATCATCAGCAGGTTGCCGGCGTGACGGCGCAGCCCGTCGAAGAGATGGTCGATGCGCAGAGGCTGGCCGCGGTCCACCGCCTGCGCCCCGGCGAGCATGCCGGCGACCAGTACCGGGAAGGCCAGCGGTGCCACCGCCCAGCCGAGGAACGGCACGAAGCCGAGCGCGCTGAGGATGACGATCAGGATCACGGTCTGGATCATCCATACGCCGGGTCGCGCGGTGAACATCCGCCAGCCGGCCGCGAGCCACTGCAGGGTCTGTCCCGGCGCGACGTGGCCCGGTTCGGGTAGCGGATGGCGTCGCCGCGAAGCGCCGGCGCCGGGATGCGGATCGGTCATCGTTCAGACAGGGAGGGAGTGGGAGGCGGCAATGTGCCGGCGCAGAATGTCGCGGTATTCGGCAGGCGGCTTGACGAGCACCATCTCGCCCGCTTTCGGCAGATGGAAGTCTTCGGCGCGCGACAGCCAGAACCGCAGCGCCGCGCCGCGCAGCATCGCCGGCCACGCGTCGCGCTCCGCGGCTTCGAACGGGCGCTCGGCGTGGTACGCGGCGAGCAGCGCTTCGGCGCGGGACGGGTCGAGCTCGCCGCACGGCGTTGTGCACCAGTCATTGACGGTGACTGCGACATCGAACAGCAGCGCGTCATGGCCGGCGAAATAGAAATCGATGACGCCGCCGATCCGATCGTCGTCCCACAGCACGTTGTCGCGGAAGAGATCCGCGTGGATCACGCCGCGCGGCAGCCGGTCGTACGCGACGCCCGCCTGGACGGCGAGCTCGGCGTCGAGCAGCGCCTGTTCGTCGGCCGGCAGGAAGGGGCGCACGCGTGCCGCCGCGGCATCGCGCCAGGCTGCGCCGCGCGGGTTGTCCTGCCTGCGGCCGTACGACAGGCCGGCCAGGTGCAGCCCGGCGAGCATCGCGCCGACACGCGCGCAGTGGCCCGTGCCGGGCGTCATTTCGGAATGCCCGGAGAGTCTCCTCACGAGCGCGGCGGGCCGGCCGCTGAGGGTGCCGAGGTATTCGTTGTCGCGGTTCGCGATCGGCGCCGGCACCGGCAGGCCGTGACGCGCGAGATGCGCCATCAGGTGCAGGTAGAACGGCAGCTCGGCGCGCGGGATCGCCTCGAACAGCGTCAGCACGTAGCGGCTGAGCGTCGTCGTGACGAAGAAGTTGCTGTTCTGCACGCCCGCCGAGATGCCCTGCAATTCGACCAGCCGGCCGACCGCATAGCGGCCGAGCCACGCAGAGAGCTCCTCGGTCGAGACGGGGGTGAAGACGGACATGGGCTGGTCGCGGGCCGGTTCAGCGGACGTGCGTCACCAGGACTTGATGACCCACATCGGCACCGACAGCGTCGGCATGACGTCCTGGCGCGCCATGACGCCGTTGCCTTCGTGGTCGACGAGGTAGTAGGGCACGCCGTGCGGCGGCGTCACCTTGATCATGTAGAGGCGGCCGCGGATGCGGTATTCCTGCACCGTGTCTTCGCCGCTTTTCTTGATCGTGACTTCCGGTTCGAGCGATTCGTCGCTCATGCCCGGCGGAATCGGCGGCGGTTCGGGAATCGGTTCGAGTTGCGGCGGCCGCTGGGCGGCAACCGGGGCAGCGATGGCCATCAGCAGGACGATCAGGGTGCGGCGCATGGGGCTCTCCTTGGATGACACCGATTCTAGCAGAGGCGCGCCGAAACGCCCGTCGCGCAAGGCGCTCGCGCCGGCGAAGGGCTCGCATGGCATGCCGCGGGCAAGGGCTTGCGGCGCCCGCACGCGATTCTTTCGTCACCCGTCTGCCCGGGTGGCGGACCGACGCTCACAGGTTCAGCATCAGCTCGTGCTCTTCGGGCAGCGGCAGGAAGCCGCGGGTTTCGTAATGCTTGAAGATCGCCTCGACGACGTCTTCGGGCTTGTCGATCAGCTGGATGAGGTCGAGATCCGCCGGGTTGACCATGCGTTCGGCAATGAGGCGGTCGCGGAACCAGTCGAGCAGCCCTCTCCAGAACGGTTCATGAACGAGGATGATCGGGATGTTGCGGCTTTTTCCCGTCTGGATCAGCGTCATCGCTTCCATCAGCTCGTCGAGCGTGCCGAACCCGCCCGGCATCACCACGTATGCCGACGCGAACTTCACGAACATGAACTTGCGCGCGAAGAAATGCTGGAAGGTCTGCGAGATGTCCTGGTACGGATTCGCCGCCTGCTCGAGCGGCAGCTGGATGTTGAGGCCGATCGACGGGCTCTTGCCGAAATACGCGCCCTTGTTCGCGGCTTCCATGATGCCGGGGCCGCCGCCGGAGATCACCGCGAAGCCGGCGTCCGACAGCAGCCGGCTGATGCGCTCGGTGAGCATGTAGTACATGTGGTCGGGCGGCGTGCGCGCGCTGCCGAAGATCGACACCGCCGGGCGGATCGCGTTGAGCCGTTCGGTGGCTTCGACGAACTCTGCCATAATTCCGAAGATTCGCCACGACTCGCGCGCGTTGAAGCGCGGGGCCGTGCTGCTCGGGGCACTGGGGGGAATTTTTTCTTTCGCCGTCATGTTGTTCTCGATTCTCGTCTCACGGGATCTGCCCGGGTCTCGGTTTGATTCCCGTCGCATCGACCCCGTTCTCCGAAGGATGTTTTTCCGATGCCCGTGCTGCTGCTCGTCGATGGTTCCAGCTACCTTTACCGCGCGTTCCATGCCTTGCCGGACCTGCGGACGTCGAAGGGTGAGCCGACGGGCGCGATTCGCGGTGTGCTGTCGATGCTACGTCGCCTCGAAAGCGACTACAAGGCGGAGTTCCGCGCCTGCGTGTTCGATGCGAAAGGCAAGACTTTCCGCGACGACTGGTATCCGCAATACAAGGCGCACCGCCCGTCGATGCCGGACGACTTGCGCGCGCAGGTCGAACCGCTGCACGAGGCGGTCAAGGCCGAAGGCTGGCCGCTGCTGTGCGTCGACGGCGTCGAGGCGGACGACGTCATCGGCACGCTGACGCGCCGCGCGCTCGAGCGCGGCTGGGAAGTCGTGATCTCGACCGGCGACAAGGACCTCACGCAGCTCGTGCGCCCCGGGGTGCGGTGGGTCAACACGATGAGCGACGAAGTGCTCGACGAAGCCGGAGTGCTCGCGAAGTTCGGCGTGCCTCCGGCGCTCATCGTGGACTACCTCGCGCTCGTCGGCGACACCGTCGACAACATTCCCGGCGTCGAGAAATGCGGGCCGAAGACGGCGGTGAAATGGCTCACCGAATACGGCACGCTCGACAACCTCGTCGCGAACGCGGACAAGGTCGGCGGCAAGGTCGGCGAGAACCTCAGGAAGCATCTCGAATTCCTGCCGCTCGGCAAGCGGCTCGTGACCGTTGAGACCGACCTCGCGCTGCCGATCCAGCTCGAGGACCTGCCGGCGCGCGACGACGACAAGGCCGCCCTGCGGGCGCTGTACGAGCGCTTCGAATTCCGCGGCTGGCTGCAGGCGATCGACGCCGCCGCGAAGTCGGGCGCGGAGTTGGGTGCAAATTCGGGCGCAAACTCGGGCGCTGGTGCCGATTTTGCCGAAAAAAACGGTGGCCTGTCCCCGCTTGCCGAGCCCGGCGCGCACCGCGCCCGCTACGAGAGCATCCTCGACTGGCCGGCGTTCGACCGCTGGCTGGCGAAGCTCGAAGCCGCCGACCTCGTCGCGTTCGACACCGAGACGACCAGCCTCGACCAAATGGCCGCGAAGCTCGTCGGCATGTCGTTCGCGATCGTCGAGGGTGAGGCCGCGTACCTGCCGCTCGCGCACATCTACCCGGCGGCACCGGCGCAGCTGCCGCTCGCCGAAGTGCTCGCGAAGCTCGGGCCGTGGCTCGAGTCCGACGCGCATGCGAAGCTCGGGCAGAACCTCAAGTACGACGCCCACGTGCTGGCGAATCACGGCGTGCGGCTCGGCGGCATCGTGCACGACACGCTGCTCGAGTCGTACGTGCTCGAGAGCGACCGGCCGCACGACATGGATTCGCTCGCGAAGCGCCACCTCGGCATCGACACGATTCCCTACACCGCAGTGTGCGGCAAGGGCGTCGGCCAGATCTGCTTCGACCAGGTCGCGATCGAGCGTGCGACCGAGTATGCTGCCGAGGACGCCGACATCACGCTGCGGCTGCACCGCACGCTGTGGCCGCAGCTGGAGGCGGCGCCGGCGCTCGCCGCGCTGTACCGCGACATCGAAATGCCGGCGATGGCAGTGCTGTTCGACATGGAGCGCACTGGCGTGCTGATCGATGCGTTCCTGCTTGCGCAGCAGAGCGAGGAGCTCGGCCGCCGGCTGATGACGCTCGAGCGCGAGGCGCACGATCTCGCCGGCCAGCCGTTCAACCTCGGCTCGCCGAAACAGCTCGGCGAGATCCTGTTCGGCAAGCTCGGGCTGCCGGTCATCAAGAAGACCTCGACCGGCCAGCCGTCGACCGACGAGGAAGTGCTCGCCCAGCTTGCCGACGACTACCCGCTGCCGAAGCTGCTGCTCGAGCACCGGGGACTGGCGAAGCTGAAGAGCACTTACACGGACAAGCTGCCGCGCATGGTCAATGCGAAGACCGGCCGCGTGCACACGAGCTTCTCGCAGGCCGTCGCGGTCACCGGGCGGCTCGCGAGCTCGGAACCGAATCTGCAGAACATCCCGATCCGCACCGCGGAAGGACGCCGCATCCGCGCCGCGTTCATCGCACCGCGCGACCACGTGATCGTGTCGGCCGACTATTCGCAGATCGAGCTGCGCATCATGGCGCACCTGTCGAACGACGCCCGGCTGCTGCAGTCGTTCGCCGAAGGGGAGGACGTGCACCGCGCGACCGCCGCGGAGATTTTCGGCATGCCGCCCGGCGAGGTCACGAGCGAGCAGCGCCGCTACGCCAAAGTCATCAACTTCGGCCTGATCTACGGCATGAGCGCGCACGGGCTGGCGAAGAACCTGGGCCTCGAACGCGCCGCGGCGGCGGCCTACATCGACCGCTACTTCGCGCGCTACCCCGGCGTCGCCGCGTACATGGAACGGACGCGCAGCGAGGCGCGGGCGCGCGGCTACGTCGAGACGGTGTTCGGCCGCCGGCTGTATCTGCCGGAGATCCGCGCGAGCCAGGCCGGGCGGCGCCAGGCCGCCGAGCGCGCCGCGATCAACGCGCCGATGCAGGGCACGGCCGCGGACCTGATCAAGAAAGCGATGATCGCGGCGCGGCGCTGGCTCGCCGACGCGCAGCTGCGTTCGCGGCTCGTGCTGCAGGTGCATGACGAACTCGTGCTCGAAGTGCCCCGCGACGAACTCGAAACCGTGAAGGCGACGCTGCCCGGGGTGATGACGGGTGTCGCCGACCTGTCGGTGCCGCTGCTCGTCGAAGTCGGCCACGGCGAGAACTGGGACGAGGCGCACTGAAGGCCGGCTGGCCCCGCAGTTATTGCCGCGTCACTTCTTCCAGTAATCGGCGTTGCGGATGCCGAGTTTTTCGGGGTCGAATGTCGGGTCGAGGCCTGCCTTCTTCTGGCGCTCGTAGTCGCGCAGCGCGACGAGCGCCGGTTTCTGCAGGATCAGGATCGCGATGATGTTGAGCCACGCCATGACGCCGACGCCGATGTCGCCGAGATCCCAGGCCGCGCTCGCCGTCCTGACCGCGCCGTAAGTGACTGCGCAGAGCATCAGCAGCCGCAGCGCGAAGACCAGCGATGGACGGTGCACCTTGCGGTTGAGGTACGTCAGGTTGGTCTCGGCGATGTAGTAGTACGCGACGATCGTCGTGAACGCGAACAGCGCCAGCGCCAGCGCGACGAAAATGCTGCCGAAGCCGGGCATCACCGATTCGACCGCAGCCTGCGTGTAGCCCGGGCCGGCCTCGACTCCCGGCAGCGCATTGACGAGCATCGACCCGTCCGGATGCTGCACGTTGTACATCCCCGTTGCGAGCAGCATGAACGCGGTCGCCGAGCACACCAGCCACGTGTCGATATACACCGAGAACGCCTGCACGTAGCCCTGCTTTGCCGGGTGCGAGACTTCCGCAGCCGCTGCGGCATGCGGGCCCGAGCCCTGGCCGGCCTCGTTCGAATAGATGCCGCGCTTGACCCCCCATTGCACCGCGAGGCCGAGCACCGCGCCGAAGCCTGCTTCGAGCCCGAATGCGCTCGCGAAGATCAGCCGGAACATCTCCGGCACGCGCTCGACGTTGAGCAGCACGATCACGAGCGCGACCAGGACGTACGCCACTGCCATGAACGGAACGACGAATTCGGCAAAATGCGCGATCCGCTTGACGCCGCCGAAGATGATGAAGCCGAGCGTGATGACGATCAGCGCCGCGGTCACCGCCGGCGCGATGCCCCACGCGGTGTTCAGGCCGGAGGCGATGCTGTTGGCCTGCACGCCGGGCAGCAGCACGCCCATCGCGATCACGGTGGCGACGGCGAAGATCCACGCATACCAGCGCTGGCCCATCGCCTTCTCGATGTAGTACGCAGGGCCGCCGCGGTACTGGCCGTTGTCGTCCTTTTCCTTGTAGATCTGCGCGAGGGTCGACTCGACGTATGCGGTCGATGCGCCGAGGAACGCGACCATCCACATCCAGAACACCGCACCCGGGCCGCCGAACGTGATCGCGGTCGCGACGCCGGCGATGTTGCCGGTGCCGACGCGTCCGGACAGCGCGATCGCGAGCGCCTGGAACGACGACACGCCGGCGTCCGAACTCTTGCCGCTGAACATCAGCCGGACCATCTCGCCGACGCTGCGCACCTGCAGGAAGCGCGTGCGGATCGAGAAATACAGGCCGGCGCCGAGGCACAGGTACACGAGCGCCGGGCTCCAGACGTAGCTGTTGATCGTGGATATCAGGCCGTCCATGGTTTTTCCTTGTCGTTCGCTGCGCTGCCGGTGCGGGCGATTATCACGGCAACGGCGGCGCAAGCCAATTTGCCGCCCAGCGAACGTCGCAGAACCGCCGCTTTCGGCGATCGGCGCCGGGAAGGTATACTCGCCCGCTTTATCCGGCTGCGCACCGCCCTTTCCGCTGCGACCGGGCGTTTGCGAACGATGAGACCCCACCTTTGGCTCTGACCCTACTCGGATTGTCCGGCGCGCTGACCCATGACCCTTCGGCGGCGCTCTATATCGGCGGCCAGCTCGTGGCCGCAGCCGAAGAAGAGCGCTTCGTGCGCGACAAGCACGCGAAGAACCGGATGCCGTACGAAGCGGCGAAGTTCTGCCTCGAGTTCGCCGGCATCGGCCCCGACGACGTCGACGCGGTCGCGATCCCGTTCGCGCCGATCAGCATCATGGAGCCGGCGCGCTGGCACTACGCGAAGCGCTACTGGTACGCGCCCGACCGCGGGCTCGACGCCATCCTGACCGGCAACCGCCGCTTCCACCGCTACAGAAAGCGCATCGAATGGTGCCTGCAGCAGCTCGGCTTCGATCCGAAGAAGACGAAGATCGTGCCGGTCGAGCACCACCTCGCCCACGCATCGAGCGCGTACCACTGCTCCGGCTTCAAGGAGAAGACCGCGATCCTCGGCATCGACGGCAAAGGCGAATACGCGACGACGTTCTTCGGTTACGGCGAGAACGGCCGCATCCACAAGATCAAGGAGTTCTACGATCCCGATTCGCTCGGCGGCCTGTATGGCGCGATCACCGAGTACCTCGGCTTCGAGATGCTCGACGGCGAATACAAGGTCATGGGCATGGCGCCATACGGCGACCCCCACAAGTACGACTTCTCGCGCCTGGCGAAATTCGACAACGGCGAGCTCGTCATCGACACCGACTACGCGAACGTGATCGGCTTCCGGCGCTACAAGGAAAACGGCAAGGGCTACTACTTCTCGCCGAGACTCATCGACTGGCTCGGCCCGAAGCGCGCCGGCGACATCGCCGACGAGCCGTACATCCATTACGCCGCGAGCATGCAGAAGCTGTTCGAGGACCTCGCGCTGCAGATGATCGACTATTACCTCGGCGACATTCTGCGCGAAACCGGCCGCCTCGCGTTCGCCGGCGGCGGGGCGCTGAACGTCAAGCTCAACCAGAAAATCATCGCGCGCCCCGACGTGCGCGAGTTGTTCGTGCAGCCGGCCTCGGGCGATTCGGGCACCGCGATCGGTGCCGCATCGTATGTATCGGTCGCGCGTGGCGTCCCGGTCGAGAAGATGGAACACGTCTATCTCGGTCCGCGCTACACCAACGAGGAGGTCATCGCCGCATGCGCGAAGCACCCGTCGCAGCCGCAGTGGCAGAAGATCGCCAACGGCGACGCCGAAGTGCCTGCCCGCATCGCGCAGATCCTCGCCGACGGCAACCCGGTCGCGTGGTTCCAGGGGCGCATGGAGTTCGGCCCGCGCGCGCTCGGCGGGCGCTCGATCCTCGGCTGCCCGAGCGCCGCCGGCGTCGCCGACCGCATCAACGAGCAGATCAAGTTCCGCGAGCGCTGGCGCCCGTTCTGCCCGAGCATGCTCGACACCGTTGGCCCGCGGATGCTGCAGACCGACCACCCCGCGCCGTTCATGACCTTCACGTTCGAAGTCGCCGACGAGTGGAAGGCGCGCGTGCCCGAAGTCGTGCACGAGGACGGCACGTCACGCGCCCAGGTCCTGAAGCGTGAATTCAACCCGCGCTACTACGACCTGATGCTCGAACTCGAGAAGCTCACCGGCAACGGCGTCGTGCTCAACACGTCGCTGAACCGCCGCGGCGAACCGATGATCTGCTCGCCGACCGATGCGCTGAACATGTTCTTCGGGTCGGACCTGCAGTATCTGGTGATGGAGGATGTGCTGGTGGTGAAAACGGGAGCGGAGGACGCCGTTGGGTGAGCGCCGCATCCTGCAGTTCTGCCACTGCCATTACGGCCCCTTCGCCGATGTCGCACGGCAGTACGCGGTTCTGTTCCGGGATTCGCCGTACAAGGTCACGACGGTCTTTCTGACAGATCCGCCGAGCGACGAGGTCGCGGCACAGGCCGCATCCGACGAGGTGATCTTCCTCGACTACGCGGGTAAGGACGTGCGCGGCCTGAAGCTCGACGCGATCCGGCGCATTCGCCGCCTCGTCGCCGAGCGGGAGTTTGCCCTGGTCATCGCGCACCGCTTCAAGCCGATTTACATCTCCTGTCTCGCAACGGGCCTGCCGGTGATCGGTGTGCACCACGCGTTCGGAGACTACTGCCGGCCGGCGCGCCGGGTCTTCGCGAATTTCTTTCGCAAGCGCTTATCTCTGCTGGGAGTCTCCGACGCGGTCCGGGATGATATTCGTGCGTGCCTGCCGTCCTGGCCCGCGGACCGCATCGAGACCCTGTACAACCATATCGACGCGGAGGCGGTGCGACGCGATTTGCTGCCGCGCGCCGCAGCCCGAGAGGCGCTCGGGCTGCCTCAGGACACGTTTGTAATCGGCAACGCAGGCCGCCTGCACCCGGACAAGGATCAGGCGACGCTGATCCGCGGTTTCGCGAAAGCCCTGCCAGGCCTCCCGCCCAGCAGTCTGCTCGCGATCATGGGGCGTGGTCCGCTGGAAGCAGACCTGAAAGAGTTGGCGCGTCAATTGAACGTCGCTTCCCGGGTGTGCTTTCTCGGCCAGATTCCGAACGGCCGCCGCTACTTCAAGGCCTTCGATCTGTTTGCTCTGACTTCCGACCACGAGCCGTTCGGTATGGTGCTGCTGGAAGCATTCGCGGCGGGGGTGCCGGTAGTTTGCTCGGACTGTGGGGGAGGCAGGGAAGTCGTCGAGGGCGTTGGACGTCTGTTTGCATTCGGAGACGAAGGCAGTCTGGCGACCGAATTGCAGCAAAGCATCGGACAGACGGAAACGTGCGGGGGCGAGCGGCTTGAGCGCTGTTTTTCGGACCGCGCGGCTCGGCAAAGCTTCTGGCAGCTTCCGATGTGCGAGCAACTGCTTGGCGAAAACGGACATCTCAGGAGTGCGACTCGTCCTTCGGCCTCCCGCCCTGGATCTCCGAGGAATAGATAGCTTGATCGGACTGCTACGAGCGTATCGCTGCAAGCGCTGGCTGCGCAAGCGCGGCTTCAAGCTTGCGGTCAACCTAACCGAGTTCCCCCAGGACGCCGTCCTGTCGCTCGAAGAGGGAGCGTCCGTCGGACACGTCCTTCCGGGCTTCAGGCACCTGCGAATCGGAGCCTTGACCTACGTCCGCAGCCGATCCGAACTCATGAACGTGTCGTCGATCGGCCGTTTCTGCTCAATGGGCAATGGAGTGGTGATTGGCCAGGAGAGGGCTGGACACCCGTTGGACTGGGTCAGTTCCCACCCCTTCCAATACACCGGCACTGCTCTGAGCTACAGGCCGCAAGAAGATGCCGCGCTGATCGGCCACGACGTGTGGATTGGTCGTGACGCGATCGTTATGGAAGGCGTGCGTGTGGGGATTGGCGCCGTGATCGCTGCCCGCTCTGTCGTGGCGCGCGACGTTCCCCCATATGCCATCGTCGCCGGCGTGCCGGCGAAAATTGTCCGGTTCCGACATGCACAAGCGGTCGTCGATCGTTTGCTCGAGAGCGCCTGGTGGGATCTGCCTGTCGATGTCCTGCGGCAACTGCCGCTTGACCGGCCTGAACAATCCCTGCGCGAGATTGCCGCGCTTCCGGAGAGAAGGGGTGCGAACTGGAAGCGGGTAGAGGTGTGCCGGGGAGGCTGTCGCGAATTGCCGCCTGGGTGAAGGGATCGAAAACATGAAAGTGCTGTTTCTGGTTCAACGCGACCAGCGGGCCATTCTGGATCGCTTGTATGAAGGGGTGCAGCATCATTGCGACTGCGACCTCCGCTGGCTGGGCCGTGACGAGCAAGCCGAGCTGCGCGGTTATTTCCGTGCGAATGTCGAGGTCGAGCGCTACGACCGCATCCTGTTCTTCCTCCGTTTCAAGCAGGAAATCCGGCAGGTGTCTTTCATTCGCAGCGTGCCTAATCTGGTGATACTCGAGCATGACGCCTATCAGAATTACATCCGCTGCAAGTACCGGGGACGCTTTTCGGAGCACTATCGAAAGCTGCCATGGGCGCGGGTGATCAGCTCGGGCTACGAGGTTACGCGCCGCTTGCAGGCTGAAGGCTTTGATGCCGTTTTCGTTCCGAAGGGGTACGACCAGAGCCTGCTGCGGGATCTGGGGGGCGTACGGGACATCGAACTGGGATTCCTCGGCAGCACCAAGAGCGACGCATACAGCGGCCGCAAGGAGCTGCTGGATGAACTCGGCAAATGCGAGAACCTGACGGTCAGCCGGACGAATTCCGGAGAGGATTATCTGAGGACGCTCAATCGCATCCGCTTCTTCGTGAGTGCCGATGTCGGCATGGGTGAATACATGATCAAGAACTTCGAGGCCATGGCCTGCGGCTGCGTGCTTTTTGCCTACGATCAGGGTGAGGAGGAGAACCGCGCGCTCGGATTCGTGGATATGGAGAATCTGGTGCTCTACACGAGCGTGGACGAACTGCGCCGCAAACTGGCTGTTCTGCGTGCCGACCCTGGCCGCGCTGCCGGCATCGCGGCGCTAGGGCGCACCCTGGCGGTCGAGCGGTACAGTTTCGAGCGGATCGGAGCGGACGTTGTGAAAGCCCTGTCGGCCCCGTTGCGGGCACCGGCGCCGACAAACTGGTTCACGCGCTTGCGCAGCCGCTGGGGGCTCTGACCATCGTGCAACCTCGTATTCGTTTCATCATTCCCTATTTCGGTCGCTGGCCATTCTGGATGGCGTTCTTTCTCCGGAGCTGCCGAAGTAACCCGGACATCGAATGGCTGTTCTTCACCGACTGCGGCATACCTGCCAATGCTCCCGGAAATGTCGAGTTCCGCGAGTGCAGTTTCGATGACTACTGTCGTCGGGTGTCCGCTCGCCTGGACATCGATTTTCAGCCCTCGAGCCCTTACAAGCTATGCGATGTGAAACCCGCACTGGGCTACATCCACGCAGACGAGCTGACTGGTGTCGGTTACTGGGGCTTCGGTGACATCGACGTGATCTACGGCGAACTGCGCCGTTATCTGAACGCCATGAATCTGACGCGCTTCGAGTTGTTGTCGACGCACGCGAATCGGGTATCCGGGCATCTGTGTCTCATGCGCAATTCAACTCGAATGCGCGAAGCGTTCATGGCGATCCCCGATTGGCGGGAAAAGCTGCGAGATCCGCAGCATTGCGTGTTCGACGAGAGCGCGTTCAGCCGGTTGTTCATTCGTCACAAGAATTGGCCGATGCCGCTTCGGCGCCTTTACGACATCTGCAACCCATGGCGGCGCCGCAGCGAATTCGTCGAGGCTTTCACGACACCAAGCGGACGTGTGCCGTGGGTGGACGGCTCACACGACTTTCCCGCTCGGTGGATGTGGCGCGAGGGCCGCCTGACGAACAACCGCGACGGCGAACGCGAGTTTCCCTATTTTCATTTCATCGGCTGGAAATGCGATGCCTGGCCCGCCTATTCGACGGAACAACTCCTGCCGGATCCGCAACTCGCACTGCGAGGCGCGTGGAGCATTACGAGCGAGGGTTTTCGGGAGGCATGAGCTTTGGAATTTTCGAAGGGCAGTGACGTGACAGTCGTCGTTATCCGTTGCGGCCGCTTCGATCTGCTCGAGCGAACCTTGGTTGGCGTGGATGCCTTCGATATGGCATTCCAGCGGGCGTTGCCGGTTTTCGTCAGCGGCTTGTTGTGTTGAGTGCGGCGGTGAGATTTCTCGACGGTTTTTCGCGCGATGGACGCGAAGCCGCTTACTTTACGTTCGCACTGCTGCTGTTCATTGCGAGCTTTCTGCTCCTTCCGACCACGAAGATGGTCAATAACGTTTATTACGTGTTTCTGGCGGTGCCGGCGCTCGTGGCGGCGGTCGGGCGGCGCGGACGGGAACTCCGATGGACCCCGGATCTTTTGTTGTGGACCGTCTTGACCGCCTGGTTCGTCGTCGTTGGAATCTGGTCGGGAGACGGCCAGTATTTCAAGCACGTGCTTTACGTGGCCCTGTTCGTATTGCTCGTCCGGGTGTTCGCGGATCCGACGATCTTTCGCAAGCCGGTCTTTGCGCGGGGCCTGTTCTGGGTCCTGGCGATCTACGTGGTGGGGTCAGCCGTGATTTACTGGATCGTGGGGCGCTATGCGGTCGGGGAGCGTGTCCTCTGGCTGCCGGCGCGGATGACCGGGCCGATCTACACGAGCATGTGGCTCGCCTGCTGTTTTGCCCTTGCTCTACCCGTCTGGCTGCGCGAATGCCGCAGATTGGAGATGGGGGTGGCGCTGTCGGTGGCGGTGTTCTGCATTGCTTATGTGCTGCAGAGCAGGTCCGGTCTCTTCGGACTCGCGGTGCTGCTGATCCTGCTCGGAGCAAGCGCTGTCTGGCGGCGCAGCGTTCATTCGTTCTCGCTTATCGGCCTCGCGGCAGCGATCGGGGGAATCCTGTTTCTCTTGGGAAACCGGGTTCCCGAACTGGCCAGTCTGGTGCAGCGGGCGGACTCGGGTCGCTTCGAACTGTGGGCGATCCTGATCGCTGAGTGGATGGAGTGCGGCCTCTGGATAGGCTGTGGAATGGACCATGGGATTCAAATACAGTTGAGCCAGGGGATGCTGCTGCACCATCCACACAACATTTTTCTCGCACTGGGGCTTTTCAGCGGAGCGGTCGCCGTCTTCATCTTCCTGGCCCTGATGTTTACGCTGCTGCGACGGGCGTGGAGCCGACGCGATCCATGGGGGCTGTATCTGCTGACTGCCCTCGTCATGTTGAACTTCGACGGGACCAAGCTGGTTGGCAACCCGGACGAGCTATGGCTCCTCGTGTTGCTGCCGGCAGCACTGATTGGAAATGACCGTGACCGGCACGCGACTGAATAGGGTTGGACGCGCACCGCACCCCCGGTTAGTCACCAGCGTCGTCGACCGGCGTCCGTCCTCTGAGCCGTCGCAATGGTCCCACAGCTCGATCATGCGGTCGATCGTCATCGGGGACAGGGGGCGAGTCGAGGCGATGCGCGATCAATCATGGAAGGGGGCGCGGCGGCGGGATTTGGGAGTGGATCGAGAGATTCCATTGGGGGCGGACGGGGGAGCGGCCATTGCTCTAAGATAGGCGCCCTTTCGTAATCGAGAGCCCTAATGAAAGAGCATGCGGGACAAAAGCCGGTGTCCAGCCTCAAGATCTATCTTCGTCTGCTCGGCTACGTCCGGCCCTACGCGGGCAAATTCGCGATCAGCATCCTCGGCTTCCTGATCTTTGCGTCGTCGCAGCCCATGCTCGCAGGCATTTTCAAGTATTTCGTCGACGGCCTGATCGACCCGTCGGTGTCGCCTTTCCCCGGACTGCCGCTGCTCGCAGATATGCCGCTGATGCACACGGTGCCGGTGCTGATCGTGCTGATAGCAGCTTGGCAGGGTGTCGGGTCCTATCTCGGCAATTACTTCCTCCAGAAAGTGTCGCTCGGCCTCGTGCACGACCTGCGAGTCGCGCTGTTCGACAGTCTGCTGCGGCTGCCGAACCGCTATTTCGACGAGAACAGCTCCGGGCATCTGATCTCGCGGATCACCTTCAATGTGACGATGGTCACTGGCGCCGCGACTAATGCGATCAAGATCGTGATCCGCGAGGGGCTGACCGCCGTTTTCCTGTTCGCGTACCTGCTGTGGATGAACTGGAAGCTCACGCTCGTGATGGTCGCGATCCTGCCGGTTATCGGCGTACTCGTCGGCAGCGCGAGCCGGAAGTTCCGCAAGCAGGCGAAGAAGATCCAGCTGGCGATGGGCGATGTCACGCACGTCGCGTCCGAGACGATCCAGGGGTATCGGGTCGTGCGCAGTTTCGGCGGCGAACGGTACGAGGCGCGGCGCTTTCGGGCGGCGAGCACGGACAACACAAACAAACAGCTGCGCATGGTGAAGACTGGTGAGATCTTCACGCCGACGCTGCAACTCGTGACCTACGTCGCGATGGCGTTCGTGCTGTTCCTGGTGCTGTGGCTGCGCGGTGACGCGACCGCTGGCGATCTCGTCGCGTTCATCACCGCAGCGGGCCTGCTGCCCAAACCGGTGCGTCAACTTTCGGAGGTCAGCTCGACGGTCCAGCGTGGGGTGGCCGGTGCCGAGAGCATCTTCGAGCAGCTCGACGAGGCGCCAGAAACGGATCATGGCACCGTCGAGCGCGAGCGGGTCACCGGGCAGCTCGAAGTGCGCGATCTGACTTTCCGTTACCCCGGCGGCACCCGGCCGGTGTTAGAGAAGGTCAGTTTCGCCGTCGAACCCGGCCAGATGGTCGCGCTCGTCGGGCGCTCGGGCAGCGGCAAGTCGACGCTCGCAAACCTGATCCCGCGCTTCTACCATCACGACCAAGGGCAAATCCTGATCGACGGGGTCGATGTCGAGGACTACACGCTGCGCAACCTGCGCCGGCATATCGCGCTTGTGACACAGCAGGTAACGCTGTTCAACGACACGGTCGCCAACAATATTGCCTACGGCGACTTGGCCGGGGCGCCGCGCGGTGCGATCGAGGCCGCGGCAGAAGCGGCGTACGCGAAGGAGTTCATCGACCGTTTGCCACAGGGTTTCGATACGCTGATTGGCGAGAATGGCGTGATGCTCTCGGGGGGCCAGCGGCAGCGCCTGGCGATCGCGCGCGCGCTGCTGAAGGACGCGCCGATCCTGATTCTCGACGAGGCGACGAGCGCACTCGACACCGAGTCGGAGCGTCACATCCAGGCGGCGCTCGACCGGGCGACGCGCGGGCGCACGACTCTCGTGATCGCCCACCGGCTGTCTACGATCGAAAAGGCCGACGTGATCCTCGTGATGGAGCAGGGGCGGCTTGTCGAGCGCGGTTCGCATTCGCAGCTGCTCGCGGCTGGCGGTGCGTACGCGCGGCTGCATGCAATGCAATTTCACGACGACGCACCGGCCGACGTCGGCCAACGCTAGCCTGGGGGAACGTTCGCTTCGAACCAGCCCCGCAGCGCACCGCCCTCCGGCCAGTTGCGTAGCAGCCGCGCGCGGTCCTTCTGCCACGCCCGGGCGTGCGCGGCGACGCTGGCGTGCTGGCGCATCGCGTCGAGGTCGATCAGTTTCACCGCTCCCTGGTCCCACAGCAGGTTCGTCGCCTTGAGGTCGCCATGGCTGATGCGCTCGCGATGCAGCGCGGCGAAAAGCTCGCGCAACGCTCGCGCCTCGGCGGGCGGCGGTTCGCGTCCGGCGTCAAGATGCTGCAGCAGGTGGGGTCCGTCGCAGGATTCGGTGACGAGCCACGCCCGGCCGCGCAATGGCCCGAAGCGGCGCTCGATCAGCGCCAGCGGCGGCGGCGTCGCGATGCCGAGAAAAGCGAGGCGGTGACCTTCGATCCACGAATGCCAGGCGCGGCTCGGCCGCCAGAAGCGCGACAGCGCGTGTGCGGTGCCCTTGATGTTGTAGCGCTTGATGACGAGCCTGCGGCCGTCGACGTCGATCCGGGCGACGGTGCTGCTGCCGCCGTCTTTCAGCAAGGATCCGGCGGCGAGGAAGAGGTCGGGGTCGGCGACGACGGGCGCGAGCCGCTCAGCTTCGTGGCGGACGACCGAAACGAAGCGGTCGCGGCGCTGCTCGACGTGGAACAGGCTGCAGTCGCGCAGCGTCTTCGCGAGATAGTCGCGCAGCCGCCAGCTCCGCACCCGGGCGACTTCCTGGCGAAGCGATGCCGGATCGAACGCTGTGTCCGGATTCCCCGCGTGGTAGTCGGCAAGCAGGTCCGGCAGCCGCGCATCGGCGTCGCGCGGCAGTTGCGCGAGCAGGATCGCGAGGTTGCGCAGCGCGTCGTCGGCGCCGAGAGGGAGACCGGGGCGGCGCGCACGGATCGCATCGCCGTCGATCGCATAGAGCAGGCCGCGATGGCGCAGGAAGTTGCCAAGATGCAGGTCGGACTGCGCGAGCCCGCGCGCATGCATGCGGCCGAGCGTCTCGAGCGCAGGAGAGAGCACGCCGAGCGCGGCGTCGATGTCCCACGGGTGCGCGGCGAGCGCGGCCTGCCAGCAACCGGCGAGGTCCTCGGCCTCGTCGAGAAACTCGGTCAGCAGGTAATGGCCGCCCTCGAGCGTGCCGGCGCCGAGCAGCCGCGGCGTCGTGATCGCCTGCGCGGCAAGCGCCGCAAGCCCCTGCCGCTCTTGCTCGAAGTGCCGCGTGCAGCCCCGGCGGGCGATGAAAAACTTCGCCAGCACTGCCTGCCCACCGACTTCCGCTTCGCCCACCAGACGCTTGCCCGGCAACACGCGCAGCAGGCGCTTGACGGTTGCGACACGTCCGTCGTCGAGCGCAATGCGAAATGGCACGACCGGGTTCCGGCCGGCCTGGCGCAGCGTCGTGGCAGTCTCGAGCGGGACGTTCACTTGCATGCCCCGGAGCGGTCCGGCGCGCATTTCGTCACGAGTCCGTCTGCACCGGCTCCGCCTGCGGCCGGCAGTGGGCCACTGGCGGCACACAACGATCCGGGACGGCGCATCACACCGCCCCCTCGTTGAGGCGCTGTCGGCTCAACGCGTGGCCTCGGGCGCGTATTTGCGCAGATAGCGGGCGTGCAGGCGTCCGGCTTGCGCTTCGAGACGCGCAAGCAGGGCCGCTTCGTCGCGCAGCACCTTGCGCAGCGGCCGGCCGAAGTACCGCCGCACGAAGCGCAGCTTGTCGCGCCGCGTGAGGCCGATGCCAAGCGCCGAAAAATACAGCGCCGCAAGGTCCTTGTCGCGCCAGCGCCGCGGCGTGCGGGCGCGGATCTGCGAGCGGTGCAGGTCGATCAGCGACAGGCGCAGCGCGGCCGGTGTGGGGGCCGGGTCGAGGTGCAGCAGGAAATGGCAGATGTAGAGGTCGCGGTGGTTCATGCCGCTTTCGTGCATCCGTCGCACGATGTCGGCGACCCGGTCGATCAGCGCGCGCTTCAGCGCGGTGTCGGGCGCGCACCGCGGCCAGTCGCGGCAGAAATCCTCGAGGCTCACCGTCGGCGCGAGTTCCTCGGTGACGATGAACGAGTGCTGCCGGGCCGGATTCAATCCGCGCTCGCCATAGGCGACCGCTTTCATCGTCGCGACGCCGAGCTCGTCGAGCCGCCGTATCGCCTCCCACTCGTTGCGCGCACCGAGCACCGGCAGGCGTGCCGACAGCAGGTTCTTGAAGATTTCGCGCCAGCCGACGCCGCGGTGGATCTTGACGAAATAGCCGCGCCCGCCGGCTTCGACGCGCAGCGTGCGGCGCCCCTCGAGTTCGCGGAACACTTCGCCCTGCAGCGCTTCGACCATGTCGAACGGATCCCGTCCGGCCCACAGCGAGCGGAACGGTTCATCGACGAAGAGCGTGGCCGACGCGCTCATCCGCGTCCCCGCAGGATCACGTCCGCGGCGCGCTCGGGCAGGCTGTAGAGGTCGGCGTGCTGCGCGAACGCGAGGCCGTTCGCGCTCCAGCGTGCGCGGCTTTCGCTGTCCGCGAGCATCGCTGCGAGCAGGCGGTCGAGCGCGGCCTGCTCGAACGGTGCCGGGACGACTTTTCCGGCATCGGCGTCGGCGATGTAGTGCGCGTAGCCGCAGGCGGCGCTCGCGAGCACCGGCAGCCCGGCGACGATCGCTTCGAGCAGCACGGTGCCGGTGTTCTCGTTGTAGGCGGGGTGAATCAGCAGGTCGGCGCCGAGCAGAAAGCGCGGGATGTCGTCGCGTCCCTGCAGGATGCTGACGCGGTTCCCGAGGCCGAGCGTGTGCAGCTGCACGAGGAACGGCTTGGGGTCGTCCTGGCCGATGGCGATCAGGCGCGTGCGCTCTTTCAGCATTTCCGGCAGCGCGGCCAGCGCCCGCAGGCTGCGGTCGAGGCCTTTGGTCTTGAAGCCGGAGCCGATCTGCACGACCAAGAGGTCATCCTCTCCGAGGCTGAACTCGCGCCGGAAGGCGGCACGGATCTGCGCGGCATTGGGTGGAGCGCGACGGTCGGGGGCGATGCCCGGCGGCAGCAGGTGGAAACGACGCGCCGGAGTGCCGTAATGCGTCATGAAGAGCGGCTGCTGCGCGGCCGAGATCAGCAGGATCTCGGTGTGGACTTCAGGCGCGAACACCGCGCGCTCGTACGCCGAAAAGTGCCGGTAGCGTCCGCTGATACGGTACAGCGGGTTGCGCAGCGTGCGCGCCTTGTCCTCGAAGCACGGGTCGGCAGCGTAATAGACGTCGAGCCCGGGCATCTTGTTGAAACCGACGACCCGGTCGGCGGGGCGGCGTGCCAAGTCCTGCTGCACCCAATCGGTGAATTTCTCGTTGCGGCGCGGGTTCGTGATCGCCCGCACCGGGACGCGCAGCACTTCGAAGCCGGCCGGGATTTCGCCGTGCCATTCGAGCGTGTAGACGCGGATCGCGTGGCCGCGCGCCTGGCACGCCAGCGCGATGCGCAGAAAGTCGCGCTGCAGGCCGCCGAAGGGGAAGTACTTGTACAGGCAGAACGCGAGCTGCATCAGCCGGAGGCCTTGCGGTCGAACATCGTGTGGACGAGCGGCCCAGGCGACGGATCGAAGCCGCCGAGCGCGCCGTCGGCGAGCGTTTCGGCGGCCGGCACCGCGTCCGCGGACGTTTTGCCGTCGAGGATGCGATGCAGCGCGCTCCACACCTGCTCCGGGCCGATGCGCGTGAAGCACAGCGGCTGTTCGGCGACGAGGTCGAAGTGCGCGCGCTCGTCGGCAGTCGGCACGTGCGTGCAGCGCCGCTGCAGGCAGGGGGCGCACGGCAGGTTCGACGCGAGGTGGAACTGGTTCGGGCCCCAGGCGCCGGTGAAGCCGGGATTGGTCGGGCCGAACAGCGACAGCGTCGGCACGCCGAACGCGGCGGCGAGGTGGCCCAGCCCGGTGTCGACAGCGACACACGCGCGCGCGCCGGCAATCTCGGCGGCGATGCCGGCGAGTTTTTGCTGCGGCAGCACCGTGACGGCCGGCTGGCCGGCGGCGAGGCGCTGCGCGCGCGCCTCTTCGACGGCGTTGCCCCACGGCAGGCGGATCGCCCAGCCTGCCGCGGTCGCGAGCGCGATCAGCTGCCGCCAGTAGAGCTCCGGCCAGTGTTTCGTCACCCACGTCGTGCCGTGCAGCAGCAGCAGGTACGGTTCGGGGTTGTCCGCGCCAGTGAGCCGGTGCCGGTCGAGTCCGTATGTGACCGGCCCTTGCGGCACGGGATAACCGAGCGCCCTGGCGAATAGTTCGCGCACCCGCTCGACGGCATGGCGGCCGACCGGCACCGCGTGGGCATGGGTGTAGAAGCGGCTTGCGATCGGCTCGCGGGCGGAGTCCTGGTCGAGTCCATGCACCGGCTTGCTGCCGTAGCGCGTCAGCAGCGCGCTCTTCAGCAGGCCCTGCGCGTCGATCGTCGCATCGTAACGGGTTGCTGCGACCGCGCGCTTGAAGCTGCGCCACTCGCCGCTGACCAGCGCTTTCACCGGCGCCTTGCGCCAGCGCCGCACCGCGACCGGTATCACGCGGTCGACCGCCGGATGCCAGGACGGTATTTCGGCGAAAGCTTCCTCGACGACCCAGTCGAAGCGGATCCCGGGGATCGCTCTGGCGGCGTCGGTCAGCGCGGGAAGCGTGTGGATGACGTCGCCGAGCGAGGACGTCTTGACGATCAGCACGCGCATCAGGCGGTTCCGGCGGTTCCGGCGAAGCGGACCGGTGTGCCGAGGGCGAGGCTGTCCAGCGCGTTCAGCACGCTTTCGGGCGTGACTTCGGTGAGGCAGCGTGTATGGCCGAGCGGGCAGACCCGCGCAAAGCACGGCGAGCATTCGAGGCGCAGGTAACGCACGACGACGCGGTCGGCGAGCGGCGGCGTATGGTCCGGCGTCGACGAGCCGTACACCGCGACCAGCGGCCGGTCGAGCGCCGCGGCGACGTGCATCAGGCCCGAATCGTTGCTGACCGCGGCCTCGCTCATCGCAAGGAGATCGACCGCGTCGGCGAGCTCGGTGCGGCCGCACAGATTGACGACGCCGTCGCCGGCCGCCGCGACGATCTCGTCGCCGGCCGGCGCGTCCTTCGCCGAACCGAGCACCCACACTTGGTGGCCGCGGGCGACGAGCGCGCGCGCCAGCGCGGCGAAATGCGGCAGCGGCCATTGCTTGGCCGGGCCGTATTCGGCGCCCGGCATGAAACTGATCGCCGGGCGCTCGGCCGCGAGCCCGTGCGCGGCGCGCAGCTGTGCCTGGTTCGCCGGGTCGGCGGCGAGGCGCGGGCGCGGCAGCGGCTCGGGCAGGGCCGCGCCCGCGGGCAGGCCGAGCGCGACGAAGCGCTGCACCGTCATCGGCAGCGCTGCCTTGTCGAGCGCGCGCATGTCGTTGACCAAGCCGTAACGCATCTCACCGCGGAACGCCGTGCGGCGCGGGATGCCGGCGAAGAACGGCACGAGCGCGGATTTCAGCGAGCCCGGAAGGACGATCACCTGGTCGTAGCGGGCCGGCGCGAGCTCGCGGCCGAGGCGCCAGCGCATGCCGAGGCCGAACTGGCCGTGGCCGAGCGGCATCGCGATGCCGCGGCGCACTTCGGGCATGCGTTCGAGGATCGGCAGCGACCAGCCCGGCGCGAGCACGTCGATCGCGCACGGGCTTTCGGCCTGCAGCGTCATGAAGAGGCTCTGCGCCATCACCATGTCCCCGACCCACGACGGGCCCACGACGAGAATCCGGCGAATCGGCATCAGTCGCGCAGCGCGAGCCATTCCAGGTAGCGCGGCACGCCGACTTCGACCGGCATGAACTCGCCCTCGTAGCCGGCCTGGCGCAGCGCCGTGATGTCGGCCTGCGTGTAGCTCTGGTAGCGGCCTCTCAGATGTTCCGGGAACGCGATGTAGTCGATGCCGCCGCCGGCGGTGCTGCCCTTGTGCCAGCTCAGCGCGGCATGGGCGACTTCGTTGAAGCTCTGCGCGCGGCCGGTGCCGACGTTGAAGATGCCGCGCACGCCGGGGTTGTCGAGCAGCCAGAGGTTTACCGCGACGACGTCGTCGACGTGGATGAAGTCGCGCTGCTGCTCGCCGGGCCCGTAGCCGTCGGCGCCTTCGAACAGGCGCAGGCGGCCGCTGTCGTTCAGCTGGTTGTGGAAGTGGTACGCGACGCTCGCCATGCTGCCTTTGTGCTGCTCGCGCGGGCCGTAGACGTTGAAGTAGCGCAGGCCGACGACCTGGCTGTCGATGCCCGCCGCGAACCTGCGCAGGTGGCAGTCGAACAGGAACTTCGAGTACGCGTACATGTTCAGCGGACGCTCGAACTCGCGCGATTCGCGGAACGTCGGACCCATGCCGTAGACCGACGCCGACGACGCGTACAGCAGCGGTACTTTCCGCGCCACCGCCCAGGCGAGCAGCGACTTCGTGTAGTCGTAGTTCACCGCCATGACGAAACGGCCGTCCCACTCCGTCGTCGACGAGCACGCGCCTTCGTGGAAGATCGCCTCGACCGGTCCGAAATCCTCGTCGGCGCGGATGCGCTGCAGGAATTCATCCTTGTCCATGTAGTCGCGGATGTCGGCGTCGGCAAGGTTCAGGCACTTGTGCCCGTCGGTGAGGTCGTCGACGACCAGGATGTCGGTGATGCCGCGGGCGTTGAGCCCCTGCACGATGTTGCTGCCGATGAAGCCGGCGCCGCCTGTGACGATGATCATGTTTTCTCCTGAATGCGCCCGCTCAGCCTTGCGGCGGGGCGGGGCGGTCCGCTGCGATCGCCGCGCGCAGCGCGAGGTCGAGCTCGGCGGTGCTGACCGTCGCCGTGCCGAGCTTGGCGACGACGACGCCGGCGGCCAGATTCGCGAACGCGGTCGCGTCCGCGAGGGACAGGCCGCACGCCAGCCCGGCGCCGAGCACTGCGACGACGGTGTCGCCCGCGCCGGTCACGTCGAACACGTCGCGCGCCTGCGTCGGCAGGTTCAGCGGCGCGGTGTCTTTCTGCAGCAGCGTCATGCCGCGTTCGCTGCGTGTGATCAGCAACGCGTCGAGGCCGAGGCTGTCGCGCAGCGCCTCGCCGCGAGACACGAGAGTCGCCTCGTCCGCGCACGGTCCGACCACTGCTTCGAACTCGCTGAGGTTTGGCGTGATGACGGTTGCGCCGGCGTAACGACCGAAATCCGTGCCTTTCGGGTCGACCACGATCGCGACCGCATGTTCGCGCGCGACGCGGATCAGTTGGCCGACCTGCGCGAGCGTGCCTTTGCCGTAGTCCGACAGCACGACCGCGGCGCTGGCGTCGAGCGCGTCCTCGAACGCCTGCTCGATGCCGGCGCTCTCGAGCACCGCGAAGCTGTCCTCGAAATCGAGCCGGATCAGCTGCTGGTGGCGACTGATGACGCGCAGTTTGGTAATCGTCGGGTGCTGCGGCGCGTCGAGCAGGCGGCACACGACGCCGCCGTCTGCGAGCCGTTCGCGCAGCAGCCGCGCCGCCTCGTCGCAGCCGACGAGTCCGACGAGCTCGGCCCGGGCGCCGAGCGACGCAGCGTTCAGCGCCACGTTGCCGGCGCCGCCGGCGCGAAACTCGTCCCCTTCGACCTTGACGATCGGCACCGGGGCTTCCGGCGAGATGCGCGTCGTCGAGCCGTGCCAGTAGCGGTCGAGCATCACGTCGCCGGCGACGAGGACGCGGCCTTTGGAGAAATCCGGCAGGGTGGGCGGCATGAGGCGGTAGGCGTCGCTAGCGTGTCGAAAAGGCCGCAATTATCCCACGAACAGCAGCGTCCAGCGTGCGCACGGGGCGGGCAGCGTCGTTCGGCGGAGGCGAGGCCGGGCGGAAATGCCATCCGGATCGTCCCGCCAGCACGGCCGCACCGGCTCATGTTGGGTTAGCGGTCCGGTTTCAGCGGTTGAACCACTTCAGCACGACGCCCCACTCCTCGATGTCGAGCCGCGTCGCATGGCCGCAGGCGAAATCGAGCGAGAGCCAGCGCTGCGGCGGCAGGCCGAGCAGGTGGCCGGCGATCGCACGCAGCGGCCCGCCGTGCGCGACGACGACGATGGGATCGGCGGCGCGGGCCGCGACGATCTCGTCGAGCCATTGCAGCACGCGCGTCGCCATGTCGCGCGCCGACTCGCCGCCGGGCGCGCAGAAGCCGAGCGGGTCCGTCACCCACACGTCGATCGCGTCGCCGAGCTCGGCGTACGGTCGCAGCTCCCACGCGCCGAAGTGCATTTCCCGGAGCCGATCATCGAATACCGGTGTGCCGAGTTCGAGCGCGAGCAGGCGGGCGCGCGCGAGCGGGCTCGCATGCAGCGCGTAGCGCGCCGGCAGCAACGGACGCAGACGCGCGGCGACCGTTGCGGCGCATTCGGCGAGGCCGACGTCGGACTGGCCGTAGCAGACTCCTGCCGCGACGTCCGGCCGCGGGTGGCGGATCAGATGAAGTTCCATGCCGCAAGGATCCCGATATAGCACGCGAGTTCGCTGCCCTGTTGCGCAGCGCCGAGGCAGTCGCCGGTGTAGCCGCCGAGGCGGCGGGAGAACACGCGTGCCGCCCACAGGGTGGCCGCGGCCGCCGCGGTCAGCGCGGCGAGCGCTTCGGCCGGGGCGAGCAGCGCCAGCGGGGCGAGGCCGAACACCGCCGCGATCACGAGTTCGGTCGCGGACAGGCGGCGCGCAAGCGGCTTCGATTTCGCGCTCTCGTCCTCGCGCACGTACTGCATCGTGTGGATCAGGCTCGTCGAAGCCAGGCGCGACAGCGCGTGGGCGGCGATCAGCGCCAATGCGATGTGCATGCCGCCGCGGGTGGCCAGTTCGACGAGCGCCGCGGCTTTCGCGAGCAGCATCAGCACGAGGCCGACGGTGCCGTAGCTGCCGATGCGCGAATCCTTCATGATCGTCAGCACCTGCAGCCGGTCCCACCCGCCGCCGAGCCCGTCGCAGGCATCGGCCCAGCCGTCCTCGTGGAACGCGCCGGTCGCGCGGATCGTCACCGCCATCGACAGCAGCACCGCGAGCGCAGGCGGCAGCAACTGCACGAACGCAAGATAGCTTGCCGCGCCGAGCGCACCGACGATCCAGCCGACCAGCGGGAAAAAGCGCGCGGCGTGATTCAGCCGCTCCGGCGACCACGGCACCCACGCCGGCACCGGCAGGCGCGTGAAGAAGCCGAGCGCGGTGAAGAACAGTTCGAGCTGGTAGCGCACAGGCGCGTGCGCGCTTCAGGCCGACTGGAGCTGGTCGTCGACGCCGGCCGAATCGAAGCTCGCCATGTCATTGAGGAAGTTTGCCGCCGCCTGCACCAGCGGGAACGCGAGCGCGGCGCCGGTGCCTTCGCCGAGGCGCAGGTCGAGCTCCATCAGCGGTTCGACGCGCAGGTGGGCGAGCTGGGCAGTGTGTCCCGGCTCTTTCGAGCGGTGCGCGAACACGCAATACGGCAGGATCGCCGGCGCGATCGCCTCGGCGACGAGCAGCGCGGAGGTCACGATGAAGCCGTCGATCAGCAGCGTCATGCGTTTTTCGGCCGCGCCGAGCATCGCGCCGGCCATCATCGCGATCTCGAAGCCGCCGTATTCGGCGAGCGCGCCAAGCGGATCGGCGGGACGGCCGCCGCGGGCGATGGCCTGCGCGAGCAGCCCGTGCTTGCGCGCGAGGCCCGCGTCATCGAGGCCGGTGCCGCGGCCGGTCACGGTGGCGAGGTCGACGCCGGTGAGGCAGTGCGTCAGCAGCGACGCCGAAGCGGTGTTGCCGATGCCCATCTCGCCGAAGCCCACGAGGTTGCAGCCGTTCGCAGCGAGCGCGTGCGCGAGTTCGCGGCCGCGCGCGAGCGCCGCGTCGCGCTGCTGCGCGCTCATTGCGGACGTCTCGATGTAGTTCGCGGTGCCCGGGGCGATTTTCGCGTCGACCAGCCCGTCGCGACGGCCGAAGTCGTGGTTCACGCCGCTGTCGATGACGGTCAAAGCCAGTTCGGTCTGCCGGCAGAACACGTTGACCGCGGCGCCGCCGGCGAGAAAATTCTCGACCATCTGCCACGTCACGTCCTGCGGAAACGCGGAGATCCCGACGCGCGCGGCGCCGTGGTCGCCGGCGAACACCAGGATGTGCGGCTGGCGGATCTGCGGCGCCGCGGTCTGCTGGATCAGGCCCAGTTGCAGCGCGAGCGCTTCGATCCGGCCGAGGGCGCCGAGCGGCTTGGTCTTGCGGTCGATGCGGTGCTGGATCGCCGCAGTGAGGCCCGGGTCGGGCAGGGAAATCGCGAAGTCCATGAGGGTCGTGACAATGTCCTGAGGGAGCGGATCTTAGCACGGCGCCGGAGCGAGTCCGGCGGGCTGCCGCCCGTCAGGCCGCCGAAGCAGCCTGCCCTGCCTGCGGGGGAGGCAGGTCCTTGCCACGCTTGGCGTGGCGCATCAGCCGGCCGGCATGGCGCAGCAGCCCGTCGGCGTCGGTCCCGCCGTCGGGATAGATCGCGCAGCCGATTGAAGCGCTGAGGGTGAGCGCGTGGCCACGTGCCTCGAATTCCTGCGCCAGCGCGGTGGCGGCCGCGCTCGCGACACGCTGCACATCCTGCGCGTCGAATACCTCTTCGAGCACGATGACGAATTCGTCACCGCCGGGGCGCGCGACCGTGTCCTGCTCGCGCACCAGGCCGCGCAGCCGTGCCCCGACGGCCTTCAGCACTTCGTCGCCGACCGCTTCGCCGAACGCCGCGTTCACGCTCTTGAAGTCGTCGATGTTGACCAGCACGACGGCGGTGCGGCAGTTGTGCCGTTTCGAGCGCGTGATGCCCTGCGCGATGCGGTCGCCGAGCAGCAGGCGATTTGCGAGTCCGGTCAGCGGATCGTTGTGCGCGGTGTATTGCAGGCGATGCTCCGTTTCGTGCAGGCGGCGGGTCGCTGCTTCGAGTTCCTGGCTGCGCTGGGCGAGGCTCCGGGTCAGCGCCTGCCCGGAGGCCTGCAACGTGCGGATCAGCTGCTCACGGCTCGCGAGGGCTTCCGCCTGGACGCGCGCCTGTTGCCGCGCGAGCGACCGCGTGCGTGCGATGAGCGCGATCGACACCAACAGCACTGCGAGTGTGACGGCATAGAACGGGAGGCCGAGGTGAGCCGCTTCGAGGCACTCGACAAGCTGCGCTGCGGGGTCCGCCGCGCGCGCACCGGGCGGCGCTGCGAGCACGATGACAGCCGTGACGGCGCCGCTTCGCCCCGGCGACCGGGGCGTCCAGAGGTCGGAGTTGCTCTTCAGTCGCGCCGTACGATCCCGCATCATCCCTCTCGGCAAACAAATCGTTACATGCCCTTATTGTATGAGGCGTTGCCCGCGGTGCCGTGTGAAAAGGCGCGGCTCGGGCAACAAATCGAGGGGGATACTGCGAGACCGGCGCGATGTGTCGCAGGCGGCAGCGGTGAGCGCAGCGGTTCAGCTCTTCAGCGCCAGCGGCAGGCCGGCGGCAATGAAAGTCACACGCTCGCACCGCGCGGCGACCGACTGGTTGAGCCGTCCGGCCTCGTCGCGGAAAAGCCGCCCGAGCGGCGTCTCGGGCACCAACCCGAGGCCGAGCTCGTTGGCGACGAGCAGCACGTCGCCGGGCAGGCCCGGCAGGCAGTCGAGCAGTGCGGCGCGTTCGGCGCGCAGTCGCGGCAGGGCGTCGGCGTCGAGCGCAGCTGCCAGCGTGTCGGCGTCCGCGATCAGGTTCGTCAGCCACAGCGTCAGGCAATCGACGATGACGCAGCGCCCCGGCTGCGCTTCGCGACGCAGCGCGTCGGCGAGCGCCAGCGGCGTCTCGACGGTGCGCCACACGCCCGGCCGGTCCTGCTGGTGGCGGCGGATACGGGACGCCATTTCGTCATCGAGCGCTTCGGCGGTGGCGATCACGGTGACCGGCAGCGCGGTCCCGAGCGCGAGGGTTTCGGCGTAACGGCTCTTGCCGGAGCGGGCGCCGCCGAGGATCAGGTGTGCGGGCATGGTGCGGATTGCGCGGCCTTCGCTGCGGGAAGTTGCGGAACGCGCTATTATCCGCCCCGCATCCGGTTTCCGGGTGCAACGTGTTTCAGGTGCCCGAAGGCGAGTCTCGCTGACGGGTTAAACGGGAAACAGGTGCGCGAGAGCCTTCGAACCGCCTCGCAATGCCTGTGCTGCCCCCGCAACGGTAAGTGGACGCAAGGCGCATCCAACCGCCACTGGACGATCAGTCCGGGAAGGCGATGCGACCGGTCCGGCATTCCATCGGAAACGCCGGCCAGCCCACGAGCCCGGATACCGGCCCGAACGCGAATTGGCTGAAGTGCCGCGGGGTGGCGGCGACGGGTGCGGTCTTCTGCGGCTCTCGACGTATTCCCTGTAGCGGCGCTTCCTCGTGAAACATGCCACGGTGAGCGGGGACGCTACCGATGGCGCAGGGAGAATCCCGATGAACATCCGCTTGTCGGTGGCCGCTGTCGCGGTTGCTGCCGCATTTCCGTTTGTTGTTTCCACTCCTGCATGGGCTGACGCCGAAGGCGAAACCGTCGTCGTGACGGCGACGCGCACGGCGCGAACCATGTCCGACACGCTGGCGTCGGTGAGCGTCGTGACGCGCGAGGACATCGAGGCGATGCAGGCGCGCTCGTCGCTCGACCTGTTGCGCGGGCTGCCCGGCATGTCGATCGGCAACAACGGCGGGCTCGGCAAGAACACCTCGATTTTCCTCCGCGGCACCGAGTCCGACCACGTGCTCGTGCTGATCGACGGCATCAAGGTCGGCTCGGCGACGTCCGGCGCGACCGCGATTCAGGACATTCCGGTCGAGCAGATCGAACGCATCGAAGTGGTCCGGGGACCGCGCTCGGGCCTGTATGGTTCGGAAGCGCTCGGCGGCGTGATCCAGATCTTCACGCGCCGCGGCGGCGGCTCGCTCACGCCGAGCTTCAGCGCCGGCTTCGGCAGCGACAGGACGTGGCGTCTCGCGGCCGGGCTGTCCGGCGGCGGCGAGCAGACGTGGTTCAACGTCAGCGCGTCCGGTCTCGAGACCGACGGCTTCAACGCATGCTCCGGCAAGCCTTTCCCCGGCGGTGCCGGCTGTTTCACGACCGAACCGGACCGCGACGGCTACCGTAACGTCAGCGGCAGCGCCCGGGCCGGGCTGCGGCTGCCGGGCGGCGGCGAGCTCGACTTCAACTGGCTGCGCACCGACAGCGACAACGAGTTTGACGGCACGACGCAGAACGAAGGTGAATCCAGGCAGGAGGTTTTCGGCGGCCGGCTGAAAGTGTCGCCGCTCGCGGCGTGGGACGTGAGCCTGTCGGCAGGACTGAGCCGCGACCATTCGGACAATTTCAAGGACGGCGTGTTTGCGAGTCGCTTCGAGAGCGACCGCGAAACGCTGTCGCTGCAGAACGACTTCCAGCTCGCCCTCGACCACGGCGTGACTCTCGGCTACGACTGGCAGAACGACAAGGTGTCGAGCACGACCCCTTTCCCGGTGCGTTCGCGGGACAACGAAGGCCTGTTCGTCCAATACCTCGGGGAAGTCGGCGCGCAGACGTGGCAGATCTCCGGCCGCGCCGACGACAACGAGCAGTTCGGCGTGCACCGCACCGGCAGCGTCGCGTGGGGTTATGAATTCGACCGCGAGCTGCATGTCTTCGCGTCGTACGGCACTGCGTTCAAGGCGCCGACGTTCAACGAGCTCTACTTCCCGTTCTTCGGTAACCCGGACCTCGAGCCGGAGACCGCGCGCAACGTTGAAGTCGGGCTGAGCGGCGAGGCCGGGTGGGGCAGGTGGTCGACGAGCGTTTATCGGATGCGTGTCGAAGACCTGATCGCGTACGACGCGGCGCTGGGCCTGCCGAACAACATCGATTCGGCACTGATTACCGGACTCGAAGGCACGCTCGGCACGCAGCTGCTCGGTTGGGATCTCAACGCGAGCGTGACGCTGCTCGATCCGGAGAACCGCGCGAGCGGCGCGAACCGCGGCAACGTCCTGCCGCGCCGCGCCGAGCAGAGTGCGCGAATCGACATCGATCGCGGCTTCGGATCGCTGCGCCTGGGGGCGAGCCTGCTGGCAGCAGGGCGGCGATATGATGACGTCGCCAACACGCGCCGGCTCGCGGGCTACGGCACGCTCGATCTGCGCGCCGAATACGCATTCCACCGCGACTGGCGTGTCCAGGCGCGGGTCGAGAATGTTTTCGACAAGGATTACGAGACCGCGTCGTTCTTCAACCAGCAGGGCCGCGGCGCGTTCGTCACGGTCCGATACGAGCCGAAGCGTTAAGCTCCGGGAATCCCCGGCGGGGCAGCGAGTCAGCGACCGCGCCGGGGCCTGGAGTTTGGTAACCACATGACTTCGCAGCGGAACATCCTCGTCACGCTCGGATCGTTGGCGCTCTCCGGCGCACTCGCGCTCGCGTGGGCGCTGTCGGCCGGCGACCTCGCGATCCCGTTTTCCGACATCGTCGCGGCGCTCTTCGCGGGCGCCGAAGGGATGTCGGCGACGGTCGTGCGCGAACTGCGCCTGCCGCGTGCGGTCGCGGTGTTCGCGTGCGGCGGACTGCTCGCGATCGCCGGCGCGCTGATGCAGGTGCTGCTGAGGAACCCGCTCGCCGACCCGTATGTGTTGGGCATCTCCGGCGGGGCGGCGGTCGGGGCGCTCGGCGCGATGCTGCTGGGCCTCGCGCCGTGGGTCGTCGATGCCGCGGCGTTCGCGGGTGCGCTCGGGGCGATGCTGCTGGTGTTCGGGCTCGCGCACGGCGACGGGTCGTGGACGCAGACGCGGCTGCTGCTGACCGGGGTCATCGTCGCCGCCGGTTGCGGCGCGGCAGTGACGCTGATGCTGTCGCTCGCGACCGATACGCGGCTGCAGTCGATGCTGTTCTGGCTGATGGGCGACGCATCGGGGGCGTCGCGACCGTGGCCGGCGCTGGTGCTGATGGTCGTCGGGCTGGTCGCGGTGCTGCCCTTCGCGCGCGATCTCAACGTGCTCGCGCGTGGCGAGCTGTCGGCGCGTGCGCTCGGCGTGCGCGTCGAGCGGCTGCGCTATCTGCTGTATGTGCTTGCGTCGCTGCTGACCGCCGCGGCGGTGACGCTGATCGGCTCGGTCGGTTTCGTCGGGCTGATCGTCCCGCACCTGGTGCGCTTCGTCCTCGGCAACGACCAGCGCGTGCTGCTGCCCGCTGCGATGCTCGCCGGCGGCGCGCTGCTGACGGTCGCCGATACGGCAGCGCGCACGGTGATCGCACCGATACAGCTGCCGGTCGGCGTGCTGACGGCGCTGATCGGCGTGCCGGTGTTCCTGTTCCTGCTGTCGCGCCACCCACGATGAACGCCGCTGCCGAAACCCTCCTCGAAGCGGACCGCCTCGCGCTGAAAGTCGGAGAGCGCTGGCTGTGCTGCGAGTTCAGCCTGCGCCTGGGCGCCGGCGAGTGCCTCGTGCTGCTCGGGCCGAACGGCGCAGGCAAGACGACACTGCTGCATACGCTCGCGGGCCTGCGCGCGCCGTCGGTCGGCAGCGTGCAACTCGGCAGGCGGCAGTACGCCGACTGGGACCCCCTTGCCGCGGCGCGCTTTCGCGGGCTGTTGCCGCAGCAGCAGCCGGATCACTTCTCCGCGACGGTGCTGCAGACCGCGCTCGTCGGCCGCCATCCGCATCTCGGCCGCTGGGGCTGGGAAAGCGACGACGACGTCGCGATCGCGCGCGCGGCGCTCGCCGAAGTCGGGCTCGCCGAGCTCGCCGGGCGCGACATCCTGAGCCTGTCCGGCGGCGAGCGGCAGCGGGTGTCGATCGCCGCGCTGCTCGCACAGGCGCCGCGCCTGTTTCTGCTCGACGAACCGACGAACCATCTCGACCTGCATTACCAGGTCGCTGCGCTCGAGCTGTTCGCGCGGCTCGCCAGCAACGGACGCGGCATCGTGATGGTGCTGCACGACATCAACCTCGCGGCGCGCTTCGCCGATCATGTGATCCTGCTCGACGGCCGCGGCGGCGTCATCGCCGGGTCGCGCGATGAAGTGCTGCAGGCGGACCGCCTGAGCCATGCGTACAACCACCCGATCTGCCGCGTCGCGGTCGACGGGCGAACCGTTTTTCTTCCGGACTGAGCCATGAACGAATCGATCGAAAAAGATGCCCGCCACGCCGCACGCATGCAGCGCAAGAAGGCGGTCATCGACGAAAAAATCGCCGCCGCGCAGATCGAACGCGGCGTGCTGATGGTCAATACCGGCAACGGCAAGGGGAAATCGAGCGCGGCGTTCGGCGTTGTCGCGCGCGCGCTCGGCCACGGCATGAACGTCGGCGTCGTGCAGTTCGTCAAGGGACGCTCGGACACCGGCGAGGAGGCGTTCTTCCGCCGCCAGCCGGGCGTGGTCTGGCATGTGATGGGCGAAGGCTTCACGTGGGATACGCAGGACCGGGCGCGCGACGTCGCGACCGCGGAAGCAGCGTGGGAACAGGCACGGACGCTGCTGCGCGATCCGGCGATCGGCCTCGTCGTCCTCGATGAACTGAACATCGCGTTGAAATATCGCTACCTCGACGTCGAGCGCGTCGTCGCCGACCTCGTCGCGCGTCCGGCCGACCAGCACGTCGTCGTCACCGGGCGCGCCGCCCCGCCGGAGCTGGTCGCCGTTGCCGACACCGTTACCGAGATGGGACCGGTGAAGCATGCGTTTTCGGCCGGGGTGAAGGCGATGCCGGGCGTCGAGTTCTGACTGGGAAGAAAATAGGGGACAGACCACGTTTTTGAGAATCATAAAACGTGGTCTGTCCCCTATTTCCGGGTTGATCGATACTGCAATAGAGCCGGGAGAAAACGATGTCCCTGCCTGATATTCCCTCGCCGCGTCCCGGTCCGGTCGCCGGCCACGTCTATCTCGTCGGCGCCGGCCCCGGCGACCCTGAGTTGTTGACCTTGCGCGGAGCGCGCCTGATCGCCGGCGCCGACGCCGTCGTCTTCGACAACCTCGTCAGCCCGGTGATCGTCGATCTCGCGCCGCCTACTGCCGAGCGCCATTACGTCGGCAAGAAGGCGTCGGACCACACGCTGCCGCAGAGCGAGATCAACCGCCTGCTCGTGCGGCTGGCACATTCGGGCAAGCGCGTCGTGCGGCTCAAGGGCGGCGACCCGTTCATTTTCGGCCGCGGCGGTGAGGAGATGGAAGTGCTCGTCGGCGCGGGCATCACCGTCGAAGTCGTCCCCGGCGTCACCGCCGCGGCGGGCATCGCCGCGTACGCCGGCATTCCGCTGACGCATCGCGACCACGCGCGCTCGGTGATCTTCACGACCGGCTTTCTCAAGGACGGGGCGCTCGACCTCGACTGGCCGATGCTCGCGCGGCCCGGCCAGACGCTCGTCGTCTACATGGGCATTTCACGGCTCGCCGAAATCTGCCGGCAACTGGTTGCGCATGGCCTCCCGGCGGCGACCCCTGCCGGCGTCGTCGAGCGCGGCACGACGCGGGCGCAGCGCGTCGCGGTCGGCACGCTCGCGACGCTTGCCGACGTCGTTCGCGACGCCGACATCCGTCCGCCGGCGCTGACGATCGTCGGCGACGTCGTCGGCCTGTACCCGCGACTCGCGTGGTTTTCGGCGGACGAGGTTGAACAGGGGCCGCATGCGCCGCATGTCGGCTGCACCGTGGTGCACCCGAAGCCCGAGCCGAAGCCATGACGCGTCGATACGAAGTGGAGATCGATCGGAACGGGGGCAGCGCACCGGGGATGCCGCCATGCCCAGACGCCGGGATTTCCGCGGGACGGGAGCGGCAATGAGCTTCGCGATCGAATCCCCCCCGACTTCCTGCCCGGCCCTGTTCGTCGCTGCTCCGGCGTCCGGCCAGGGCAAGACCACGGTCACCGCGGCGCTCGCCCGTCTGCATGCGCGCCAGGGGCGGCAGGTGCGGGTGTTCAAGTGCGGCCCCGATTTCCTCGACCCGCAGATCCATGCCGTCGCGAGCGGCGCGCCGGTGTACAACCTCGACCTCGGCATGTGCGGCGAATCGGACGCCGCGTGGCGGCTGCATCGCGTCGCGGCCGCCGCGGACCTGATCCTCGTCGAAGGCGTCATGGGACTTTTCGACGGGGCGCCGTCGGGAGCCGACATCGCGCGCCGCTTCGGTTTGCCGGTCCTCGCGGTGATCGATGCGCGCGCGATGGCGCAGACGTTCGGCGCGATCGCGTACGGGCTCGCGCATTACGAGCCGGATCTGCCGTTTTCGGGCGTGCTCGCGAACCACGTCGGCAGCGCGCGCCATGCGGAGATGTTGCGCGGCGCGCTACCTGACGGGATGCGCTGGTACGGCGCACTCGCGCGCGAGCCGGACGCCGCGCTGCCGGAGCGCCATCTCGGCGTGCTGCAGGCGGCCGAGATCGGCGACCTCGTCGAGCGCCTCGACCGGCTTGCCGACGCGCTCGCGGCGACCGGCGCGGCCGAGCTGCCGCCGCCGGTGTCGTTTCCCGCGGTGGCCATGCCGGAGATCCGGCCGGTGCTCGCCGGCACGACGATCGCGATTGCGCGCGACGCCGCGTACGGCTTCATTTATCCGGCGAACCTCGACACGCTCTCGGCGCTCGGCGCTCGGCTGGCGTTCTTCTCGCCGCTCGCCGGCGACGCGCTGCCCGATTGCGATGCGGTCTGGCTGCCCGGCGGCTATCCGGAGCTGCATGCGGCGACAATCGCCGGCAACACCGGCTTCCGCGACGCGCTGCACGCACATGCCGCCGCCGGCAGGCCGGTGCTGGCTGAATGCGGCGGCATGATGAGCCTGTTCGAAGAGATCGTCGATACGGCCGGGCAGCAGCACGCGCTCGTCGGCCTGCTGCCCGGACGCGCGGTGATGCAGCCGCGGCTCGCGGCGCTCGGGATGCAGGTCGCCGAGCTCCCGGAAGGGCGGCTCGCCGGCCACACGTTCCACTATTCGAAGTCGGACACGCCGCTGCAGCCGCTGCTACGCGCGCATACCGCCGAGGGGCGCGACGGCGAAGCGATCTACCGCTGCGGGCGCGTGACGGCGTCGTACGTGCACTTCTATTTTCCGTCGAACCCGGCCGTGGTCGCCGGGCTGTTCGGCTGAGCGCCCCGGCATTGCGCCGGGTCACGCGGAGGAAACCGAACGAAGCGAACAGCGTTTTTTGAACCGTCTCGAGGTGCCCGCGCCTGCGCGGGAGAATCGGGAAGGCGGTGCGATTCCGCCACGTGCCCAGCGCCGTGATGAGGATCGTCCGGGCAGGCGTCAGCCACTGGCGAAAGCCGGGAAGGCGCCCGGACGAGTCGAGCCTCAGTCGGAAGACCGGCCTCGAGACATATTGGCAGCCGCCTGGACCGCGGCGCCCGACTGCTCCACTCAAGGGGACTATCCATGAGCAGCTCCATGCAGCAACAGCAGGACCGGCCTTCGTTCAGCGACGACGAGAAGGCTGCGGTGTATCGTGCGATCTACACGCGGCGCGACGTGCGCGGCCAGTTCACGCCGCAGCCGATCCCGGACGACGTGCTCGCGCGCGTGCTCAACGCCGCGCACCATGCGCCGTCGGTGGGATTCATGCAGCCGTGGGATTTCATCGTCGTGCGCTCGCCCGAGGTCAAGAGCCGGGTGCATGAAGCTTTCCGCACTGCGCACGCGGAAGCCGCGCTGATGTTCGAAGGCGACAAGCGCGACACGTATCGCAGTCTCAAGCTCGAAGGCATCCTCGAAGCGCCGGTCAACCTGTGCATCACCTGCGACCGCAGCCGCAACGGGCCGGTCGTCGTCGGCCGCACGCATATCAAGACGATGGACGTCTACAGTTCGGTGTGCGCAGTGCAGAACCTGTGGCTCGCCGCACGTGCCGAAGGCCTCGGCGTCGGGTGGGTCAGCATCTTCCACCAGAAGGCGCTGCGCGAAGCGCTGGGCATTCCGTCCGGCATCGTCCCGGTCGCGTACCTGTGCATCGGCCACGTGAGCCATTTTTACCGCAAGCCGGAGCTGGAGTCCGCGGGCTGGCTCGCACGCCGGCCACTCGAGAGCTTGCTGCATTTCGACCGCTGGCAGGGGGCCGCGGACGACTCCGCCGCCGCGCTCATCGAGTCCGTTCGCGAAGTGCAGGCAGCTGAGGGTGCCACAAGCCGCTGATCTGGCTGCAGTGAAGGTCTCCCGGCGGCGCCTGCGTTGCCGCCCGGGATGCCCAAACCGCACGGATTGAACGGTACAATCAACTTCCGCCCGCACCGTCCGCGGCGCCGATTCCGGCGTCGGCGTGTTCCGTGCGCACGTCCCCGTCGATGATCCACAAGGGCTTTGCTCGAGACTGGTGCCATTGGTGTCCGACCCCGATTTCGATGACCATCCGCTCGACCGTTTTCGCGATGATGCGGTCCCACGGCTCGCCGCGGACGGTGGACGATGAGCAGCGTCGTGCGTCGCGTCCCGCCGATGCATGCGCTGGCCGCTTTCGAGGCCGCGGCGCGGCTCGGCGGTTTCGCGCAGGCGGCCGACGAGCTGTGCGTGACGCCGAGCGCCGTCAGCCACCGCATCCGCCAGCTCGAAGCGATGCTCGGCACGCCGTTGTTCGAACGCACGCCAGCGGGAGTGCGCCCGACCACGGTGGGGCGGCTATACCTCGAGAGCGTGCGCGAGGCGTTCGGCAAGCTCGCGCAGGCGGGCGCGCTGCTGCAGCCCGAGCGCGAGCGGCTGCGCGTGTCGCTGCCGCCGACTTTCGCGCGGCAATTGCTGATGGCGCGCCTGCCCGAATACCTGCGCTCGCACCCGGAAGTCGAAGTCGAGATGCACCTGTCGATCCCGCTGCAGGACGTCACGGCCGAAACCGCGGACGTCGAAGTGCGCTGGGGGCGGGGCGATTATCCGGAGCGCACGGTGTGCAAGCTGTTCGACGACGTCGTCATGCCGCTCGCCGCGCCGTCGTGGGTCGCGGCACGCGCGCTGCGCGGCGTTGCCGATCTCGCCCGCGCCGAACTGCTGCGCTCGCCGCTGCTGCCATGGCGGCCGTGTTTCGCCGCCGCCGGGCTCGACTGGCCGGAGCCTGAGCGCGGCGCCGTGTTCAACGATCTCGGCATGCTGTTCGAGGTCGCTGCGGCGGGGCTCGGCGCCGCCGTCGGCACCCGCAGGCTATCCGCAGCGTGGGTCGACACCGGCCGGCTGGTGCCGCTGTTCGGCGTGACCGCGCCGGCGCCCTTCACGTATTACGCCGTGGCGACGCCGGCGCAGCACAAGCGGGCAGTGGTGCGGGATTTCATCGCCTGGCTCGCCGGCGTCTTCGCCTGAGCCGGTGCAGCGATGAACTTCCTTGCGCACGCCTATCTGGCCGGTGACTCGCCGGCCGACCGGCTCGGCGGGCTGATCGGTGATTTCGTCAAGGGCCCGTTGCCGGCCGGCCTGCCGCCGGATGTCGCGGCCGGGGTGCGGCTGCATCGGCAGATCGACGCCTTCGCCGACACGCATGCGGCCTTCGTCCGCAGCCGTTCAAGGGTGTCGACCGCGCGTCGGCGCGTCGGGGGCGTGATGGTCGACATGTTCTACGACCACTTTCTCGCGCTGCACTGGAGCCGATTTCGCGACGAGCCGCTCGACGTCTTCACGACGCAGCAGTACGCGCTGCTGGAGGCGAACGTGCCGATGCTGCCGCCCCCGCTGGTCGACCTCCTCCCGCGTATCGTCGGCGCGGACTGGTTCGGTTCGTACCGCTCGGTCGAAGCCACGTCGCATGCGCTCGACCGCATCGCGCTGCGGCTGCGGCGCGCCAACCCCTTGCCCGGCAGCGGCGTCGAGCTCGAGTCGGACTATGCCGGCTTCGAATCGGACTTCTTCGCATTCATCGCGGACGCGCAGCGCTACGCTGAAAGCTGCCGCGCGCAGCGGTGACGCTCCTTGCCCTGTCGTCCCGCCGCGGCGGCAAGAACTGCTCCGCCCCGGGCAGCGCGGAAGAACCCTATCGTGTGCCCGCTTTCGCCCAGGATTGCTGCAGCGCTTCCGGCGCCGGTGGCAGCCGCCGCTCCTCGGGTTTCCCGCCGTCGGGCTCGGCCGCCTGCAAACCGCCTTCGACCTGCAGGCGGCCGTCGACGTGCAGCGTCTGCGTCGGGAATGCAAACTGGATATCGCGCTCGGCGAAGGCGCGCACGAGGTGCAGGTTGATGCCCTGCTGGACGTCCATATAGGCGAGGAAGTCGGCCTTCAGCACGTAGTAGACCGCTTCGAAGTCGAGCGACGATGGGCCGAAGCCCTTGAAATGCGCGCGGTCGAAGCGCACCTCGTGCTGGGCCTCGATTGCCTGCCGGATCAGGTCGGGGATGACTTCGAGGCGGTCGGCCGGCGTGTCGTAGGTGACGCCGATCGGGAACGCGATGCGCCGCTCCTGCATGCGCTTGTAGTTGCGGATGCGGCTCTTCAGCAGATCGTTGTTCGAGAAGATGATCTGCTCGCCGCTGAGGCTGCGTACGCGGGTCGTCTTGAGGCCGACGTGCTCGACGGTGCCCATCAGGTCGTCGACGATGATGAAGTCGCCGATCACGAAAGGCTGGTCGACCGCGATCGACAGCGACGCAAACAGATCGCCGAGGATGTTCTGCACCGCGAGCGCGACCGCGATGCCGCCGATGCCGAGGCTCGCGATCAGTGCGGTGACGTCGAGGCCGAGATTGTCGAGGATCAGCAGCAGCACCAGCGCCCACAGCACGACGCGGCCGATGAACGCGAGCAGCGAGCGCGTCATCGCGCGCGCGCCGGGGTCGCCCGGCGCGGCAACGCTGAAACGGCGTCGCAGCCAGAAATCGAAGCCGCGGTTCGCCCAGAAGCCCGCCTGCAGCAGGAGCAGGCCGACGAACAGGCGGTTGACGACCGTCGTGAGCGCTTCGGGCAGCGTCAGGAAGCGCGTTGCGACGTAGAGGCCGATCGCGGCGCCGAGCAGGATCCGGGTCACCGAAAGGAGTTCGACGAGGAAGTCGTCGATGCCGTTGTCGGTCGTCGGCGCGATCGCCGTGAGGCGCGCGAGCAGCAGCCGGCGCACGGTGTGCAGGACCAGCATGCTGGCAATGACGGCGAGCAGCGCGTAGCTCCCGTCCTGGAGCGTGTTGTTGTCGATCAGTTCGCGAAACATGATTGCTCGTCGGGAAGAGGGCGGGAAAGTGTTCGTGCCGGTCGGCGCGGGACATTTCGTCGGACGGGACGGTGCTTGCCGAGATCGGTCACTTTCAGACCCCGGTTAGCGAAAGCGAAACGATCCCGCTGGAAGGCGCTCGCTGCGCCGGGTCCGCGCAGGTGCGATGTCCTGTTCATGCTATCGACTGCGGAAGCCTGCACTTCCTCGGTGGTGAAGCGGGCTTCTGCGGCGATTTCGCCCATCGATTCGTCTCCTCAGGCTGTTCGAGGGACGAAAGAGTGTACGTTGAAAAGTAGTTTTGGCCAAATGCATGAGTCGCTCCCGGCGTGAGCCGAATTCCGCAGGATTTCGCGCGAGGAAGAAACCTCCGGTCGAGTGGCAAGGCGCATTTTTGCGTAAAAGCCACGTTTCCTCACAATTTGGATTCCCGCGCCGTGTCCCGGTTTGGGCGCGAATTCGGGTGAGGCGGGCCCCGATCTTGCGTCGCGCGCGTTGACAGAAAACCTTCCTGTAAATACATTGCAATCGTTGTTGCGTTGCAGCAGCTGACAGCAACACTCTGATTCGATTGATCTGGTTAGGTGCGGCGCCGGAATTTCCCTTCCTGTACGGCGCAGACAAGCATGGCCGCGCGCACCGCGGGGGCACGTCGTCAAGTTGCGGCGGCTTGCCTGAACGACCACTGAAGACCGAGTACTTCGATAGCCGGTGGCGACATTCCGTCCGCAACCGGTTCCCGACCCGATGCAATACCCGGGGCTCCGTTGCGCCAATTTTCGGCCCACGGCGGGACATCGATGTGCCTGATCACAGCACGGAGGAACCATGGTCCACGCAACTCATGGCGACGGGCGCCAACGCACTACCGCCAACGTCGTCGGTCATTTTGTTCAGGTTTCACTGGTGGTGGGGATGCTCGCAGCAGGATGGCTCGGCAGCGCCTATCTGAAGCCTGAGCCCCTCAAGTTTGCCGATATGGGCATGTTCCCTGCCAGCGAGGCGGCAGTCGAGGTCGCAGCGGTGGCTCTGCCGACTCCCGCGATGCTGCCGGCCCCGCGCAACGCGAGTGCCGAAGGTGGGCTCTCGTCCGAGATGAGGCGGGTGCGGGACTACGTCGCGAGGCGCTACAAAGTGCCGACGACGATGCTCGAACCGGTGCTTGCGGCGGCGGAGCATCATGGGCGGACCTCCGGCATCGATCCGCTGCTGATCGTCGCGATGATGGCGATCGAGTCGAGCTTCAATCCGGTTGCGGTGAGCAGCATGGGTGCGCAGGGCCTGATGCAGGTGATCCCACGCTTTCACATGGACAAGATCGGCGACGTCGACCGGAAAAATCCGCTTTTCGATCCGCAGTTGAACGTGCGCGTCGGAACGCAGGTGCTCGCCGAAGGCTTGCGCCGTTTCGGCAGCCTGCAGGCGGCGCTGCAATACTACGGCGGCGCGCGCAGCGATCCGCAGGCGCGATACGCGAACAAGGTGCTGGCGATGAAGAAGCGGCTGATCAGCGCTGCCGGCCGTGACCTGCAGGCCGCCACCGGCGCCTGAGTTTTCGCCGCGTCGATCCGGTTGCCGGGTTTTTCGGTGCGCGGTTGAGTGCCGGATTGCAGGCCCGGAAACGAAAAAGCGCCGACGGATCGGCGCTTTTGCTTTTTCGCCGGCTGCCGCAATGGAGCCGGCAGCGGGGGTCAGACCGCGAGCGTCAGTTCGAACAGTTCCCGCTTCAACACCAGTTCGCGCGGCAGGCGGTCCTGCAGCTTGTCGAACCATTCCTTGTGCAGCACGAGTTCCTTTTTCCACGCGTCGGCGTCGACGGTCGTCAGGGCTTCGAACTGCTCGCGGGTGACATCGGCGCCGGTCCAGTCGATGTCCTCGAATTTCGGCATCCAGCCGAGGCCGGTTTCCTTGCCGCCGACGCGGCCGCGCACGCGGTCGACGATCCACTTGAGCACGCGCATGTTCTCGCCGAAGCCCGGCCACATGAATTCGCCGCGCTCGTTGATGCGGAACCAGTTCACGCAGAAGATCTTCGGCGTTTCTTCGACGACGTGGCCCATCCGCAGCCAGTGGTTGAAGTAGTCGCCCATGTGGTAGCCGCAGAACGGCAGCATCGCGAACGGATCGCGCCGCACGACGCCCTGCGCGCCGAACGCAGCGGCCGTGGTTTCGGAGCCGAGCGTCGCGGCCATATAAACGCCGAAATTCCAGTTGAACGCCTCATAGACGAGCGGCACCGTCGTCGCGCGGCGGCCGCCGAAGATGAACGCCGAGATCGGCACGCCGGCGGGGTCTTCCCACTGCGGATCGACCGACGGACATTGCGCGGCGGGCGCGGTGAAGCGCGAGTTCGGGTGCGCCGCCTTGCGGCCGGTCTGCTTCGCGATCTCGGGCGTCCAGTCGTTGCCTTGCCAGTCGATCAGGTGGGCAGGCGCTTCCTTGCTCATGCCTTCCCACCACACGTCGCCGTCATCGGTCAGCGCGACGTTGGTGAAGATGATGTTTTCCTTCAGCGTCGCCATCGCGTTGAAGTTCGTCTTCTCGGACGTGCCCGGCGCGACGCCGAAGAAGCCGGCTTCCGGGTTGATCGCGTAGAACTTGCCGTCCTTGCCCGGCTTGATCCACGCGATGTCGTCGCCGATCGTGGTGATCTTCCAGCCGTCGAAGCTCTTCGGCGGAATCAGCATCGCGAAGTTCGTCTTGCCGCACGCCGACGGAAACGCCGCGGCGACGTAGGTTTTCTCGCCTTCGGGCGATTCCACGCCGAGAATCAGCATGTGCTCGGCGAGCCAGCCTTCGTCACGCGCCATCGTCGAGGCGATGCGCAGCGCGAAGCACTTCTTGCCGAGCAGCGCGTTGCCGCCATAGCCCGAGCCGTACGACCAGATCTCGCGCGTCTCGGGATAATGGACGATGTATTTGGTGTCGGGGTTGCACGGCCAGCGGCTGTCCTGCTCGCCGTCGGCGAGGGGCGCCCCGACCGAGTGCACGCAGGGAACGAATTCGCCATCGGTGCCGAGCACGTCGAACACCGCGCGGCCCATGCGGGTCATCGTGCGCATGTTCGTGGCGACATACGGGCTGTCGGAGACCTCGATGCCGATATGCGCGATCGGCGAGCCGAGCGGGCCCATCGAGAACGGGATCACGTACATCGTGCGCCCGTGCATGCAGCCCGCGAACAGGCCGTCGAGCGTCTCGCGCATCCTGGCCGGGTCTTCCCAGTTGTTGGTCGGGCCGGCGTCGGCCTTGTCCTTCGAGCAGATGTAGGTGCGGTCCTCTACGCGTGCAACGTCGGACGGGTCGGACCATGCCAGATAGGAATTCTTGCGCTTTTCCGGATTCAGCTTGATCAGCATGCCTGAGGCGACCATTTCGGCGCACAGGCGGTCGTATTCTTCCTCCGAACCATCGCACCACACGACCCGCTCGGGCTCGGTCAGGGCCGCGATGCCGGCGACCCATTTCTTCAGGCCTTCGTGACGGATATAGGTGGGAGTGGCGGCCAGGGCGGCCTCGGAAAAGCGGTGATTCATGGCGACGAGCTCTCCAGATTACAGAAGCGGAACCGGTCCCGTCGGTCGAGCCTGTAGCCTTGCGGCCGGCGGGGACGAGGGGTCGTGGTGACCACCCCGTTTCCCGAACTGTGGAAACTACTAGGGTTAACCGCAGTCGGCGAAAGCCTAATATTATGCCACGGGCCGGCAGGTGCTCGAAACGGCATTGAAAGCTTTTCTTTCGCTGTCGACGGGGGCGGAGCGTTTGCCCGAGTCGCCCGAAGAAGCTCCCGCCGCATGGGCCGCGTACAACAAATGTGTCCGGTGGCGATTCGCCACGATACGAACAACCGAAGGGACCGTCATGGATGAACTGATTCGCAGCGCCGCTCTCGACTATCACCGCTACCCGCAGCCCGGCAAGATTTCGGTCACCCCGACCAAAGTCCTGTCGAACCAGCGCGACCTGTCGCTGGCGTATTCCCCCGGTGTGGCCGCGGCGTGCGATGCGATCGTCGAGGATCCGGCCGAAGCGGCGAACCTGACGGCGCGCAGCAACCTGATCGGCGTGGTCACCAATGGCACGGCGGTGCTGGGTCTTGGCAACATCGGCCCGCTCGCGGCCAAGCCGGTGATGGAAGGCAAGGGCGTGCTGTTCAAGAAGTTCGCCGGCATCGATGTCTTCGACCTCGAGATCGCCGAGAACGACCCCGACAAGCTGATCGACATGATCGCCGCGCTCGAGCCGACTTTCGGCGGCATCAACCTCGAAGACATCAAGGCGCCGGAGTGCTTCTACATCGAATCGAAGCTGCGCGAGCGGATGAAGATCCCGGTGTTCCACGACGATCAGCACGGCACCGCGATCGTCGTCGGCGCCGCGGTGCTCAACGGCCTGCATCTGCTCGGCAAGGACCTCAAGAAGGTCAAGCTCGTGACCTCCGGTGCCGGCGCGGCGGCGCTCGCGTGCCTGCGGCTGCTCGAGAAGCTCGGCATCCCGGTCGAGAACATCTGGGTCACCGACATCGAAGGCGTCGTCTACGAGGGGCGCACGACGCTGATGGACCCGATCAAGGCGCGCTACGCGAAGCCGACGGCGGCGCGCACGCTGTCCGAAGTCATCGAAGGCGCCGACGTGCTGCTCGGGCTGTCCGCGGGCGGCGTCGTCAAGCGCGAGATGGTCGCGAAAATGGCCGCGAAACCGCTGATTCTCGCGCTCGCTAACCCGACGCCGGAGATCCTCCCCGAAGAAGTGAAGGCGGTGCGCGACGACGCGATCATCGCGACCGGGCGTTCGGACTACCCGAACCAGGTGAACAACGTGCTGTGCTTTCCGTTCATTTTCCGCGGCGCGCTCGACGTCGGCGCGACGACGATCACCGACGAGATGCAGCTCGCTGCCGTCAAGGCGATCGCAGAGCTCGCGCGCGCCGAGCAGAGCGACATCGTCGCCGCGGCGTACGGCGAGAAAGTGTCCGGCTTCGGGCCCGAGTACATCATCCCGCGTCCGTTCGACCCGCGCCTGATCGTCAAGATCGCCCCGGCTGTCGCGATCGCCGGCATGGCCTCGGGCGTCGCGACGCGGCCGATCGGCGACTGGGATGCGTACCGCAGCCAGCTCAACAACTTCGTCTGGCACTCCGGCATGATCATGAAGCCGGTGTTCGCCGCCGCGCGCGGCACGGCCAAGCGCATCATCTTCGCCGAGGGCGAATCCGAGCGCGTGCTGCGCGCCGTGCAGACGGTCGTCGACGAAGGTCTCGCGAGCCCGATCCTCATCGGCCGCCCGGAGGTCGTGACGACGAACATCGAGCGTTTCGGGCTGCGCATCCGCGCCGAGCAGGACTTCGAGCTGGTGAACCCGGATTCCGATCCGCGTTTCAAGGAGCTGTGGACCGATTTCCACCAGATCATGGAACGCCGCGGCGTGTCGGTCGATTACGCGAAGAAGGAAGTGCGCCGGCGCACCACGCTGATCGGCGCGCTGCTGCTCAAGCACGGCTACGGCGACGGCCTGATCTGCGGCACTTACGGCATGCATGCGCTGCACCTGAAGTTCATCGAGAGCGTCATCGGCCGCAAGCCGGGCGTGAAGAACTGCTACGCGCTGAACGTCGTCAACGTGCCCGGGCGCACGGTGTTCCTCGCCGACACCTACGTCAATTACGATCCGTCGCCGGAACAGATCGTCGAGATGACGCTGCTCGCGGCCGAGGAGATGTCGCGCTTCGGCCTGACGCCCAAAGTCGCGCTGCTGTCCCATTCGTCGTTCGGCTCGGCCGATTCGCCGACTTCCGAGAAGATGCGCGCGGCGTTGCGCCTGATGCACGAGCGCCATCCGGACATCGAGGTCGAAGGCGAGATGCACGGCGACGCGGCGCTCGACGCCGAGCTGCGCCTGCGCATCTTCCCGAACGCGCGCATGCGCGAGCCGGCCAACCTGCTGATCTTCCCCACGCTCGATGCCGCGAACATCGCGTTCAACCTGCTCAAGACGGCCGCCGGTGAAGGCATGACGATCGGACCGATCCTGCTCGGCGCGGCGAAGCCCGTGCATATCCTGACGCCGTCGGCGACGGTGCGCCGCATCGTCAACATGACCGCCCTGACGGCGGTCGAGGCGGGGCAGGGCCAGTCCTGAGCCTGCGGACAGCGTCAGTGGGCGCGTGCGGGCCGCAGCCGTCCGCACGCCGTGGCATCATTTCCCCGCCAGGTTCGATCGACGCGGGAGGCGCATGACGGAAGGGAAGGCGGCGCTGGTCTTGACGGGGGGCGGCGCGCGCGCGGCCTACCAGGTCGGCGTGCTCGCGGCGATCCGCAAGATCCGGGGGCGGCAGCCGGGAAACCCGTTCCCGATCCTGTGCGGCACGTCGGCCGGCGGCATCAACGCCGCGGCGCTCGCGGTGTTTTCGCCCGACTTCAATGCCGGGGTGCGCAAACTCACGTGGATCTGGCGCAATTTTCACGTCGACCAGGTGTATCGGGCCGACGCTGCGGCGCTGATGGGCACCGGATTGCGCTGGGGCGGCGCGCTGATGTTCGGCTGGGCAGTACGCCAGACGCCGCGCTCGCTGCTCGACAACAGCCCGCTGCGCGCGCTGCTCGAGCGCGTGCTCGATTTCTCGGCGATCCGCCGCGCGATCGACGCGGGACATCTTCATGCGGTCAGCGTTGCGGCATCGGGTTATTCGTCCGGCGAGAACCTCGCATTTTTCGAAGCGGCCCCGGAAGTGCTGCCGTGGCGCCGCGCCCAGCGCGTCGGCATGCCGACGCGCCTCGGCATCGAGCATCTGCTCGCGTCGAGCGCAATTCCGTTCGTGTTTCCGGCGGTCAAGATCAATCGTGAATATTTCGGCGACGGCTCGATGCGCCAGCTCGCGCCGATCAGCCCGGCGATCCACATGGGGGCCGAGCGCATCCTCGTCATCGGTTCCGGCCGGCTCGCCGAAGAGGGGCGTCAGCGCACCGAAGACTATCCGCCGCTCGCGCAGATCGCCGGCCACGCCCTGTCGAGCATCTTCCTCGACGGACTCACTGTCGATCTGGAGCGCATGGAGCGCATCAACGCGACGCTCAACGCCTTCACCGCGGCCGAGCGCGACGCGGCAGGCCTTGTGCTGCGCCCGATCGAAACGTTGGTGATCTCGCCATCGAAACGGCTCGACGCGATCGCCGGCCGTCATCGCGGCACGCTGCCGCTGGCACTGCGAACGCTGCTGCGCGGTGTCGGTGCGATGCGTCGCGAGGGTTCGACGCTGCTGTCCTACCTCCTGTTCGAGCCCGCCTTCACGCGCGCGTTGATGGATATGGGCTTCCAGGACACCCTCGCGCGCCGTGACGAGGTGGCCGCTTTTCTGCGGCTGTGAACTTTTTTTCAGCCGGTTATGTAAGCGCCAACCCATCCCGCCAGGTTGATGTAACAATGTGTCCGAGGTCTTTTTGAATCCACTTCAAAAAAACTTGATATCTGCTTAATTTGATTAAAAATAAGAGTGCCACCCTGCGCACTTTCCGGCTCGCCTACCATGACTTTCCGCCATCTTGTCGTTGCCCTGCTGAGTCTTGCCCTGCTGCAGACCGGAGGGATCGAACCCGCTGCCGCCGCGACCGGACAGGAGCGGGCCCGGACGGCCAAATCGACCGCGACCAAAAAGGCGCCGGTCCGCTACACGATACGCAAAAAAACTGCCAAGGCGACGATGGTGCGCAAAGGCTCGGTGCGCAAGGCCACGGTGCGCAAGCCGGTGCTGCGCAAAGTGTCCGCTCGTCGCTCGCTGGCGGCCCCCATCGCGCCGATGGCGCCGGTCGAGGTCCGGCCCGAAGTCGACCGGCTGGTTAACCCGCAGCTGCGCTCCGCGGCCTTCGTCGTCGTCAACCAGACGACCGGCGAAGTGATCCTCGAGAAGAAGAGCGATTCGGTGCTGCCGATCGCATCGATCACGAAGCTGATGACCGCGATGGTGGTCCTCGACAGCGGGCAGAGCCTGTCCGAAGAGATCGTCATCACCGCGGACGACCTCGACACGATCAAGGGGACGGGGTCGCGGCTCGCGCTCGGTACCCGGCTCACGCGCGAGCAGCTGCTGCATCTGGCGCTGATGTCGTCGGAAAACCGCGCCGCTTCGGCGCTCGGCCGCAGCTACCCGGGCGGCATCGCTGCGTTCATCCAGGCGATGAACGTCAAGGCCCGCCTGGTCGGACTTGGCGATACGCATTTCAGCGACAGCACCGGCCTCGATCCGGCGAATGTCTCGAGTCCGCGCGATCTCGTCCGCATGGTGGCAGCGGCGTCCACGTATCCGCTGATCCGCCGCTTTTCGACAAGCAGCGAAGACCATGTCGAGATCCGCGGGCGGATGCATCGCTTCGGCAACACCAACTCGCTCGTCCGCAGTCCCGAATGGGATATCGACGTGTCGAAGACCGGCTACATCCGCGAGGCGGGCCGCTGCCTCGTGATGCAGGCCCGGCTGCTCGACCAGCCGGTGATCATCGTGCTGATGGATTCGGACGGGCGCTATACGCGCACCGCCGATGCAGTGCGGATCAAGAAATGGCTCGAGGCGGTGGGCGCCCAGCGCGTCGCGAGCCTCGTCCCGGGCGGGAACGGCTAGGCGCTGCTCGGCCTTTGTCAGTGGGCGGGGCGGTTCGGGACGTAACCGAGCGCCCGGGAGATTTCGTCGGCGGCTTCGCGCACGAGGGGGGCGCGGTCGGGATTGAAGCGTTCCGACGGGGTCGACAGCGACAGGCCGGCGATCAGTTCGCCGGAATCGTCGCGGATGCCGGCAGCGATGCAGCGCACGCCGTTTTCGACTTCGTCGAGGTCGAACGCGACGCCGTGCCGGCGGACCTTGTCGAGTTCCTTTTCCAGTGCGGCGGAGTCGGTGATGGAGCCAGGGGTCGAGGCCGGCAGGCCGGTGCGGCGCGCATACTCGCGCACGCGCTCCAGGCCGTCCTCGACGAGGAAGAGCTTGCCGGTGGCGGTGGTGTGCAGCGGGGCCCGCGCGCCGACGATATGCACGACGCGCACGGCCGAGCGCCCGCTCGATGTGCGGTCGACATAGACGATCTCGTCGCCGTCGCGAATGCCCAGGTTGATGCTCTCGCCGGTCGCTGCGTGGAGCTTGAGCATCGCCGGCATCGCCGTCTCGCGCAGCGAGATGCGCGACTTCACCAGGCTCCCCAGTTCCAGCAGGCGGATGCCGAGACGGTAGGTGCCGCCTTCGCCACGCTCGACGAAACCGCTTTGCGACATCGCGCCGAGGATGCGGTGGGCGGTCGAGGGATGAAGTCCCGTCTCCTGCGCGATCTGCTTCAGCGGCGCGGGATCGGGGTGATGGGCAAGGACGTCGAGCAGCTTCATCATGCGCTCGACGACCTGGATCGGATTCTTGGCTTCGGGGGGAGAGGTCACGCGGGTCACTGCGGGTTTTCCTTAACTTGTACAGTTTACTCGGGCGTCGTAATTTCGCCTAGTGAAATGAAATGGCGGTTGTCGGAATGACGAAAGAGAAAATGCGCGTCGGCCTGTTCGTCACATGCCTGGTCGATCTGATGCGTCCGCGCATCGGTTTCGCCGCCCTGCGACTGCTCGAAGCGGCGGGCTGCGAAGTCGTTGTGCCCGCCACTCAGACGTGCTGCGGACAACCGGCCTTCAACTCCGGCGACAGCCGCGTCGCGCGCGCGCTGGCGCTGAAGCTGATCGCCGAATTCGAGGGGCTCGACTACGTGGTCGTGCCGTCGGGGTCGTGCGGCGGCATGATCCGGGTTCATTACCCGCAGCTGTTCGACGACGAGCCGGCCGCCGCGGCGCGCGCCCGGGCTTTGGCCGGGCGCACGTTCGAACTGACGGATTTCCTCGTCTCCGTGCTCGGCGTCGCCAAGGTGCCGGGCGACTTCGAAGGCACCGTGACCTACCACGACAGCTGCTCGGGGCTGCGCGAACTGGGCGTGAAGGCGCAACCGCGCGCGCTGCTCGCGCACCTGCCGGGCGTCGAGCTGAAGGAGATGGCCGCGAGCGAGGAGTGCTGCGGTTTCGGCGGCATGTTCTCGGTGAAGTTCGGCGACATTTCCACGCGCATCGTCGATCGCAAGTGCGACAACATCCGGGCGACGGGAGCCGACGCGGTCGTGCTCGGGGATCTGGGCTGCATGCTGAACATCGAAGGCCGGCTGCGTCGCCGCGGCGACGAGCGCACGCGCGTGCTGCATGTCGCCGAGGTGCTGGCCGGGGAAGACTGATGCGCTCGCAGGCAATGTTCTTCAAGGCGCGGGCCGGCGACAAGCTCGCGGACCGCCAGCTGCAGGCGAACCTCGGCAAGGCCAAGACCCGTTTCGTCGAGGGGCGGGCGCAGGCCGTGGTCGACTACGATGCCGCTCCGGGCGGCGACTTCGAGGCGCTGCGGGATGCGGCGAGCGCGATCCGCGACCGCGTGCTGGCCAATCTCGACGTCTGGCTCGAGACGTTCGAGGACAAGGCGCGCGCCCGCGGCGCCGAAGTGTTGTACGCGCGTGACGGGGCGGAGATCTGCCGGCTCGTGGTGGACATCGCGCGCCGGCACGGCGTGACGAAAGCCGCGAAGTCGAAATCGATGCTGTCGGAAGAGGCTGGCCTCAACGAGGCGCTCGCGGCTGCCGGGATCGAGCCGGTCGAGACCGACCTCGGTGAATACATCCTGCAGATCAACGACAACGAGCCGCCTTCGCACATCATCGCGCCGGTCTTCCACAAGTCGAAGGAGGAAGTCGCCGAGCTTTTCGCCCGCACCCACCACACGCCGAAAAAGGACGACATCGCCGGCATGGCGCGCGAGGCGCGCGAAGTGCTGCGCGAGCATTTCCTGAGCGCCGAAATGGGCATCAGCGGTGCGAACTTCCTCATCGCCGAGACCGGGTCGGCCGCGCTCGTGACGAACGAGGGCAATGGCCGCATGGTGACGACGCTGCCGAAAGTGCATGTCGTCGTGACCGGGATCGAGAAGCTCGTCCCGACGCTCGAGGACTTCTCGACGCTGATGCGGCTGTTGCCGCGCTCGGCGACCGGGCAGCGCATCTCGAACTACGTGTCGGTGCTGACCGGAGTGAAAGGCGAGGGCGATCTCGACGGGCCCGAGCACCTCTACGTCATCCTCGTCGACAACGGTCGCGCGAGCCTCGTCGGCACCGAGTTCGAGCCGATGCTGCGCTGCATCCGCTGTGGCGCGTGCATGAACCACTGCCCGGTGTATCAGAGCGTTGGCGGGCACGTGTACGGCTGGGTCTATCCGGGGCCGATGGGCTCGGTGCTGACGCCGCTCTATACCGGCATCGAGAACGCGCTCGACCTGCCGCACGCCTCGACGCTGTGCAACCAGTGCGGCGTCGTCTGTCCGGTGAAGATTCCGCTGCCGGAATTGCTGCGCAAGCTGCGCGAGAAGCAGGTCGAGCTGAAGCTGCGCCCGTGGCGCGAACGGTTCGCGCTGCGGCTGTGGGGCTGGGTCGCGAGCCGCCCGGCGCTGTACGGATTCGCGGCGCGCACCGCAGTGCGGTACCTGAACCGCCGCGCCGGCGGCACGGACCGCATCCGGGCGCTGCGCGCCGCGCCGGACTGGACGGCAGGCCGCGATCTGGCCGCGCCGGAAGGGCGGACGTTCCGCGAGCTGTATGCCGAGCGGGTTGGGCACGAGGGGAGGACGAAGCGATGAGCCGCAGCGCGCTGCTCGAACACGGCGCGGCCGGGGCGCAATTGCGCCGCCCGCGGTCCTTCGCGGACGCCCGCGGCGGAGGCGAAAAATGACCGCGCGTGACGACATCCTCGGGCGCATCCGTGCCGCACTGGGCCGCAGCGAGCACAACCGGGAAGCGGCGCGGGCCGACGTAAAAGCGGCCTGCGACGCGCCCAGCGCCGGCCCGCGCCCCCTGTTCGGCGCCGATCTCGCGGCCCGCTTCCGGCGCGAAGCGGAGCGCATGTCGAGCACGATCGACGAGGTTGCAGCGCTCGCCGACGTGCCGGCTGCGGTTGCCCGTTATCTCGACGCCCGCGTGCTGGGTCGCCGCGGCGTCGTGTGGCCTGCGCTTGCCGGGCTGGACTGGGCGGCGGCCGGCCTGGCGATGGAGCCACGCCCTGCCGGCGACGCGGATCTCGTCGGCGTCACCGGGTGCTTCTGCGCGATCGCCGAAACCGGCACGCTGATGACCTGTTCCGGCCCGCGCATGCCCGCGGCGACGAGCCTGCTGCCCGAGACTCATGTCGCGGTGGTGCCGATGTCGCGCATCGTCCCGGCGATGGAAGAGGCCTGGGCGCTCGCGCGCAGCGAAATCGGCGAACTGCCACGCGCGGTGAATTTCATTTCCGGCCCGTCGCGCACCGGCGACATCGAAATGACGATCGTGCTCGGGGCGCACGGGCCGTATCGTGTGCATTTGGTCCTCGTGCGCGGCGAATAGCGGCTTTTGCGGCGGAAACGTGGTGCCTGACCGCCTATAATCGGGCGCTTCCCATTTTTTGACGATGGCAAGGTCTGAATGAATCCCACGATGCTCGAGATGGTCGGCACCGGCCTGTTCGCGGTGGCGGTCGCCCACACGTTTCTGACCAAATACTTCGAGCATCTCGCTCACCTCCATCCCAATCACGCCGGCATCTGGCACCTGCTCGGCGAAGTGGAAGTGGTGTTCGGCTTCTGGGCGTTCGTGCTGCTGATTTTCATGGCCGTGACCAGCGGCGCGAGCGCCCCGACGGCCTATCTCGAAGGGCTGAACTACACCGAACCGGCGTTCGTGTTCATCATCATGGTGGTTGCCGCGAGCCGGCCGATTCTCGAGCTGTGCAAGATCGGCGCGCGTGCGCTGGCCCGCTACATTCCACTCCATGACAGCGTCGCGTTCTACTTCGTGTGCCTGGCGGCGCTGCCGCTGCTCGGCTCGTTCATCACCGAGCCGGCAGCGATGACGCTGGCGGCGCTGATGCTGCGCGACAACTTCTACGCGAAAGGGATCTCGCACCGGCTCAAGTACGTCACGCTCGGCGCGCTGTTCGTGAACGTGTCGATCGGCGGCACGCTGACCCATTTCGCGGCACCGCCGGTGCTGATGGTGGCCGCGAAGTGGAACTGGGACATGTGGTACATGCTCGGCCATTTCGGCTGGAAAGCGGCGCTCGCCGTGTTCGTCAACGCCGGCATCGCGACTTTCCTGTTCACGCGGGAACTGAAGGCGCTGAAGGTCGACGCGCGGAGCAAAGATCGCACCGTGCCCTGGCCGCTGATCATCGCGCACGTCGCGTTTCTCGCCGGCATCGTCTATTTCGCCCATCACCCGATCGTGTTTGTCGGCCTGTTCCTGCTGTTTCTCGGCGTGGCCGAAGGTTACCGGCACTATCACGACCGCCTGATGCTGCGCGAGGGCTTGCTGGTCGGCTTCTTCCTCGCCGGGCTGGTGACGCTGGGGGCGCTGCAGCAGTGGTGGCTGCAGGACATCCTTGCGGGCATGGACACGACCGCCCTTTATTTCGGCGCCACCGCGCTGACTGCGATCACCGACAATGCCGCACTGACGTATCTCGGCTCGCTCGTCGAAGGCACGGACGAAGCGTTCCGGTATTCGCTGGTTGCCGGGGCGGTCACCGGAGGCGGCCTGACGGTGATCGCGAATGCGCCCAACCCGGCGGGCTTCGCGATCCTGCGCGGTAATTTCGAGGACGAGGCGATCAACCCGCTCGGTCTGCTGGTCACGGCCCTGCCGCCGACTCTGGTGGCGGTGCTGGCATTCCAGCTGCTGTGATGGCGATTGATCCCGTCGTGAAACGTATCGACAGCCGGCGGCCGGGAAGGCGTCCCCCGGCAAGTGTGGCGGGGAGCGGCCAGCCGTCTTCGCGTCGCAGCCGCTACGCCGGCTAGCGGCCCGTCGAAGGTCGGGGAGGATTAGCCGCATGAGCCTTGCCCTGATCGTGATGCTGCCTTTTGTCGGTGCGGTGCTGCCGGCGCTGCTCGGGCGCGCCGGCAGCACCGCCTCGGCGCTCGCGGCCTTCTCGGTGAGCCTGCTGGCTTTCGTGCTGCTGCTGTCGCACGCGCCCACGGTGTTCGATGGCGACGTCGTGCAGGCCGGGTGGGTGTGGCTTCCCGGGCTCGGCCTGAACGCGAACCTGTTTCTCGACGGGCTCGGCTTCCTCTTCGCCGTGCTGATCCTCGGCATCGGCCTGCTGATCATCGCCTACACCCGTTTCTATCTGCCGAAACGGGACTCGGGCAGCCGTTTCCATGCCTATCTCCTGCTCTTCCAGGGCGCGATGCTCGGTATCGTGCTGTCGGACAACGTCCTGCTGCTGCTGATCTTCTGGGAACTGACGAGCTTGTCGTCGTTCCTGCTGATCGGTTATTCGAAGCACCTGCCCGAGGCCCGGCAAGGCGCGCGGATGGCGCTTGCGGTGACCGCTGCCGGTGGGCTGTCGATGATCGCGGGCATGCTGATCCTCGGCGACATCGCCGGATCCTTCGATCTGACCGTGATCCTGCAGCAGCGCGGCCTGATCCATGCATCGCCGCATTACCTGCCGGCGCTGCTGCTGATCCTCGGCGGCTGCTTCACGAAATCCGCGCAGTTCCCGTTCCATTTCTGGCTGCCGCATGCGATGGCCGCGCCCACTCCGGTATCGGCTTATCTGCATTCGGCGACGATGGTCAAAGCCGGCGTGTTCCTGCTGGCGCGGCTGTGGCCGGTACTCTCCGGCACCGACGCCTGGTTCTACGTGGTCGCGACGACCGGGCTCGCGACGATGCTGATCGGCGCCGTCGTCGCGCTGTTCGAGGACGAACTGAAGGCGTTGCTCGCGTTCTCGACGATCAGCCACCTCGGCCTGGTGGTGATGCTGTTCGGTTTCGGCACGCCGCTCGCCGCGATCGCCGGCGTGTTCCACATCCTCAACCACGCGACTTTCAAGGCGGCCCTGTTCATGACCGCCGGCATCATCGACCACGAAGTCGGCTCGCGCGACATCCGCCAACTGGGCGGGCTCGCGGCGCTGATGCCGGTGACGGCGACGCTGGCGACGCTCGCCGCAGCGTCGATGGCCGGCGTGCCGCTGCTCAATGGCTTCCTGTCGAAGGAGATGATGCTCGATGCGGCCGCGCGGACGCAATGGGCGGGGCAGGGCTGGGTCGTGCCGCTCGTCGCGACGGTGGCGGCGATGTTTTCGGTCGCGTATTCGTTTCGCTACATCGTGCACGTGTTCTTTGTGCGACGGCAGGAGCGCCATGCGAAGAGCCTGAAGGATCCGTCCGCCGGGTTGTGGCTGCCGCCGCTGGTGCTCGTCACGATCGCCGTGCTGATCGGGCTGTTTCCGGCAGCGCTCGCGGGACCGCTGGTCGCAACGGCGGCGACGGCGGTCGTCGGCGCGCCGCTGCCCGAGTACGAGCTGGCGCTGTGGCATGGCGCGACGCCCGCGCTCGCGATGTCGGTGCTGGCGCTCGCCGCCGGGCTTTTCCTGCTGTCGCGCCACGCGCGGCTGCGGGAGGCGTGGCAGGCAGTGCCGCATCCGCAAGCCAAGCCGATGTTCGATGCGGCGATCGCCGGCAGCGTCGCGTTCTGCAGGCAGGTGACGGTGGACGTGCACAACGGGTCGCTGCGGCGTTACCTCGCATTCCTCGTCGGCAGCGCAGTGTTCATCGGCAGCGTCGGCTTCTTCAGCGGCAGCCACGCCGCCGGCATGCGCGAGACGCTGGCGGCGACCCCGGTCGCGATCGTCGCGTGGCTGCTGCTCGTCGGCTGTTGCGTGGCGGTGCTCGTGCTCCAGCGACAGCGGGTGCTCGCGCTGGTGACGGTGGGAGTGATCGGGCTCATCGTCGCTTTCGCCTTCCTTTACCTGTCGGCTCCGGATCTGGCGCTGACGCAGATTGCCGTCGAGGTCGTCACGGTGGTCCTGATGCTGCTTGCACTAAACGTGCTGCCGAAGACGACTCCGGCCGAGAGCGGCCGCGTGCGGCGGCTGCGCGATGCGACGCTGGCGGTGCTCGCCGGGCTCGGCAGCGGCAGCGCAGCGTGGGCGGTGATGACCCGGGACGTCGAGACGCTGTCGGGCTATTACCTCGAGCGCGCGCTTCCCGATGGCGGCGGCGCGAACGTCGTCAATGTGATCCTCGTCGATTTCCGCGGCTTCGACACATTCGGCGAAATCATCGTCCTCGGTATCGCCGCGCTGACGGTCTTCGCGTTGCTCGATGGTGCGCAGCGCCTGTTCGTCAGGACGGCCCGGTTCGAGGAGGCGCTGCCGTCGCGCGCGCGGGACCGCCGACCGCTGATGCTGGCCGTCGTTGCGCGGATCATGCTGCCGCTCGCGCTGGTCGTCGCTGCCTACATCTTCGTGCGCGGTCACCACGCCCCGGGAGGCGGTTTTGTCGCCGGCCTGATCGTCGCGATCGCGCTGATCATGCAGTACATCGCCGGCGGTGCAGCGTGGGCGGAACAGCGGCTCGGGCCGGATCACCATGGCGTCATCGGTGCGGGCGTGCTGGTCGCGGCGGCGACCGGAGTCGGCGCCTGGGTCGTCGGCCATCCCTTCCTGACGAGCGCTTTCGGCCATGTTGCGGTGCCGCTGCTCGGCGTCGTCGAATTCTCGAGCGCGATGGCTTTCGACGGCGGGGTGTTCCTGACCGTCGTCGGCGCCGTGATGCTGATACTGGCGACTTTCGGCCGTATCGACCGGCGCGACCCCCAGCCGGCACCCGCTCACGCACCGCCGACGCCAACGCTCCCCGACGCGCGCAGGCAGGAGGGCTAGGATGGAATCCCTCGTCGCGACCGCCATCGGCATGCTCACCGCTACCGGCGTGTATCTGCTGCTGCGCGCTCGCAGCTTCCCGGTGGTGCTCGGGCTCGCGCTGCTGTCGTATGCGGTCAACGTGTTTCTCTTCGCGGCCGGCCGCCTCGCCGTCGACCTGCCGCCGGTGATCCGCGCCGGTGGCGATTACACCGACCCGCTGCCACAGGCGCTGGTGCTGACCGCGATCGTCATCGCGTTCGGCATGACTGCAGTGGTGGTCGTCATGGCGGCACGCGCGTATGTCGAGAGCGGCAGCGACCGCGTCGACGACGAGCCGAGCGGGAACGGCGACGGAGGGGACCGTTGGTAACCCACGAAATCGTCCTGCCTATCGTGCTGCCGGCTGTCATCGCGGCGGTGATCGCGCTGACGATGCGTCGCGATATCGCGCTGGCGCGCACCGCTTCGCTCGCCTCGGCGGTCGCGCTGCTGCTGCTCGCGATCGCGCTCGTGAGCTTGGCGAGCGACGGCAGCGTCCGCACCTACGCCCTCGGCGGCTGGCCGGCGCCGTTCGGCATCGTGTTGGTGCTCGACCGCCTGTCGGCACTGATGCTGCTGCTCACTGCGGTGCTCGCCGTCGCGGTGCTGCTGTATGCGGTGAATGGCTGGGATACGCGCGGCAGGCATTTCCACGCACTGCTGCAGTTCCAGCTGATGGGGCTGAACGGCGCTTTCCTGACGGGCGATTTCTTCAATCTCTTCGTGTTCTTCGAAGTGCTGCTGATCGCATCCTACGGCCTGATGGCGCATGGTGGCGGTGCGCGGCGAGTGGGCGCAGGAGTCCGGTATGTGGTGGTCAATCTCGCGGCATCGGTGCTGTTCCTGTTCGCCGTCGGTTTGCTGTACGCCGTCACCGGCACGCTGAACATGGCCGATCTCGCCGTCAAAGTGCCCGACGTCGCAGCGGCCGACCAGGCCCTGCTGCGCAGCGGGGCGCTGCTGCTGCTGCTGGTCTTCGCAGTCAAGGGCGCGCTGGTGCCGCTGCACTTCTGGCTGCCGGATACATATGCGAATGCTCCGGCACCGGTCGCGGCGCTGTTTGCCGTCCTGACCAAGGTCGGTGCCTACGCGATCATCCGCCTGTTCACGCTCGCGTTCGGCGAAGGGGCGGGCGACGCGGCGTGGCTCGCCGCGCCGTGGCTGATGCCGGCGGCGATGCTGACGCTGCTGCTCGGGATGTTCGGCGTGCTCGCCGCTCGCCGGCTCGCCGCGATGGTCAGCTTTGCGGTGCTCGGTTCGATGGGCACGCTGCTGATCGCGATCGCGCTGTTTACACCGCCCGCGTTGTCGGCGGCGCTGTACTACCTGCTGCACTCCACCCTTGCCGCAGGCGCGCTGTTCCTCGTCGCCGATCTCGTCGCGGAGCGCCGCGCCGGTCACGGTGACACGCTCGTCGCGGCGCCGGTGTTCGCGCAGTCGGGTCTCGTCGGCGCGATGTTCGTGCTCGGCGCGATCGCGATGGCGGGGCTGCCGCCGATGTCCGGTTTCATCGGCAAGCTGCTGATTCTCGACGCCGCGCGCGACGCCTTCAACCGCAACTGGATCTGGAGCCTGATGCTGTCGACGTCGCTGCTGGCGATCATCGGCTTCGCGCGCGGCGGCAGCTCGCTGTTCTGGAAGAGTGCGTCGTTTCCCGGCCGGCTCGACGCGCGTCAGCTGACCCGCCCGGCGCTGACGATCACCGCAGCCGGGCTGCTGCTCGCCGCCAATGCCGCGCTGGTGGTGTTTGCCGGGCCGGTCACGCGTTACCTCGATGCGACCGCCGCACAGCTGTTTGCCCCGGCCGGCTACATCGATGCGGTTCTCGGGGCCGAGGGAGGCAACGAATGACCGGCGAGCCTTCCCGCCGCCCGCCTGCCGGCTGGCTGCCGCATCCGCGCCTCGCGCTGCTGCTCGCAGTGCTGTGGCTGCTGCTGCAGAACCGCTTCACCGTCGGCGGCCTGCTCGTCGGGCTGGTGCTCGGCATCGCCGTTGCGCATGCTACGCGCAGCTTCTGGCCGCAGCGCCCGCATATCCGCGCTTGCGGCAAGATATTCGCGTATCTGCTGAGGGTGTTCCGCGATATTCTCGTCGCCAACCTGGTCGTCGCGCGATTGATCCTGTTCCGCCCGGCGGCGCGTCTCGAACCGTGCTGGATCGTCGTGCCGCTCGACCTGGAATGGCCGGAAGCGATCGCGGTTTTTGCCGCCACGATCACGCTGACGCCCGGAACGGTGAGCTGCGACCTCTCCGCCGACCGCCGCAGCCTGCTCGTGCATTGCCTCGATGCGCCGGATGCGGAGGCGATGGTGCGAGTTCTGAAAGAACGCTACGAGGCGCCGCTGAAGGAGATATTCGAATGATCGGATACGCGCTCGCATTCGGTTTCGCCGCGATCTCGGTCGCGCTGCTGCTGAACCTGTGGCGGCTCGCGACGGGACCGACAGTCATCGATCGCCTGCTTGCAGCAGACACGATCGTCACGAACCTGATCGCGCTGATCATCCTGTACGGGATCCGCCAGGCGACGAGCACGTACTTCGAGGCCGCGCTGCTGTTCGCGATGTTCGGCGTCATCTCGACGATCGCATACTGTCGTTTCATGCTGCGCGGCGACATCCTCGAATGATCGAAACCCTGGGCGAACTTGTCGTATCGCTGCTGATTGTCGCCGGCAGCGGCTTCACGCTGGTGGGATCGATCGGCCTCGTCAAGCTGCCCGACCTTATGACCCGCCTGCATGCCCCGACCAAGGCGACGACCGCTGGTGTCGGCGGCGTGCTGCTCGCATCGATGATCCATGTCGTCGTGCGCAGCGGCGAAGTGTCCGCGCACGAACTGCTCATCGCGCTGTTCCTTTTTCTGACCGCCCCGATCAGCGCGCATTTCCTCGCGAAAGCGTACCTTCACCTCCACGGGGACCGCGAGCGGAACTTTCCCCCGGCGTGCAATGGGCGCGACTGGACCGTGCTCGACGAGCCGGGCGAAGAATTGCCGCGCGAAGACAGACCGCAACCGCCGCCGCGCGTATGATTCGGCACCGGCCCCGCTCGGCCGATTTTTTCTGATTGCAGGTTTCCATGAAACGCTCCCCCTCCGCCGGAGATACCACCCGGCCCGCCGCCGAGACGGACGACACGACAACGAAGCCTTCGCGCAGCGACGCCAGCGACGAGGCCGCAACCGGCACTCGCCGCACGACTCTCGGCGTCAGGCCGGCTGCTGCCGCCGATGCGTCGGCCGTCGGCAACGACGTTCCCGCCCGGAAATCCGGCCTGCGCACGCGCTTCCTGCCGTCGGCCGATCGCCGCGGCACGGGAAAGCCTCCCGAGCGCCCGGCTGCGCCATCGAAAGACGCCGAACGCAAGCCCCGGCCGCCGCGCAGGAATCCCCCTCACCATCCCTCTTCCGCGAGCGGCGAGGGTCCGGCTCGCAGGACCGCGAAGGCTCCCGTTGCCGGACGCACTTCGGACCGCCCGCGCTCCCGGGCTCCCGAGCCCGCCGTACGTCCGCGCTCCGCCGCGCCGTCCGTTCCCTCGCCGGCGCCGACCGACGCGCCGGAAGGCGTGCGGCTGTCGAAAATCATGTCGGAGCGTGGGCTGTGTTCGCGTCGCGAGGCCGACGAGATCATCGAGCGCGGCTGGGTGTTCGTCGACGGGCAGCGGGTCAGCGAGCTGGGCATCCGCATCGACCCGAACGCCGAAATTACGCTTGCCGCGCAGGCGAAGCGCCGCCAGATGGAGCAGGTCACGATCCTGCTGCACAAGCCGGTGGGCTACGTGTCCGGGCAGCCCGAGCCGGGTTTCGAGCCGGCGGTGTCGCTGATCGGGCCGGACAACCAGTTCGACCGCGCCGACGCGCAGCGCTTCCATCCGTCGCACCTGAAAGGGATCGCGCCGGCGGGGCGGCTCGACATCGACTCGACCGGCCTCCTGGTGCTGACGCAGGACGGACGAATCGCGCGCCAACTGATCGGCGACGATTCGAAGGTCGAGAAGGAATACCTGGTGCGGGTCGAAGGCAGACTGGACGAACGCGGCCTCGCGCTGCTCAATCACGGTCTCGAACTCGACGGCCGGACGTTGCGTCCGGCGAAAGTCGAGTGGCTCAACGAGGATCAGCTTCGCTTCGTGCTGCGCGAAGGCCGCAAGCGCCAGATCCGGCGGATGTGCGAACTGGTCGGACTGAAAGTCGTCGGCCTCAAGCGCGTGCGCATCGGGCGCGTCAAACTCGGCGACCTGCCGCTCGGGCAGTGGCGCTTTTTACGAGAAGACGAACGCTTCTGAACGCGGCTGCCCCTCATCGACCACCCGGGCGCCGCGCACTTTCGGGCGCCGGGGAGGCGGCGGCGCCCGGCGGCAGGGCAGGCTGGCCGGATCGGTGACGCCGGATTGTTCGGTGAAGATGCCTTTGAGCGGGCAGTCGAAGCCGGGCGGGCAGCCATGCTCGCACGCACATTCCTGCTGGGTTTCGTCCAGCAGCACCAGTTCCCGTACCGCCTCGCAGCGGCCGACCGGCGAGTCGAAGAAACACATGACAACCTCCATGCTGTAGTTGCGCGAAGAGCGAATCCGTTGATTCACTGTAGTCGTCGTGGACGGCGGTCGCCGCAACCGATCGCGGGAGTTTGATCTGCCGCAATGAAACAGCGTCGGGGGACAGGACGAGGGCGTCGCCTGCGCTTCACGGGTTCCGCGGTTTCTATTCGGCTCGCAGCGCTTCGACCGGATCGAGCCGCGCCGCCTTGCGCGCCGGCAGCACGCCGGCGAGCAGGCCGATCGCGATCGCGAGCACTTCGGCGACGACGACGAAATGCCATGGCGTGCGCACGGGCAGCGCCGGCACGAGCAGCCCGACGAGCTGCGCGAGGCCGGCTCCGGCGAGCAGGCCGAGCGCGCCGCCGATCGCGGCCAGCGCGACCGCTTCGCCGAGGAACAGGCCGAGTATCGTCGCGCGCCGCGCGCCGAGCGCGACGAGCAGGCCGATCTCGTTGGTCCGCTCGGTGACCGCGATCGTCATGATCGTGACGATGCCGACACCGCCGACGGCGAGCGATATGCCGCCGAGCGCGCCGACCGCCGCGGTGAGAATGTCGAGGATGTTCGACAGCCGCGCGAGCATGTCTTCCTGTGTCGTCAGCGTCACGTCGTCCTGGCCGTGGCGCGCGGCCATCAGCGTGCGGATCGCTTCCGCCACGGCCGCAGCCGGCGTCGTCTCCGCATAGGTGACGTCGATCTCCATCAGCCCTTCGCGGTTGTACAGCGCGAGCGCGCGCGCCGTCGGAATATAGGCGGTGTCGTCGAGGTCGACGCCGAGGAACTGGCCTTTCTCCGCCATGACGCCGATGACACGATAGCGCTCGCCGCCGATGCGCAGCCGCTCGCCGAGCGCGTTCGCGTTGCCGAACAGCTCGCGCTTGAGCTTTGCGCCGAGCACGACGAACGCGCGCGCGCCGGCCGGGTCGTCCGGCGGCAGGAAGCGGCCGATGCCGACCCGCATCGAAAAGAGCCGGTCCATCTCGGCGCCGACGCCGTAGACGCTGGTGCGCCGCACCCGCCCGGCCGCGGAGACCTCCGAGTTGCCGTGCACGATCGGCGTCATGCCGGTGACGAGCGGCAGCCGCGCGATCGCGGCGGCGTCGTCGAGGGTGAGCTCGCGCGTCGTGCTCGGCAGCCCGGGCGGGCCGCCACGCGCGCCCTGCCGGCCCGGCGTGACCTGGATGATGTTCGTGCCGAACTGCGTGAATTCCTTGAGCACGAACTGGTGCAGGCCTTCGCCGATCGAGGTCAGCAGGATCACCGCGGCGATGCCGACGCCGATGCCGAGCAGCGTCAGGAAGCTGCGTAGCCGGTGGGCGACGAGCGAGCGCAGCGCGAGCTGGAGGAAGTCGGCGAGGCTCATCGCTTCGCCAGCGCCTGCACCGGGTCGAGGCGCGCGGCGCGGCGTGCCGGCATCACGCCGAACAGCACGCCGGTCACGATTGCCGTGCCGAGCCCGGCGTACACGGCCCAGTCCGGCGGCCAGGCCGGCAGCACCGGGAATGCGAGCCGCAGCCCCCATGCGCCGAGATGACCGAGGGCGAAGCCGACGAGTGCGCCGGCGAGCGACAGCAGCGCCGCCTCCATCAGGAAGGCGAGCCGGATGTTGCGCCCGGTCGCGCCGAGCGCCTTCAGCAGGCCGATCTCCGCGGTGCGCTGCGTGACCGCGACCAGCATCACGTTCATCACGAGGATGCCGGCGACCGCCAGGCTGATCGCGGCGATGCCCGCCACCGCGAACGTCAGCGCGCCGAGGATGCGGTCGAAGGTGCCGAGCACCGCATCCTGCGTGATCACGGTGATGTCGAGTTCGCCGTCGCGGCGCGTGCGCATGATGTCTTCGACCTGGCGCTGGGCCGAGGCGAGCGCGTCGCGGCTGCGTGCCTCGACCATCACGCGGAAAAGGGTGTTGGTGTTGAACATCGCCTGCGCGGTCGCGACCGGCACGACGACGAGCTCGTCGGTGTTCATGCCCAGGCCCTGACCGGACTTCTCGAGCACGCCGATGACGCGCAGCCGCCGGTCGCCGATGCGGATCATGCGGCCGACCGCGGGCTCGATGCCGAAGAGCTCGTCGCGCAGCGTCGCGCCGAGCACCGCGACGGACGACGCGCGTTCGAGATCCTCGCGCGGCAGGAAGCGCCCGAGCGCCATGCGGTAGCCGCGGATGCCGAGGTAGTCCGCGCTGGTGCCGAGCACGAGCACTTCGCGCAGCCGTCCGCCGTACGCGATTTCGGAATTGCCGAGCGTCAGCGGGGTGATGCGCTGCACGTCGGGCGCGCGCAGCAGCGCCGCGGCGTCGCGCACCGTGAGATCGCGCGGCGTGCTCGTGAAAAGACTGCCGAGGCCGAGGCCGCCGGTTTCCGAACGCCCGGGCAACACAATGATGAGGTTGCTGCCGAGCGCGGAGAACTCGTTGACGACGTAACGGCGCGCGCCGTCGCCGAGCGCCGTCAGCACCACGACCGCGGCGACGCCGATCGACATCGCGAGGATCATCAGCGCGGTGCGCAGCGGGTAGCCGGTGGCCGCGCGCGTCGCGAAGCGCAGGGTGTCGGCGGGCGTCATTCAGGCGGTGGAAGCGGCGTCCGCATGCAGGTCGGCGACGAGCGCGCCGTCTTCCATCATCAGCCGCCGCCGCGCCCGCCCGCCCATGACCGGGTCGTGCGTGACGACGATCAGCGTCACGCCCGACGCGTTCAGGCTCTCGAGCAGCGCCGTGACGTCCTGGCCGGTCGCGCGGTCGAGGTTGCCGGTCGGCTCGTCGGCGAGGATCATCGCCGGGCGCATGATCGTCGCGCGCGCGATTGCGACGCGCTGCCGCTGGCCGCCGGACAGTTCGTCCGGGCGATGGTCGGCGCGCGTATCCAGACCGAAGTTTTTCAGCGCCTCGGCGACGCGCGGCCCGCGCTCGGCAGGTGGCACGCCGGCGAGCATCAGCGGCAGCGCGATGTTCTCGGCGGCGGTGAGCCGCGGCACGAGGTGGAAGCTCTGGAACACGAAGCCGATGCGGTTGCGGCGGACTTCGGCCTGCTCGTCGGCGGTCAGCGTCGTCACGTCGCGCCCTTCGAGCCGGTAGGTGCCGCCATTCGGCCGGTCGAGCAGGCCGAGCAGGTTCAGTAACGTGGATTTGCCGGAACCCGACGGCCCCATCACGGCGACGTATTCGCCGGCCTCGATCGCGACTGTCACCGCGTGCAGCGCATGGACTTCGCTGTCGCCGAGCTTGAAGACGCGTTCGATGCCGGAGAGTTCGATCTGCGCCATGGGTGTTTCAGCGCGTCGCGCGTCCGTGGTTTTCCGGCTCGACCCGCGCGCCGGGCTTGACGCCCTCTCGTTCGAGCGAGCTGACGATGCGGTCCGCCGCGGCGAGCCCGTCGAGCACTTCGGTGTAGTCCCAGTTCGCCACCCCGGGCTTGATCTCGCGCGCTTCGAGCGTGCCGTCCGATTCGCGATAAAGCAGCACCTGGTTGCCTTCCTGCAGCGTCGCGGTCGGGATGCGCAGCACATTCTCGCGCACTTCGAGCACGATCTCCGCGTCGGCACTGTAGCCGACGAGCAGACCGCGCGCTTCATCGGGCCGGACGAATTCGAGGTCGACATCCACCGTGCGCGCCTGCTTCTCGACGGCGGTGATGTAAGGCGCGATGCGCTTGACCGTCGCGTCGAACACTTTTCCCGGCAACGCGTCGAGAGTCACGCGGGCGCGCTGGCCGGGATGGATTTTCGGTGCGTCGATCTCGTCCATCGGCGCCTTGACGTACAGGCAGCTGTCGTCGATCAGGTCGATCGCCGGCGGCGTCGGCACGCCCGGCGGCGACGGAGTCGAATATTCGCCGAGCTCGCCGGTGATCTTCGCGACCGTGCCGGCAAACGGCGCGATCAGCACGGTGCGCTGCCGGTCGGTGGCGGTCGCGTCGATCTGCGCTTCGGCGGTGCGCGTATCGGCGCGCGCGGTTTCGCAGGCGGCGCGGCGCGCCCGGGCTTCGGTGCGGGCCTGCTCCTCGCGCGACGCCGAAATGAAATTGCGCTGGAAGAGTTCCGTCTGGCGCGCCGCTTCGCGTTCGGCGTTGTCGGCCTGGGTGCAGGCTTCCTGCACGCGTTTGCGCGCTGTGTCGAGTTGCGCCCGGTTGACGGCGAGCCGGGCGTCCTGGTCGGCGTTCCACAGCCGCATCAGCACCTGCCCGGCTTCGACCCGGTCGCCTTCCTCGACGCCGAGAAAATCGATGCGCCCGCCGACGATCGTCGACAGCCTGGTGCGCTGACAGGCTTCGATCTCGCCGGCGCGCGTGTTCGACAGCGTCGCCTCGACGACGCCATGCCCGACTTCGACGAGCAGCACCGGGACCGGTTTGGGGCGGGTGAACCACCAGACGGCGGTGGCGACGAGAGCGAGGGCGAGGAGGGTGACGACAACCGCGCGGACGCGGCGAAGGAGGGGAGTCATCGGCTTTCAATCGGCATTTTTCGCCGATGATCCGCCGATGCCCGCGGCGGCGCAACCGCGATTCCGGCTGCCGCCGCCGGACGGGGCCGCGGTCGTGCGGAGCCGCTCCCGGCGGATGGGCCGCTTATCCTTTGGTCTTGCTCCACGAGTCCTTCAGCGTCACGGTGCGGTTGAAGACCGGTGCTCCGGCGGTCGAGTCGATGCGGTCGGCGACGAAATAGCCGTGGCGCTCGAACTGGAAATGGTCTTCCGGCCGGGCGTTCGCGAGCGCCGGTTCGAGCTGCGCGCGGATCGTCAGCTTCGAGGTGTCGTTGAGGTCGTCGATGTAGCTGCGCTCGAAATCCTCCGGATCGCCTTCGCGCCGGTTGCCAGGGTAGGGATGGGCGAACAGCCGGTCGTAGAGCCGCACCTGGGCTTCGTACGCGTGCGCGACGGACACCCAGTGCAGGTTGCCCTTGACCTTGACGCTGTCGGCGCCCGGCGTGCCGGACTTCGTGTCGGGCAGATACTCGCACAGCACTGCGGTGACGTTGCCGTCGGCATCCTTCTCGCAGCCGGTGCATCTGACGACGTAGCCGTAACGCAGTCGCGCCATGTTGCCGGGGTAGAGGCGGTGGAAGCCTTTGGCCGGCGTTTCCATGAAGTCCTCGCGCTCGATCCACAGTTCGCCCGAGAACGGCATCGGCCGCTTGCCCAGGTCGGCTTTGAGCGGATGGTTCGGCGCCTCGCACTGCTCGCTGTGCCCTTCCGGGTAGTTCGTGATGACGAGCTTCAACGGATCGAGCACTGCGACGCGCCGCTCGGCGGCATCGTTCAGGTCTTCGCGCATGCATTCCTCGAGCACGCTGACGTCGATCCAGGTATCCGACTTCGTTACGCCGATGCGCTCGGCGAAGAGACGGAAGCCTGCCGCCGTGAAGCCGCGGCGACGTGCGCCGACGAGCGTCGGCAGGCGCGGGTCGTCCCAGCCGTCGACATGGTGTTCATCGACGAGCTGGATCAGCTTGCGCTTCGAGAGCACGACGTAAGTCAGGTTCAGCCGCGCGAATTCGATCTGCTGCGGCAGCGGCCGCGGGAAGAAACCGCCGGTCGCGAGCGCGTCGAGCAGCCAGTCGTAGAACGGGCGCTGGTCCTCGAACTCGAGCGTGCACAGCGAATGCGTGATGCCTTCGATCGCGTCCTCGATCGGATGCGCGAAGGTGTACATCGGGTAGATGCACCAGGCGTCGCCGGTGCGGTGGTGAGTCGCGCGGCGAATGCGGTAGATCGCCGGGTCGCGCAGGTTCAGGTTCGGCGAGGCCATGTCGACTTTTGCGCGCAGGATGTGCTGCCCGTCGGTGAATTCGCCCGCGCGCATACGGCGGAAAAGGTCGAGGTTCTCGGCGACGCTGCGGTTGCGGTACGGGCTGTCGCGACCCGGCTCGGTCAATGTGCCGCGATACGCGCGCATCTCCTCGGCCGACAGGGACTCCACGTAGGCACGGCCGGACGTGATCAGGTATTCGGCACACGCATACATCCGGTCGAAATAATCCGAGGCGAAATAGAGGTGTTCGCCCCAGTCGAAGCCGAGCCAACGCACCGCCTCGATGATCGAATCGACGTATTCCTGCTCTTCCTTTTCGGGATTGGTGTCGTCGAAGCGCAGATGGCAGGCGCCGCCGTAGCTCTGCGCGAGGCCGAAGTTCAGGCAGATCGACTTCGCGTGGCCGTAGTGCAGGTAGCCGTTCGGTTCGGGCGGAAAGCGCGTTTCGACGCGGCCGCCCCATTTCCCGCTCCGGTTGTCCTCGTCGATGAGGTTGCGGATGAAGTTGCTCGCAGGTAGCGCAATGGCGCCGGATTTCGCAGTGTCGGACACGGGGTGAAGCCTCGAAGAGTGGGTGCAATGCCCGGAAGCCGGCGATTCTACCGCCCCACCCAGTTGAAATCGAATTGCCGGCGGCCTGCAGAACGCTGCGCCGCCGGCGTCCGGTAGAATGCCGGCGGTTCTGCACGCATAGGAATGTCATGGCAGGTGAGCCGATCGACCGGGTCCCGATCTCCCGGGCGTCCGTTCCGACGGGCGAAGAGGCGATGCGCGGCGGGAGCACCCGATGACGGCGCCGGTCACGGTGTCGGCGTTTCTCGCAGTCGGTGCCGGGGCGGCGCTCGGTGCGTGGCTGCGCTGGGGGCTCGGGCTGCTGCTGAACCCGATATTCCTGACCATTCCGTTCGGCACGCTCGCGGCGAACCTGCTCGGCGGCTTGCTGATGGGCGCGACGCTCGCATGGATCCATGCCGTGCCCGCGATGTCGCCCATGATGAAGCTGCTGCTGACGACCGGTTTTCTCGGGGGGTTGACGACTTTCTCGACGTTCTCCGCGGAAGGCCTGCATCTCGTCCAGCGCGGCGAATGGGGCTGGCTCGCGTTGCACACGGCCGTTCACGTCGCAGGATCGCTGCTGATGGCGTGGATCGGTTACACGGCGTTCAATGCGTGGCGTGGCTGAACGCGGAACATCCTACTTTCGCGTCGCGCTCGCCAGCCAGGCGCTTGCGCCCAGCCCCGCGGCGCGACCCGTCGCAAAGCAGCCGGTCAGCAGGTAGCCCCCGGTCGGCGCCTCCCAGTCGAGCATCTCGCCGCAGCAGAAGACTCCCGGGAGCTTGCGGATCATCAGGCCTTCGTCGAGCTCCTCGAACACCACGCCGCCCGCGGTGCTGATTGCTTCGTCGAGCGGCCGGGGAGCCACCACCCTGAGCGGCAGCGCATGGATCGCAGCGGCAAGCCGAGCGGGCGATGCGAACACGTCCGGAGTCAGGCACTCGCGCAGCAGCCCGGCCTTGACGCCGGCAATCCCCACTTTGCTCTGCAGGTGGCTCGACATCGAACGCGCGCCGCGCGGTCGCGACAGCTCTTCAGTGAGCCGTTCGAGCGTGCGGCCCGGCGCGAGATCGATCGACAGTTCGACCGTGCCGTTCGCCTCGAGCGTGTCGCGCAGCGGTGCCGACAGCGCGTAGACCAGGCTGCCTTCGAGGCCGGTCGCCGACACCATGCATTCGCCCGCACGGTGATGCGCCTCGCCGTGTGCGTCGGTGAAGCCGAGCGCGACGGATTTCAGCGGCTGGCCGGCGAAACGAGCGCGGAAATGCTCGCTCCAGCCTTCGCGGGCGGCGCCGCGACCGGAATCCGGCGGGGCGACGTCAAACCCGCAGTTCGCGGCTTTCAGCGCGGCGACCGTGACCTCGCGCCCGCTCAGCCACGGCACCCAGGCGCCGTCCGAACCGAGTCTCGCCCAACTCGCGCCGCCGAGCGCGAGCACGACCGCGTCGGCGTCGACGAGACGCTCGCCGGCAGGTGTCGCGAAGCGCAGTCCGTGCGTCGGGAGCGCGTCGCCGGACTGCCAGCCCAGCCAGCGGTGGCGCACGTGAAATCGCACCCCCGCCTCGCGCAGCCGGTGCAGCCACGCGCGCAGCAGCGGCGCCGCTTTCATCCCGACCGGAAACACGCGCCCGGAACTGCCGACGAAAGTCTCGATGCCCAGCCCGTGTGACCAATCGCGCAGCGCGGTCGCGCCGAACGTCGCGAGCAGCCGCTTGAATTCCGGCCTTCGTTCGCGGTAGCGCGAGGCAAAGGCGTCGGGCGCTTCCGAATGCGTCAGATTCAGGCCGCCAATCCCGGCGAGGAGAAACTTGCGCCCGAGCGAAGGCATCGCATCGAAGACGTCGACGGCGTGGCCGCGCGACGAAAGCATCTCGGCCGCCATCAATCCTGCCGGCCCGCCTCCAATGACGGCGACCTTGCGTTCACCGCTGCCGTTCATCGGGCGATCTCCCCCCATGCCTCGAGCTTCGCGGCATACGGAATCGAGGCGTTCGCCGGGCTCGTCGATGGCAGCCGCCGAACGTCGAATTCGAAGCGCCCTTCGAGCCTCGGCAGGACGTGGCGGCGGAAGCATTGTTCTGCGGCCGCGCCGTTGCAGAACACTCGATCGATCGACGGGTGCGTGGCGAAGAAGATCGCGAAATCATTCACCTCGATCGAGTCATTCTGGATGTTCGAATCGAGGCTGCCGTGCCGGCGGCACGCGCCGAGCACGTCCCACAGCGCGTAGCCGGCCTCAGCCAGGCGACGCGTGCGCTCCGCATACGGCAGCGCCGGATCGATGCCGAGCACTTCGCCGAGGATCGGCCAGAAGAGATTGCGGCGATGCGCGTAATACTCGACCGCCGCCAGCGACGCGGCACCCGGCATGCTGCCGAGGATCAGGGTGTGGGCGCCGGGAGCGGCAACCGGCGGAAAGCCTTCGAGTCGGGACATGGGGAGCGGGGAGGGGGAGTGGACCGGGCGGCACGAGAGAACATCGCGCAAGCGACGCAAGGTACCGAGCGATTCCATTGTCGGCAAGTCATGCGGCAACAGTCCTGCGACGGGAGGGGTGGGGCCGGGTGGATTTTCGCTGTTGTCTACAATCAAAACGAGGCGGGACTTTTCGCAGGGCCGGACGGTCCAATTGCAGTCTCGTCACGCGAACCGAGGAGGTCGATGATGAACACGCACAATCTTCCGAAAATGTTCTATTCGTACCGGGAGGGCTGGCAGGACCTGATCGAGACCCGCCCGAGCGTGAGGAAGCTTTTCACGACGTTCGTGCTGCCGATGTCGCTGATCCCTCCGGTGATGCTGCTGTATGCGTTGCTGGTCATGCCGGGGGGCGTGTTTCCGGAGCTGGTGCCGGCGATCACGATTGGCGAAGCGCTTGCCGCAGCCGTCGCGTTCTTCCTCGCCGAACTGGCGATGGTCGCGCTGATGGCGTCGATCATCCAGCAGATGGGTGACGTCGTCGATGTCACGCCGACCTATCAGGAAGCGTTCCTGCTCGCGGCCGTCGCGCCGACGCCGCTGTGGATTTCGGCACTTGCGCTGTTCGTCCCGATCACGTGGTTCAACGCACTCGTCGTCGCGATCGCGTGGGTTGCCTCGGCGGCGCTGATCTACCACGGGGTCTATCCGCTGTTCAGGCTCGAGGACAAGAGCAAGGCCCGGGTCATGGGCACTTTCGTGCTGATGGCGGGCATCATCGCGTGGATCGCGTTGCTGGTCGTCCTGGCGCTCGCGATGAGCATGATCATCGGCCTGCGCGGCTGATCCCGCCGCCAACGAGGAGGGGCGGAAGACTCCGCTCCTCGTCCGAGGCCTCACACGCGCTCCGGTGGCCCTGCCGCGTTCTGGCATAATCCCGCCTCGCCACCGGAAAGCCCGGCCTCGCCGGCTGGTCCGCAACGATTTCCCTTTTTCCGGCGTCGGACGCGCTTCTTCTCCGGCGACACCGATATTGAAAACCATAGATACGCTTTCCGCCCGTACCGGCGAACGGCAGTCCTTCGCCGATTGCCTGAGCGTCGATCGCCCGCGATTGCAGCGCCTCGCCCGCGACCTCGGGCGAGCACAGGGCGCCCGGCGGGAGCGCGCACAAGCTGACCTCGAGGCGTTGCTGACGCGCTCGCGTGCGACTTTCGCCGAACGAAAGGCGGCGCTGCCGCATCCTGACTTTCCGCCGGAGCTGCCGGTCACGCAGAAGCGCGCCGAGATCGCTGCGGCCATTGCCGCACATCAGGTAGTCATCGTCAGCGGCGAAACCGGTTCGGGCAAGACGACCCAGCTGCCGAAGATCTGCCTCGCGCTCGGCCGCGGCGCCGCGGGGCTCATCGGCCACACGCAGCCGCGTCGCCTCGCCGCGCGCGCGACCGCGGCGCGCATCGCTCAAGAGCTGAAATCCGAACTCGGCCAAGCGGTCGGTTACAAGATCCGTTTCACCGACCGCATCGGCGCGGCGACCCACGTCAAGCTGATGACGGACGGCATCCTGCTCGCCGAGACGCAGGGCGACCCGCTGCTCGCCGCGTACGACACGCTGATCATCGACGAGGCGCACGAACGCAGCCTCAACATCGACTTCCTGCTCGGTTACCTGAAGACGCTGCTGCCGCGCCGTCCCGACCTGAAAGTGATCGTGACGTCGGCGACGCTCGACGCGGAGCGCTTCGCGCGCCATTTCGGCGCCCCGGGAAAGCCGGTGCCGGTAATCGAGGTGTCGGGCCGCCTGTATCCGATCGAGATGCGTTATCGGCCGGTCGAGGACGACGAGCCGTCGAGCGAAGAACGTCGCGGAGGGGGGCGGAAGGAGAAGGGACGCGACCTGTACGACGCGATCGTCGACGCGGTCGACGAGGCGCACCGCAGCGGCGCTGGCGACACGTTGGTGTTCCTGCCGGGCGAGCGCGAAATCCGCGAGGCCGCCGAGGCGTTGCGCAAGGCGCATCACGCCGGCAGCACCGAGATCCTGCCGCTCTTCGCGCGCCAGTCGGCGCAGGAACAGGCGCGCGTGTTCTCCCCGGGCCGGGGGCGACGCGTCGTGCTCGCGACGAACGTCGCCGAGACGTCGCTGACGGTGCCGGGCATCCGCTACGTCGTCGATACCGGTCTGGCGCGCGTCAAGCGCTACTCGCACCGCAACAAGGTCGAGCAGCTGCAGATCGAGAAGATCGCCCAGTCGGCGGCGAAGCAGCGCGCCGGGCGCTGCGGCCGCGTCATGGACGGGGTCTGCTTCCGGCTTTACGACGAGGCCGATTTCGACAAGCGCGCGGCGCACACCGACCCGGAGATCCTGCGCTCGTCGCTCGCCGGCGTGATCCTGCGAATGAAGTCGCTGCACCTCGGCGAAGTCGAGGACTTCCCGTTCCTCGATGCGCCGCTGCCGCGCATGATCGCGGACGGCTACCAACTGCTCGCCGAGCTCGGGGCGCTCGACGAAGAGGGTGACGCGCGGCAGCTCACATCGATCGGCCGCGAGCTCGCGAAGCTGCCGCTCGACCCGAAGATCGGCCGCATGATCCTCGCCGCGCGCGATCGCGGATGCCTGGCCGAAGTGCTCGTGATTGCCGCCGCACTGTCGGTGCAGGATCCGCGCGAGCGCGCGCCGGAGAGCCAGGGTGCGGCGGATCAGGCGCATGCGAAGTTCCGCGGCGGCGAACAGGATCAGCGCTCGGAATTCCTGTGGTACTGGAACCTCTGGAAAGCCTGGGACGAAGTGCTGCGGCACGAATCCGGATCCAAGCAGAAAGCGTGGGCGAAGCGCCATCACCTGTCCTACATGCGGCTGCGCGAATGGCGCGACGTGCATAGCCAGCTGCTGACGCTGTGCGCCGAGCACGGCTGGAAGGAAAACCAGCAGCCGGCGCAGTACGAACCGCTCCACAAGGCGCTGCTGACCGGCCTGCTCGGGCACGTCGGCAACAAGATCGAGGATGCGAGCGGCCCGCAGGCGGGCAGCTATCTCGGCGCGCGCGGCATCCGCTTCTGGCCGCATCCCGGCTCGGCGCTGGCGAAGAAGGCCGGCAAGTGGATCGTCTGCGCCGAGCTCGTCGAGACCTCAAGGCTCTTCGGCCGTTGCCTCGCGAGGATCGAGCCGGAATGGCTGGAAGAAGTCGGCAGTCATCTCGTCAGGCGTCAGGTCTTCGAGCCGCACTGGTCGAAAGCGTCGGGAGCGGTGCGCGCGTGGGAGCGCGGCACGCTGCACGGGCTCGTGCTCTACCCGCGACGCGGAGTCGGCTACCGCGACATCGACCCCGAGCTGTGCCGAGAACTCTTCATCCGTGAAGGTCTCGTGCAGGGTGAAATCGCCGAGGGGCCGGCGCGCGGCATGGCTTTCCTGCAGCACAACCGGCGGCTCGTCGCCGAGATCGAACGGCTCGAACACAAGTCGCGGCGGCCGGACGTGCTCGTCGACGAGGAGCTGATCTTTGCGTTCTACGACGCGAAACTGCCGCCCGACGTCATGGATGTCGCGAGCTTCGAGCGCTGGCGCAAGGCAGCCGAGCAGGCCGATCCGAAGCTGCTGCACCTGACGCGCGACCAGCTGATGCGCCACGAGGCCGAAGGCATCACGACCGACCGCTTCCCGTCGACCTTCGACGTGCTCGGCCAGAAGCTGAACCTGACTTATCTTCACCAGCCCGGCGAGCCCGACGACGGCGTGACGCTGACGGTGCCGCTCGCGATGCTGAACCAGGTGCCGGCGAATCGCTGCGAGTGGCTCGTGCCCGGCCTGCTCGGGGAAAAGGTGGCCGCGCTGCTGCGCACCGTGCCGCAGCGGCATCGGCACCGGCTGCAGCCAATTGCCGACAGCGCCGCGGCGTTCGTCGAACAGTTCGAGGCGGGGGAGTTCAATGTCGATGACGGTTTGTTGCGCGCGCTGCAGCGCTTCGTCGAGGAGCGCGTGTCGCTGAAGCTGCCGATGGAGTCGTTCCGCCCGGAAAACCTCAATCCGCATTTCTTCATGAACTTCCGCGTCATCGACGAGCATGGCCGCGTGCTCGGCCAGTCGCGCAATCTCGCGGAATTGCGCACGAGGCTGCGCGACCAGGTCGCCGAGCGCTTCCGCGCGGCGCGCATCGCATTGCCGGAAAACGAAGCGGCGAAGCAGTCCGACGCTTTGCCTCCTGGAACAGCGCCTTCCGCGAGCCGCGTCGCGCGTGCAAAAACCGTCGGCGGGGCGGGGCAGGCGGAGCGCCAGTCACCGTCATCTCCCGCCTCCCCGGCTATGGGAGGCTTCACGGCTTGGACTTTCGGCCCGCTGCCCGAACTGCTCGAGGTAAAAGTCGCCGGGCGTGACGTCATCGGCTACCCGGCGCTGCACGATGACGGCGACAGCGTTTCGCTGCGCCCCTACGACACGCCCGAGGAAGCGGCGAAAATCCATCGCAAGGGCCTCGCGCGGCTCTTCACGCTCGTGCTGAAGGACCAAGTCAGGGCGATCGAGAAGCTGCCCGGCCTGCGCGACCTGGCGCTCGCGTTCATCCCGTTCGGCACCGAAGCCGAACTCAAGGCGCAACTGGTCGCCGCAACCCTCGCGCGCACCTGCCTGCTCGATCCGCTGCCGAGCGACGCCGCAAGCTTCGAACGGCGCTGCGCGGAGGGCAAGCCTCGCGTCACGCTCGTCGCGCAGGAATTCATGCGTCTCGCCGCCACGTTGATCGCCGACCATGCAGCACTGCAGAAACGGCTGACCGGGCTGCGGGCGTTCCCCGAGGTCGCCGCCGATATCCAGGCCCAAGTGCGCGAACTGCTGCCGAAGAACTTCCTGCTCGCGTTCCCGTGGGGGCGTCTGGCGGAATTTTCGCGCTACCTGAAAGCGGCCGGCGTGCGGCTCGACAAGCTGCGCAACGATCCGGCGCGCGACGCCCGGCTCGCCGCCGACTGGCGCTCGCTCGCGCAGCCGTTCGAGCGCGAGCTGCTCGCGAAACGCAAGGCGGGCGTCACCGATCCGGCGCTCGAGGAATTTCGCTGGCTGCTCGAAGAGTTGCGCGTCGGGCTGTTCGCCCAGGAGCTGAAGACGCCGATGCCGATGTCCGTCAAGCGGCTGCAGAAGATCTGGGACGCGCGACCGCGGTGAGGACGGAGGGTGGGGTGTAATCGAAACTGGTAGCGACGCAGTGGGTCTGTTGGGATTTGGAGTGAGGAGGCTGCCATGGATACAGGCCAAGCGCTGAGTGAGTTGTTGCAGGCGTATCCGGAACTGGAAGCGCCGTTGCAGCGGTTCATGGTGGAAGCGGTGCGGATACGCCGGGAAGTGCAGCGGCTCGACGACATGGAAGAGCAGTTGCAGGCGAGTGAGCGGGTCTTGATGCAGGAGCTGCTGACGGTGCTGGTGGCAGCGCGGGGACGGGAAGCCGAAGCCCAGGCGCTGGCGGCGGCGCAGACGAAGCGGCATCGCCAAAAAAGCTGCTGATCTACACGATCTTTGGCCGGATCGAGCTTTCGGAACAGACGGTTTGGGACAAGCATCGGCGGCGGGAAATTCGGCCGGTGCAGGGGGCGTGCGGAGTACGCACCCATGCCTACAGCCGATTGCTGCAGCGGGCAATCACGGATTTTGCGGCGGACGTGCCGTTCGCTCAGGCCACGGCCAAAGTGAAGGAGCATTATGGTGTCGAGCTCCCGCTCGGTGCTTGCCGGACGGTGGCGCTGCAACATGCCGGCGCCTGCCGCGTCCAGGCCCTGCCCCCGGTCCCGGCGCACAAGGCGCCGACGCTGATCAGCGAGACGGACGGCAGCATGATTCCCACCGTCGTCACCGATCCGACTGCCAAGGACCGACGCCGCGCTCGGTGCCTGGCCTGGCAGGAAGCCAAGCTCTCCTTGATGCAGCGTGCGGATCAGGCCGATTCCCTGGTTACGGCCACGCTCGGGGATGCCGCCACCTGCGGGGCGCAGATGTATGCCTTGGCCGAAACCGCGGGGCTGGGGAAGGCCACCCACATTCATGCCGTGGGCGATGGCGCGCTCTGGATTGCCGACCAGGTCGAGCAGCAGTTCGGCCGGCAGGCGAGCTACCTGGTTGATTTCTGGCATGTCTGCGAGCATCTGGCGCCGGTGGCAGCGACTCTCGGAGCACCGGGCGGCGCTTGGCTGGAGGCGCAAAAATCCAGCCTGCGCCAAGGCGACCCTCACGCCGTCCTGCAGGCCCTGCGGCCTTGCCTCGAACCCCCCGGACCGGCTGACCCGACCCCCGCCCGCGACTGCTATCGCTATCTCGAAAACCGCCTGCATCAGCTCGACTACCGCGGCGCGCTGGACGCCGGCTTGCCCATCGGTTCCGGAAGAATCGAGAGCGCCCACCGCTCGGTGATCCAGGCCCGACTCAAGCGTCCTGGCGCCTGGTGGGTACCCGATAACGCCCAGGCCATGCTCGACTTACGCACCCTTCGCCACAACCAGCAGTGGGATACCTACTGGACCAGCCTCAAACTGGCCGCATAGCTACCAGTTTCGATTACACCCCGGAGGGTGTTGCCTTTTGATTCCCTGCGGCTTTCCTGCTATCCTGCCGGGCTTTCCCTTGCTCCACCGGTCCGCATGCCGGGGAGCTGACATCAAACCGCAAGGAGTCTGCATGCGACATTATGAAGTTGTATTCATCGTCCACCCGGACCAGTCGGAACAGGTCCCGGCGATGATCGAGCGCTACAAGGCGATCGTCACCGCACGCAATGGCCAGATCCATCGCCTCGAAGACTGGGGCCGCCGCCAGATGGCCTACCCGATCCAGAAAGTGCACAAGGCCCACTACGTGCTCATGAACATCGAGTGCGACGGCGAAGCTCTCGGCGAACTCGAGCATGCGTTCAAGTTCAACGACGCCGTGCTGCGTCACCTGGTCGTCAAGACGAAGGCCGCCGTGACCACGCCGTCGCCGATGATGAAGGAAGAGAAGTCGCGGTCGCTGACCGCTGCACCGGCCCCCGACGAAGCGAAGCCGGCCGAGGCCGAATCCGCCTGAGGTGGCTGAGCCCGGGGCGAACGAACTGCGCCTCGATGCGCGGATAGCCGAGCTGCTGCCGCTGCGTCGAACCCCGGCAGGAGTGCCGATCGCCGCTTGCGGCCTCGCGCACGAATCGAAACAGGACGAGGGCGGCATCGCCCGCGACGTTTCGGTGGAACTGCAGGCGGTCGCGGTCGGCGAGTTGGCCAGCGTGCTGGCCGGCGCCTCTCCCGGCATGAGAATACGGGCCACCGGCTTTCTCGCAGCGAAGAGTCTTCGCAGCCGAGCACCGGTGCTGCACCTGAGCAAGATCGAATTTCTGGAAGGAAACGAAAATGGCTTTCAAGCCCAAGTCGAAGTTCAAGAAAAAGGATGATCGCGGCAACCGCGGTCTGTTCAAGCGTCGCAAGTTCTGCCGCTTCACCGCGGAGAAGATCGAGGAAGTCGACTACAAGGATGTCGATATCCTGAAGGACTTCGTCACCGAAAACAGCAAGATCATGCCGGCCCGCATCACCGGCACGAAGGCCGGCTACCAACGTCAGCTGTCGACCGCGATCAAGCGCGCGCGCTTCCTCGCGCTGCTGCCCTACACCGATCTGCACAAGTAAGAGGAGAGATCGGACATGCAAATCATTCTGCTCGAAAAAGTCGCCAACCTCGGCGTGCTCGGCGACGTCGTCAAGGTCAAGGACGGCTACGCGCGCAACTACCTGATCCCGCAAGGCAAGGCCAAGCGCGCGACGCAATCCAACATGGCCCAGTTCGAGGCCTTGCGTGCCGAACTCGAGCGCGCTCACGCCGAGAAGGTGGCAGAGGCCCAAGCGATCGCCACCAAGCTCGAAGGCCTGATGGTGCAGATCACCCGCAAGGCCGGCATGGACGGACGCCTGTTCGGTTCGGTCAGCAACATCGACATCGTCGACGCGCTTGAGACGCAGGGCTTCAAGATCGAGCGCAGCGCCGTGCGCATGCCGGAAGGTCCGATCAAGCAGGTCGGCGATTCCCAGGTCGATATCGCACTGCACTCTGATATCGTTGTGCCGATCACCGTTTCGGTGCTGGGCGAACAGCAGTAAGCTGCGCCAGGAAGTCTGATCCTGAAGGGGCTGCTTCGGCAGCCCCTTTGCTTTTTTCGGCGTCGTCTTTTCAGTCTCGTTCCCGCTTCGCTAGAATTTTTCCCCTTTTCGCAAGGACCCGTGCCCCGATGGCCACTTCAAAGCGACGCTTTTCCGATAGCTCGAGCGACCCGCAGATTTCCGCAATCAAGCTCCCGCCGCATTCGCTCGAGGCCGAACAGTCGCTGATCGGCGGCATCCTGCTCGATAACGCCGCATGGGAGCGAATCGCGGATCTTGTCAATGAGGTGGATTTCTACCGGGACGATCATCGCCGCATCTACCGTCACATTTCCCGATTGATCGATCTGGGGAAACCCGCGGACGTCGTGACGGTCTTCGAGTCGCTCGAAAAGAACGGCGAAGCCGAGCAGGCGGGCGGGCTCGCATACCTCGCGGAAGTCGCGAACAACACCCCGTCTGCGGCAAATATCCGCCGCTACGCGGAAATCGTTCGCGAGCGTGCGATCCTGCGCAAGATGGTCGCCGTGGGTGATGAGATTGCCGCCAGCGCGTTGAGCGCATCCGGCAAGGACGCGAAGACGCTGCTTGACGAAGCCGAAGCCAAGGTTTTCGAGATCGCCGAGGCCGGCGCGCGACACGCAAGCGGTTTCGTGTCGATCCAGCCGATCCTGAAGCAGGTCGTTGACCGCGTCCAGGAACTGTACGATCGCGACAACCCGCTCGAGGTGACTGGAGTGCCCACCGGACTCATCGACCTCGACGAGAAGACTTCCGGCCTGCAGCCGTCCGACATGATCATCGTCGCGGGCCGACCCGCGATGGGCAAGACAACGTTCGCGCTGAATGTCGCTGAGCATGTCGCCGTCGATTGTCGTCTGCCGGTCGCGATTTTCTCGATGGAAATGCCCGGCACGCAGCTCGCGACACGTTTCATCTCGTCGGTTGGGCGAATCGACCAGCAGAAGATCCGTACCGGTCGTCTCGGCGACGAGGATTGGCAGCGACTCACGGCGGCGATGGGCAAGCTCTACGACGCGCCGTTGTTCATCGATGAGACGCCAGGCCTCAACCCGATCGATCTTCGCGCGCGGGCGCGTCGCCTCTCGCGCCAGTGCGGCAAGCTCGGCCTGATCGTCATCGACTACATCCAGCTGATGACCGGCACGAAGGACACCGACAATCGCGCCTCCGAGCTCTCCGAGATCTCGCGTTCGATCAAGTCGCTTGCGAAGGAGCTGCACGTACCGATCATCGCGCTGTCGCAGCTCAACCGCAGCCTGGAGCAGCGGCCGAACAAGCGCCCGGTGATGTCCGATCTGCGTGAATCGGGCGCTATCGAACAAGATGCCGACATCATCATGTTCATCTATCGCGACGAGGTCTACAATCCGGACTCCCCGGACAAGGGCTCGGCCGAGCTGATCATCGGCAAGCATCGTAACGGGCCGACCGGCACGGTGCGCATGACTTTCATCGGCGAATGCACGCGATTCGAGAATTACGCGGGAGGCGCGGCCGGATACTGACGGGCTGTTTTCAATTCGCTTCGGGAAAGGGTTGACTGCCTTGGGCATCTGTCTATAATTCGCCCTCTTCGCGGCACCGAGCGGTTGGTGAAGCGCGGTGCGAGGCGCGGTGGCGGTAGAGGGAGGTCTTGCGGGGGGTCAGGAAAGAGTCCGGCAGGGGTTGACGGCGGCAGCGA